>Ga0265320_10003172_pt1 | contig 11148 bp, 8 predicted proteins | sample 4827metaG_FD_202087 | JGI IMG/M metagenome (GOLD analysis project Ga0265320, IMG submission 202087) | Rhizosphere microbial communities from Carex aquatilis grown in University of Washington, Seatle, WA, United States - 4-8-27 metaG | ecosystem: Host-associated > Plants > Roots > Rhizosphere >...
TGTAGTCCGCGTGCCCGGGGCAGTCGACGTGCGCGTAGTGCCGCTTCTCCGTCTCGTACTCCACGTGCGCGATCGCGATCGTGATGCCGCGTTCGCGCTCCTCGGGCGCCTTGTCGATCTGGTCGTACGCCAGGAACTTCGCGAATCCCTTCTTGGTCAGCACCTTGGTGATCGCGGCGGTCAGCGTCGTCTTCCCATGGTCGACGTGCCCGATCGTCCCGATGTTCAGGTGCGGCTTGTTTCGAATGAATTTTTCTTTGGCCATCGAAGCATCCTCGTCTTTTTGCTTTTTCCGCTGCGCCCGGCTTCAGTCTGCGAGCCCACGACCCGGATTGAACGGGTGACCTCGTCCTTACCAAGGACGTGCTCTACCAACTGAGCTACGTGGGCAACTTGTGCTTTCCTTTAATCGATCCCGGAGCGGGAGACGGGTCTCGAACCCGCGACAACCAGCTTGGAAGGCTGGAGCTCTACCAACTGAGCTACTCCCGCGAATTTTGCCGTCTCTCCTTGGTCCATGTGGTGCGTTGGTTCAATGCTGTTGTCGTCTTATCTCGAGTGGAGGGGGAAGGATTCGAACCTTCGAAGTCAGAGACGACAGATTTACAGTCTGTTCCCTTTGGCCACTCGGGAACCCCTCCGTGAAAGCCTCACGCCAGCCGCCGTCCTCGCTTTGCTACCTCCGCGCTCCTATCTGGCCGATGAATCTCCTGTGGTGTCGTGCTTGTCTCCTCGGTCCGGAGCTGGCGATGGGACTCGAACCCGCAACCTGCTGATTACAAATCAGCTGCTCTACCATTGAGCTACGCCAGCGCCGCTGTCTCTTTCGAATTGATGTCCTGTGATCTTGATGAGTTCGGTGGTCCGCGCGCATCGGCATAGGTGTCCCCCGGCGCGCGCGAGCGCGAACGTATAGTTCGATCACAGCCGCGTGTCAAGCCCCGTCATGACGGGAGCCCGCTTTTGGCCAGCTTCTTGCCGGGAAGGGCTCGCGCGGCGGCCTCGCGCCGCCCAATCTAGCCGTTCGGGACCTGCGGCGGCTACAAAATCTGGCGGACAGGGCCCTGGGCCGGCGGCTTGGGTCGGGGCGCGCCGGACGGCTGATCGCCTTCTGGTTCTTGTGCCGGCTTGTCGGGGGTGGCTGGCGCCGCCGGGTCGGGTACAGCGTCCGGGCGAGGTCCCGGCGGCTGGGGCAGCGGAGGTGGCGACGCCGCAGGGGCGGGGGCTCCGGCCGTCGCGTCAGCCGGTGCGTCGATGGGCGTACTCGGGTCGAGCAGCCGCTGGAGCTTGGCGTAGGCGAGCTTGGACTTGTCGCGCCACTCGTTCTGCACGCCCAGGCGCTCCATCATCAGAAGATTCTGCTCGTTCCAGCGCAGGGACTTCTCCAGCAGGATCCGGATGTCCTTCCGCAGCTCCTCGAAATAGATCTCGCGCTTCACTTCAGCGCCGGCGCCCAGCAACTCGGGCGGCACCGGCGCGTGCATGAACGCGTCGTAGAACTCCTCATACAGTGACGCGACCTGGTAGCCCGACGCAGACGCCCACTGCGGGTTGCCGAGCTTGATCGCGTCGATGTACATGCGCTGCGCGAACAGCAGCAGACGCGCCTTTTCGTCCATGTCGATGCGCATCTGCTTCTCGGGCAGCCGGAGCGGCGCGGAGCGGAAGCGTTCGTGCGGAATCTCACCCAGGTGGTACTTGCACAGGCCCAGGTAAAAGTCGGTCTCCAGCCGCTCCTGCAGCGCGATCTGCTCGAAGTACGCCACCGCCGATTTGAACGTCCGCTCCGCTGTGTCCAGGTCCTTGAGCTTGAACTGAGCGAAGCCGCGCCGGCCCAGCGCCTCGATCTTGTCGTCGGCGGTCAGATCCTGACGCTGCAAGATGAGCGCGAACACCTGCGCCGACGCCGGCCAGTTCTCCAGCTCGGCGTAGGACGCCCCCATCTGGAACTGCGCATCCTTGGCGTCGGGCGTCTCGCCGTACTGGTCGCTCAGCACCTTGAAGCGCGCGACCGCCGACGGCCAGTCCTTCTTGCCCTGGTACGCCAGACCGACGTTGTAGAGCGCCGCCTTGGTGTAGCGCGAGTCGGCGAACTCCTTGAGCAGCCGGTCATAGGCGGCGATGGCGTCGTCGTAGCGCTTGTCCGACAGCGCCGCCCCAGCCGCGTCGAACAGCTCGGCGGCGTCGAAGCTTTCGATGTGGATGCCGTCGGGTCCCTTGACCGCCTCGATCTTGATCGGATCCATTTCGTATTCGGTCACGGGCTGGCCCGCCGTCGCGGGCGTGGCGGGCGCGGGCGGTGGCTTGGTCGCACAGGCGGCGAGCGCACATAGCGCCGCGCAGATACCCAGGCGCGCGGCGGCGGTGAACCGGCGAGGAGTGACGTCGAGCATGCAGGCCTCCGATCCTACGACAACATGACTCGTCGCCAGGTTCCCGGCCAAAGTTGAAGCAGGCGCGGCGATCAGGCAGGGTGCGGGAGAATGCCGCCCCATGAGATCCCGAGGCAGATCATCTCCGCCGCCGCCATCGCGACGCGGGTCGCCGCGCTCGCCCGGGAGATCGACCAGAACCTGCCGCCCGGCCCGCTGACGGTGGTCGGCGTCTTGCGCGGCGCCTTCATCTTCATGTCGGACCTGGTGCGCGCTATCCCGCGCGACATGACCTGTGACTTTCTGGGCGTGCGCAGCTACGGCGACGCGACGGTCTCGTCGGGCGTCGTCGAGATCACCAGCGACCTGGCGGCGCCGATCGCCGGCCGCCACGTGCTGCTGGTCGAGGACATCGCCGACACCGGGCTCACCCTTCGCTACCTGCTCGATCTGCTGAATGCGCGCGGCCCGGCCAGCGTTCACACCTGCGTGCTGCTGTCGAAGACCGCGCAGCGCACCACGACGATCCCGGTCGACTTCGTCGGCTTCGAGGCGCCCGACGCGTTCGTCGTCGGCTACGGCCTGGACGCCGGCCAGCTCTACCGCAACCTGCCCTACATCGGGGTGATCGAGCCGCCCGGCTAGCCTTCCGTTCTCGTCCTCGTCGCCCTGCTCGTCCTCGCCCCCATAGCCGCGACCCCGATCAGCAGCAGCAGAAGATCTGGCCCCCGCGTCTCCCCATCCCGCCCCCCGACGCTGCAGCACCCGCCACCTCCACCAGCGCTCTCCCCGCCGTCACCGACCACCACCGTCGCCGTCGGGGTGACGTCCTGTCCGGGCGGCAGCCGGACGGTCGGCACCTCCTGGCTCAGGCTGACCTGCCACAGATCGTTCTGCTGGAAGCGCAGGCCGATCAACGGCCCGCAGCACGAATTCGACGGGTACGGCGTCAGCGCGATGGACGGATCGTAGTGGTTGTCTTGCCCTGTGCCGCTGTCCGGATCATAGCCGTGCGCGGGGTAGCCGCCGTCGGTGACGTCGACGGTGGGAAGGTCCGCGAGGCACGGTTGGCCGCCGTCGGGCTTGGGCGGCGCGCCCCAGCAGGCCGCGTAGCTGTTCCAGCTGCCCGGGGGGAACTGGTACTCCCCCTCCATCACCGCGGTCGCCGCGGTCACGGTCAGCTGGATGCAGAGCGCGGGCTTGACCGGCGCCGACTGGTCAATCGCCTGTGCCGAACCATCCAGATACGGCGCCTGGAAGAGGCAGAGCCCCTGCCAGGGCCCGCTCGGATCCTCGGCCAGCGACATCACGCCGGGGATTCCGTCGGGAAAGGGATAGTCGCCGGGAGCCTGCGCGCCCGGGAGGTTGTGAAGCGCGACGGCGTAGCCGGTCGAGATGGCGCACGGCGACGACTGCGGCACGCACGCCCCGTTGGGCCGGCTGGCGAGGTCGCAGCAGAGGTAGTAGTTGCCGTCCGCGCCCGCGCGCGACGCGCCGGCGTTCAGGATCAGCACGATCGCTGACACGATCGCGAGCGCCGTCCCGCGGGCCGCCAACCATCGCCTGTTCCCGCGTGGCCTGTTCCTGCGTCGCCTGTTCCTGCCTCCCGCTTGGTCCACGCGGGGCGAACTCTACTGGCGAGCCGGCCCGACGAATGTGACGTCTGCGCGACGCCTGCGTCGGCGCGGTCACTCGCCGGTGACGCGCCTCAGGCCTACCGCCGCTCTTTCTTGCTTTGCTCCAGCTGCGCCGCCACGCGCTGCTTGATCGAGTTGTAGCGCTGCAAGAACTCGAAGTGACGCTGGCGAAACGCCTGCAGGTAGCGGCGCTCCTTCAGCTGCTGCTGCAGCGCCTCGCGGATCTCGTTCATGGCCGACACCAGCTGCTCGGGCGCCGCGTAGCTCGGCACCAGGTTGATGATCCGGCTGCCCTCGAGCATCTTCACGAAGCCGGGCTGATCGCCTCGCCCCGGCGGCGCGTAGAGCAGCGTGATCGCGTCGGGCGCGCCCGATTTCACCGACTTCACCACCATCGAGCCGGGCAGGTCGGGCAGGTGCTCCTTGACGATCACGATGTGCGGGCGCTGCTGCGCGACGTGGTCCAGCGCCTCGCCGCCCGTGAAGGCCGCGAAGAAACGCCACCCGTCCTTCTCGCTCAGCACGCGCTGGAAGCGCGGCACCGCCTCCGGATCGTCGTCGACCACGACCACGTCGACCGGATCACTGTTGATCGTCGCACGCTCGCCGGTCTTCGACCGGCCGAGGATGCGGTCCTCCATGTCGATCATGGTCTTCGACATTTCGCGCATCTTGTGCAGAAAGCCCTCGTGCGCCTCGGTGATCTCCTCCAGCAACGCCGTGCGGTCGATGGTCGACTTCAGCTCGGTGGCCGCGTCGAGCACGCGCTCGCGCAGGTAGGGCACGACCTCGGGCTCCTTGAGCACGACGTCGAGCGCGCCGCCGCGAAACGACTTCACCGCCGTGTCGAACGACCGCCGGTTGGTCATCATGATCACGGACATCAGCGGCGATTTGTCGCGCGCGAACTGCAGGAGCTCGAGCCCACCGCCCGGCGTGGGCGTGTCCACGTCGAGCAGCGCGACCGCGAAGTACTTGTTGAGGATCTGGTCCCGTGCGCGACCGTGGTCGCCGGTCCCCGTCACCGTCAGACCCACACGCGTCAGCAGTCGATCGAGGCCCTTCACGACCTGCTCGTCGCCGTCCACGACCAGGATCTCCTGGCCGGCGGCGGATGCGGGAACATCAGTCACTCGAAAAAACTACTCCGATTCGCAACGGTGCGCGAGTCACCCGCGACTTTTCTGCGCACCAGGCACCACATTGGTGGCGTCGGCCTCGACTGATATAGTGGAAACAGGGACGGCATGAACTCGATTCTCGACCGGGTCCTCCAGGCGGCGCGGCAGCTAGGCGCCTCGGACGTACATCTCAAGGCCGGGTTGCCGCCGATCTTCCGCATCAAGGGAGACCTGCGCACCGTGCGCGACGTGCCGCCGCTGACCCGCGACGTGCTGCAGACCTTCGCGCTCGCCATCATGAACGACCGCCAGCGCGAGATCTACGAACGCCACTGGGACGTCGACCTCGCCTACGCGACGAACGACGGCGCCCGCTACCGCGTCAACGTCTTCCAGCAGCGCGGCGCCGTGGGCATGGTCATGCGGCTCATCCCGCCCGACGTGCCGCCCTTCCAGAAACTGAACCTGCCGGGCGCCGTGCTGGACCTGGCCGACTCCGAGCGCGGCATGGTTCTGGTCACGGGCGTCACCGGGTCGGGCAAGTCGACGACGCTGGCGGCGATGGTCGACTACATCAACTCGAAACGTGCCTGCCACATCGTCACCATCGAGGATCCGATCGAGTACGCGTTCAAGGATCGGCGCAGCGTGATCAACCAGCGCGAGATCGGCTTCGACACGACGACCTTCGCCAAGGCGCTGCGCGCCGCCCTGCGCCAGGACCCCGACGTCATCTTCGTCGGCGAGATGCGCGACCTCGAGACCATCGAGACCGCGATGCTGGCCGCCGAGACCGGGCACTTGCTGGTGTCGACGCTGCACACGCTCGACGCCGTCGAGACCATCAACCGCATCGTGTCGGTCTTCTCGCCGCACCAGCAGGGTCAGGCGCGGCTGCAGCTGGCGGGCGTGCTCCGCGGCGTGATCTCGCAGCGGCTGGTCAAGCGCGCCGACGGGAAAGGGATGATCCCGGCGGTCGAGATCCTGGTCAACACGGCGCGCGTGCGCGAGCTGATCGCCGACCCCAAGCGCACGCGCGAGATCCACGAAGCGATCGCCACCGGGCGCGATCCCTACGGCATGATCAGCTTCGATCAGTCGCTGACCGAGCTGGTGCGGGGCAACCTGGTCACCTACGAGGAAGCGCTGGCCAGCGCGACCAACCCCGACGACTTCGCGCTCGCGTTCCGCGGCGTCAGCCGCGGCTCGAACACGGTCCAGGCGCCGCACGCCGACGCCGAGGCCGATCTGGACCTGGCGGAGCCCGACGACCTGGGCCCCAGCCTGCAGATCGATCGCTTCGGCAAGAAGCGCTGACGCGGACCGATCGCGCGCGTCGTGCAAACTGGCCATTGAGCAGCGACGCCCGCGCGATTAGTCTTCACGGTTCTATGTCATCGCCTCGAGTCGCGTCCGAGCAGGTCCGCCGCCAGTTCCTCGACTACTTTCGCTCGAAGGGGCACGAGGAGGTGCCGAGCTCCAGCCTGGTCCCCGCCAACGATCCCACGCTGCTGTTCAGCAACGCCGGCATGAACCAGTTCAAGGACGTCTTTACCGGACAGACCAGGCTCGGCTTCGTGCGCGCGACCAGCTCGCAGAAGTGCGTGCGCGCGGGCGGCAAGCACAACGACCTCGACAACGTCGGCCGCACCGCGCGCCACCACACCTTCTTCGAGATGCTGGGCAACTTCTCGTTCGGCGACTACTTCAAGCAGGACGCGATCGCCTTCGCCCACGAGTTGCTCACGTCGGTCTACGGCATCGACAAGAGCCGGCTCATCTACACCGTCCACTACACCGACGACGACGCGGCCGCGCTCTGGCGGAAGGTCGCCGGCGTCGGGGACGACCGGGTGATCCGGCTCGGCGACAAGGACAACTTCTGGGCCATGGGCGAGACCGGCCCGTGCGGTCCCTGCAGCGAGATCCACTACCACCAGGGCGACGGCATTCCGTGCGCCGAAGAGGCGGCCGGCCGCCAGTGCCAGGGCCCGGCCTGCGACTGCGACCGCTGGGTCGAGATATGGAACCTGGTCTTCATGCAGTTCGAGCAGTTCGCCGGCGGCGAGCGCCGTCCCCTGCCCCGCCCGTCGGTCGACACCGGCATGGGGCTCGAGCGGCTGTGCGCCGTGTTGCAGGGGTTCCGCTCGAACTACGAGACCGACCTGCTGCGCCCGATGATCGATCGCGCGTCGATGCTGTCGGGCAAGACGTTCGTCCCGGACGACTACCAGGGCGAATCGGTGTCACTGCGCGCCATCGCCGACCACGCGCGCGCCGCGACGTTCCTGATCGCCGACGGCGTGTTCCCCGAGAAGACCGGCCGCGAGTACGTGCTGCGCCGGATCATGCGCCGCGCGGTCTATCACGGCTGGCTGATCGGAATTCAGCAGCCCTTTCTCGCGACGGTCGCCGAGGATGTCATCGCCAAGATGGGGGCGGTCTACCCCGAGGTGAAGGAGCGCGCGAGCCTGATCGGCAAGATCATCCTCGAGGAGGAGACGCGCTTCCGGGAGACGCTCGACCGCGGCGTCGGGATCCTCGACGAGCAGATGCGCGGCGCGGCCGGGAAAGTCGTCGCCGGTCCCGTCGCATTCCAGCTCTACGACACCTACGGCTTCCCGATCGATCTCACGCGCGTCATCGCCGAGCAGCGCGGCTGGACGGTCGACGAGCCCGGCTTCGAAGCGGCGATGGCCGAGCAGCGCAAGCGCAGCGAGTTTCACGGCTCGGGCGAGGTCGCCGTCGACGACGTGTTCAAGAAGGTCGCCGAGCGCCTGGGCCCGACGCCGTTCCGCGGATACGAAGGCACGCGCGGCTCGTCGAAGATCGTGGCGCTGCTCGCCGACGGCAAAGAGGTCGGCGTCGTCGGCCCGTACTCGAAGCGCGTCGCGGTCATCACCGCCGAGACGCCGTTCTATGGCGAGCAAGGCGGCCAGATCGGCGACGCCGGCGTGATCCGGTCCGCGAAGGCCAAGCTCCGCGTCGACGACGTCAAGCGGCCCGTGCCGACGCTGTACGTGCACCTCGGCGAGGTGACCGAAGGCGAGCTGCGCGTCGGCGACACCGTCGAGCTGGAGGTCGACGCCGAGCGCCGCGACGCCATCCGCCGCAACCACTCGGCGACGCACCTCCTGCACTGGGCGCTGCGCACGGTGCTGGGCGCGCACGTCACGCAAAAGGGCTCGCTGGTCGCGCCCGATCGCCTGCGCTTCGACTTCTCGCACTTCGCGCCGCTCTCGCCCCAGGAGCGCCAGCGCGTCGAGGACCTGGTCAACGCGCGCGTGCGCGCCAACCTGCCGGCCGAGACGCAGGTGCTGCCGATCGCCGAGGCCAAGAAGGCGGGCGCGATCGCGTTCTTCGGCGAGAAGTACGGCGACACCGTGCGCGTCTTGACCATGGGCGAGTCCAAGGAGTTCTGCGGCGGCACCCACGTCTCGCGCACCGGCGACATCGCATTCTTCACCATCACCGAGGAGACCGGCGTCGCGCAGGGCGTGCGCCGCATCGAAGCGGTCACCGGCGCAGGCGCCGCCGCTTACGTGCGCAAGCTCGAGCATGAGCTCGGCGCGGCGGGCGAGCTGCTGCGCGCCGGCCTGTTCGAAGTCAGCGCGCGCGTCACCAAGCTCCAGGCCGAGGCGCGCGAGCGTGAAAAGGAGATCGATCGCCTGAAGCGCAAGCTGGCCTCGGGCGGCGGGCGCGATCTCGCCAGCGAGGTGCGCGAGATCGCGGGCGTACGCGTGCTGGCCACGCGCGCCGACGTCGCCGACCCGAAGGCGCTGCGCGAGGTCGCCGACCAGCTGCGCGACAAGATTCGCTCGGGCGTGGTCGTTCTCGCCGGCGTCGAGGGCGACAAGATCGCGCTCGTGTCGATGGTGACCGCGGATCTCACCGACCGGTACAACGCCGGCAAGATCGTCGGCGAGGTGGCGCGCCACCTGGGCGGCAAGGGCGGTGGCCGCGCCGACATGGCCCAGGGGGGCGGCGCGCACCCCGAGAAGCTCGACGAGGCGCTGGCGCGCGTGTACGAGCTCGTCGGGGGTTAGTGTGCTCGGAGCTGTCATGAGCACCGACCGGACACGCCCGGCGGGCGGCTTCGCGCTCGACGACGACGACGCGGCGACGACGATCGCCGCCTGCCTGCGGCGGCGCCTGCCCGGCCGCAGCTGGAACGACGTCCGCCGCCTGTGCGGCAGCGGAAAGGTCCGGGTCGACGGCGTGGTGATCACCGACCCGGCCGCGCGCGTGCGCGCCGGCCAGACGCTGGCGATCGACATGAACGCGCCCCGGCCGCGCGCCGTCATCGAAGGCTTCCGCGTGGTGCACGACGACGCGCACCTGGTGGTGATCGAAAAGCCGTCGGGCGTCTCGAGCGTGCCCTACGAGCGCAAGGAGACCGGCACGGCGATGGACCTGGTGCGCGAGGCCTGGCGCCACACCGGCCGGCGCGCGACCGCGACGCCGCTTTACGTCGTGCACCGGATCGACAAGGACACGTCCGGGTTGCTCTGCTTCGCGAAGACCCGCCTCGGCGAGCGCGGGCTGCACACGATCTTCCAGCGCCACGAGGCGACGCGCGAGTACCTGGCGGTCGCGGAGGGCGACGTTCAGAGCCGCCGCTTCGAATCCTATCTGGTCGCCGATCGCGGCGACGGCATCCGCGGGTCGACGCGCCACCGCGACCAGGGCCAGCACGCGGTCACGCACGTCACCGCCGAGCGCCGCCTGCGCGGCGCCACGCTGTGCCGCGTTCGGCTGGAAACCGGGCGCACGCACCAGATTCGCATTCATCTGTCCGAGGCCGGTCACCCGCTGGTGGGTGAGACGGTCTACGTGCGCGACCTGCTGCGCGACGGGCGCCAGCCGATGACCGCCGAGCGCCTGATGCTGCACGCGGCGACGCTGGGCTTCGTGCACCCGGTCACCGGCGCGCGGCTCGACTTCCGCTGCGAGCCGCCGCCCGACTTCGCCGCCATTCTGAGAAGGCTGGAAATCTGATGTCGCCCGAGAAAACCATCCGCTCCGCGATGGGTGCCATCGTCGAGGCCATGCGCGCCGGCTACGGAACCCAGCGCGTCGATCCGCAGACGCTGCCCGACAGCGGCCACGATCCGTCGTTCCTCGAGCGTGCCGCGCCCGTGCTCGAGTTTCTCTACGGCAAGTACTTCCGCGTGACCACCGTCGACATCCAGAACGTGCCCAGCGTGGGGCCGGCGCTGCTGGTCGCCAACCACTCGGGCGGCCTGCCCTATGACGGCGCGATGCTGATCTACGGCGTCTTCCGCGATCACCCCGCGCACCGCCGTCTGCGCACGCTGGTCGCGAACTTTGCCTTCCGCTCGGCCTGGATGTGCAACGTGGTGGCGCGCATCGGCGGCGTGCGCGCGTCCACGGAGACGGCGATGCCGTTGCTCAGCAGCGGCAACCTGGTCGGCGTCTTTCCCGAGGGCCTCAGGGGCGTGGGCAAGATGTACCGTGAGCGCTATCGCCTGAGCCGCTTCGGCCGCGGCGGCTTCGTGCGGCTCGCGCGGCAAGCGAACGTCCCGATCATCCCGGTCGCGATCGTCGGCGCGGAAGAGATTCACCCGGTGCTGGGCAAGATCACGTCGCTCGCCGAACCGCTGGGAATTCCCTACATCCCGATTACGCCCACCTTTCCGCTCCTCGGCCCCCTGGGTCTGCTGCCGGTGCCGACCAAGTGGACCATCCGCTTCGGCCCGCCGATTCGAGTCCCGCCGCTCAACGGCGAACCGGAGGCGGACGTGACAACCACCACCGCGGAGCAGGTACGACATACGATCGACGCGATGATCGCCGAGCTTCTGGCACAGCGCCGCTCCATTATTTTTGGCTAACTGTCGAAGGACGGGAGGTTGAACGCCGTCGAAGGATGTGTTGGGATATTCGCACCGCTCGGTCTTTCAGCCGGACGGCCGTTGATGTGTCTGTAGATCGACACGCGCGCATGACACCGAACTTCTCGCAGGCCTCGCTTCCATGATTGACGTCGGGCAAACC
>Ga0265320_10003175_pt1 | contig 11145 bp, 7 predicted proteins | sample 4827metaG_FD_202087 | JGI IMG/M metagenome (GOLD analysis project Ga0265320, IMG submission 202087) | Rhizosphere microbial communities from Carex aquatilis grown in University of Washington, Seatle, WA, United States - 4-8-27 metaG | ecosystem: Host-associated > Plants > Roots > Rhizosphere >...
CGACGGTCAGGTTGGCCAGGCCCGCTTCCAAAACCGGCAACCATTCGCGCACGGGCAGTGCCTCGTCCGCAAACGCCAGCGCCACATCGTCCAGCCAGGCGTTCATCTGTCCCCAAACGGTCGAATGGATGGTCGATTGCTCCCGCATTGCGGGACCGGTTGCCGATTTTTCCGGATCGGCCAGGCTCCAGTGTTCCAGGGTTTGTTCGACTTTCATCTCGGCCCATAATTCGCGCAGGGCATCCGCCAGTTGAGAGCCTGTCGGCTTATTTTTCCAGCGCGCGAGTTGCGCGGCGAAATTTTCAAACGGGGGCAGGATGTCCTGGCGCAGCCGTTCGAGGAATGCGGCCGCCGCGGGATCGTCATCCATTTGCAGCGGCTCCCGCCATCGGGCACCACGCCAGCCGCGGGCCAGCGCTTCATTTTCGAGCCGGTCAATCCCGGTTTCGTCCGCGGAGGAAAAACCGGCCTTGAGTGCGGCAAACCAGTCATCCGGCGCCCAGTCGAAAGCGACCGTGCGGAGCGCATTGCGGGTCAGTTCGGCCAGCGGGTGGTGGGCCACCGATTCGCGCCGGTCAAGAAAGCAAGGAATCCCGTAGCGGCGAAACCCGCGGGCCAGCGGCCGGTGATAACCGTCCAGATTCCGCACCAGCACGGCCGCATCGCGAAACCGCCCGCCGCCCCGGACGAATTTCAGGATTTCGCGCGCCGCCAGGGCCACCTCCGCTTCGGCCTGGGCGCAGGCGACCACGCGGACGGAATTCTGCGTTTTGAGCTTTGGGCTTTGAGTCGGCTCCGACCAGCTCTGCTCCAGATGTAACAAGGCCGGATTCCTGGCAAACCGGCTTTCCCGGGGGTGGCGTTCGAGCGTTTCGACGCTGATCCGGCCGCCCGGCAAATGGCTGATGCGCTGGCGGCACTGCTCGAAGGTTTTGCCGATGGCCGACCAGATGGATAACCAGGAAGTTCCGGCTTCGGGTTCGCTTTCGAGACAGAACGCCAATGTCGCGCGGCCGCAATACGGCAGCAAGGCGGCGAGCAAATCCAGCTCCTGCGGCGTCATTTCGGCAAAACCGTCGAGCCACAAGCCGGCGATTTGCAGCGCAGATGGCAAAGCCTCCAGCCGGCCGGCTGCCTTGGGACTTTGGGCCGCGGCCTTCAGACTTTCCGTCGCCGCCGCCAGGAGGCGGTTTCCGTCCTGCAATTCGTGTTCCGCGAGCCAGTTCGTGTAGGCCTCGAGCAGGAGGGCGAGATCGTGGAGCTTATGCTGCAACTCGCGGCGCAGGCCGGTGCGCCGGGCCAGGGCCCCGAGTCGGTCGGGCGTGAATTGATGTTGTTGGAGTTCCCCGAGCAGCTGGCCCAGTTGGCCGGCAAAGCCGGGACGGCGCGCGCTGGAACGAAACAGCTTCAGTTCACCCTCGTGTCGCAGCAGCAACGCCCGCAGCACCATCAGGCGGCCGGCCTCGGCGAGCAATCCCGCCGGCGGCGGCACGGCCAGCGCAGCGAGGACAAACCGGGCAAGTCGTTCGAACGAAAAAATGTTCAGGCGCGTGTAGCCGGGCAGCCCGGCCTCCGCCAGTAACTGGCGTTCGAGTTGAAACGTCGCTTGCTTGGGAGCCAGCAGGATTAGCGGCCCGCCTTCGCGTTGCTCCGGCGCGGCAAGCGGGCTTTGGGCACCCTCCCGCAAAGCGGCACGGATTTCGGCCAGGCAGCGAAAGGTCTTGCCGCTGCCGGCCGGACCGAGGAGAAAGCGCGTCTGCACGCGCTTCTTTTCGCGCAAACCCGCCCAATCGCAAAGCAATTTATTGCCAAATTTTGGCAAAGGCGGGTTGGTCGGCGGCCGCGTTTTTTGTTTCCTTTCAAAAAAGTCACTTTATTATTCCAACCGGCCGGGGAAATCCTGGCGGTTGGAATAGATGATTAAAATTGAAACCTTATGCCACTGACACATACCAAAGAGCTGTTTGCCAAGGCGTTGAAGGGTAAATATGCGCTCGGCGCATTCAACGTCAACAACATGGAACTGTTGCAGGCCATCATTGAGGCGTGCGAAGAGGAAAAAGCGCCGGTGATGCTCCAGATTTCCAAGGGCGCCCGCCAATACGCCAATCCAGTTTATCTCAAAAAATTGATCGAGGCCGCCGTCACCCTGTCCACCATCCCCATCGCGGTTCACCTCGACCACGGCGACTCGTTTGATCTGTGCAAGGAATGCATTGACGAAGGTTTCACCAGCGTGATGATTGACGCCAGCCACGAGCCGTTTGAGAAAAACGTCGAAATCACCCGCAAAGTCGTGGAATACGCCCACAAGCATAATTGCGTGGTCGAATCCGAACTCGGCCACCTCGTCGGGGCGCAATTCGACGAAGGCGAAGAGGGGGGCGCCCATTCCACCAGCGGCCATTACACGGAACCGGATGAAGCCGTGAAATTTGTTCGGGAATCCGGTTGCGACTCGTTGGCCGTGGCCATTGGCAATTCGCACGGCGCATACAAATTCAAGGGCGAGCAGCATCTGGATCTCGAACGGCTCAAGCTCATCAAAAAAGCGCTGTTGGACGCCGGCATGGGCGATTATCCCCTGGTACTGCACGGCGCCTCAAGCGTGCCGAAGGAACTGGCCGAGGAAATCAATAAATATGGCGGTAAAATGGGCACCGACACCGCCGGGGTGCCGGAAGCGGACATCGAAGTCGCGCGCCGCACCGGCTGCACCAAGGTGAATATTGACACTGACCTGCGCCTGGCCATGACCGCCGCCATCCGTAAAGTCTTCGCCGAAAATCCGAAGGAATTCGATCCCCGCAAATTCCTCGGCCCCGCCCGCAAAAAAGTGAAGGAGCTCGTCCGCCATAAAATCAAAGACGTGCTTTGCTGCGCCGGTCATGCATTTGACTAAACTCAACTCAAATTTTCCGTCACCACCCCAAGCCAAACGGCTTGGGGTTTTTTGTCTTTGGATCCAGAGCCGATGCGAGTGCAATTACGGCACAAACTCAGCTCGCACGACACACGACCTGAGCCATTTTGACCCTCGATTGCCCATCAAATTATCGACCGGATGAATTATAAATTATTGGTTTAAAGCACTTTAACAGTTTTTCGATGACTTGGCATTTTTGAAGCTGAAGGGACTTGAACAATTAACAAAAGGATAATTATATGAATTTGATACGATATCAAAGGCCTGATCTGGCTTGGGCGGGTTTTGGCCGGCTGTCGAGTTTGCGCGATGAACTGGACCGGCTGTTTGAATCGCCCTGGACGGAACTGGCCCGCACTCCACAACTGTTGAGCGGCTGGACCCCGGCACTCGACGTTCATGAGGACAAGGACAGCTTTGTGGTCCGAGCTGAGCTGCCCGGCATGAAGCGGGAGGAAATTGACGTTTCGTTGCACGACGGCGCATTGAGCATCTCCGGCGAGCGCCAGGCGGTAAAGAAACACGAGGAAGCTGAGGTTTACCGGACCGAACGTTTCTTTGGCAAATTCCTGCGCACGGTGACATTGCCTGCGCCGGTGGCGGCGGAAAAGGTCAAAGCTCAATACCAGAACGGCGTTCTGACCGTCACACTCCCGAAAACCGAGGCGGCGAAACCGAAACAAATTGACGTGAACGTGAATTAAACGGCCGGGGTGCGATGTTCCCATCGCCCCCCGACCCACATTCCAACCAAAGGAAAAAATCATGAAAGCAACGATAGCAGCAGAACCAAAACCGGCCGTTGAACGGACGCGGCCCCAGGAATTCGCGGCGCCGATGGTGAACATCTTTGAAACCCCGGACGGTTACGCCCTGGAGGCGGAAATGCCGGGCGTGAACAAGGCCGGCCTGGAAATCACGCTGGAAGGCAACGAAATCACCATCGTAGGACGGCGCGCGGCAGAACCGGAGAACGGCGAGTTGTTGTTTCGCGAACGTTCCGTGGCGGATTACCGGCGCGTATTTGAACTCGACCCGGCAATTGATACGGACAAAATCTCGGCCAAGATAGACCAGGGACTGCTGACGCTCACCCTGCCGAGATCCGAGCAGGTCAAGCCGCGTAAAATTACCATCAGCGAGTGATTGTCGGCGCGACGAAATGGGCAAACCAGGCACAGCGGGCTCCGATGTCCCGCCGTGCCTGGCTATCGCCGGAAATCATCTTTTAATCGCGGCCCGGTTGGTGGATGCCGGATACGTTTTAGGCGGGTTGGCCTTGAGTTGCGCCGCCTGGAGTTCTTCCGGGCCTAAATTCAGATTGGTCGAGAGCAGGGTGTAGTTGAGTTTCCGGGGGGCCAGCGTGTACATGTCCCCAGTGGCCGGATCCACAATCAGAAAGCCAATCAATCCTCCGAAAACGAGGTTCCCAAAATACCACCCATCCAACGTGGATTGAACATACATTTCGCCCGAATAATAACCCGGCGCTTCAAAAATCAATTTGTATTTTTCCCCGGTGAAATAGCCGTGGTTTCGTTTGAGTCCCGCCTCGGCGGGCGTGATTCCGGAACCGACCCGCTTATCCCTGGAGTCATAGACGACAAAACTTGCTCCGGAAGGGTTCGAGTCAATGCGAATGGTTTTATCACCTCCATCCACAATTGAAGCACAACCCGTAACCAGAATGCACATCAACGCCAATGTCGAAGCCCAAAGGATTCTTTTCATAGGATGAACTTCCCGATGGTCTAAATATGGGATGGGTGGAGATGCTAATCAGCCCTGGAATCGAGTCAAGCGGCAAACTTTCCGGAGCGGGCGGGTGAGATGGACTGGAACCCGCCGGGGAGTCCCATGAATTCGGCGGGTGGGACGACTACACACGATTTTAAGTCGCCCGCACCCGCCAAGGCGCCCGGTTCTCATCGGGCAGGGTCAACCTAATCCCTGGCGGCGACTTGGCAAGTGATTTTGGAAAAATAATTTCCATCTTCGGGATTGGGTTCGTGTCTTTTTTCCAACATCTTTACCCCCGGTCCGGATCATCCGGACCACTGAATATGTGGATCAACGGCTGGAAGCTGGCGCTCGCAGGGTTGTTGCTGTGCGTGGGTTCCTGCCTGGCCCCGTGGCCGGCGGGTGCCGCGAGCCCGTCCGGTTCCCCGTTCATTGTGGATGTCTGGACCAGCAAAGAAGGGCTGCCGGAAAACGCCGTCATTTCCGCGATTCAGACCCGGGACGGCTACCTGTGGCTTGGAACCCTAAACGGCCTGGCGCGTTTTGACGGCAAACAATTCACCGTTTTCAACGAATTCAACACCCCCGGGCTGAACAGTGACAAGATTGTGTTTTTGTTTGAAGACCGCCGGACGAACCTTTGGATCGGGACAGAAACGGCCGGGGTGGCGCTGGTGCAGGACGGCAAAGTCAAAAGTTTTGACCTCGGGCGCCCGGGTCAGGAAGGCAAATTGACCTCCGCCTGCGAAGACGCCTCCGGCACCGTATGGTTTTACACGGCGGATTCGCATCTGGCTCGTTATCAAAAGGAGAAAATGGAGACGTTGAGCTTTAATTTTCCCACCCCCCCGATTTGCCGGATGATTGCGGCGGAAAAATCCGGCGCGCTGTGGATCGCGGACGTCGGCGGCATGTTTTCCCTCCGCCCGGAGAATTTCAATCCCCAGGCGATTGTCGTGGACCAATCGGTGCCGGCCGAAAGGCTGGATTTCATTCTGGCCGGCCGAAACGGCGGGCTGTGGCGGTTGATGAACGGTCGGGTCCAAAAATGGCAGTCCGGCGGGCTGGAAAAAGATTTCGGCGCCTACCCGTGGGGCAGCTCCGTCATCAAAGCCGCCTGCGAAGACCCGGACGGAAACCTGATTGTGGGCACGCATGGCGCGGGCGTTTTCTGGTATGGGCCCGATGGCAGCTATCAACAGGTTTCCAAGGAGCAGGGGATGTCGTCCGCCTTTGTCCTCTCGCTCTGCCTGGATCAGCAGGGAAATCTTTGGGTCGGGACGGATGGCAAAGGCCTGAACCGGATCAAGCGGAAGATCTTCACTCCTCCCGCGAAGCTCCATCCGTGGGCGGCGCAATCCCTGTCCCGGGATGCGCAGCGTGGTTTGTGGGCGGCGTTTAATGCCCAGGGTGTGACTTATTGGACGACCAATCGGGCGCAGGATTTCGGCGTCGGACGGGGTTCGAATGCCTGGACGGTCCTGGTAGATCACAGCCAACAAGTCTGGGCCGGCACCCGGGGGGAAGGGCTTTTCCGGTTTCAAACCAATCATTTTGAACCGGCCGCCGGCGCTGAAATTCCCGGACGACAAATCTTTGCCCTGTTTGAAGATCACCTGGGACAATTGTGGGCGGGCACCCGGAATGGCCTGGCGTGCTGGAACGGACAGGGGTGGAAGCTCTATACCACCCGCGATGGCCTCGCGGAAAATATCGTACGCGCCATTGCGGAGGACGCCGCAGGAAATCTCTGGATCGGCACGGAGAACCGCGGGTTGGACTTTTTCGCGGCCGGAAAATTTCTTCCCTATCCGGCAATGGAAAACGGACTGCCTGGCAACGATATCTCCTGTCTTTACCTGGACCCGGCGGGCGTCCTGTGGGTGGGCACCGCCGGTCATGGCCTCGCCCGTTTTCACCAGGGAAAGTGGACCGGCTATTCCACGGACGACGGCCTGGCCAGCAACAGCATTGATTACCTCATCGAAGACGACCAGGGTTATTTGTGGATCGGCTCCAACGCGGGCCTGATGCGAATAAAAAAGGATTTGCTCAACCGTTTTGTTCCCGGGAGGGGAAATCTGGTTTCCTGCCGGACCTATGTTGAAACCGACGGATTGCCAACGCGCGAATGTTCGGCCGGGTCACAGCCGGCCGCCTGTCGCACCCCGGAGGGCCGGCTATGGTTTCCCACCACCGAGGGCGTGGTGTGGGTGAACCTCGCGGACATCAAAACCAACCAACAACCGCCGCTGGTCATGATCGAATCCGTGCGCATTGACGGACAGGAACAAAAAACCAATCGTTTCAGCTCGGTCTGGCAGCCATCGGTCACGGTTCCACCCGGTCACGAACAATTGGAAATTCACTATACGGGCTTGAATTTCTCCGCTCCCGGAGAGGTGCGCTACAAATATCGTCTGGAGGGCCACGAAACCGCCTGGACGGAAGCCGGCGATACTCGCGTGGCTTATTATCCCAATATGCCACCGGGAAATTACCGTTTTCACGTCATCGCCGGCAATGAAGACGGTGTTTGGAATGAAACCGGCGGCACGCTGGCCGTGAAGGTGCAGCCTCAATTCTGGCAGACCTGGTGGTTCAGCCTCGCCGTGATCCTGTGCCTGGGGGGAATTGTCGTCGCCGTAGTACGTTATTTTTCCACCCAAAAACTGCGGCGCGAGCTGCAGTTGCACAAACAACAGGAGGCGCTGGAACAGGAACGCTCCCGCATCGCCCGCGACCTGCACGATCAACTCGGGGCAAACCTCACGCAGGTGGCGCTGTTGGGTGAAATGGCGGAAACCGACAAACATCTGCCGGCGGAGGTCGAATCCCACGCCCAGCAGATCTCCCAGACCGCGCGCGAAACGACCCGTTCCCTCGACGAAATTGTCTGGGCCGTCAATCCTTCCAACGACACGCTGGAAGGCCTGGTCAACTATGCCTGTAAATACGCGCAGGAATACCTCGCGCTGGCCGGCGTGCGGTATCGCGCCGAGGTGCCGGCCCAACTGCCGGCCATCCCCATTCCACCGGAAGTCCGCCACAACGTTTTCCTCGCCCTCAAGGAATCCGTCAACAACGTGGTCAAACACGCGCAGGCATCCGAAGCCTGGATCCGATTCCGGTTGCAGCCGGACCATTTTACGTTGAGCATTGAGGACAACGGCCGCGGCCTGGATACCCGGACGGACCAGACCCGGAACGGACTGCGCAATATGCGTAAACGGATGAAAGATATTCACGGGGAATTTTCCATCACTCCCGGCGTCCCGAACGGGACGCGGGTGCAGCTGACCGTTCCGCTGGGAAAAGCCACCTGAAATTGCCCATGCCCATTACGGTTTCCATCGTCGAAGACAATGACAAGCTGCGCGGAACGCTGGCCCGGCTGCTGGACCGGTCGGAAGGGTTCCGCTGCCTGAGTCAATACGCCAACGCCGAGGACGCGCTGAAGGACCTCCCGCAGGCCCGCCCCAACGTCGTGCTCATGGACATCAACCTGCCCGGCATGAACGGCGTCGAATGTGTGCGGCAATTAAAGCCGCTACTGCCGGAAACCCAGGTCATCATGCTCACGGTGTACGAGGACACGGAAAACATTTTCAATGCGCTGGCCGCCGGTGCGGGCGGTTACCTGCTCAAACGCACCTCCAGCAAAGAATTGCTCGAAGCCATCCAGGCAGTGCAGAGCGGCGGTTCGCCGATGACCATGCACATTGCGCGCAAGGTCGTGCAATCCTTCCAGAAAACCACGGCCGCAAACCAGTCCACGGAACACCTCTCTGAACGCGAACAACAGGTGCTCGACCTGCTGAGCCAGGGGTTGATTTACAAGGAAATCGCCGAAAAACTCGGCATCAGCTATGAAACCGTGCATACCTACATCCGGCGCATTTACGAAAAGCTCCAGGTCCGCACCCGGACCGAAGCCGTGACCAAATTCCTCCGCGGTTGACCAGATTTCATCGATTTCCCTTTGTTTTTCATGGGCTTGTACCCAGAAATGGTGACTCGCTGGGGACGGCGTCTCTGGTATGCTTATGGCAGTTAATTTCAGTGCTTAGTTCTCATTGAGGCCGGAGTAGTGTCCGGCCTCTCTTTTTTTATCTGGCCGGTCTCAGCGTGAATCTTCGTTGGAATGCTTCAAATCGGCCATAGCCCTCTCAAGCCGAAAGTGAAAAAGATGAAAACCGGGCCGGAGGGGAAGGTGGTGGTAGGTGATGGATTCGAACCATCGAAGGCATAGCCAGCAGATTTACAGTCTGCCCCCGTTGGCCACTTGGGTAACCTACCACGCAGGGAACGCAGATTAAGCCAAACCGGCGCAGCCTTGTCAATCCATACGCACCTGCGATAGCTTACCACCGATGTTCGATTCTTTAAGCGGCAAGCTCCAGAACGCCTTCCGCAACCTGCGCGGGCTCGGAAAAATTTCCGAGGCCAACGTCAGCGATTCCCTGCGCGAAGTCCGCATGGCCTTGCTGGAGGCCGACGTGAATTTCAAGGTCGCCCGCGATTTCATCGAACGCGTCAAAACCAAGTCCATCGGCGCCGAAGTCGTCCAAAGCGTCCAGCCCGGCCAACAGATCATCAAAATCATCCACGACGAACTCGTGGATCTGCTCGGCTCGCAAAACGCCGGCCTGGATCTCAGCGGCAGTCCCAGCAGCATCCTGATGGTGGGTCTGCACGGCTCCGGCAAGACGACCTCCAGCGGCAAGCTCGCCCGGCTGCTCCAGAAACAGGGACGCCAGCCGCTGCTGGTGGCGGCCGATGTTTACCGTCCGGCGGCCATGGACCAGCTCGACACGCTCGGCAAGCAGCTGGAAATCCCCGTCTTCGTGAAGCGCGGCGAAACCGATGTTTTGAAAATCGCGCGCGAGGCCCTCGACTTCGCCAAAGCCAACAGCCGCAACGTTTTGATTTTCGACACCGCCGGGCGGTTGCAGATTGACGAGCCGCTCGTGCAGGAATTGGTGCACCTGCGCGATCTCGTGAAGCCGCAGGAAGTCTTGCTCGTGCTCGACGCCGCTACCGGCCAGGAAGCCGTCAATGTGGCCACCCACTTCGACCAGGCGCTGCAAATCACCGGTTCCATCCTCACCAAGCTCGACGGCGACGCGCGCGGCGGCGCGGCCCTGAGCCTGAAGGCCGTCACCGGAAAACCCATCAAGTTCGCCGGCGTGGGCGAAAAACTGGATGAGTTCGAGGCCTTTCATCCCGAACGCATGGCGTCACGGATCCTGGGCATGGGCGACGTCGTCAGCCTCGTTGAAAAGGCCGCCGAGGCGGTGGACGTGGATGCCGCGAAGCGCATGGAAGAAAAAATGCGCAAGGGGCAGTTCACGCTGGAGGATTTTCTCGAGCAATTGCGCCAGATGAAAAAGATGGGCTCGCTGGAAAGCATCGTTGGCATGTTGCCGGGCGGCGCGGAAATGTTGAAACAGCAGGGCGACCTGTCCAAGCAGGAAAAGGAATTCAAGCACATGGAGGCGATGATTTGCGGCATGACGCCCAAGGAACGCCAGAACCCGGCCATCCTCAACGCCAAGCGCCGCGTGCGCATCGCCAAGGGCAGCGGCGTGAGTGTGACCGAAATTAACACGATGCTGAACAAGTTCAGCCAGATGCAGCAGATGATGAAGAAGATGGGCAAGTTCTCGAAAATGATGGCGAAGATGGGCGGCGGCCTGCCGGGAATGCTGCGGCGGTAAGTATCCCAACGGGATTCCAGCCATCAGCCCAAGGTTGCGACGAAGAAGCTACGTTGGGTTTGCGTCCAAAACACATTCCTACCCTGGAAGGGTTGCATCCCTGTATCGCACAATTAACGAAACCCGGTTGGAGTTTTAATTTGTTTGGTTTGTTCGCCTGGGTAGTCAGCCGATACGTCCAAGCCCGGGCTGATTGACGCAATTCCTTTGGGATTGGTTCTCCGAATCTTCGCTTGATTAAATCACGTCGGCAGCGGCGCGCCCACGTTGATTTTGTGTTTCAGGCAGTAGGCGCCGTTGTCCACGTATTTTTCTGCCCACCATTTCAGCCCGGCCCGTTCCTTCTTCGTCAATTTGCGCACGACCCGGGCCGGGGCGCCGAGCACGAGCGAGCCGGGGGGAATTTTCATTCCTTGTGTCACCAGCGCCTTCGCGCCGATGAGCGATTGTTTGCCGATGACCGCACCGTCCAAAATCACCGCCCCCATGCCCACCAGCACTTCGTCCCCAACCTGGCAGGCATGAACAATGGCGCTGTGGCCGACAGTGACCCAGTTGCCGACGACGCAGGCGAAGTCGTCCGCAAGGTGCAGTACGGCGTTGTCCTGGATGTTGGTGTGATGGCCGACGAAAATCCGGTTGATGTCGCCGCGCAGCACCGCGCCATGCCAGACGCTGGCATGCGCGCCCAGGGTCACATCGCCGAGCACGACGGCGGTCTTCGCCAGATAGACACCCCGGCCGAGTTTCGGCTGCCGG
>Ga0265320_10003181_pt1 | contig 11134 bp, 9 predicted proteins | sample 4827metaG_FD_202087 | JGI IMG/M metagenome (GOLD analysis project Ga0265320, IMG submission 202087) | Rhizosphere microbial communities from Carex aquatilis grown in University of Washington, Seatle, WA, United States - 4-8-27 metaG | ecosystem: Host-associated > Plants > Roots > Rhizosphere >...
ATCATCGGATCAGGTGTAGTGGCGACGACGCTCGCCAGCGGGTTTCTCAAGCACGGACACGGGGTCGTGATCGGCACGCGTGATTCCGGCAAGCTGGCGGACTGGGCGAAGGCCAATCCGAAGGGCAGGGTGGGCAGCTTTGCCGACGCGGCGAAATTCGGGGACGTGGTGGTCCTCGCGGTGAAGGGTGGCGTGGTGGCGGAGGCCGTGCGCGCCGCCGGTGCGGCCAACCTCGCGGGCAAGACCGTGATCGATGCGACCAATCCCATCGCCGACGCCCCGCCGGTGAACGGCGTGTTGAAATTCACCACCAATCTTGACGAGTCCATGATGGAGCGCTTGCAGCGCGAGTTCGCCGGCGTGCATTTCGTCAAGGCATTCAACTCCGTCGGCGCCACCTGCATGGTGAACCCGCAGTTCAAGGAGGGGAAGCCGACGATGTTCATCTGCGGCAACGACGAGGCGGCCAAGCAGACCGTGGCGAAGATTCTCGACCAGTTCGGCTGGGAGACGGCGGACATGGGCAAGGTGGAGGCGGCGCGCGCCATCGAGCCGCTCTGCATGCTGTGGTGCATCCCCGGTTTTCTCCGGAACGACTGGGTGCACGCCTTCAAGCTTCTGCGCGAATAGCCAGCGCACGCGGTTGTGTTCCGGGGAGACCGGTCGTCGCCGGACAAACGGATAGCTCCTCACGCGACTTGATTCGTGGAATAGGAATCTGTTTTCAGGCGATGCTGGTTCCGACGACGCGATGTATCGCTTGCAAGCAAGCTCCTACGTTCGGAATGTTGATTCTGCGCGGCGGCCGTCAGGGCAGGAATGGCCGGATACGCGCAGCGAGGAGATGGTAGCCCGCGGCGTTGAAATGGAGCTTGTCTGTCAGAAAAAGTTCGGGGTCCACCTGGCCGACGGCGTCGAGCGACACCGACCACGCGTCGATATAATGCACATGCGAGGTCTGACGGGCGTAGCCTTCGACCAGACCGTTGAGTTCCCGGTTGGCGGCGGTCTCGGCATGGCGGGCGATGGTCGGGCAGAGCGAGATGAACCAGATGTCGGTGGCGGGCAGACGGGCGTGGATGGTGGCGACGAACTCCCGGAAGTCGGCGAAGACCTGCGCGGGTGTCTTGCCGTTGTGAATGTCATTGGTGCCGGCGCGGAGGTAGATCGCCTTGGGCGCGTGGGGGAAAATGAGCCGTTCTGCAAAATGGGTGCTGTCGACAATCTCCGTGCCACCAAAGCCGCGGTTGATGACGGCGTGGTGCGGAAAGTCCGTGGCGAGCGTGGACCACATCCGGATGGTGGATGAGCCGGCGAAAAGCACACCGCCCTTGGGTGGCGGACTGGCGCGGTCCTGTGCCTCGTAAGCAGCGACCTCGGCTTCCCAGCGGGCGAAGTCGTGGCCGGGCTCGGCGGCGACGGCCGCGCGCCATGGTGCGAGCAGAAGAACAAAGGCGACGAAGGAAAGGAGGGAGCGGGGCATGGGGGAGTGATTTAGATGCAGGGGCTTGTTTACTCGCACTGGGGCAAACGCCACCGAACAACACCCAGCATCGCTTGCAAGCAAGCTCCTACAACTGTTGCCCGACAAGCTGCGGCAACCTTACGGCAGATGAATCCGGGGCGGCGAGGGAATCCGGGGCGGGCTGATGTAAACGTCCACCTTGCCGCCGCCGCGGCCACCGTGATCGCCACGGTCGCCATACCCGCGGTTGCCGTCCATCCAGCGATCGTCGCGGAACCACGGGTCGCGATAACCCGGGCCGTAATAGACACCGGTGCTGACGGAGCCGTCGGCGACGCAGCCGCTGGACGCAAACTGGAGGCCGGTCAGCAAGAGGGAACCAAGGAGAAATTTGGGAAAGTGTTTCATGGTTTGGAGGGGAGGCTGGCGTTGTCGACATACTCCACTAGGCCGATGGTGCCGCCGGTGGAATCGGCGATGATGGCAAAACGGCTTTCGTAGGCGGCGGCGCGCGGGGCCACCAAGATTTCCCCGCCGAGCTTGGTCACCCGCACCAGCATCTCGTCCATGCCGGTCACGCGGACGACGCCGAGCCAGCCGGGTTGGGCATCGTCGCGGTCGGGGAGCGGAGCCACGCCACCGCGGGGGCGGTTGTCGGAGTTGAGGAGGTAATCGTCCTTCCGCTCGGTGCGGTTGTCGGGCGACACCGCGTAGTTGAAGACGCTGGCATAAAAGGCGGAGGCGGCTTTCGGCTCCTTGATGTAAAGTTCAAACCAGGTCCAGTCGCCGGGCTGTGTTTCCTCGTCGAGGGAGTCGCCCGAGCTGGATTGGAGCAGGCCGACCGGGGCACGCTCGTTGTCGGCGATGATCGCCTGGGCGCCGCGGTCCGGAAAATCCCGGGCGGGGGCGCGCACCTGACCGCCGGCCTTGGTCACAAGGGCGAGGGTTGCCTTGAGATCGGCGACGGCGATGTAGCTGATCCAGCGCGAAGGCCGTTTCGAACCGGGCGTGTGGCGCGGGGCGAGTCCGGCCACGGGGCGGCTGCCATTGCTGAACACCGTGTAAGCCTTGCCCTGCTGGTCGATGGTGTTGGGGGTCCAGCCGAACAACCCGGTGTAGAATTTGGTCGCGGCTACGGGATCAGTCGTAAACAGGTCGGCCCAGACAAACTTGCCGGGATGCTGCTCGGCGGTTGCGGGGGTGTGGAGCGGCTGGAACGTCGGGGTGCTGGCGGATGCGGGAAGTCCGAGGCCCAGCAGGGTTGTAACGGCGAGAGCACTCGCCAGTCGGTAAAATGGGGTCGCGGGCATAATGATGTTATTAGAGTTAGCACGAGGAGGAAAAGACGTTGGTTGATCCATCTTTCCGGTTCGTCGCAAGATAGCGCGCAACCCGGGATGAAAAAATGGGGTGTTACCCGCGTATGGCCGCGTATAACTCCGCACGCGGCCCGCGGTTTGCCACAAAATGTATGAGCCGCACCATTGCCGGCTGCTACCGGCCCGTTGTTTGTCCCGGCCGTCGCCGGGCAAACCGATTCTGGTTTTGATTGCCAAGTAACGCTTGCCGTTCGGCAAGCTCAGGGCCCCGAGCCTGACGAGGGGCAAGCACGCTCCTGCTGGGGAGGCAGCGCTGTTTCGTTGCGCGGGATGGTTTGCCTTGCCGCGACCCGCCGCCAAGATGTTCTTCCCTTACGCCCATGAAAAAACGACCCGTTCTGGTCCCGTTGCTTGCCACTGCCGGTCTGCTCGTTTCCCGGCTCATCGCCGCCGAGCCCGCCCACCGCGTGACTTCGCCCAATGGAAACATCGTGGTGGATGTCCGCCTCGGCGACCGCATCCGTTACGATGTCATGGTCAACGAAACCCCCGTTTTGAAGGACGCGACGCTGTCGTTGAAGATCGACGCTGTCACGCTGGGGCTGGCCCCTCGGCTGAAGCTGGCGACGCCCGGCACGCATGACGGCACGCTCCAGCCGGTCGTGCGCCAGAAGGCCGCCTCCTTCCGCGATCATTACAACGAACTGCGGCTCGACCTGGAGGGCGACTGCTCCGTCGTGTTCCGCGCCTACGACGAGGGTGTGGCCTACCGCTGGGAGACGCGGCTGCCCGCCGCCGAGGTCAGGGTGTACGCCGAGGAGGTGGCGCTGAACTTCGCCGACAACTTCATCACCTGGTATCCCGAGGAGGAAAGTTTCTACTCGCACAACGAACGGATCTTTCTCCCGCGGGCGCTGGGCGATCTCGCCCCGAAAAACCTGGCGAGCATCCCGGCGGTCGTCGATGCGAACGGCATCAAGATCGCGGTGGCCGAGTCGGATGTGACGGACTACCCGGGGCTGTGGCTGCATGGCACCGGCGGCAATGGCCTGGCCGGAATCTTCCCGCCGTACCCGCTCGAGGAAAAGCTTACCGGGGACCGAGACTACAAGGTGACAAAGGCGGCCGATTACATCGCGGTGACCAAGGGCACGCGCACCTATCCGTGGCGGCTCTTGGGCGTGGCGCTGAAGGACGGCGACCTCATCACCAATCCGCTCGTCTATCTGCTGGCGAGCCCCACCACGCTGACCGACACCGCCTGGATCAGGCCGGGCAAGGTCGCGTGGGACTGGTGGAATGCCAACAACATTGGCGGCGTGGATTTCAAATCCGGGGTGAACACCGCGACCTACAAGTACTACATCGATTTCGCCGCGCAGCATGGCATCGAGTACGTGGTACTCGACGAGGGCTGGTATGTCCTCGGCGATTTACTGAAGACGGCCCCGGGCATGGACATGGAGGAGATCACCGCCTACGCGAAAAAGAAAAACGTCGGCCTCGTCCTCTGGGTGATCTGGAAGACGCTCGACGACCAGCTCGTTCCCGCGCTCGACCAGTTCGCGCGCTGGGGTGTGAAGGGCATCAAGGTGGACTTCATGCAGCGCGACGACCAGCTGGTGATGAATTTCTACCCGCGGGTGTGCCGCGAGGCCGCGTCGCGCAAGATGCTGGTGGATTTCCACGGTGCGATCCGGCAGGCATTGCTGACCCGCACCTGGCCGAACCTGATCTCCGCCGAGGGCGTGCGCGGCATGGAATGGAACAAATGGAGCGCGCACATCACCCCGGCGCACACCGTGACCGTGCCGTTCACGCGGATGTTTCTCGGGCCCATGGATTTCACGCCCGGCGCGATGCTGAATGCCACACGGATCGGTTTTGCCAAGAACTTCGAGCGCCCGATGAGCCAGGGCACGCGCTGCCACCAGCTCGCAATGTATGTGGTTTACGAGAGCCCGCTGCAGATGCTGGCGGACTCGCCCACCAATTATCTGCGCGAGCCCGAATGCCTGGAGTTCCTGTCCGCGGTGCCGACGGTATGGGATGAAACCCGCGTGCTCGATGCGCGGATCGCCGAGTATGTCGCCGTGGCGCGGCGCAGCGGCGCCGAGTGGTATTGCGGTGCCATGACAGACTGGACGCCGCGCGAGCTCACCATCGACCTGTCGTTTCTGCCGGCCGGAAAATACCGGCTGGAGGAATATCGCGACGGGGTGAACGCCAACCGACTGGCCTCGGATTACGAGAGGACAACCCAGACGGTGAGCAATGCCACCAAGCTGACGATCAAGCTTGCCGAGGGCGGCGGCTGGGCCGCGCGGCTCCGGCCGGAGTGACCGCGTATAACCTGCGGCACGCGGCTGGTTGAGGCGACTCGGAAGATCACTTGCCAGCAAGCTCCTGCATCCTGAATTCCGATGTGGGAGCCTGTTTACAGGCGATAAAATGGCGGGAGGTCATTATCCGCCCCCGAAAAAAAAGGGCGCCAGCCGGCGCCCTCGGTGAAATTTGTCCGACGCAAGCCGGTCGCTCCGCAAATCACTTCGCGCGGGTGGCCTTCCACTCGAGCGTAACGGGGGCGTCGCCGTCGCGGCCAGGCCGCTCAATGGTGCCGGTGATGGTGTCGCCCTCGAACTTGCCCGCGTATTTGATGACAACCTTGTTGCCGTTGAACTCGCGGGTGACGGTGAAGGCGATCTGCCCGTCTTTGAACGAGGCGTCGCCGATGGGCACATCGCCCATGCGACCGGAGACCGTGCCGGTGAGGGCGCCGTCCTTGACCAGGAATTTACCGGTGGCTTCCATCGGGCCATTGCGGCCCTGCATCGTCCATTTCCAGTTGCCGGAGAGATCGGCGGCGAATGCCGCGATGGAGAAGACGGAAACGGCGAGAAGCGCCGTAATGAGACTGCGTAGTGTTTTCATATGGGGTTGGAACTGGTAAGACGGCAGGCGGCGGAATTGGTTACGTTGACCGCGTATAGTTCCGCTCGCGGTGTAATTTCTGACTGCAGGAGCCCGTCAAGAGCAAGCTCCTACAGTGGATGTGCTCCGGAGTTCGAGGAAAATCTGGTTCTTGCCTCAGCCGTGAAACGCCGTGAAATCAGGCGCAATGAACATCGAGACCTCCTCCGGTGAGTTCCCGAAACCGGAAGTCCTCCTGTCGGCCCTCGAGGCGCGCGTGCTGGGCTGTCTGATCGAGAAGGAACTCACCACGCCGGACCTTTACCCGTTGACGCTCAACTCGCTGGTCAACGCCTGCAACCAGCGCAGCAACCGGGATCCGTTGATGGAAGTGTCGGCGCGCGAGGTGGAGGCGGCGCTGGACGGCTTGCGGGCGAAGCGACTGGCAACCCTTTTTTCCGGCGCGGATGCACGGGTGCCCAAATACCGGCAGACCCTCGATCTGGTTTATCCGATGGTGACCGGCACCCGCGTACTGCTCTGCGAACTGTTTTTGCGCGGGCCGCAGACCACGGCGGAACTGCGCGCCCGGGCGGAACGCATGCACCAGCTCACGGCCGAGGAGATCGAGGCGGTCCTGCTCGAACTGGCGGTCCGGCCGGCGGGAGCGCTGGTGCGTCGGCTGCCGCGCCAGCCGGGACAGAAGGAGGCGCGCTGGGCGCAACTGCTGACGGGCGAGCCGGCGCTGGCCGACGCGGGTCCGGAGCCGCTGAAAGTTGCACTCACCCTGCCGCCGGAGGTGGAGCGCCGGCTCGCGGCATTGGAAGCGGAGGTGGCGAACCTGTGCAGCGAACTCACGCGGTTGCGCGGAGAGTTGGGCGGGAGCTGACCGCGAATAGTCGCGGCAAGCGGTTGGGCTGTGGGATGGAGATCCCGCTGCGACTATTTTCGACGGTCCTCCGCGGCCGGCGGGGGCGGATTCTCCGGGTTCCTGCCGAGCCAGGCGCAGGCGTCCTCATAAGTCCAGAAGACCTGGGTCTCGGGTGCGATCCCCTCGGTGATCAACTGATGCTGCCGGGCCACCCCGTGGATTTCGGGCAGCGGAGCGACGACGGCGGTCTTGCTTTTGGGCTGCCCCTCGTAGACTTTGCGCGCCTCCGCCCCGAGCCGGAAAATGGTCGCGCTCTTGACTTCGAAACGTTCGACCCGGCGGGTGTCGATGAGCTTGTCCGAGCTCCGGTCAAACGCCGGGTTGGCCCAGAGTCGGGAAAAAGTATCCAGCCAGTCATTGTCCGTGACGACGCCCGAGCAGTCCACGACCACCAGCTTCAGGGGCGTAAGGATTTTCACTGTGACGGGCATGGCGATGATTAATGGGTGACCTTGGTCTTGGCTTCCCGCAGCCAACGGGCGGTTTTCTAGCGGAATCGCCGCGGGATGCAACGGGCAAAAAAGCGGACCGGTGATGTATCAGGGACCAAGGCTTCAAACGAGAGGGGCGGCAGCTTTGAGGGCTATCCGCCAAATCCGGGTACGGAAAACGACAAGTAACCTATTAGGTTACTTGTCATTTCGGGGATACTGGGTTGGACAATTGCGATTGGTTATCCTGTCCCGATTGCCTGCAGCGAATTTCGGACGGATTTCCGCGAGCGGGAACCACGGTGTGCTTGCCGTCGGTCGAGGCGGCCAATAGATCTGCCGGATGAAGTGTCGCAACAAACCGTGGCTTTTTTCCGCGCTGGTGGCGGTCATTTTATCTTTCTGCGCCGACACACCGGTCCTTGCGGCCGGACCGGCCGATCCTTCCTCCGGACAGTTCATTCCGGCGGGCGACGCACGATTCCGGTATGAGGGCCGTCTGGATTTTTCCGATCCGGCCGGGCCGGTGGTGGTGTGGGCCGGCAGCCGTATCAGCCTCGACTTCGAGGGCGCGCAACTGGTGCTGCGTTTCGCGGACGCGGCGGGCCAGAATTTTTTCAACGCACAGTTGGATGACGGGAATGAAATCTTGGCCGTGCACGAAGGCGCGGCGGCACGCATTGCGCTGCCGGTGACTCCGGGCCCGGGCCGGCACCGGCTGGTCCTCTTCAAGCGCACCGAAGCAGCGAAAGGCAATGTGCGCTTCCTTGGTGCGGAACTCGCGGCCGGGGCGCGGGCATGGGCGCCGGAGCCGCCGGCCTACCGCTTGAAAATCGAATTCATCGGCGACTCGATCACAGTGGGCGCGTGCAACGAGGACGGCGCCACCGACCAATGGAACGATTTCCGCACGCACAACCACGCGTTGAGCTACGATTACCTCACTTCGCAGGCGTTGCACGCCGATCACCGCGCCATGGCCGTCAGCGGCATGGGCATCGCCAACGGCTGGGTGGAGCTGCGGGCCGGGCAGGTGTGGGACCGGCTTTATCCGGCGGCGGATGCGCCGCGCACTGATTTGAAGGCGTGGCGGCCCGACGTCGTGTTGGTGAACCTGGGCGAGAACGACGATTCCTTCTCCCACGCGCATGGCCAGCCGTTCCCGGCGGGTTACACGGCCGGCTACGTGGCGCTGGTCAAAGCCATTCGCGCGGCGTATCCGCAGACGCAGCTCGTGCTGTTGCGCGGCGGCATGTATGGCGGGGCGAAGAGCGCTCCATTGTGCGAGGCCTGGGAGGCGGCGGTGAAAGAAGCGGAAGCAGGCGACGCGGGCGTCAGCCACTTTGTGTTCACGCACTGGTCTTCAAACCATCCGCGCGTCAGCGACGACCGCGCGCTGGCGGACGAACTGGTCGCGTGGTTGAAAAATCAGCCGTTCATGCAGCGTTTCTTGTGAGGTGCCAGCTGCCGGGACGAAGGTCTATTTGGGAAGCACCAACGCGGCGAGGGCGTCGAGCGTGTGCGCGAAAATGTCCTCCGGCCGTCCGGCAGCATTGATCGACACGAGCAGGCCCTGCTTGCGGTAGTGGTCGGCGAGCGGGATGGTGGCCGCGGCATAGGCGTCGAGGCGCACCCGCACGGCTTCGGGCCGGTCATCCGGCCGTTGCACCAGTTCCCCGCCGCATTGGTCGCACACGCCGGCGGTGCGCGGCGGCCGGCCCGTGACGTGAAACACGGCCTTGCATTTCGGACACACCCGGCGGCCGCTGATGCGGGCGATGATCTCGGCAGGCGGCAGTTCGTAACTGATCACGGCGTCAAGCCGCAGATTCTCGCGGGCCAGCAGCGCGTCGATCGACTGCGCCTGCGGACGCGTGCGGGGAAAGCCGTCGAGCATGAAGCCGCCGCGACAGTGCAGGCAGCGGCCGCGTTCACCAATGAGCGCGAGCACAGTCTCGTCGGGCACGAGGTCGCCCCGCTCCATGTATTTTTGCGCCTCGGCCATGGCGGAACCGGGCGCGGCGGCCCGGCCGCGGGCGGCCCGGAACACGTCGCCGGTCGAGAGTGCGCAGGCACCGAGGGCGCGGGAGAGCAGTTCGGCCTGCGTGCCTTTGCCGACGCCGGGGGGGCCGAGCAAAACGAGCCTCCAGGTTCGCTCGACAACCGGAGGGGGTTGGAGGCAGACGGCGTCGCCGCCCTGCAGCCAGGCTGTTTTATCATGCACGGGGGTCATGGTGGCATTATGCCCATACCGGGCAATGGCTGCGCCGCCAATATTGGCCAAGGCTGCGCGGATATTGGCCGGCCTGTTCCGCCGGCTCCGGCTGGATTTTCCCGGGGGTGACCAAATGAATCTTAAACTGCGCGGTCTGTTTGGCCACAAAAGCACAAAAAACGCAAAAATGGATTCGGAATCAAACGACACCTGAGCCGATTCACGCAGAAAGTGAAAGACCGCTGATAAATGAATCGAGTGAGTATACTTCGCGTTCTCCGTGAACTCGGCGTTTCAAAGGCATTTTCCAGAATGATTCCCCGCTGAGAAGACGATCGGACTCAGTGCTCCACCGTGATGAGCCGGTCTTCTTTAGGGAAAGTCTCGATCACCACATCCTTGTAAATCACTTCCTGCGGCAGGTTATGACCGTGCAGTTGCAGGCCGATGGGACCGGCCTTCAACCGGCCGGGATCCGGTTCGCGCCAGTCGAGCACCTGCCGGCCGTTGAAGGCGGCCCGGATGCGGTTGCCCTGCGCGAGAATCTCCACCTTGATCCAGTCGTGTTGCCGGATGAATTCCTTCGTGATCGCCTGGCCGGCGGGATCGATCGGAATGCCCTTGTTCGTGTTGTAATCCCACAGGTAGATGCCGGGGAAACACACCAGCAGGCCCTTGTAAGCCCAGCGGTTCGTGGCGTCCTTCCCGGGGGTCTGCTCGCCCCAGAGGCTCACGCCGGCGTGATTCTCCGACTCGACGACCCGCGACCACAGGACGAGACGGAAGTCGGAATAATTTCTCTGCGTGAACAGGAACGAGGTCGGCACCTTGCCGCTGGCCTTGGCGATGAACGCCCCCTCTTTCACCGACCACCAGTCGGGATTGCCGTCCCAGCCCTCGAGCGTCCGGGTGGCCGCATCAGACAGGACGAGGCGCTCGTTCGGTCCGGCCCGGGGCGGGAGATTCGGGGCGGGCATCGCGGCGAACGCGGCCGGCGCAGGTTCAGGCAGACGCTGGCGCAGCCATGCAATCATCCGGTCCTTGTAGCTAGGGTCGATCTTGTTCCAAGACGCCAGTGCGTGTGGCGCGCCGTGGATCGTGATGAGGTCGCAGACGCCGCCGGCAGCGCGAACCCCGGCCTGGAAGTTGAGCGACTGCACATAGGGCACGGTCGGATCGGCATCACCGTGAAGCAGGAGGAACGCCGGCAGGCCGGCCTTGAGATGATTGATGGGCGACGTCTCGTGCAGCAGGGCGCGGACTTCCGGGGTGATTTCCTTCGGCCGGTTGAAAAGGGCCTGCAAGGAAGTGCTGAGGCCGCCGCGCTGCGGCAGCTCCTGCTCGAAGTCGGTCACGGGTGCGAAGCCGGCCACGGCCTGCACGTGCGTGTCCTCGCCGGCCAGCACCGCCGCGAGGCAGACGAGATGGCCGCCGGCGGAATGGCCGAAAAGTACGATGCGTTGCGGATCGCCCTTGAACTCGGCGGCGTGTGCCTTGACCCAGCGAATGGCGGTCTGCACGTCTTCCAGGCACGCGGGCCAGCGATACTGCGGGGCGAGCCGGTAATTGATGGAGAACCAGGTGAAATTCGCCCGGGTTAGCGGCTCGAACCACGGGGTGATGTCAGCGGAGTCGCCGGGAATGAGGGTGCCGCACTTGTCGCCGCGACTCCAGCCGCCGCCGTGCACCAGGATGGCCATCGGAAAGGGTCCCGCTCCCTCGGGCACACATGCATCGAGCAGTAGGCGCACATCACCGGCGTGGCCATATTCAATGTCTTTTTTCACTTCGGCGGCGGCAGCGAACAGCGGGAGCAACACAAAGAGCGTCGCAAAGCAGACGGATACTTTCATGGGGGAGAAG
>Ga0265320_10003186_pt1 | contig 11131 bp, 13 predicted proteins | sample 4827metaG_FD_202087 | JGI IMG/M metagenome (GOLD analysis project Ga0265320, IMG submission 202087) | Rhizosphere microbial communities from Carex aquatilis grown in University of Washington, Seatle, WA, United States - 4-8-27 metaG | ecosystem: Host-associated > Plants > Roots > Rhizosphere >...
GTCCTCGACGGCCAGCTTGCCCAGGAATTCCAGCTTGCCCACCCAACTGCGCGCATTGATCAGGTCACGCGACAGCAGCACGATGGCGAGGTAATCCACGTCCTCGGTCTGGGAGGCCTGGCCGCGGATTTCCTTGATGGCTTCGGAGAAACGGCCGCTCAGCTTGGGCAGCTTGACGTTCTCCACCCGTCTGGCGCGGGCCGAGATGTCGTCGATGGACTTGAAGATTTCCTGGCTGCGCGATTTGGAATCCTGTTCGGAATCCTTGGTCTGCAACAGGGAAACACGGTCCACGGCGGAGGGGACCAGGGTGTCCTTTTCCTGAAGCCGCTTCAGTTCCTTGTAATTGTGCATCAACTCGGTGGGCGTCAGGATCGCCTTGTCGAGATAACTGCGGAAGATGCGGTTGACCACGCTGCGGCCCTGCGTCCCCATGAATTCTTCCGGGGTCTCGCACTTTTCCGGGACCTCATCGATCTGGGAGATGCGGATGGGGCCGTCATCGGCGCCGGACCGGGTCTGGGAGAAGATCTCCGTCTCGTCCATGGTACCGTCGGACCGCATCCAGTTGCGGACGATCCGGGCTCCCTCGCACTTCTTGTCGGCCAGGAATTTCTTGGCGAGAGCGCGCGCCTCTTCTTCCTTGGTGGTGACCGTCTCGGTCGTCCACCGGCCGCTCTTGCTGACCTGAACCTCGAAATTTTCACGACTCGCGACCATTCTGGTCCTCGCCCGCCACAGTCTTGTTTGTCGTCTTGAACCCCCAAGTTCTGGACGAATTCAAGAAAAATAGCCGTTGGCGACACATCATGTCACGGGATTATTCGGATAGTCACCGGGGCGGCATGCGGATAAGGCGGGTTGCGGTTCGTCTCGCAAGCGTCCAGAATCCCACGCAGAGCCAAAGGGAACGGGCTGGGGGAGGACCACGGCGATGTCAGCTTACAAGATATCGTATATACGTTCGACAGGCTGGACCCGGTTGGGATTGGCCGGAGCGGTAGCAATTCTGTTCGGGTCTCCCATGCTTTGGGCGTTGGGGGTGTTCGGCAACGGCGACGACGCCCTGCACCGGGTGGTGATCTTCACCCTGGCCGGGCTGTGGTTCTTCGTCGGTACCTTCTATGTGATCGGCTGGGCCGTGCAGGGTTTCGTGGTCCGCCAGAAGGTCCAGGACGAGGATGCCGACGAGGTGCCCGTCCGCCGCCCGCCGCCCAGCGCCCCGCCGCCGCCGTCTTCGCGCCCGCCGGCCAGATCCGGCAGCCACTGACGCTTCTCTTCCATCCGATCCACGCATGCCCCCATGCGGCCGGCGCGGGCGATCCGCGCGCTGGGGTCTTGAAACTCGTCGGCATCACGATATATTAGCGCTATCTAACATATTGTGATGATTCCAAGGACGAGGTGCGTGATGTTGAAGGATTGGAACGAATTGGCCAACGGACTGTCCAAGATGGTGGGACAGGTGCGCGGCGGTGTGCCCGAGGTGATGAAGGGCTTTTCCGCCATGGCCAAGGCGGCCACCGCCGATGGAGCGCTGGACGGCAAGACCAAGGAGCTGATCGCCCTGGCGCTGGGCATCGCGGCCCGCTGCGACGGCTGTCTCGCCTTCCACGCCAAGGCGGTGGTGGATCTGGGCGGCACCCGCGAGGAGGTCATGGAGACCATCGCCATGTCGGTGTACATGGGCGGCGGTCCGTCGCTGATGTACGGGGCTCTGGCGCTGGAGGCCTACGAGCAGTTCGCCGCCAAGAAGCAGGCCGCCGAATGATCGTTGCGCTTTCGGTCGCGGATTGGAGCCTCGCCCTGGCGGGCGGGGCGCTGATCGGCTTGGCCGCCGCCGGATTGATGCTGACCTTCGGCCGGGTGGCCGGGGTCAGCGGACTGGTTCGCAACGCCCTATCCGGGCGGATCGAGGCCATCGCCTTCGTGCTGGGCCTGCCCCTGGGCGCCCTGCTGATCCGGGGGCTGACCGGCGGCGGGGCCGGGGTGGCTTTCGCCTCGCCGGGGCGGCTGGCGCTGGCCGGGCTGCTGGTGGGAATCGGCGCCGGATTGGCCAATGGCTGCACCAGCGGCCATTCGGTGTGCGGCATCGCCCGGCTGTCGCCGCGCTCGCTGGTCGCCACCATGCTGTTCATCGCGGCGGGGGCCGGCATGGTTGCCCTGGTGGGAGTTCCCGCGCCATGAGTTCTCGCCCCTTGCTCTTTCTGTTGTGCGGCGTGGTGTTCGGCGCCGGACTGGCTTTGTCGGGAATGACCGATCCGGCCAAGGTGGTCGGCTTCCTGGATTTCTTCGGGCATTGGGACCCCCGTCTTACCGCCACCATGGGCGGAGCGGTGGCGGTCGCCGCCCTCGGCCAATGGCTGGTGCGGCGCCGGGGACGGGCCCTGCTGTGCGCCGAGCCGCTGGGCACGCCGTCGTCGCGCATCGACGCCCGCCTGCTGGCCGGCTCCGTGATCTTCGGCGCCGGCTGGGGTCTGGCGGGGTTGTGCCCGGCCCCCGCCTTGGCGGTTTCGGTGCAGCACCCGGTGGCGCTGCTGTTCGTGGCCGGCTTCGTTGCCGGCCTGCTGGGCGTGGCCCGGCTGGGCGGAAGAGGGTAGGCGGTTCACATCGCCTATTCCTCCGTGCCCACCTGCCGGGCTATCCTGGGTTCCCTTCTCGGATAGCTGCGGTCGGACCGTTCATGCGTGACCACGAGATCGAGGCGGCCTGGCGCGGGCTGGCCTCGTGCGAGCAATGCTCCATCCGCGACCTGGTGCTGTTCGCCGACCTCGAGAGCGAGGATTTCGGCATCATCCACCTGCCCATCGAGGATATCCGCCTGCCGGCCGGCGCCGCCCTCTATCAGCCCGGTCAGGCGGCGGGACACGTCTTCACGGTGCGCGAGGGGCTGTTCAAGCTGGAGCAATACCTGCCCGACGGCAGCCGCCGCATCGTAAGCCTGCTGGGCCAGGGCGACGTGGCCGGACTGGAGGCCACGGTGGCCGATTCCTACGAGCATGCGGCCGTGGCCCTGTCGCCGGCCAAGGTTTGCCGCATTCCCCGCGACGTGGTCGCCCGGCTGTCGCCCAAGCTGCATCGCCAGTTGATGAAGAAGTGGCATGACGCGGTCCAGCGCTCCCACGAATGCACCCGCGAACTCTCCACCGGCAGCGCACGGCAGCGGGTGGCCCGGCTGTTCCGGCTGCTGGCCCCCGAGGCGGCGCCCGATTGCCGCCTGTTCGGGCGCGAGGACCTGGGGGCGCTGCTGGGCATCACTCCGGAGACCGCCAGCCGGGTGGTGGCCGAGTTCAAGCGGGCCGCCGTCATCACCGAGACCGCGCCGAACCTGTTCCTGCGCGATCTCGCCGCTCTCGACGCCATTGCCGGCGAGGGCTGAGCTCCCTATTTCTCCGGCCCGGCGAACAGGGTTTCCGTCCTGACCTCGCGGCCGGGGCCGAGCAGCACGAAGGTGATGGGCATGCTCTTGGACGCCACCTTCGCCGCCGGAATGGTGACGTAGAGGCGGAAGTCGCCGACCGAATCGCGCGGCACCTGCAGTTCGGCCCGGCCGACGCCGTTCTCGCCGCCGACCACCGAGATGGTGGCGTCCTCGACGCCGGCCAGACGCACGGTGAAGGTGCGGTCCTCGCCCTTCATGTTCAGCACCTTGTAGGCATAGCCGTTGCGGATGGAGCCGTCCGACATCTGCACGAACAGCGGCGAGCGCTCGTGCAGCACGTTGACGTCCACGTCGGGGCGCGACACCAGCCGGGCCAGCATCACCGAGGCCACCAGCAGTAGGATGCCGCCATAGGCCAGGGTACGCGGGCGCAGCAGGCGCAGTCCGCCGGCCCGGTTCTCGCCGCGCGCCGCCAGATTGGCCGAGGAATCGTAGGATACCAGCCCGCGGGGCAGCTTGAAGCGGTCCATCACCTGATTGCAGGCGTCGATGCACAAGCCGCAACCGATACAGGCCAACTGGTTGCCGTTGCGGATGTCGATGCCGGTGGGGCAGGCCTGGACGCAGGCCAGGCAATCGACGCAATGGCCGCGCCCGCTGAAATCACGGTCGGCCGGAGCCGGGCCGCGCGTCTCGCCCCGCCATGCCTCGTAGGAGATGATCAGCGAGTGCTCGTCGAACATGGCCGACTGGAAGCGGGCATAGGGGCACATATAGATGCACACCTGCTCGCGGGCATAACCGGCCAGCAGGAAGCACAGGCCCCCCACCACGGCGATGGCGCCATAGGTGGCGGGGCTGGCCTGACCGGTGAAGATGTCGTGCAACTGCTCGAAGGCGTCGCCGAAATACAGCGTGAAGCCGATGCCGCACGCTCCGGCGATGACCAGCCAGACGGCGTTGACCACGGCCTTCTTCGCCAGCTTGCTTGCCGACAGGGGGGCGCGCTCGAAGGCGATGCGCTGGTTGCGCTCGCCGATCACCAGCCTTTCCACCGCCACGAACAGATCGGTGTACACCGTCTGCCAGCACAGGAAGCCGCACCACACCCGGCCGACCAGGGAGGTCATCATGAACAGGGCGATGGCCGCCATGAACAGCAGGCCGGTCAGAAAATAGACCTCCTGCGGCCAGATCTCGATGAAGAAGAAATAGCCCCGCCGGCCCGCCATGTCGGCCAGGATCGCCTGACTGGGCGCTCCGGGGCCGCGGTCCCAGCGGATGAACGGCGCCAGATGCCAATAGGCCAGCAGCACGGCGCTGGCCCACCACTTCAGGCTGCGGAAGCGGCCCTTGACGCCCCGGGGCTGGACCTTGGCCGAAGCGGCGTAGGCGGGGGTGGACGGGCAGGCCGGGGACGGCTGGGGCGTCTTGCCGAGCATGGACATGAGGGGCGCTCTCCTGTGGGTAAGGCGCGCCAAGCCTAGGAGGTGCCGGTATCGGCCCGCATTGACAATTCGCAGGGCCTATCTGGAATTTTTATAGAAATGAACAAGGCCGCCGACAGGGGAGCAGCCGGCGGCCTTGTCTGACGCCAAGGGAGGGGAGGGCGCCGCCGATCATCCGGATGGGACGAGGGGGATGGAAGGGGGGATGTCCCTCGGCCTGTCCGTGTGAAAAGCCCCTCCAAGGTAGGGGCGGGTGAAGTGGCGGCGCATTGACAATTCGCAGCCGGCGCGAAATTTCCCCGCCGATCCGCATCCAGAATCTAAGCAAAAGTATATATTTGTCGTTTGAGGTGATTATACCATCAGGCTATAGTGGATAACCCTTATAGGCGGATGCCGGTGAACCGGCAAGGAGAGGCAGTATGGAACGCCTTCTCTCTCGATTGGCGCTGCGGCGCCAGATTGCTTCCCCTGTGATCATGGCCGGTCTGGTGTTTTTGGCGGCGGCACTGCTGTTGTGGAACAGCCGGCTGCGCGAGGATGCCGCCCGCCTGGACGCCAATGGCTTTCGTACGGTGATGACGCTGTCCGATGACGTGGACATCGCCCTGCTGCAGGCTCGCCGCCAGGAGAAGAACTTCCTGCTGCGCCGCGACGAGGATTCGGCCACCAAGCAGCCCCGCCACGTGGCGGAGGCGCGCGAGGCCCTGGACCGCATGCTTGCCGTTTTGCCCGGCGATGGGCCGCCCCGCCGGGAGCTGATCGTCCAGGTCAAGGACGGGGCCGATCGCTACGGCCGGGCTTTCGGCGCCATGGTGGAAACCCAGCGCAAGCTGGGCCTGTCCGACCAGGCCGGTCTGCTGGGGGGCCTGCGCGACGCCGCGTTGGATATGGAAAAGGTGCTGAAGTCCCGCGAGGTGCCTCAGTTGACCATCCTGGTCCTGCAAATGCGACGGGCGGAGAAGAACTTCTTTCTGCGCCGCCAGCCTGCCGACCGGGCCGAATTGGGCAATCTGGTGGCGGCCTTCGCCCAGGCGCTACCGGGCTCGGGTCTGTCGGCCGCCGAGCGGACCCAGCTGGCCGAGACCCTGGACCGCTACCACGGCGCCTTCCGCGCCGTCGCCGATGGGATGGACAGGGTCGCCGCCCTGGAACGCGAGATGATCGCCGTGCACAAGGACTGGTTGGAAGGGGTGATCGACACCATGGGCAAGGATGCCCATGCCGCCGCCGCCGCCGCCGAGGCCAAGGCGGAGGCGGTGGGGCGGACCGCCCAGTTGACCCTGCAGGTAGTGATGGGCGGCGGCTTCGTGCTGATCCTTACCCTGGGGCTGTGGCTGGGGCGCTCCATCGAGCGGCCCATCAAGCGTATTTCCGAGGTGATGAAGGCCCTGGCGGCCGGCGACAAGGCCGCGGCCATCCCCGCCCAGGAGCGGCGTGACGAGGTGGGCGACATGGCGCGCTCCGTCCAGGTCTTCCACGACGCCATGGTCGAGGCCGATCGCCTGCGCGACGCCCGCGAAGCGGAGCGGATACGGTCCGAGGCGGAAAAGGCCGCCGCCATCAAGGCCATGGCCGACGACTTCGAAGCCAGCGTCAAGAGCAAGGTGGCCGAGGTCGAGCGGGCCACCGGCGGTATCCATCAGACCGCCAAGGTCATGGCGGGGCGGTCCGAACGCAGCGGTTCGCGCTCGCTGGACGTGGGCGACGCGGTGCGCATCACCACGGAGCGGGCGACCGGCGCCGCCGAGGCGACCCGCCAGTTGGCCCTTGCCATCAACGAGATCGCCCGGCAGGTCTCCAACTCCACCGAGATCGCCCGCAAGACCGTCGAGGACGTCAACGCCACCGCCCGGCAGATGGGCGGTCTGGCCCATTCGGTGCAGTCCATCGGCGAGGTGGTGAAGCTGATCAACGACATCGCGTCGCAGACCAACCTGCTGGCCTTGAACGCCACCATCGAGGCGGCCAGGGCCGGCGAGGCCGGCAAAGGCTTCGCCGTTGTCGCCAACGAGGTCAAGACCCTGGCCAACCAGACCGCCAAGGCCACCGAGGAAATCGCCCGGCAGGTGGGCGAGGTCCAGGACTCGTCCCACAGCATGGCCGACAGCATCACCGCCGTCGTGGCCATCATCCGCTCGCTGGATGAGGTCTCCGCCGCCATCGCCGGTGCGGTGCAGGAGCAGGAGGCGGCCACCCGCGAGATCGCCGACGATATCGACGAGGTGGCCCGTCAGGCCCAGACCGTCTCCAGCAACGTGGGCGACCTGTCGCGGTCCTCGGCCCAGACCTGTGCCGGGACGGTACGGGTCATCTGGAGCGCCAAGAGCCTGACCGAGGTGGTTGAAAGCCTGACCGCCGAGACCGACCGCTTCCTGGTCCGGGTCCGGCAGTAACACGTGCCGAACTCCGGCGGGCCCATCGAATTGGAGGGAATGCCATGCAATACAGCGTCGCCAGGAACGGCCAAGCCGTCACCGTCGCCCTGCAGGGGCAGTTGAACTTCGCCGCCAACGAAACCTTCGCGGTCCTGTTGCGGGATTTGGACGGGGTGGGAAAGGCCCGGGTGGTCTTCGACCTGTCGGCCCTCAGCCACATCGATTCGGTGGGGCTGGGCCTGCTCTACATCGCCCAGGAGGAACTGGACCGTGGCGGGGCCATCATGAGCCTGGCCAAGCCGCAAAGCGGGGTCAAGCGCCTGCTGGAACTGACCGAGGCCGGCGATACCTTCGAGATCACGGCATGAGGCTTCGGACCGCCGTCGGGTCATCCGTCGGCGGTCCGGCCCGGACTCAGCGGGTTTTGCAGGTCTTGATGCCGAAGGGCAGATAGGCCGGGCACCAGCCGATGGCGGCGGTGGCCAGCGGCACCACGCCGATCCAGCCCCACAGGCCGATGACGCCGGCCAGCGTCAGGCCGATCAGCGCCAGACCCACCACGATGCGCAGGATGCGGTCGATGCCGCCGATGTTCTTGTTCATGTCATCCACTCCTTAGGTGAAATCCGCCAAGGGACCTGGACGGCAGCATAGGGAGGGGACGGGGGGCTGTCGGTGACCTAGTCACACACTTTGCTAATTTTCGGCCAGGGCCGCCGGATCGGTCAGGGTTACACTGCCCCGCGACAGGGCGACCCAGCCCCGGCGCTCGAATTCCTTGAGCAGGCGGCTGACCACTTCGCGGGCGCTGCCCAGTTCCATCGCCAAATCCTGGTGGGTGGCGGTGACCACGCCGGTTCCCTTGGCCCGCGTCAGCAGGCAGGCGGCGAGGCGCCGGTCCATGCGGCCGAATGCCACCTCGTCGATCAGCATCAACAGGCTGGAGATGCGCGAGCCATAGGCGCGGAACACGAAATCGCGGAACGCCTCCGACCGGCCCAGCAACTCGCGGAAGCCGGATTCGGGGAGGATCTGGGCGGTGACGTCGCTCTCGGCGATGCCCTCGGCGTCATAATCCACGCCGCTCATCAGGCAGGCGGTGGTGACGATGCAGGTCTCGCCCGCCAGGACGCGGTACAGGACGATTTCGCGGCCCGATTCGGCCACCTTCTGCACCCGGACCTCGCCCGACAGCAGGATCAGATAGGCCTGACAGGGACTGCCCTCGCCGAATACCCTTGTCCCGGCCGGTAGGGCGGCGCGGCGGCTCAGGCTCCTCAGGCGCTCGCGCGTCGCCTCGTCCAGTCCGGACAGGGCGGGGACTTGACGCGTCCAGTCGTCGGTGGGGAGCGCCACGGGGCTCAGACCCCGACGGCCGCCTTGATCCTCGCCACCTGATCGGGGGCATAGAAGCTGCACACGCCGCGCTTGGCGGCGGGTTCCAGGCCCAGATCCTTGATGGCCTTCTTCACCTTGCCGTCGGACACGCCCAGTGCCTTGGCGATGTTGCCGGGGCTCAAATTCTCGTCGGCCATGATCGGTCTCCCCTCGGTGTGCGGCGACTGAAAGAATATTCCAAAAACACCGCTAAAGCGTTGATTTGGCGTGATCGCGAGACGGAGTTCGTGTCTCGCCCGGACAGAATTAGCGTTCCGGCGGCTCTTTGGCGATAAAATTTGTGTTCCAGGTCCCCGCGCCATCTGCTTCCCGGAGATGTGAGAGGGGCTGGAGTGGCGTGCGCCAAACAGGACGTGCTTGTTCCTACGGGCCGATCAATCCTTTGGCATCGCCGACGATTTTGGCCAGCCGTTTTTCATCGGCGGTGTCGCAGGCCGCCTTCAGCTTCACCCAGTCATCAGGCGGATTGCCATCGTCCAACATGCGTCTGAAGATGGCATAGGCGTCAGTCTTGCTGCCATAGGCTCGTTTGGTATCCTGGTCATTGACCCAGCCATAGGCGATTACCTTCCTGCCGTCCTCCTCCCCCCGATAGCGGAAGAACAGCCGGTATTGCTGATAGAACTTTGCCCGCCGCCAGTGGCGGTGTTCTTCTCCCAAGGTGTTGCCTTGCTGGTATGTGTCTCGGGCTGGGTCTTCGGGGATTTCCTGAAACGCCAGACGGGCGACCGCCGCCAGCATCTTGGCGGCCCGCCGTGTCTTATATGTGGTGGGATTGCGTGCCTTATCCTTGATTACAGCGGTAATCATGGCTTCGACCTGATTGAGGAACAGGTCGTGTGCGACGATGAGCCACCCGTTGATGCGGAATGGCTCAGTCTTCGTCATCGGGCAACGGCTCGTCCAGGTTGATCTCGACGCCCGCGACCAGAGCGCTGATTCGCTCCACCAGACCGGCGCCCACCGGGCGCAGCCGCTCGGGATGGGCGGTCATGTCCGCTTCCAGGAAGGCGAGGAAGCGGCCCAGCACGGGGTCCGGTTCGCCAACCGCTTCGCGCTTACGATCCACGGTCACCGTGCCATTGGCTTCGATGCGCCAAACGAGCGTTCCAGGCTTGCCGACAGTCAGTCGCTGACGAACATGCGCGGGAACGGTCGTTTGCCCACGTTCCGTCACTGCGGATTCGGTTTCATATACGGCAGCCATCGCAGCCTCCACTACCCTCTCCCCACCATGTAATGCATTTGCATTGTAGGCTGCGGGGGGCTATTTGGGTAGCCCCTTTCTAAGGCTGTGGCCGTGGGTATATGCCCGATTCCGGTCTGTCAGAATCTGGAAAAACCGCCGGTATGGCGGGAAAGGCGCATCGGGTTACACATCCAGATCGGTGGCGAACTTGGCCCGTTCCTGGATGAAGGCGAAGCGCAGTTCCGGTTTGCGGCCCATCAGGCTTTCCACCAGCCGGGCCACGTCCTTGGCCTCCTCGTGGTCCTCCTCGGTGCGGCCCGAGGGGATGGTGACGCGGAGCAGCGTGCGCTTCGTCGGGTCCATGGTGGTTTCCTTGAGCTGGGCGGGAGGCATTTCGCCCAGACCCTTGAAGCGGCTGATCTCCACGTTCTTCTTGCCGGCGAACAGGGTCCGCAGCAGTTCTTCCTTGTGGGCGTCGTCGCGGCCATAGGCGACGATCTGGCCGTGGGCCAGGCGGTACAAGGGCGGCAGGGCGAGATAGAGGTGCCCGTTGCGGATCAGGTCGGGCATTTCCTGGTAGAAGAAGGTCATCAGCAGCGAGGCGATGTGGGCGCCGTCCACGTCGGCGTCCGTCATGATGATGATCTTCTCGTAGCGCAGCTTCTCGTCGTCGTAATTGTCGCGCGCGCCGCAGCCCAGGGCCTCCATCAGGTCCTTCAGTTCCTGGTTCTGGCGCAGCTTGTCGGTCGACGCCGAGGCGACGTTGAGGATCTTGCCGCGCAACGGCAGGATGGCCTGGGTTTCGCGGTTGCGGCCCGACTTGGCCGAGCCGCCGGCCGAATCACCCTCCACCAGGAACAGTTCGGTGCCGACGTTCACCGAGCGCGAGCAATCGGCCAGCTTGCCGGGCAGGCGCAGACGCTTGGTGGGCGTCTTGCGGTTCATTTCCTTGGCCTGACGGCGGCGTGCCCGGTCCTCGGCCCGCTCGATCAGGCGGGTGAGCAGGGCGCCGGAAGAGGCCTTGTCGCCGCTCAGCCAGTGGTCGAAGTGGTCCTTGACGGCGTTTTCCACCAGCCTCGTGGCCTCGGCGCTGGCCAGCTTTTCCTTGGTCTGGCCCTGGAACTGCGGGTCCCTGATGAACAGGCTGACCATGACGCAGGCGCCGACCATCACATCCTCGGCGGTGATCTGCCCGGCCTTCTTGTTGCCGGCCATCTCGCCATAGGAGCGCAGGCCCTTGGTCAGGGTGTTCCTGAAGCCGGCCTCGTGGGTGCCGCCCTCGGGGGTCGGCACGGTATTGCAATAGGTGTTGACGAAGCCTTCCTCGTCATCGTCG
>Ga0265320_10003187_pt1 | contig 11129 bp, 9 predicted proteins | sample 4827metaG_FD_202087 | JGI IMG/M metagenome (GOLD analysis project Ga0265320, IMG submission 202087) | Rhizosphere microbial communities from Carex aquatilis grown in University of Washington, Seatle, WA, United States - 4-8-27 metaG | ecosystem: Host-associated > Plants > Roots > Rhizosphere >...
TCGCCGAGGCTCTCGAGCGGCACCTCATCGTCCTCTCGGCCGGCTCGTGGGGCCAGGTCGTGCGGATCATCCCGCCGCTCGTGACCACGGAGGCGGAGGTCGCCCACGCCCTGTCCGTGCTGCGGGAGGCGCTCCAGGCCGCCGGTGCATGAAGCGAGCGTCCCGCTCGAGGGCTGACCGGGTCCCCGCCCAGGGTCCCTCCCCCATCACCATCGTCCCGGCGTCCCCTGACCGCTGGCCCGACGTGGCCGAGATCGTGGGGTCGCCCTCCGGCTGGGGCTGCTGGTGCCAGTACTACCGCTGGTCGTCGGGCGATTTCAGCCGCCTCGGCCGCGACGGCGGCCCGGCGGCCCTCCGCAGCCAGCTGGCCGACGACCCGCCACCGGGCCTCCTGGCGTACCTGGACGGGCAGCCGGTCGGCTGGTGCGGTATCGGCGTCCGCTCCCGCCTGGAGCGCCTCGTCCGCTCGCAGACGATCCCCCGCCTCGACGCCGCGCCCGTATGGTCAGTCGTGTGCTTCCTCATCCGGCCGGGGATGCGCCGTCGCGGCATCGCCACGGCACTCCTGGCAGCCGCGGTACGGTACGCCCGCGAGGCCGGCGCGGTCGGCCTCGAGGGCTACCCCGTCGACCCCGAGGGTGCCCGCCTCCAAACGGCAGCCATGTACGTGGGCACGACCAGCATGTTCGAGGCGGCCGGCTTCCGCCGCGCCCTCATGACCGCCTCCCGCAGCGACCACCGCCCACGCTGGCTGATGCGCCTGGACCTGGAGCCGCCGGATCCCGCGGCCGCTGGTTCCGGGTGATCTCGGGGCGCGCCCATCGGATCCCGCGGCTGCTGCTCCCCTCGCTCACCAACACCACTGGTGGCACGTCCATCCGGGCGCCGTGGAGGTGTCGCCCGGGCGTCCGTGGCCGCGCGCCCACGGTCGGTCGTGGCGTCGATCACCCCGGCGGCGCTGAGGACATGCACATCGCACCAGCCTGGCTGGTGAGCGGAGGCACGGGATCGTCGACCGCGCAGGCGCCGCCCCCCGGGCGTGCTCTCAGCCCCCCCGGGCGTGACGTCAGACGGTGACTTCCGTGATGGCGGCCGGGGCCGGGCGTGAGGCCGCCACCGGTCGGATGTAGCGCCGCACGACCTCGACCGTGCCGGGCACCTTGAGCTGCTCCATCAGGAAGCCGATCTTGGCCTCCTGCGTGGCCAGGATCGCCTCGCGGCCGGGCAGCTCCCAGAGGCGCTGCTTGAACGGGCCAAGCGCCTTCTTGCGCGTCTTGTAGAGGAACTGCGCCTCGTCCTGGCCGGGCGTCCGCTCGTCGGCACACGTACCGTCACACCAGGCGTGGATCTCGGCCAGCAGATCGGCCGGGAAGGCGGGGTGCTCGAAGAGCAGGTTCTGGAAGCCGGTGGCGAGGTGGATCTCGGCGGTCTCAACGGTCGGGAAGCGGTGGAACAGCTCGTCGGGCAGGGTCGAGGCGCCATGCTGCACCGCGCCGGCCAGGCCGTACTGGCGGGCCACGATGCCGAGCCGCTCGAGCGTCCCGAAATCGAGCTTGACCGGCGCGACGCTGCCGTCCGGCAGGGGGATGCCCCCGTGGCTGGTGCCGGTCTGCACGCTGACCTTGCTGATGCCGACCGCGGCCGCCCCAGCCAGGCCGGTGAGCGAGGCCCGATACCCGTCCAGGTAGGCCCGCAGCTCGGCTTCCGTCGAGTTCTCCTTGCCGACCTCGCCGATCTCGCCGCCCACGCTGGTCGTCTGGCCGTCCGGTTCGTGCTGCCGGATGAGCGCCGTCAGCTCCGCCGCGCGCGTGTAATTGGTGTGCTGCTGCTCGTCGACGGTGGAGCGCGAGAGGTCGACCAGCGTGGAGGAGTCGATGTCGATGTTGCCGTAGCCGGCACCCAACGCCTCCACCGTCAGGCGCCGCAGGCCGTCGGTGACCGCGGCCGGGTCGGCGGCGTACTTCTTGGCGTTGAACTGGAAGTGGTCGCCCTGGACGAAGACGGGCCCCTGCCATCCGGCGGCGATGGCGCCGGCGAGCACATTGGTGATGAACTCGCCGGGCCGCTGGAAGGTGTACTCCTGCTCGCTGCGCGCCAGCTCCAGGATGACCGTGCCCACGTCCCGGGCGCGTGCCGCACGGAAGACGGCGGCCGCCATCTCGAAGACCTGCGTGCGCAGGTTGATGGCCGGCACGGTGAAGCCCCCGACCTCGCCACGGCCACGGGCCATGTACAGCTCGTGGATGCTGGCCGACGGCGCGTGGAGCAGGCGGCTCGCCTCCCAGACCATCCAGCGGGCCGCGTCGACCGTCGCCGGGTCGGCACTGAAGGTGGCCGCCCAGGCGAGGGCGCGGATGCCGCGCGCCCGGAAGGCGGCCTCGTCATCGATGTGTACCTGGCCGTCGACGACGCTCAGCGCCCCCTGCAGTTCGTGTATCAGCTCGGTGACGGAGGCGGCGACGGCGGGTTCGGGCATCAGGGGCTCCTCAGGGGATGGCGCCGGGGTCGGGGCGCTCCGATATCCTAGCCCCGGTTCATGACTCGCATCCCCAGCCCCTCCCGAGCGCGCCTGCGCGGGCTCCTCATCGACGTCTCGCCGCTGCGCCGGGACCGCGAGTTCCGCTGGCTCTTCGCGGGCCAGCTGATCAGCAACCTGGGCCGCCAGGTCACCCTGGTGGCCCTGCCCTACCAGGTCTTCGTCCTGACCGGATCGGCACTGGCGATCGGCGGGCTGTCGGCGGCGACCCTGGCCGGGCTCCTGCTGTTCAGCCTCCCCGGCGGGGCCGTCGCCGACGCCTACGAGCGGCGCCGACTCCTCCTCATCACGGCGGTCGGCCTGGGCAGTACCAGCCTCGCCCTTGGCCTGGTGGCCCTGCTCCCATCGCCACCCCTCGCGCTCATCTACCTCATCGCCTTCCTGGCGGCGGGCATCTCGACCATCGACGGGCCGGCCCGGCGGGCGGCCATGCCGCGCCTCGTGGCCCCCGAGCGCCTGCCGGCCGCCTACGTGCTCAACCAGTCCAACATGCAGGCGTCGAGCGTGGTCGGCCCGGCCATCGGCGGCCTGCTGATCGCCCTTGTCGGCGTCCCCGCGGCCTACCTGTTCGACGCGGTCACGTTCGTGGCGGCCTTCGTGGCCGCGCTGGCCATCGCCCCCATGCCCGTGGCCGCGGGCGTCGGCCGCCCCACGGTGCACGCCGTCATCGATGGCCTGCGCTTCGTCCGCCGCACGCCGGCGATCCTGGGCTCGTTCGTCATCGACCTCTCGGCCATGATCTTCGGCCTGCCGGTGGCCCTCTTCCCGATCCTCGCCCTGGTCACGTTCCACGGCGGCCCGGCCACCCTGGGCCTGCTGACGTCCGCGCCGGCCGTGGGGGCCGTGATCGGCACGCTGACCGCTGGGTGGGTCGGCTCGGTGCGCCGCCAGGGCCGCGCGGTGATCGCCGCGGTGACCGCGTGGGGCCTCGCCATCTGCGCCTTCGGGCTGCTCGTCTTCTCCCTGCCGCTGGCCCTGATCTGCCTCGCGCTGGCCGGCGCCGCGGACGTCATCAGCGCGGTCTTCCGCACGACGATGGCGCAGGACCTGACGCCCGACGCGTTGCGCGGGCGGGTCAGCGCCCTGACGCTGCTCGTCGTGACCGGCGGCCCCCGGCTGGGCGACATCGAGGCCACCGCCGTGGCGGCCATCGCCGGCGCGCAGTTCTCGGCCTTCAGCGGCGGCGTGCTCTGCCTCGTCGGCACGGCCTTCGTGGCGTGGCGTTTCCCGCAGCTGCTGCGCTACCGGGTGGAGCGTCCCGAGACTCCGGCCGCGGCCTCACAGGCCGCCTGAGCCTCAGACGCGGCGGGTCTTGCGCCCCACGTAGTCGACCAGGACGTACTCCCCCAGCCGCTCGGGCGTGGCGTAGAAGGCGCGGCCGCGATTGAGCCGCGTGAGGTGGGCCACGAAGTCGGCCAGGGCACGGGAGCGCTCGAGCATGAAGGTGTTGATGGTGATGCCCTCGCGGGTGCAACGCCCCACCTCGGCCAGCGTCTCCTGGATCGTGCGCCGCGTGGGCGGGTAGCTGAAGCGCACCTGGCCATCCTCGAAGTGCGCGGTGGGCTCGCCGTCGGTGATGACGACGATCTCCCGGTTCGTGGCGTGCGAGCGTGCCAGCAGCCGGCGCGCCAGCAGCAGGCCGTGCTGCAGGTTCGTGCCGTACTCGTAGCCCTGCCACGACAGCGAGGCCAGGGTGCCCGGCGGGATCTCGCGGGCGTAGTAGGCGAAGCCCACGACGTGCAGCTGGTCCTGCGGGAAGCGCGTGCGGATGAGGGTGTCCATCGCCACCGCCACCTTCTTGGCGGCCAGGAAGCAGCCCCGCAGCAGCATCGAGCGGCTCATGTCCAGCAGCAGCACGGTGGCCGCACTGGTGAGGTCCTCGTGCTCGTAGACGGCCAGGTCCTCGGGCGCCAGGCGCACGCCGCGTCGTCGCGGGCGATCTACCGCCCCGGCCGCAGCCGCCTCACCGGCCTGCCGGGCGAGGGCATTGGCGAGCGTGCGCCGCAGGTCCAGGTCGAACGGCCGGCCGAACTCGTAGGGCACCGCCGACTCCGCGCGTTCGCCACCGGCCCCGCCGTCGCGCAGGGGGTGCGAGCCGAAGGCATCGCGCTGGAGCCGCGCGAACAGCTCGTCCAGGACGCCCTGCCCGATGCGTCGGCTGCCGCGCGCGGTCAGCTCGACCCGGTCGCCGTGGCGCTCCAGGTAACCGGCGGCCTCCAGCGCGTCGGTGAGCCGCTGGAGGGCCTCCAGGTCGCGCGCCGCGTCCTCGCCGAGCAGGTCGCGCACCTCCGCCCGATCGATCGCCGCCAAGTCACCCGGACCAGCTGCGGCGTCCATCTCGTCGGCCAGGCGGTCGAGGCGCTGCAGACGGCCCAGCTGATCCAGGGCACCCTCCAGCGAGAGGCCCTCATCGCCACGGAACGCGAATCGCTGGCCCAGGCCGCCGGGGAGGAGCCGGTCCAGGGTCGAGGCCAGCTGCGCGAGATCCCAGCGCAGGCGGTCGTCGCGCAGGAGGGCGTCCATCAGCGACTGGAGTTCGGCCCGCTGGGCCGCCGTCATCGATGCCAGCAGCGACTGCATGGCAGCCATGCGATCGGTCAGTTGCTCGATGACATCGTCGAGCGTCTGGGCGCCGGGAAAGAACGCGCCGTGGCGGGCCAGGAAGCCGGCCGCGTCGGGCTCCCCGCCGTCAAGCCGCTCCTGGAGGAGCTGGTTCAGCTCGCGGACCATGGCCCGGTTCGCCGCGAGGGCCTCCGGCGACATGGTGCGGATCTGCTCCGAGAGGCCGTCCAGATGGGCGTCCAAGACCTGCCCGCGCAGCTGCTCCACCAGGCCCTGGAACTCGGCGCGGGCCTCCGGCTCCAGGAAGTCGTAGGCCTCGAGCGCCCGGATCCGTTCGCCCAGGCCGTCGGGCATCGCCGCGAGCTCCTCGCGCCGGCGCTCGGCCAGCTCGCCCAACATGTGCCGGAGCTCCGGCGTCCCCTCCTCCCCGCCGGCCTCCGCGACCCGGCGGTCGATGCCCCGACGCTCCGTCTCGACGACGTGCTCCAGGCGCTGCCGCAGCTCCGGCATGACCTCGCCCAGGCCGTAGCGTTCCAGGGTCTGGCGGCGCTCGGCGGCGATCCGCTGCAGCAGGTCGCGCAGGCCGGCCAGGCCGGAGTCCGGGCCGTCCGGTGACCCGGTCGTGCCCCGCTCCAGCAGCCGGCGGAGGGCCGCCGTGAGGTCGCCGTCCGCCAGCAGGTCGTCGCGCATGGCCGCCAAGGCCTCGTCGGCATCGAGCCCCTCGAGCCGCTGCGTGCCGTCCCAGCGGGAGTAGCGGAAATGGCTCGGTCGGACGGGCCCGTCGCCGCCCATGTCTGCCTGGATCATGCGCGGCTCACCCTCAGCGCCGGTATCGGCCGCCCCCGCCATCGCTGGCGCGGTCCTTGTTCAGCCGACGGTGGAGGTGGAGGCCCTCAAGCAGGAACTCGACCCCCGAGGCCACCGCGGCCGGCGAGTCGCCGCCGCCGAGGCGCGCCACGGCGCCTGCCAGCCCGGGCGTCTGACGCGCCCAGCGGACGTATTCGCGCGAACGGATGCGCTCGCCCGTCTCGAGCACGAGGCCGTTCTCGAAGGCACTGACCACGGGGTCCAGGTCGTCGATGGCGACGCGCCGCCCGAAGACGTTGGCCAGGGCCCGCGAGATGAGGCGCTCGACGACCCGTTCCTCGGGCGCCTCGTCATTGAGCGTCTCCAGCTCGATCTTGCCGGTCGTGGAGGGGATGAGCGCCCCCATGTCGCTGACCCGCGGCGAGGCCGTGGGCTCGTCCAGCCGCACGGCCCGCTTGAGGGCGTTGGCCTGCAGCGTCTCCAGGTTGGTGATGCTGACGCGGACGCTCACGCCCGAGCGCTGACTGATCTCCGCGGAGCGGCGCGCCAGCTGCGAGATCTCGGCCACCAGCTCGAGCATGTACGGCGGCTCCTCGGCCACCGGCTGGGCCGCGTCGGGGAAGGCCACCCGCTCCTGGCGCATGATGGCGATCTCGTCGGCGATCGAGTGCGGGTAGTGCGTCCGGACCTGCGAGCCCAGGCGGTCCTTGAGCGGCGTGATGATGCGGCCGCGGCTCGTGTAGTCCTCGGGGTTGGCGCTGGCCACGACGAACAGGTCGAGCGGCAGGCGCAGGGTGTAACCGCGGACCTGCACGTCGCGCTCCTCGAGGATGTTGAGCAGGCCCACCTGGATGCGCTCGGCCAGGTCGGGCAGCTCGTTGAGGGCGAAGACGCCGCGGTTGGCCCGCGGGATGAGCCCGAAGTGGATGGTCGACTCGTCGGCCAGGTAGCGCCCTTCGGCCACCTTGATCGGGTCGACCTCGCCGATGAGATCGGCGATCGTGATGTCGGGGGTGGCCAGCTTCTCCGTGTAGCGCGCCTCGCGCGGCAGCCAGGCGACCGGCGTGGCATCCCCGTGGGCCGCCACGACGGCGCGGCCGGCGGCGCTGATGGGGAGGTAGGGGTCGTCGTGCAGTTCGCCGCCGTCGATCATGGGCACCTCCTCATCGAGGAGGCCCACCAGCAGGCGCGCCAGGCGCGTCTTGGCCTGGCCGCGTTCACCCAGGAAGACGAGGTCGTGGCCCGCCAGGATCGCGTTCTCGATGGCGGGGATCACCGTGTCGTCGTAGCCGACGATGCCCGGGAAGAGTGGTTCGCCCTCACCAAGGCGGGAGAGCAGGTTGGCCCGCATCTCGTCCTTGACCGTGCGCGACGTCCACCCGGCCGCCCGCAGCTGGCCGATCGTGCGGGGCCGAGCCGCCCCATCGCGCCCGGCCGCCGGCCGTGCCCGGCGGGGCTTGGGAGTGGGCGCTGGCGGTGTCTCACGGGCCATCCGGACGCCATCCTACTCGGCTCGTTCGAGCCCGTCGCCGGGCGGCCTCCCGGGCCGCCCGGATGGGCGCGGCGGAGATAACCACACCGGTACCGCTGAACGGTTACCATCCGCGGGATGCGGACGCGTCCTTCGGCCGAGCTTGTGCTGCTCGTCACCGTCCTCATCTGGAGCGGCAACTTCACGGCCGTGAAGGTCGGCGTGACCGACATCGCGCCGCTCGCCTTCTCCGTCGTGCGGTTCGCCCTCGGCGCGTCGGTCACGGTGGCCGTCGTCGTGTGGCGTGAGGGTTGGCCGCGTTTCCAGCGCCGCGACCTGCCCCTCCTGGGGGCGGCGGCGCTCATCGGCATCACGATCAACCAGGTCGCCTTCGTGACCGCCCTCCAGGCCACGTCGGCGGCCAACGTGGCCCTCCTCATCGGCACGATCCCCATCTGGACGGCCGTCATCGCCGTGCTGACCCGCCAGGAGCGGGTCGCAAGCTCGCTGTGGATCGGCCTTGGCGCCGGCCTGGTGGGGGTGACCCTCATCGTGGTCGGCGGCGGGGAGGCCGTCGGCGGCATCAGCGTGGTCGGCGAGCTGGGGGCACTCGCCACGGCCCTGAGTTGGGCCGTCTACTCGGTCCTCATCCGGCCCCTCATGCGGCGCTACTCGGCGCTCCAGCTGTCGGCTTTCGTGATGGTCGTGGGGACGCTCATCCTGGTGCCCTTCAGCGTGCCCAGCGTCATCTCGCAGGACTGGTCGGCGGTGCCACCGGACGCGTGGGTGGGCCTGCTCTACGCCGCCCTCCTCAGCGTCACCGTGACCAACATCCTGTACTTCACGGCCATCCACCGGATCGGCGCCTCGCGGGCGGCCCTCTTCACCTACCTGGAGCCGTTCCTTGGCGTCCTCATCGCGGTCGTCCTGCTGCGCGACACCGTGACCGTGCTGCAACTCGTGGGCGGCGCCGTCGTCCTGGGCAGCGTGGCCATCGGGCGGGGGCGACCCGGCCAGCCGGTCATCGCCGAACCCGGCATCTGACCCGTTGCGACCGGCCGGTGGCGCGCGCCGGCACCGTCGGGGACCACTGCCGCGTCGGGCGGTACGACTTCACTACGCCGAGGCCGGGTCGCGACCGCTAGCGTGAGGGGCGTCTCGGACCAAGCGTCCGCCTGCCCACTTCAGGGGGCTCGTACGACCATTGACTGACGCCGCCTTCTGCGAGAACTGCGGGACCGACCGCGACCAGTACGGGAGCCCCGATCGGCGGCTCTTCCATCGCTGCGCGTCCTGCCGGCTCGAGGTCTGCCCCGACTGCTGGAACCGCGGCCGCGACCTCTGCCTGAATTGCGCCCCCTTCAGCGTGGGTGTCACCGCCCCAGCCGCCGCCGGCCGCACCCCGGCCGCCGCCGGCGCTCCCATCGCCCTCAGCGGCACCGTCGCCTCCCAGGCCGCCGGCTGGACCCTGATCGCCCCCGACGACTCGCCGGGCGTCCCCGCGGCGGCCGCGCCCGCGGCTGTGACGACCGCTTCCGTCTCCGAGACCGTCGCCGCGTCGCGGATCCGGCTGGGTGGCACGCTGGCCGCCATCCGTGGCCGGGGCATCGCCGGGCTGGGCGCGCTGGCCGGCGGCCTGGGCAAGCCGGTGCGCATGGCGACCCATGCGGCCCTACTCCTGTGCCTCACGACGCTGGGCCTGCTCGTGACCTGGCAGCTGGTGTCGTTCGCCGGCACGGCCCTCCCCTCGTCGACCCCGCCCGGGGCTGCCCTCGGCGCGGGCGCGGGCGCGAGCGCGACGGCCTCCGACAGCGCCACCGTCGGCGCCACCCCGGGGCCGGTCGGCGGCACGACCGGCGGGGGCGTCCCGGCCGACCACGATCGCGGGCAGGGCGGCTCGACCGGCGGCGACGGTTCGCACGGCGGCGCCGGCCCGACCCCGCGGGTGACCCCCCAGCCGACCGCGACCGCGGGCGGGACGCCGACCGACGGCCCCACCGCCACGCCGACGCCGGCGCCGACCGACACGCCGGCACCGACCCCGACCGACACGCCCACCGCGGCTCCCACGGACACGCCACCGCCGCCGCCCACCGACACGCCTGCGCCGCCGCCCACCGACACACCCGGCCCGTAGCGCGGGCTCACCGGGCCGCGTTGACACCGACCACCGCGCTCGGCTATCCTCCGGACCTTCGGTCGCGACGGGCTTGCCGCGCCCTCTAGGAGTCCAAACCGCAGATGTCAAGCACCACCATCCCCTTCGAGGCAGCCATCGTGCTGCCGACGGTCGCGCCTCTCGGCGTCGCCGTCGATGGGAGATCTGTGCCCTGCGCCGACTAGTGCCAGGCGGCTGAGCCGCCGAACCACTGGAGCCGGAGGGCCAGATGGGCCCCCGGCTTTTTTGATGCCCGCGTGCCGGTCGTCAACGAGAGCCGCCCCTCCCCCAGGGGCCCGCCATCCAGGCCTCGTCACGACATGTGGAGCACGCGCCATGACCCTCATCCTTCAACCAGCGGCCCTCGCGCCCCTGGTGGGGCCGGCCGGATCGGCCGTGCCCGCGCAGCCGGCGCTGCTCATCGACCACGTCAACAAGACGTTCGTCGTGGGCCGCCACAAGCGTCCCGTCGTGGCCATCAGCGACGTCTCCATGCGGCTGGCCCGCGGCGAGATCTACGGGGTGCTGGGCGCCAACGGCTCCGGCAAATCGACGCTCATCCGCCTGGTCAGCACGTTGCTGACCATCGACTCGGGTCGGGTCGAGGTCTTCGGCCACGACATCGCCCGCGACGAGATGGCGGTCAAGCGCCTCATCAATCGCGTCAGCGTCGACGCGGCGTTCTTCAAGAAGCTCTCGCCGTTCGAGAACCTGATCTACGCGGCCCGCCTCTACGGGCTGGACGCGAAGGTCGCCAGGCGCGACGCGGTGCGCATCCTGGGTCGCCTGGGGGTCGCCGAATCCCGGCTGGACCGGCCCCTCGAGCAGATGAGCCGGGGCATGCAGCAGAAGGTCGCCATCGCGCGAGCCCTGCTGACCAGCCCGACCCTGCTGCTCCTGGACGAACCGACCACGGGCCTGGACCCGCGTTCCAAGCTGGAGGTGCAGGCCTTCATCGAGGAGCTCCGGGACACGCACGACGCCACGATCGTGCTGACGACGCACGACCTGGAAGAGGCCGAGCGCCTCTGCGATCGGCTGGCCATCCTGGCCGGCGGCCGCCTCATCGTGGAAGGGACGGCCGCGGAACTCAAGGCCCAGGTCGCTCGCGAGACGGGTCTCGCGCCGACCATCGACAACGTCTTCATGACCTACACCGGGCGCTCGCTCGATGACGACATCGAGATCGAGGACGGCCCGGAGACCGAGGCCTGAGCCGGCACCCCGCCGGCGTCGGCCGGCTGACGCAAGGGACACATCACCAGGAAAGGAGGTTCCGATGCGTATCGATCCCCATCTCGCGATGACCATGCACCGGGCCCGCGCCGCCGAAGCGTGGCGTGAGGCCGCCACCGACCGCCGTGGGCGACGCCCCGGCCGGCGACCGGCCCGTCCATCCGCTGCCCGCCAGCGGCTCGGACGGTCCATGGTGCGCCTCGGGACCCGGCTCGCCGGCGACCCGAGCTTCACGCCGGTCCGCTCCCGCTAGGGGGCGGACCGGCCCTCGACCCCGGAGGACCACGTCGTGACCGGAACGGCCCGCGAACTGCGGGCGAGCTTCGCCTTCGTCGAGCGCAACTTCAACCTGACCAGGC
>Ga0265320_10003188_pt1 | contig 11127 bp, 7 predicted proteins | sample 4827metaG_FD_202087 | JGI IMG/M metagenome (GOLD analysis project Ga0265320, IMG submission 202087) | Rhizosphere microbial communities from Carex aquatilis grown in University of Washington, Seatle, WA, United States - 4-8-27 metaG | ecosystem: Host-associated > Plants > Roots > Rhizosphere >...
GCTCTCACCTTGCTTGCCCTCCCCGCCATTTCGGCCCGGGCGGCCGACGGCTACGGTGGCAGTGCCACGGGCGGCGCGGGCGGAACCGCCGTCACCGTCACCACCCTCGCGCAATTGACTCAGTATGTCACGGCGAGCGGGAAGTACATCATCACCGTCTCGGGCACAATCACGCTGCCGGATAATCTGCACGTGACCTCCAACAAGACGATTCAGGGCGCCAACACCAGCGCGACGATCAACGGTGATCTTTTCCTCGGCAGCGGCAGTTCGTCCGGCACCCCCACCGTAAATGTCATCGTTCAGAACCTGAACTTCACGAATCCGAACGGCGTGGGCGACCACGACGGCATTTCCATCAAGAATAACGCCGCGAACATCTTCATCACGCATTGCACCTTCACGGATTGCAAAGACGGCTCATTGGACATCACCGAGAAATCGGACAACGTCACCGTCTCCTGGTGCCGGTTTCGCTATCCCACGATCGTGGGTCACGACTTTGTGAACCTGGTGGGCGCCAGCGATTCGCAGACCGGCGATGCAGGCAAGCTCCATTGCACATTCCATCACAACTGGTATGATGCCGGTTGCGTGGAAAGAATGCCTCGGGTGCGTTTCGGCCGGGTTCACGTGTATAACAACTACTATGGCTGTGCCGGCAACAACTATTGCGTGGGCGTGGGTGAAGCAAGTCAGATTCTGGTCGAGAACAACTACTTTGACGGCATAACGCTTCCCTGGAAGAACTACAGCAAGACCGTTCAGGGCCTGATTCACTGGAACACCGGCAACGTGTTTGTGAACACCACGATTCCGACGTGGGCGCCCAACTCCACCGTCTTTACGCCGCCTTACAGCTACACCCTGACCGCGGGCAGCAGCGTCAAATCAACCGTGACGGCGAGCGCAGGCAACCATTGACCGTCCGGCGCTGGAGTCACGTGGAAATAATCCGATCAATCCCCCGGCCGCGTTGAGCGGTCGGGGGAGAAAGCCGATGATCCTGTAAAACGCTTGTCCATCATGCGCGCACAACGAAGAGTCGTGTTCGGTTTGCTGGCCGCCTGCCTGCTGGCCGGGGTGATGGGGCTTTGCCTCGGCCGGATTTCTAATCCGGCGCCGTCGAACCCGCAAAACGCCCGGTCGGTTGACGGGTTACGTTTGGCGGACAAGACTTCCGTCGGCGCCGGTTCGGGGCGGTCCGGCCCGTCGTCCGCTGTTCCCGCCGGTGATGACTGGGAACGTCGCTGGCACGAATTGATGTCCCGGGCCGATTCGCCGGAGCGCACCCGGCAATTGGTGGCGCTGCTGGAGCGGCTGGCGAAAACAGACCCGGCGCGGGCCATTGCCCTGGCTGATAAAGCAACTGCGGATGCCTATCTTCGGGCGGACCTTTTTCAAGCCGCACTGCGCGGATGGGCGTCAGGGAATCCCGAAGCGGCCGGCGCGTGGGCGTTGTCACAGACGATGATCGACGGGGGGCAGGCGATGTCGGCCGTGTTTGCCGGGGCGGCACAAGATCCGGAAAGCGTCCAGCGTCTGGCGGAACAACTTTCCCGGGATGACCCGGCCCGTGCGCCGGATTATGGCTCCTATCTGGTTGCAGCTTTGGCCAGCGTGGGCGAGTACGGACAGGCTGCGGATTTTGCCGCCAATGGCCCGGCGGATTCGCGATTGAATTGGTTGAATGCGGCCTTTGGCCGCTGGGCGGAAGAGCACCCGGACGAAGCGGTCGCTTATGCCCGCCGGTTGTCCGACCCGGAGGTACAGCGCACGGCGTTGGCGGCGGCGATTTCGGGCTGGTCCCGCACCGATCCACAGGGCGTGGCCGATTATGCGCTCACCCTGCCGGAGGAAAGTGAACGGATGTTCGCGCTGACGGCGGCCCTGCACGTCTGGAGCGAAGGCGACGTGGCGGAAGCCGCCACGTGGCTGACCCAGTTCGGCCCGTCCCCGGAACTCGACAGTGGCGTGGCGGAAATTGCGACCGAGTCCCATACCCTGGATCAACCTGAGGTGGCGGTCACCTGGGCGGAGTCCATCACCAATCCGCAATTATGTTCCCGGACGCTGGTGACGGTGCTGGAAACCTGGGCGAGATCGGATGCCGCCGCAGCGCGGAACTACGCGGAAACTTCTCCGTATCTCCAGGCGCAGGACCGGACCGACGTGCTGGCGAACATCAATCAAGTAGCCAGTAAAGACTGATAATTGGGGTTGCTATGGCTTGCCTGGCCGAGGCACGCTGTGACTACGCCATACCGGCCCGCCTACGCTTTCAGCTTTGGCGCGGCAGTGCGGAGTGCGACTGGAGGCAGAATCGGCCGGCAAAGAGGCTGAATTCGTTGAAATCTCGCCCGATTCAAGTGTTGATGCGTTGGACCAAGGTCCAATATCCTTCCCTGTCCGCTTCGGCTAAAACATACGGGCAACAATATCATCCGATCGCCCGCGGGTTCCGCAGGTTGCGCCAAATTGCAACCATCAAGGGGGCGCTTGTACGCGAAGCGACAAACGTGATATTCCAGGCGGTGGTTCCCAATTTTGCAGTTGTAACGAGGCAAAAAGCGAAACAACGAAAAAACCAAAAGGAAAAACATGAAACGGAGTAACCTGATCAAATACGGTCTGACCATGCTGACGGCTTCGACGGCGTTTCTCGGTGCCGGCGGGACAGTCCAGGCGGCGGACAAAAAACCCAACATCCTCGTCATCATGGGTGACGACATCGGCATGTGGAACATCGGCGCCTACAGCCGCGGCATGATGGCCGGCACCACGCCCAATCTCGACAAGCTGGCCAAGGAAGGCATGTTGTTCACCGACTACTACGCCGAGGCGAGCTGCACGGCGGGTCGCGCGAACTTCATCATGGGTGAACTGCCCATCCGTACCGGCATGACCACCGTCGGCCAGGCAGGTGCAGCGATCGGCATTCCGGCGGAAGCCTGCACGATTGCCATTGCGCTCAAAGCACAGGGTTACGAGACCGGCCAGTTCGGCAAGAACCATCTCGGCGACAAGAATGAATTTCTGCCCACCCTCCACGGCTTCGACGAATTCTTCGGCTACCTGTATCACTTGGACGCAATGGAAGACCCATTCCACCCCAACTACCCGCAGGAGTTGTTGAACAAAGTCGGCCCGCGCAACATCGTTCACTCTTGGGCGACCGACACGGATGACGCCACCGAAATGCCGCGCTGGGGCAAGATTGGCAAGCAGAAGATCGAGGACTGCGGCCCGTTGCCGCCGCATCCCATGGACGGCTTCAAATATAACATGGAAACGGTGGATGACTCAATCCGCGATTTCGCCATCAACTTCATGGACAAGGCGAAAAAGGACGGCAAACCTTTCTTCTGCTGGCTCAATCCGACGCGCATGCACGTCGTCACCCACCTCTCGCCGAAGTATCAAGCGATGATGAACTCGCAGAATGGCTGGAGCATCGAAGAAGCCGGCATGACCCAGCTTGATGACGACATCGGTCTGGTACTGCAACACCTCAAGGACATGGGCGTGGACGACAACACCATCGTCCTCTTCACCACGGATAATGGCACCGAATCCTTCACCTGGCCCGATGGCGGCACCACGCCGTTCGCACAGGCCAAGGGAACGGTCATGGAAGGCGGCTTTCGCGTTCCATGCATCCTGCGTTGGCCCGGCCACGTCCCGGCGGATTCCGTTCAGAACGGCATCTTCTCCGGCCTCGACTGGTTCCCGACCTTCCTCGCCGCCGCCGGCAACTCGGACATCACCGCCCAGTTGCTCAAGGGCGTGACCCTCGGTGGCCAGACTTACAAGAACCATCTTGACGGCTACAACCAGATGGACGCCATCACCGGCAAAGGCCCGTCCACCCGCCACGAAATTTTCTATCTCGGCGAAAGCACGATTGGCGCGGTGCGCATTGACGACTACAAGTATCGTTTCATAGACCAACCCCAGGGCTGGCTGGGGCCGAAGCTTCATCCTGATGTGCCGACCATTATCAACCTGCGCCTGGATCCGTTCGAGCGCATGGGCTTCCCGGAAGACATGACGAAGCAAGGGTCGCTGATGTACTTTGGGGACTGGTATCTGTATCAATTCTGGCGCTTTGTGTTCGTCCAGCAAGTGATGGGCAAGGAAATCCAGACCTTCCTCGAATTCCCGCCGATGCAGCGTGGCGCGAGCTTCAATCTTGACGCGCTGAAAGCCGAGATGGCGGCCAAGATGGCCGAGGCGGAGAAAGCGGCCAAAGGCACCGGCCAGTAACCGAGTTGTCCACACGGCGGGTGGTCCCCTTTTCCTCCGGGGGGCCGCCCGCTTTTTCGATTGTGAAACACGCGGGCCGCTCCAATGGCCCGTCCGGCCCGGACCGGCCCGCGGCTTCACCAGCGAATGAAACCAACAACCAAATGAAACCATGAAAAATTCGACAATCTTTTTCTTTACCATTGGCGTTGCCGCCCTGGTGGCCTTCGTCGTCGGCTGTAGCACCACTCAGCAGACGGAAAACCTGCTTTCGGCGGCGGGCTTCAAAATCATTCCGGCCGAGACTCCTCAACAGCAGGCACACCTCAAAACCCTTACGCGGGACAAGGTCACCCTGGTGGAACGGGGTGGGACCAATTATTTCGTTTTCCCGGACTTGAAAAGCCAGGTGCTCTACGTCGGCCATGACGCCCAGTATCAGGAGTACCAGAAGCTCCGGCTGCAGAAACAGATGGCCAAAGACCAGGTTCAAGCTGCGGAAATGAATTCAGAACCCGGCTGGGGTGCCTGGGGGGGCTTCGGCGTCGTAGCCGTCCCGATGTTCCGGCGATAGGCCTAACAAATGTGGGCCGGTCAGCTGGCCCATTGCGAGTGGCGCTGCCACCGGCCCGCGACTTCACCAGCGAAACCAAAAAGCGAACCAACAACTATGAAAAATAAACTCATCAAACACAGCCTGACAATACTGGCGGTTGCGGCGGCATTCGCCTTCGTCACTGGCTGCTCGACCACCAGGCAAACGGAAGACCTGCTATCGGCGGCGGGGTTCAAAGCCCAGCCTGCCACCACCGCGCCACAGCAGGCGCACCTCAAATCGCTGCCGGATCACAAAGTGTCTTCGGTCCGAAAAGACGGGAAACAATACTTCGTGTATCCGGACGTGGCCCGGAATGTCCTCTACACCGGCCAGAGCGCCCAATACGAGCAGTACAAGAAGCTCCGCGCGCAACAGCAGCTGGCTGACGAACAACCCGGTCCTTACGAGCAAGAGGAAATCCAAACGTCGGTGTGGGGCGCCTGGTAGAAGCCGCCACTTCGATGGTGAAACGCGCGGGCATAAGCAAAAAACAGCCATGAAAATTCAACAGGAGGAAACAGAGAGAACAGAGGGCAATTGCTTGTGATCGATAATTAGTTATTAGTAGACACCGACTACTGGCTACGGATCACTGACCACTGTTTCAATGTCTCCGTTTCCTCCGTTGCCTCCTGTTCAAATTCTAAAAAACCAAAACCATGAAAACAAAATCGCTTATCTTGATTACTCTTGCGCTGGCTGTCAGCGTGTTCGTGCCACCCCGCGGGCTGGCGGATGAAACGAGCACGTCTGCGAGCGCGGAAAATGAACAGGCCGAGCTGGCCAAGAAACTCAACAACCCAGTCGCCGCCCTCATCAGCGTGCCGATTCAGAATAACTGGGACTTTGGCATCGGCCCGGCAAACGCGATGAAATACACGGCCAACATCCAACCGGTCGTTCCCGTTTCCATCAGCGACGATTGGAACCTGATCATCCGCACCATCCTGCCCGTCATCTACGCGGAATCGCCGGTCCCGGGCGGTTCCGCCCATTCCGGTTTGGGCGACACCATCCAAAGTTTCTTCCTGTCACCCAAGGAACCGGTGGGCGGCTGGATTCTGGGTGCCGGTCCGGTGGGTTATTATCCTACCGCGACCGAAAGCCAGTTGGGCGCCGGGAAATGGGGCGCGGGTCCGACCATTGTGGCGCTGCAACAATCACACGGCTTCACCTATGGCGTGCTGGCCAACCAGATCTGGTCTTTCGCCGGTCAGGACAACCGCCAGAACATCAACTCGACCTTCCTTCAGCCGTTCGTCTCCTTCACTACGAAGTCTTTCACCACCTTTTCGCTGAACACCGAGTCCACTTACGACTGGCAGTCCGAACAATGGACGGTGCCGCTGAACGTTGCCGTCCAGCAGCTGGTGAAAATCGGCAATCAACCCGTCGCCTTCCAGTTTGGCTACCGCTACTACGCGCAACGGCCCGCCAATGGCCCGGATTGGGGCCTGCGTTTTACCATCACGTTCCTGTTCCCGAAAAAACATTAAGTCGTTCCAACCACAAAGAACACAGCCATGAAAACCACCTATAAACAAAACCTTATCGCCGCGGTGTTGTTTTGTGCGGTGGCTTTCACCACAATCATCGCCCGCGCCGCCTTGCCCGGCGAAGCCTCGGCGAAGACGGGTGATCCGCTCCCTTCGTGGAATGACGGTCCGGCAAAAAAAGCCATCATCACCTTCGTCGAGAAGGTCACAACGGCCGGCGCGCCGGCCTTTGTGCCGGTACCGGAACGCATCGCCACCTTTGACAATGACGGTACGCTCTGGTGCGAGAAGCCGTTGCCCGTGCAATTGTTCTTCGCGCTCGACCGCGTGAAGGAGCTCGCGCCGCAACATCCCGAATGGAAAACCAACGAGCCGTTTGCTTCGCTGCTCAAGGGCGATTTGAAAGGCGCAATGGCCGGCGGCGACCGCGCAATTCTTGAACTCATGATGGCCACGCACGCGGGCATGACCACGGATGAGTTTGAAAAAATCGTCAAGGACTGGATCGCCACGGCGAAGCAACCGAAATACAAGGAACCTTTTACCGCGTGCGTCTATCAGCCCATGCTCGAACTGCTCGCCTACCTGCGTGCGAACGGCTTCAAGACCTTCATCATCTCCGGCGGCGGCATCGAGTTCATGCGCCCGTGGACAGAACAGGTTTATGGCATTCCCCCCGAACAGGTCGTCGGCAGCAGCATCAAGACGCAATTTGAAATGCGCGACGGCCAGCCGGTGCTGATGCGTTTGCCGGAACTGAACTTCATCGACGACAAGGGCGGCAAGCCCGTCGGCATCAACCAGCACATCGGTCGCCGGCCCATCTGCGCGTTTGGCAATTCCGATGGCGATCTGCAAATGCTCCAATATACCGGCGCCGGCAGCGGTGCGCGTTTCTGCCTCTATGTCCACCATGACGACGCGGAGCGCGAATACGCCTACGACCGCAAGGACGCTTTGGCCCGGCTCGACAAAGGCCTTGACGAAGCCGCTGCAAAGGGCTGGACAGTTGTGAGCATGAAGAACGATTGGAAGAAAATCTTCGCATTTGAGAAATGATGCCAGAAAACGGAACGCGGGATTTTTCTGCTTCGACGAACGGATGAACGGACATAAACTATCTTAACCAATAAGTTCCGGCCGTTTCCGCCCGGGGACCGGCCCGCGACTTCACCAGCGAGACGGCAAATCAAATGAAAAAAGCTCAAAATTCAGAACCGCACCCGGCCGGAACTCCGCGCGGTTGTGACCGGCCCGGCGATTTCCCCGGATGGCGGCGCGTGGCCGGTCTCGCCGGGGTCGGGCTCATCCTCAGCGGCTGCTCGTTGGTGAGCCACGAGACCGCGGAGACGACGTCCATGGTCAAGTCGCTCGCGTGGAATGGCGGCAAGTCCGGGGCGACCAACGCGGTGGCCGTGTTGCAGCTCGAGGTCATGCGCGAGGCCGACGATTACGTCGGCAGCGTCGCCCAAGCGGCGGACAGCTTCCGCGCGACGGTGGGGACACCGGAAGCCCGGGATGCGGCACAGCAGTGGAAGTTGAACGAAGCCACCGCGGCGTATGTCAACGCCGCGGGTGACAACCCGCTGCTCAGCGCGGTGGACATGGTGGTCCTGGCTTCCCTGTCCCGCTGCGTGATGGAAGATTACTGGGTGGGCGAAAAGTATGGCGAACCGGCCCGGCCACTCCTCCAGGTTCAACGCCAACTGGAATCCAACGCGTGGAGTCTGGCTCAAGGCGTGTTGACACCGGCTCAACAACAGAATCTTCGCCAGCTTCTGCGGGAGTACCGGGATCAGAACCCGCACCTGCGCTACGCCGCGGCGGTCCGCCTCCCCCATTTGGCGGCATCCCTCGCGAAAAGTCCAACCGCCGAACAGAGCAAGCAACCCGGCAACTTGTTCAGCCTGCTCTATCTCAATCCGCTGGCCGGGCTGGATCCGACCACTCAAGCCATCGAACAAACCCGTTTGCTGGCCCAACGGGCGATGTATTACGCGCAACGGACGCCGATGCTGCTGAGCTGGCAGGTGGAGCTGACGACTTATCAACTGGCGGCGCAACCGGAAGCCCGGCAGGTGTTGTCCAATGTCAACGACGTGGCGCAATCCACCAGGGCCTTCGCCCGGACCGCCGATGGTTTGCCCGGGCTCGTCAACGATCAGCGCGAAGCCGCCATCAACCAGCTGTTTGCCGGCATCGCGAAGGAACGGACCAACGTCCTCGCCGATCTCACCGCGCAGGAATCGCAACTGCACGAGTTGCTTCCCCAGGTGCGCCAGACGCTGGTCGCCGGCGGTGACATGGCCAACTCCCTCAATGGCGCGGTGAAGTCGCTCGATGCGTTCGTCCATTACGTTTCCCCGCCGACCACCAACTCCGCACCGTCGGATACCAACAGCCCGCCGTTCAACGTGCTCGACTATGGCACCGCCGCCGGCCAGATCGGGGCCGCGGCGGACAAACTCAACACGCTGCTCGTGACGCTGAACCAGAGCACCCTCCAGATCGAGCAGCTGAGTCAGCGGGCGACGGTGGATGCGAAGACCGTGGTCAATCACGCCTTCCGTCTGGGGCTGGTGCTGATCCTCGTAATGGGAATGGTTGCGGTGCTGGTGGTCCAGGTCTGCCGGCGGCTCGGCGCCAAATCAACGCGGGAGAAATGAAAAACCTGTTTAACAGGAGCAAACAGAGATAACCGAGAGGGAAATGGAAATCTCCGTTTCCTCCGTTACCTCCTGTTCAAATCCGGAAGACCGCAACGATGAAAACCCTGCACACAATGACCGCGCTCATCGAAGCGGGAGCCGGGCTGGAGCTTCATTGCTCGCGCTGGGTGTCGCCTTTATGTTGGACCAAGGTCCAATATCCGCCCGCTGCCGGTTTTTGACATTGTTCTTATTGCGTGACCAAACCCCGTCCTTTTATTGCCGAAATTAACCCGCTTTGCTTTGCCGCAAAGAACGCAAAAAGCACAAAAATTTTATATGGGGTGAACACCCAATATCGTCCGCCGGCGATTCTGGTTCAAGGCGTTGCTGATTAATCTGATTATGAACCGCGCGGGGCGGTTTCCTTGAGCGTTGTCCGGCAAACTCGCCAGCGAGACGGTAAAGAGGCATCAACCGCAAACAAACCAAAAGGAAAAACATGAAACGAAGCAATCTGATGAGATACGGCCTGGCTGGTCTGACCGCTTCGGCGACGCTGATGAGCACTGTTGCCCCTTCCGCCCGGGCCGAAATCCAAACTACCGGTGAGCCGGGTTCACCCGGCGCCACCACCACCATCAGCGGAAAACAACTCCCCGCACCCGACCCGAAGTTCGGCGGCGTGATCAAGGACGGGGCTCTGCAATCCAAGGCCTGGTGGGCGCCACGCATCGTGCCCCCCAGGCAAGCGCCCAACATCCTGCTCATCATGACCGACGACTCGGGTTTCGGCGTGCCGAGCACGTTCGGCGGCGTCATCCCGACCCCGGCGATGGAGCGGCTCGCGCAGTCCGGCCTGCGCTACAACAACAATCACTCCACCGCGCTCTGCTCGCCCACGCGCGCCGCGCTCAACACCGGGCGCAATCATCATTCCGCCGGCTTCGGCGTGGTCTCGGAGCAGGCCACCGGATTCCCGGGTTACAACAGCATCCTTGCCAAGGACAAGGCGACCATCGGCCGCCTCCTGCTGGACAACGGCTACGCCACCTCGTGGTTTGGCAAGGACCACAACACGCCCGCCTTCCAGGCCAGCGCGATCGGGCCGTTTGACCAATGGCCGACCGGCATGGGCTTTGAGTATTTCTACGGGTTCGTCGGCGGCGACGCCAATCAGTGGCAACCGAACCTGTTTCGCAACACCACGCAAATTTATCCCTTCGAGGGCAAGCCGGGCTGGAATCTCGTCACCGGCATGGCCGACGACGCGATTGACTGGATGAACCGCTTGAACCAGGTGGATCCGAGCAAGCCGTTCTTCTGTTATTACGTCCCCGGCGCCACACACGCGCCGCATCATCCAACCAAGGAGTGGGTGGACAAGATCCACGATCTGCACCTGTTCGACGACGGCTGGAACAAGTTGCGCGACACCATTTTCGCCAACCAAAAGCGCCTCGGTGTGATTCCGGCGGACACCCAAATCGAGCCCTGGCCGACAAATGTCCTGAAGAACTGGGATGATTGCACGCCCGAGGAGAAGAAACTTTTCATCAAACAGGTCGAAGTCTTCGCCGCCTTTGAAGCTTACAACGACCACGAGATTGGCCGGGTCATCCAGGCGGTCGAGGACATGGGCAAACTGGACAACACGCTCATCATCTACATCAACGGCGACAATGGCACCAGCGCCGAGGGCGGCCCGCTCGGCACCCCCAACGAAGTCGCGTGGTTCAACGGCATCAGCGAGATGCCGGTCGAGGTTCAGATGAAATGGTATGACGTCTGGGGCACAGAGCAGACCTACAATCACATGTCAGCGGGCTGGTCCTGGGCTTTTGACACGCCGTTCACCTGGTTCAAGCAGAATGCCTCGCGGCTCGGCGGCATCCGCCAGTGCATGTGCGTTTCATGGCCCGGACACATCAAGGACCAGGGCGCCCTCCGTGAGCAGTTTATGCACGTCATTGATGTCGTGCCCACCCTTCTCGAGGTCTGCGGTATTTCCGCCCCCGAGACGGTGGACGGCATCCAGCAGAAGCCCATCGAAGGCACGAGCTTCGCCTACACCTTTGACGCGAAGAACGCCAAGGAACCATCACGTCACAAGACCCAGTATTTCGAGATGATGGGCCAG
>Ga0265320_10003190_pt1 | contig 11124 bp, 12 predicted proteins | sample 4827metaG_FD_202087 | JGI IMG/M metagenome (GOLD analysis project Ga0265320, IMG submission 202087) | Rhizosphere microbial communities from Carex aquatilis grown in University of Washington, Seatle, WA, United States - 4-8-27 metaG | ecosystem: Host-associated > Plants > Roots > Rhizosphere >...
GCCTTGGTGACCGCGTTGAAGGCGACGCGCTCCACCGTGGCGTGACCGAGCGCTTTCTTCTGCTTGAGCACCTCGAGCACGTGCCAGGAGATCGCCTCGCCCTCGCGGTCGGGATCGGTGGCAAGGATCAGCTTGTCGGCGCCCTTCATGGCGTCGGCGATGTCCTTGATCCGCTTCTGGGCCCGATCGTCGACCTCCCAGGTCATGGAGAAGTCTTCGTCCGGCTTGACCGAGCCGTCCTTGGACGGGAGGTCGCGGATATGCCCGAAGCTGGCCAGGACCTTATAGCCAGCGCCCAAATACTTGTTGATGGACTTCACTTTACCGGGCGACTCGACGACGACGACGTTCATGAGGACGGGGGTGCTCTGCGCTATGGCCGAGGCTGGTTTTAGCGTCGGACCGTGAAATTCGTGCCAAATCGGGGATCGGCCTCGAAAGGCCGCCGGACACTGCTAGCAGGAAACGACGGGTGTCAACGCCCCGTTCGGCGGGTTCATAAAACCAAAAGTTGTACATCTCGGCATTTTATGTCGGAATTAATACTTAAGGTTGCAATTTGGCCGCAAAGTTCCTAGCTTGGACCCGCCTGCACAACGCGCGATCTCCATGGCTTCCTATGCCCGAGGCGGGCCCGGTCTTCCAGATCGCCCGCAACCCCCGGTCAGTCCGGCCGATTCCGCGCGGTACACCCGCGAAATGCTTGAATCGCTTCGAAAAATCGCGATGGGCCAGAACCAGAGCCTGCTCGCGCATCTGCTGGGCCTGGCGGCGACCGAGGCCAAATTCCTGGGCGATCAGGCCCAGGAAACCTGATTGCCGGGATGGCGGGCGATCCGCCCCGCCAGTTCCATTTCCAGCAAAATCGTCAAAACCGCCCCTGTCGGCGCCCCCACAAACCGGACCAGCTCGTCCACGGCGATGGGCGCCGGCCCCAGCGCTTCCTCGACCTTGGTCCGGATCCGGTCGGCCTCCGCTTCGTCGGCGAGGGCGGACGGTGGCGCCCGATCCCGCTCCGGCTCGCGGAAATCCCGCCCCAGGATCGGATGCAGCGCCGCCAGCACGTCGTCGGCGCTTTCCACCAGGGTCGCGCCGTCGCGCAGCAGGCGGTTGGCGCCCTTGGCGCGCGGATCGAGCGGCGAGCCCGGGACCGCGAAGATCTCGCGACCCTGTTCCAGCGCGAAGCGCGCGGTGATGAGCGAGCCCGAACCTTCCGCCGCCTCAACCACAACTACGCCGCGCGCCAGGCCGGAGATGATCCGGTTGCGGCGCGGGAAATGCCGCGCCTGCGGCGTCTGACCGAGCGGCATCTCCGAAACGATGCAGCCCTGGGTGCGGATGGCCTCGTAGAGCTTCGCGTTCTCCGGCGGATAGATATTGTCGACGCCGCCCGCCACCACCGCGCAGGTGCCGTTGTCCAGCGCACCGTCATGCGCCGCCGTGTCGATGCCGCGCGCCATGCCCGACACCACGACCAATCCCGCCTGCGACAGATCCCGCGCCAGCGTGTGCGCGAGCTTGCGCCCCAGCGCCGAGGCGTTGCGGGCGCCGACCACCGCGATCATCTCGCGCGCCAGGAGCGTGCCGTGACCGAGGATGGAGATGATCGGCGGCGCGGGCTCGGCGGCGCTGAGCCCGTGCGGATAGTCGCCCTCGCAGCTTGCGATCATGCGGCCGCCGAGCTTGGCGAGCGCCGCCAGTTCGCGGGCCGCTTCGTCGTCGCCGGGGATGCGCAGGGTCTCGCCGCCGCCGCGCCGCGCCAGCCTGGGCACTTCCGCGAGCGCGGCGCGCGCGCTGCCGAACCGGGCGATCAACTGCGCGAAGGTGACGGGTCCGACGTTTTGCGTGCGCGCCAGCCTGAGCCAGTCGCGGCGCTCCGCGTCCGACAGCACGCTCACGCCGGCTTGCTTTGGCCGACGCGCGGCTCCTCGCCGCGGAGCAGGCGGCGGATGTTGTCTCGATGCGCGACGAAGACGAGCACCGCGAGCAACACGGCCAGCACCGCCTCATGCGGGCGGTGGAACAGGAACATATAGAGCGGCGTGAGGACGGCCGCGGCGAGCGCCGACAGCGAGGAGATGCGGAACGCGGCCAGGATCGCGATCCAGCTCGCCAGCGCGAGCACGGCGACCGGCCAATAGAGCGCCAGCAGAATGCCCAGCGACACCGCGATGCCTTTGCCGCCCTTGAAGCCGAGCCAGACCGGAAAGAGATGTCCGAGGAACGCGGCCAGCCCCGCGAACAATCCGGCATCGGCGCCCCACAGCGCGCGGGCGATCAGCACCGGCGCCGCGCCCTTCAGCGCGTCGAACAGCAGCGTCAGTGCCGCCGCCGCGTAGTTGCCGGTGCGCAGCACATTGGTCGCGCCGATACTGCCCGATCCGATCTTGCGCACATCGCCTTCGCCGAGCGCGTAGCTGAATAGGAGACCGAACGGCACCGAACCCAGCAGATAGCCGAGCACCAACGACAGGATGGCGGCGGTGGGCGTGAGAGATAAGTCGGGGAGGGGCATGGCCAAATCGAAAGCAGTGCCTTTCGACGATAGCCCATTTGCGCGACAAAAACACCGCTGTCATCCCCGGCGAGCATCGCGCGCCTTGGCGCGCGATGGGAGGGAAGGGGACCCAGGCGCCCGCGCGTCGCAGATCTTCGAGACCTGGGTCCCCTGTACGCTGTGGCTACAGGTCCCCTCGCATCGCTTCGCGACGCTCGGCCGGGGATGACAGTGGCAGCTATTTCTTCCGCTCGAACACGCACTCTCCGCCGACGAAAGTCTTCGCGGCGCGGCCGTGGAAGCGCCGTCCGGCGAAGGGCGTGTTGTGCGCGCGGCTGCGCAGTTCGGCCTCGCGCAGCGTGAAGGGCTCGTCGATGTCGATCAGCACCAGGTCGGCCGGCGCGCCCTTCGCCAGCGTGCCGGCGGTCAAGCCCAGGATCTTCGCCGGCGTCGCCGTCAGCGCCTTGAGCACATGGGAGAGATGCGCGCGCCCGTCATGCACCAGCCCTAGCGCCACGGGCAGCAGCGTCTCCAGCCCCACCGCGCCGAACGCCGATTGCGCGAAGGTCTGCCGCTTGGTGTCGGCGGCCTGCGGATCGTGGCTCGATACGATGACGTCGATCAGGCCCGACGCCACGCCTTCCACCATCGCCGCGCGATCGGCTTCGGAGCGCAGCGGCGGCTTGACCTTCATGAAGGTGCGATAGGACGCGATGTCGAGTTCGTTGAGCGCAAGATGATGCGCCGACACCCCGCACGTCACCGGCAGCCCGCGCTCCTTCGCCGCCGCGATCGCGTCGAGCGCGGCGCGCGTCGAGATCTGCCCGAAGTGATAGCGCGCCCCGGTCATCTCCACGAGACGGATGTCGCGCTCGACGACGATCGCCTCGGCTGCCGACGGCGCGCCGGGAAGGCCGAGCCGCATGGCGAACTCGCCCTCGGTGACCGACGCGCCCTCGGTCAGGTCGGGATCCTCCGCATGCGCCACGATCAGCGCGCCGAAATTGGAGGCATAGGCCAGCGCGCGGCGCAGCACGCGGGTGTTGGAAATGGTGCGGTCGCCGTCGGTGAAGGCGACGGCGCCGGCTTCCTTCAGAAGCCCGATCTCGGTCATGGTTTCGCCGAGAAGGCCCTTGGTCAGCGCCGCCATCGGCGCCACGCGCACCTTTGCGGTCCCCGCGGCGCGGCGCAGGATGAAATCGACCAGCGACGGCTCGTCGATGATCGGATCGGTGTTGGGCATCGTCACGATGGTGGTGATGCCGCCCGCCAGCGCCGCTTCGCTCGCGCTCGCCAGCGTTTCGCGATATTCGCTGCCCGGCTCGCCGGTGAAGACGCGGCAGTCGATCAGGCCGGGCGCCAGCACCAGGCCCTTGGCGTCGATCACTTCGGGATTGTTCGGCTCGGCATCGTTGAAGAGGCGCGGGCCGACATCGGCGATGCGTCCGTTCTCGACCAGGAGGCCGCCCTTCACGTCGATGCCGTTCGCCGGATCGACCAGCCGCGCGTTCCTGAAGGCGATGCGGCGCGTCATGGCGTGTTGCGCCCCTCGCGCGAGAGGCCCCGCGACAGCGCGTCGAGCACCGCCATGCGGATGGCGACGCCCATCTCGACCTGTTCCTGGATGAGGCTGATCTCGATGTCGTCGGCGACGGCGCTGTCGATCTCGACGCCGCGATTCATCGGCCCCGGATGCATCACCAGCGCGCCCGGCTTGGCGGCCTTCAGCTTGTCGTGGTCCAGGCCGTAGAAGCGGAAATATTCGCGCGTCGAAGGCACGAAGGCTCCGGCCATCCGCTCCAGCTGCAGGCGCAGCATCATCACGATGTCGGCGCCGGCCAGGCCCTCTTTCATGTCGTGGAAGATCTCCGCGCCGAAGCGGTCGGCATCGGCCGGCAGAAGCGTGCGCGGCGCGACCAGCCGCACCCGCGCGCCCATCTTCAGCAGCAGATGGATGTTGGAGCGCGCGACACGCGAATGCGCGACGTCGCCGCAGATCGCCACGATGAGGCCTTCGAACGAGCCGCGCCGCCGCCGGATTGTGAGGGCATCGAGCAGCGCCTGGGTCGGATGCTCGTGGCTGCCGTCGCCGGCGTTGACGACGCAGCAATCCAGTTTGGCGGCCAGAAGTTCGGCGGCGCCCGAGTCCTGATGGCGCACGACCAGGATGTCCGGCCGCATCGCGTTCAGGGTGGAGGCGGTGTCGATCAGCGTCTCGCCCTTGGAGACCGACGAGGTCTTGACGCTCATGTTCATCACGTCGGCGCCCAGTCGCTTGCCCGCCAGCTCGAAGGAGGCCTGCGTGCGGGTGGATGCCTCGAAGAACAGGTTGATCAGGGTGCGGCCCTTGAGCAGGTCCGTCTTCTTGGTGGCGCCGCGGTTGAGCAGGACATAACTGTCCGCGAGATCGAGAAGCGCGCCGATCTCCTCGACCGAAAGGCTTTCGATGCCGAGCAGATGGCTGGATTTGAGGATCGGGTCGGCGGCGGCCGGGGTCATCAAAGCCCGGTGTATAGGAAAGCGGGCCCGCGAGGGCAAGGTGGGAGTGCAGATAGTTGTGGAAGGCTGGTGAAGGACAAAAATGGTGTCATGGCCCGCGAATGCGGGCCACCCAGGTGATCGAAAGGCGCTATCGAGGTGGTTTCGTGAGAATTTACCGCGAACCAACGGGTTGCATGCAGAACCCAACTGGGTGGCCCGCATTCGCGGGCCATGACATGAAGGGAAACGCGTGCCCCTATATCCTCCGCAGCCGCTCCAGCGCGCCCTGCAGGATGTACGCGGCCGCCATCTTGTCCACGACCTGGCCGCGCCGCGCCCGCGACGCATCCGCATCGATCAGCGTGCGCGTCACCGCGGCCGTCGACAGCCGTTCGTCCCAGAGCAGGATCGGTAATTCCGGCGCCCGTGCCGCGAAATTGCGCGCGAAAGCCCGGGCCGATTGCGCGCTCGGCCCGTCGCTGCCGTCCATGTTGAGCGGCAGGCCGACCACCAGCCCGCCGACGCTCTGTTCCGCGGCGATCGCTTCGATCCTCGCCGCATCGGCGGCGAACTTGCCGCGCTTCAAGGTCTGCATCGGCGTCGCCACGGTCAGCCGCGTATCGGACAGCGCGATGCCGATGGTCTTCTCACCCAGATCCAGCCCCAGCAGCCGCGCACCGGCGGGCAGGGCGGGTTTGAGCGCGTCGATGGAGAGGATGGGCATAGGCTACCTCTCCCGCCTGCGGGAGAGGTCGACCGGCGCGAAGCGACGGTCGGGTGAGGGCAATTGTCCGCGCCACATCCCCTCACCCGGAAATGCTCCGCATTTCCGACCTCTCCCGCGAGCGGGAGAGGTTATCGGTGCCCGAAGCGGTAACATTCTCACCGCTTCCCGATCTCGATGCGATTGCCCGCCGGATCGCGGATGAAGAACCGCGCCAGGCCCTCGGCCACGCCTTCCTCCTCGATGGCGACGCCATAGGCGGTCGCCGCCGCCTTCGCCGCCGCAAGATCGTCGGTCAGGAAGCAGATATGCCGCTTGCTGCGGGGGCTTGGCGGCGCAGGCCGGCCGTCGATCGATGCGTCGGGATCGACCCCGATATGCATCTGCAACGCCCCCACCTGGAACCACGCTCCGCCGCGCGCCTTCAACTCCGCCGGCTTCTCGATCTCGGGAAACCCGAACAATTCGCGATAGAATTTGAGGCAGTCGGCCTCCAGCGCGCGCGGCACGGCGATCTGCACATGGTCGATATGTGTTATGCCGAGCGACATGGACACCCGTTGCGGCCTTGTCGATCCTTGCCAGAACCCGCCCGGGGTTGCTAGCAAGACCGTTCGATTTCAATAGCCTATAGGCCGCCCCATGTCCGTGGACAAGGACACCGTCCGTCGCATCGCCAAGCTTTCCCGCCTCGCCCTGGACGAGGCGCGCGTCGCGCCCATGGTCGACGAGCTGAACGGCATTTTTCAATGGGTCGAGCAGCTGGGCGAAGTCGACGTGACGGGCGTGGCGCCGCTGACCAGCGTGGTCGAGCAGAAGCTCAAGATGCGCACCGACGTGGTGAGCGACGGCGGGCAGGCGAATGCGCTGATGGCGAACGCGCCGGAAGGCGAGGACCATTTCTTCGTCGTGCCCAAGGTGGTCGAGTGATGAGCCTCGCCATCGCCGCCGAAAGCCCGTTGCAGGACGAGGTGCGCGCGCTGATCGCCGCGCTCAACGAAACGCTCCTGGCGCTAACGCCGCCCGAGCATTGCTACCACATGACCGTCGAGCAGATGGCCGAGCCCGACACCACCGTCTTCATCGCGCGCGACAAAGGCCGCGCCGTCGCCTGCGGCGCGCTCAAGCGCCATGGCGGCGGCATCGGCGAGGTCAAGCGGATGTACACCGTCCCCGAAGCGCAAGGTCGCGGCGTCGGCGGACAGATCCTGGCGCATATCGAACGTCTCGCCCGCGACGAAGGCCTCGCCCAGCTCGTGCTCGAGACCGGCGACCGCCATCCCGCCGCCTGGCGCGTCTATGAGCGCGGCGGGTTCACGCGCTGCGGCGCGGTTCTGGATTACCCCGACTCGACATGGTCGGTGTTCTACGAAAAGGCCCTCGCGGCATGAGCAACCTCACGGATTTCACGCTCGCGCAGGCGCGCGACGCCGTTCATTCGAAGAAGGTGTCGTCGAAGGAATTGACCGCCGCCTTCGTCAAGGCCATCGCCGAGGCGCGGCCGCTCAACGCCTTCGTCACCGAGACGCCGGAAAAGGCGCTGGAGATGGCGGTCGCGTCGGACGTGCGTATCGCCCATGGCGACATCCGCCCGCTCGAAGGCCTGCCGCTGGCGATCAAGGATCTGTTCTGCACCAAGGGCGTGCGCACCACGGCGGGCAGCAACATCCTCTCCAGCTTCGTGCCGCCCTACGAATCCACGGTGACGCAGAATCTGTGGGACGCCGGCGCGGTGATGCTGGGCAAGACCAATATGGACGAGTTCGCCATGGGCTCGTCCAACGAAACCAGTCACTTCGGCCCTGTCTTTAATCCATGGCGTGCGCGCAACTCGAACAGCAACCTGGTGCCCGGCGGCTCGTCGGGCGGTTCGGCCGCCGCGGTCAGCGGCCATCTGTGCCTCGCGGCCACCGGCACCGACACGGGCGGCTCGATCCGCCAGCCCGCCGCCGTCACCGGAACCGTCGGCATCAAGCCGACCTATGGCCGCTGCTCGCGCTTCGGCATCGTCGCGTTCGCCTCCTCGCTGGACCAGGCCGGGCCGATGACCCGCACGGTGCGCGACGCGGCGATCCTGCTCAAGCACATGGCCAGCGTGGACACCAAGGATTCCACCAGCATCGACGCGCCCGTTCCGGACTACGAGGCCGCCCTGGCCGGCGGGATCAAGGGGCTGCGGGTCGGCATTCCCAAGGAATACCGCATGGACGGCGCTCCGCCGGAGATCGAGGCCTTGTGGACCAAGGGCGCCGAGTGGCTGAAGGCCCAGGGCGCTGAGATCGTGGAGGTCTCGCTCCCCCACACCAAATACGCGCTCCCCACATATTATATAGTGGCGCCGGCGGAGGCCTCCTCGAACCTCGCCCGCTATGACGGGGTACGCTTTGGCCACCGCGCCAAGAACACCGGCGACATCACCGATCTCTACGAAAAAAGCCGGGCCGAGGGGTTCGGCAAGGAAGTCCAGCGCCGCATCCTGATCGGCACCTATGTGCTGTCGAGCGGCTATTACGACGCCTATTACGCCCGGGCCCAGAAGCTGCGCACGCTGATAAAACGCGACTTCGATATCGCGTTCGAGACCTGCGACGTGCTGCTGACGCCCGCGACGCCGGGACCGGCCTTCGGGGTGGGCGAGAAGACCGCCGATCCGGTCTCGATGTACCTCAACGACGTGTTCACGGTGACGGTGAACCTTGCGGGCCTTCCGGGCATCGCGGTGCCCGCCGGCCTGACCGCCAACGGCCTGCCGCTCGGGCTTCAGTTCATCGGCAAGGCGTTCGACGAGGCGACCATCCTGCGCGCCGCGCTCGCCATCGAGACCGCGTCGGGATTCGACGCCAGGCCGGTAAAATGGTGGAGCGCGGCATGATCCGGCAGACGGCAACGAGCGGCAGCCCGTTCGAGGCGACGATCGGATTCGTGCGCGCCGTGCGCGTCGGGCCCAGCGTCAGCGTCGGCGGCACCGCGCCGATCGGCGAGGATGGCGACGTCGCGGAAGGCATTACCGCCCAGATGCGGCGCGCCCTCGCCATCGTCGAGCGCGCCCTGAACAGCGTCGGCGCGAAACGCGACGACGTCGTGCGCACCCGCGTGATGCTGACGGACATCGACACCTGGGAAGAGGCGGGCCGCGTGCACGGCGAGTTCTTCCGCGCGATCCGGCCGGTCACCACGTTCGTGCAGGTGGCGCGCTTCATCGATCCGCGCTGGCTGGTCGAGATCGAAGTCGATGCCTACGTCGCCCAGGAGGGCGCAAACGGCCATGGCTGAAACGCCAAAGAAGACGTTCAAGGGCACGACCGGCGACTGGGAAGTCGTCATCGGCATGGAGGTCCATGCGCAGGTCCTGTCGCAGTCCAAGCTGTTCTCCGGCGCGGCGACGGCGTTCGGCGCCGATCCCAACAGCCAGGTGAGCTTCATCGATGCTGCGATGCCCGGCATGCTGCCCGTCATCAACGCCAAATGCGTCGAGCAGGCGGTGCGCACGGGCCTTGGCCTCAAGGCCCAGATAAATCTGACCTCGGTGTTCGACCGCAAGAACTATTTCTATCCCGACCTGCCGGCCGGCTATCAGATCAGCCAGTACAAGAGCCCGATCGTCGGCGAGGGCGAGATCCTGCTCGACATGAAGGACGGCGAGACCATCACGGTCGGCATCGAGCGCCTTCACCTGGAACAGGACGCGGGCAAGAGCCTGCACGACCAGCATCCCGATCATTCCTATGTCGATCTCAACCGCGCCGGCGTCGCGCTGATGGAGATCGTCTCCAAGCCGCATATGCGCTCGTCGGAGGAAGCGGCGGCGTTCCTGCGCAAGCTGCGCGCCATCGTGCGCTATCTGGGCACCTGCGACGGCAATATGGACGAAGGTTCCATGCGCGCCGACGTCAACGTGTCGGTGTGCAAGGTCGGCGGCTATGAAAAGTTCCGCGCCGACGGCGATTTCAAGCATCTGGGCACGCGCTGCGAGATCAAGAACGTCAATTCGCTGCGCTTCGTCGCCCAGGCGGTGGAGTACGAGGCGCGCCGCCAGATCGACCTCCTCGAGGACGGCGGCACGATCAAGCAGGAAACGCGGCTGTTCGACTCCAAAGCCGGCGAGACGCGCTCCATGCGCTCCAAGGAAGAGGCGCACGACTACAGGTATTTCCCAGATCCCGATCTTCTACCGCTGGTGCTCGACCGTGCTTGGGTGGATGCAATCGCCGCGTCGCTGCCGGAACTTCCCGACGCGAAGAAGGCGCGGCTGATGCAGGCGGGGCTTTCGGGCTACGACGCCTCGGTGCTCGTCGCCGAAAAGGAGAGTGCCGACTATTTCGAAGCCATGGTCGCGGCCGGCGCGGAACCAAAATCGGCCGCCAACTGGCTCAACAACGAATATTTCGGCCGCCTCAACAAGGCCGGCGTGGAAATCGCCGACGGTCCGGTATCGGCCAAAGCCAACGCCGCGATCGTGAAGATGGTCGCGGAAGGAACGATCTCCGGCAAAATCGCGAAGGACCTGCTCGACATCGTGTGGAGCGAAGGCGGCGATCCGGAAACCATCGTCGAGCAACGCGGCCTCAAGCAGGTGACCGACACGAGCGCGATCGAACAGGCGGTCGATGCGGTGATCGCGGCGAACCCCGACAAGGTCGAAGAGGTGAAGGCGAAACCGAAAATGGCGTCGTGGTTCGTCGGTCAGGTGATGAAGCGCACGGGTGGAAAAGCGAATCCGCAAGCCGTCAACGCCATCCTCAAGCAGCGACTCGGATTGCCCGAAGAGGGGTGATTCGCACAATTTTGCGAAATCGGCCTTGACGGGCGCAAAATCCGGCGCGATCAATCCGTACACGGATCGATCCATCTAACGCAATGAAATCGGGGGTTTTATGAACTTTGCGTGAAGCGCGCGATTCACGTGCAAGCCGCACGTATTGCATTTGAAAATGCAACCCACTCATATTGCTGACGTTTTGGGGGGTGACGCGAATCATCCGACCCGGACGAAACGTTAGAGGAGTCATATCTCATGCCGAAGGCAAAGAAGAAGAAAGTCGCCAAGAAGAAGACCAAGAAGGCGAAAAAGAAGAAGTAACGGCGTTGATCAGGTCAACGCTGTCGTTTTCGTAAGGTCCGACCGGACCTATACGTCAGCGAGGCAAGGCCGCGTGCACGGAGCGTTTTCCGGCCGCGGCCCAGCCCGCTCTTACGACACCGAAATCTGCACCGCGCTCCGGCGCGGTTTTTTTTACCTCTCCCGCTTGCGGGAGAGGACGCGAAAACTTGTGCTTAGCGAAGCGGCAGCGGAGCTAGAGCATTTTGATTTGTTCCTGAATCGGTCTGGGGATTCCGCAGGGCTTGGATAGGAGCGATTCTGTCTTTGGATCAGGTGATTCGGAGGCAGCCGATGGGTCGACCCTATTCGTTGGATTTGCGC
>Ga0265320_10003191_pt1 | contig 11118 bp, 9 predicted proteins | sample 4827metaG_FD_202087 | JGI IMG/M metagenome (GOLD analysis project Ga0265320, IMG submission 202087) | Rhizosphere microbial communities from Carex aquatilis grown in University of Washington, Seatle, WA, United States - 4-8-27 metaG | ecosystem: Host-associated > Plants > Roots > Rhizosphere >...
AGCTGCACCGCATCGCCAACTGGGCGGAGCAATCCCGCGACGGCCTGCGCCACGAACTCGTGCCGCCGCCGACTGACGAAGTGTGGGATCTCGTCAACGCCGACTCCGGCGCGTGCTCCAAGCGCAATTGCGATTGCGACCGCTGCTTTTATCAAAAGGCACGCGCACGCGTCGAGGCGGCGCAGGTGCTCATCGTCAACCACAGTCTGTTTTTCTCCCTGCTCAACATCGGCCCGCCCGGCGGCGCCGGCCGAGAAAATGTCCGCGGCGTCCTGCGCGCCGATGATTTCGTGGTGCTCGATGAAGCGCACACCGTGCCCGAAGTCGCCACGGATCACACCGGAACCAAGGTCAGCAATATCGGCCTGGACCGGCTGCTGAAGTCGCTCTACCACCCAACGAAGAAACGCGGCCTGCTCGCCAAACACGGTTCTTCTGCGGATCAACAGGCGGTGGTGGACGCCCTCGAAGCCGCGGAAGTGTTTTTTGAATATCTGCGGGAGAAACTGCTCCACACGCAGGCGATTGTGCGGGTGCGCTCGCCCGACGCCGCCGAGCCGTTGCTGGAGGAACCGATGCTCAAGCTGATCAACCGCGTGAGCGATCTCTGGAACCGGCTGCCCGACAATGGCAGCACCGCGCGCGATGAAATTCACGACAAACTGGACCGACTCCAAGGCTACCGCGCCGATGTGAATCTCTGGCTGAACCAGTCGACGCCGCAATCCGTCCACTGGCTCGAGCGCACCGGGCGACGTCAAACCACCATCGTCTTGCGCGCCGCGCCGCTTGATGTGGCGCCGTATCTGCGCGACAATCTTTTTCGCCGCAAGACCTCGGTCATCCTCAGCAGCGCCACGCTCACCGTAGGCGGAAAAATCGAGCCCTTCCAGAAACGCGCCGGAGCCGACGATGCGCGAACCCAGGTGGAGCACTCGCCCTTCGATTTCGAAAAAAACATGCGCATCTACATCGCGCAGGATATGGCGCCGCCCACAACCCAGGGTGCGAAGGTGGATCTGGAAGGACTGGCGGACTACATTGAATTCTGCACTTTGCGGGTCGCGGGTGGCTCGCTGGTGCTGTTCACCAGTTATACCGACATGCGTCACATCGCCGAACGGCTGACGGCGGTCTTTGCCGGGGAAAAACGGCCGTTTTTCATGCAAGGTCAGGATGGCTCCCGCACAGAACTGACCCAGCGGCTGCGAGCAGCGGGTAATGGCATTCTTTTCGGCACCGACAGTTTTTGGACCGGAGTGGACGTGCCGGGCGAGGCATTGTCCCAAGTAATAATCACCCGCCTGCCCTTCGACCCGCCCACGCATCCGGTGACCGAAGCCCGGGCGGAATGGCTCCGCGGCCAAGGGGGCAACCCTTTCAACGAACTGACCCTGCCGGATTCACTGATGAAATTCCGCCAAGGTGTCGGCCGGCTGATCCGCAACAAAACCGACCGGGGAATTATCACCCTGCTCGACGCCCGTTTGTTGACCAAAGCCTATGGCCGGGAGTTTATTGCGAGTCTGCCCATCCCGGCGTTCACCCGGATAACCCGCGAAAACCGTGATTCTGTTTTTCGGCCTTTCCCTCCGGCCTCGGGACCGTCAAGTTGATCGGACATGACTCTACGTTCATACGCCTTATCCGACATTGGCCGAGTCCGGCCTGAGAACGAAGATTCGTTTTTTTGCGACGACAAGCTGCATATTTACGGGGTGGCGGACGGAATCGGCGGTCTGCCCGGCGGGGCCCAGGCCAGCAAAACGGCTGTCTTCGCCCTGACCGACTGGTTCAAACAGAAAACGGCCCCCGGCCCCTTCGACTATTCGAGCGCCCTGGCCGAGGCCAACGACAAGGTGTTTGTGCTCGGCCGGGTGCTCAGCCCGAGGACCGGTATCGGCACCACGCTGACCATGGCCCATTTTGATGGCGAACAGGTGGTGGTCATGCATGTGGGCGATTCATTCATGTTTCGCCTCCGGACCGACCTCCTCGACGCGCTCACGCAGGAGCACAATGTCGAAAACGAAATGAAAGCCCGCGCCGCCCGGGGCCTGCCCACCTATATGATGGCGGAAAACCGCGCCGCCCTGACCCGGTGCGTCGGCCAGCCGCCCCCGCTCGAAGGTGATATCCACGCCCACAACGTCGAGCCCGGCGACCGCTATCTCATTTGCAGCGATGGCATCACCCGGTACGTCATGGCGCCGGAAATGCAGCGGCTCCTGCAGGCCGCCGTCAGCCCGGAGGCGGTTTGCCGTCGCATGGTGGAAATCGCCAACAAGCGCGGCGGGGTGGACAATTCCACCGTCGTCGCCGTATTTGCCGATTGAGATGAGCGTGGATCGATTTGCCAGTCTGGTGGCCCAACAGCCGGAGAATGAGATGTTCCGCTTCAGCCTCGCGCAGGCTTTGCTCAAGGAAAATCGCGGAGCCGAAGCCCTGCCGCATCTGCAACTTTGCGCCGGAAAAAAGTCCGACTGGATGATCCCGCGCATTTTGCTCGGGAAAACCCTGCTTCAACTCGGTCGCAGGTCGGAGGCCCGTCCCTGGCTGGAACTCGCCCTCGCGCTCGCCATCGAGCAAAGCCACGAGGACCCGGAGCGGGAATTACGGGCGTTGCTGAAGGAAATTTGAGTGGCTGCGACGCTGGCAGGGTGCGTGCTCATCACGCAACGTGGCGCGACCAGCGCGCGACCGACAACCGCCATCCTCAGCCCCACAACGGCGCCGGGTAACGTCCGGCAGCAATCAATTCCTTTATGGCCGCCTGGGCCGTGGGCAGATCGTCGCGATAGGTGATGCCGAACCAAGCATCGTCACTCTTCAGCAAATCGATTGAGGCTTCTCGGCCCTCATTCAATTCGCTCAAGGTCGTCGGCAGATAGAATTCCGCCTTGGGATCGGACTGGCTCCGTCGGAGAAAATCGCCGAATCGCTTTTCCAGTTGCGGAAAAACCGCGGGGGTCAGCCCCCAGAAATTCATCGAGACGATTTCATTCCCCGTCAGCGCACATGTTTTCCCCTGCGCATCGGTATAACGCGCGCCGGTGGCGGCCTTCTCAATTTTCGTGATTTCCGTGATGTTTTTCAGGCGGCCGGCCGCGTCGGTGGCGCACAGCCCGCGACTGACCGTGCCGTGTTCGGAAAGCGTTTGCTTGAGCGGGTAACCGACCATCGCGTAACGCTCGCTCCGGGCAAAATGCGCGGCCAGCGCCCGGTAACCGCCGGCGCCATAAAAATCATCGGCGTTGATCGCGGCAAACGGCCGTTTCACCGCATCGCGCGCGACAAGCACCGCGTGGCCTGTCCCCCAAGGCTTGGTGCGACCGACCGGAGCCTTGAAGCCCGCCGCCAGCGCGTCGATTTCCTGATACACATACCGCACCTCCAGCCGCACCTCCAGCCGGCGCCCGATGGTCGCGCGGAAATCGGCCTCGATATCCTTGCGGATGACGAGCACGAGCCGGTCGAAGCCGGCGCGCATGGCATCAAACACCGAGTATTCGATGATCAATTCGCCGTGCGGGCCGACCGGCTGCACCTGTTTCAGGCCGCCGAACCGGCTGCCCATGCCCGCTGCAAGAATGACAAGGTCGTAGGATTGTTTAGCCACAGGCGAAAACTGATGAACAGGGTTTCGAACGCCGTAAAACAAAAATCACCCGGCTCCGCAAAGACCGTCATTGTCCCATGCCTCACCAAAAGTCACGGCAGCCACGGAAACTTCTCGGCCTTGGGTTTCCGTTTCTCTTTCTGCGCGGTCATGAACTCCTTCGCCTCTTCGGTCATGTAATAGAGCATCGTCGCATTGCCGGCGAGTTCCTGGATGCCGCTCTGGCCGTCGAGCTCGGCGTTGAACGCGGACTTGAGACAACGGATCGCAAGGGGACTGCGCTGGAGAATCTCCCGGGCCCACGCCACGCCCTCGGCTTCGAGGTCCTTCACCGGCACGACCTTGTTGACGAGCCCCATGGTGAGCGCCTCGGCGGCGCTGTATTGCCGGCAGAGAAACCAGATTTCGCGGGCCTTCTTCTGGCCGACCATGCGGGCGAGATAGCTCGAACCAAAACCACCGTCGAAGCTGCCCATCTTGGGACCGACCTGCCCGAAGATGGCATTGTCGGCGGCGATGGTGAGGTCGCACATCACATGGAGCACATGGCCGCCACCGATGGCGTAGCCGGCGACCAAGGCGACCACAACCTTGGGCATCGAACGGATGAGTTTTTGCACATCGAGAATGTTGAGACGCGGCACGCCCTTGCCATCAATGTAGCCGCCATGGCCGCGCACGGACTGATCACCGCCGGCACAGAAAGCGTATTTGCCGTCTTTGGCCGGACCGGCTCCGGTCAGAAAAATGACGCCGATCGACTGGTCCTCACGGGCATCGAGCAATGTTTCGTGCATCTCGACCACGGTCTGCGGGCGGAACGCATTGCGCTTCTCCGGCCGGTTGATCGTGATGCGGGCCATGCCTTCGGCCTTGTGATACAGGATGTCTTCGTAGGCTTTGACGGATTTCCAAGGAGGAAGCATGGCTCTTGTTTCATCTGAAAATCCCTGCACGGCAACCGTTTTTGCAGGCGGTTTGATTTTTACCAAAACCGGTCAAGCTGTTTCCCTGAATATCACAAAACTGCTTGGAGTGGCAGGAGACTAGCTAACACTCACTGCTTTCATGGAGCATACCCCCCTTAAAATCAGCGCAGCCGCCAAAGCCGGGCTAACCCTCGGCGCACTCGGAGTGGTATTCGGCGATATTGGAACGAGCCCGCTCTACGCGCTGCGCGAATGCCTGCATGCCATCCCGAAAGACGACCAGGTGAACGGCATCCTCGGCGCGCTTTCCCTCGTCTTCTGGGCACTCGTGATCATAGTCTGCGTGAAATACCTGCTGTTCGTCATGAAGGCGGACAATCGCGGTGAAGGTGGAATTTTTGCGCTGCTCGCGCTGACCAACGCCGACCGCGACAAGGGCGCGAGGACGGGATTGTTCACCCTGCTGGTTTTATTCGGTGCGGCTCTGCTCTACGGTGACGGCGTCATCACGCCCGCAATTTCCGTGCTCGGTGCCGCCGAGGGCCTGAAGAGTTTCGATCCGAATTACGAAAAATCCATTCCGTTCATCGCCTGTCTGATTCTCGGCGCCCTGTTTTATTTTCAATCCAAAGGCACCAAGGTTATCGGCGGAGTATTTGGCCCGATCATGCTGGTCTGGTTCATCGTCATCGGAATCACGGGGCTCGGGCAGATTCTGATCAACCCCAGCGTGCTGGCGGCCTTAAACCCCCTGCATGGCCTCCACATTCTTTTTCAGTATCCGGACAAGGCGGGAGTCATTCTCGGCGCGGTGGTCCTGGCCATCACGGGAGCCGAGGCCTTGTATGCGGACATGGGGCATTTCGGCCGGAAATATATTTCCTGGGCTTGGTACGGAATCGCCTTTCCGGGGCTGGTGCTGAATTACTTTGGCCAGGGCGCCTATGCGCTCAAAAACCCCAAGGATATCGACAATCTGTTTTTTGCACTCGTACCCGACGGAATACCCCGACTCCTCATGGTCGCCCTGTCCATCGCCGCCGCCATCATTGCCAGCCAGGCGCTCATCTCCGGCACCTATTCGCTGACGCGCCAAGCCATCCAGTTGGGCTACTTTCCCCGCCTGCACATCAAGTACACCAACGCCCGCAATTCCGGCCAGATCTACCTGCCGCTGGTCAACATCGCCCTCGCCCTCGGTTCGATCTTTGTGGTGCTGCAATTCAAGACCAGTGACGCCCTTGCCGCGGCCTATGGCATTGCCGTGACGGGCACCATGCTCGTGACGACCTTCGCGTTTTTCCGCGTCACACGGCAGCGCTGGCACTGGGCGTGGTGGAAAATAGTGCCCCTGGCCACATTCCTGATCGTCATCGAAGCCACCTTTGTCCGCGCCAACCTCGGCAAATTCGTCGATGGCGGCTGGCTGCCGATCATGATCGGCATCGCCCTGCTGGCCATCATGCACACATGGAAAAGCGGCAAGGTGGAAATCTTCCGCCGCATCTACGCCAACGAGATCACCGAGGCCGATCTGAACAACATCGCCTGCAGCCCGCACATCAAGCGCGTGCGCGGCACCGGCGTGTTCATGGCGGGCAATCCCACCGGCACGCCCTTGGTCCTGCTCCACCACGTAAAGGCCAACAAAGTTCTGCACGAAACCGTCGTGCTGCTCAGCATCACCGCGGAGGACGTGCCCACGGTGAGCGAAGCGGAACGCTTCAGCGTCAGTGAGATTGGCAACGGCGTCTGGCGGGCCATCGGCCGCTACGGTTACATGGAGACACCCGATGTTTCCACCCTCATGGTCAAGGTGCGCGATGCCGGCGTGCCCATGAAACTCAACGAGGCCACCTATTATTTTAACCGGGAAATGATCCTCACCGGCGGCGACAGCAACATGTTCGAATGGCAGAAGCATTTCTACGCCTTCCTCAGCCGCAATGCCCGGCAGGTTCGTGACTACTACCGCCTGCCGCACATGCAGATCATCGAGGTGGGCATGCCGATCCAGCTCTAGCAGCGTTGACTCGCATTGGCCCTGTCACCCTGCGACGGCCCAGAAATGCGCCGGGCGACTGCGCAGAAGAATCGTGAGAATAAATGACCAAGATTTTTCGGTCTTCAAAGTTCAAACAAATCTATTTGTGGTTCGCGGCCCCCGTCAACTTTATGCCAGCGAGGGAATGACCGGGAAGAGCGTTGCACTATTAGTGAGGGAACGATGCCTGTTCGGTGCCTGCGGGAGTCAGTGTGCCCCAACGAAAACAGGTTAGGTGTGGTTCAATCGGTTTTTGGTTTTCCGGCGGCTTCGACCCAGCGCACCGCTTCACGGATCAGCTCGTTGACGTTCTCCAGCCCGAGCTTTTCCTTGATATTTGCGCAGTGGGCCTGGACGGTTTTCATGCTGATATGGAGATCCTGGGCGATGCGTTTCGTTTCGTAGCCAAGTCCAAACAGTCGGAATACATCCAATTCGCGGTCGCTGAGCCGGCCGACGGCGGTAAGCTGCCCGGCGACATTGCCCCGAAAGTATTGCTGGGTGAACTTCGCGGCGAGATCGTTACTCAGGTAGAGCCGACCCTGCAGAATGTGCCGGATGGCCACGATTACCTTATCCGTGGTTTCTTGTTTCATCACATAGCCCATGGCACCGGCGCGCAGCGCCCGTTCGGCATAGAACGCCTCATCGTGCATCGAGAGCACAAGAACACGCGGCACCGGTGACAGGGCCTGCATCTTCTTGATCAATTCCAAGCCGGACTCGCCGGGCAACGCCATGTCCACCAGTGCAATGTCGACCGGTTCGCGCAGCATCGCGGCAAAGGCGGTGGCACTGTCACCGGCCTGGCCGCAGACAATGAGATCGGGTTGCTGGCCGATCAGGATTGCGAGCGACTCGCGTACCAGCGGATGGTCATCGACGAGGAAAACGCGCGAACGCGCGCATGGCGTTTCGGGCTTGGCAACAGTTTCATTCATGCGGGGTGAGGGGAAGTCGGCATTCACCAATGGTGCCGCCGGTGGAAAGGCGTTCGATGCTAAAGGTCGCACCGATCATCTGCGCGCGGTGCGCCATGATGCGAAGCCCCAGTCCTGCCCCGCGCTGGCCAACGGGGGGCAGACCGGCACCGTCGTCCTTTACCACCAGTGTAAGACAGCGGTTTGCCGCGCGCAGGCTGACATCGATGTGCTTTGCGCCGCCGTGCCGGACCGCATTGCGGACAGCTTCCTGGGCAATGCGAAAGAGATGGCTGGACACTCCGTTTTCCGACGGCAGGGAAACGGTTGGTCCCTGATTGTTGAACGTGCAGGCAACGCGGAATTGCTCGGTGGTCGCACTGCAGAATTCCAGCAGGGCCGAGGGCAGCCCCTCGGCATCGATATCGGCCAGCAGCAGGCCCTTGGCCATGTGCCGGGTCTGGTCGATCGCGGCCTTGACGAGGTCGACAATCTTCCGGGCGTCGTTCGTCTCCTCGGCGGCGCGCTTGTGCAATCGGTCCGCCAGCAGTTGTCCCATGATGGCGGTCCCCGTGAGATGCTGGCTTAATCCGTCGTGAAGATCATGCCCGATGCTGCGGCGTTCGCGTTCGGTGATTTCCAGTATGCTTTTCTCGAGCCGCTCGCGTTCAGTGATTTCATTGGCGAGCGCGGCCGTCCGTTGCCGGACCCTCTCCTCGAGATCGTGCTGGAGACGGAGCAAACTGGACAGAAGCCAGACCAGCACGATGTAGGTGGTCAGAGCAATGGCCGCATTCCACACGGGCACAATGAGTGTGGAGTAGCGCGCTCCGGCAGCCAGGTCTCCCGCCACCCAGATGGTGACACAGGCGACGGACACACCGACGCCAAATTTCCAACCGCGTGCGACCACCGCCAGGGCCACCGGCAGAAAATAAAATATCTGCAGCGATACTTCCGTGCCCAGCTTGAAGTCCGCCAACCCGATCACGAGCACGAGAGCGCACGTCACCAGGGTCAGTTGGCGCCTCAGTTTTGGACCCGCCTCGGACGAGACAAGGCTCATGGCTGATTCGGGCCGTTCAATGAAGCCGGGCGTGTTCATCCGGTGACAATGCTCCGACCAGGGTGACGATGCGCTTGGCCTTGTGCTGACGAAAGGTGGTGAAAATCATCGCAAGCGCTTATTTGCCGCTTTGGGTCTCGTCTGGCAAGATATCCGAGCAACGGAGAAAACGGAGCAGCCCCACAAGCTGCGTCCGCAGGAAATCCCTCCCGAAGCAAACTCAGCAGGCAGGTCGGCGGTGAAAGCCAGAGTGAATGAAGGGATTGGTTCATGCGGTTTGACCCGATATGAGCGGGCGGTTCAGAACTCCGCGTGCAGGCGGAAGGCGAATATCGCAACCGGTCCGCGATCACGGTTGTAGCCGGGATGGGCAACCAGTTGCACGTCCGGTGCCAGCGCGAGCCAACGGGTCATTTTCCAATCGTAGTTGGTTTCGAGAATTTCCTCCGTTCCATAGCGGAGCGCCCCGTCGCCGACTATAAAACCATAGCCTCCCGCAGCCAGATAGTTTCGATGTCCGGCCGAAAGCCCATTGACCACGGCGGCCAAGGTGAAGGTGTCGGCCGGCCGGCTCCAAGCGGCTCCTTTGAGGCTGAGACCCGCACTGGCGGTCCGGTCAATTTCCGTGAAGGCCCAGGTTTCATTGCGACCGTCGTTGAATCCGACCCGCGCGAACGCGCCCAGTCCGTCGGCAAGTTCCTGTTCCCAATTCAGGCCGGCACCTGCTTTTGAACGGTAGCGGCGGCTGAGCGTGACATCAGGCGATTTTGGACCGGCCGATTGCAGGGCTGCGTCGTAGCTGCCCATATGGGCGCGGTTCCAAAAAATCAGGGCGCGGAGCGCAGCCGGCCGGCCGGCCGATTGATAACGCTCCTCCCATTCCCAGGCCTGGCCCACCGCCTTGGCGAGATGCGAATCAAGCGGCCGCCCGTTCGCCTCGGCTGGCTCCATGAAAATCCCCCATCGCACGGAGCGCGAACCCAGCTTCAAGTCGGCGGTAAATCCGCCGGTGTAACCCTTGGCATCCGCCGGAAAATCCCACGCTCCGTTTTCCATCAGCGCCCAGTTGAGCAACTGGGTGCGCGGATCGTGGCTGTAAGCGTTGGTGTCGAAGAGGTCGGCAGCACTGAGCTTGCCGAGCGTGAGTGTGAGGCGCCGGCTGTCTTGCACACCCGCGATCTGGTTGCTGTCGGATTCGATTTTTTCCTGAGGACCGCCGAGGCCGAAGGTCTGGCGCACGAACAGACGGGCCGTGTTGTATTCCGGGGTGCTCGATCCCGCCCGCGTGGCTTCCCCATTGGGAAATCCGGCCACGCCGACAGTCCCGCTCAATCCGGTGCCCTCGGTCAGCTCGGGGTTGTAATAGATTTCGCCACCCCGCCAGAGGCTGTATCCGAGGAACAGAGTGATCGTGATCGTGTGCTTGTCTTCGCGTTTAGGACCAAGGCTGTTTGTGCCCGAGTAGGGCGCGGCGAAACCGTCATGCCATTGCTCGATTACAGTGGTTTGTCCGTGAATGCTGAACTGGTCCGTATCCGCATATCCTGTTTTGGCGAGGATGAGCGCGCAGCAGATTATCGCCAGACTGGCACAGGATGGGACTTTCGACCAGGCGAGCCGGAGCTGCGGACTTCTCTCCGCAGCCTTGGTTTCAGCGGAGTCTGGCTGCCAGCCGCGCAGATTGACTTTCATCTGTTGCCGCAACTCGTCGATCAGATTGTAGCGTTGGCGGTAAAGCGATCGTTTGTGCGACTTGATGGTTTCGAGATTTTTCATCGGGAATGTTTGCGGCAGGACAAACATGCCGTCACTGCGGCGTGCTCCGCCTACTTCCCGCCAAAAATCGTCGTAGTTGATGGCAAATCGTCGGCTGGAATTAAACGCATATACCCAATGTCGCGAGGAGTGTATCCGACTGGCAACGCCTAAAATAATCTTAACTTTCAACTTTTCCGCCAGTTGCTGCACCACGAGCAGCAGCAGGGCCTTGGGGCGCAGCCCAAACAGGGCTTTTGCCGTTTCTTTGATGATATCCTTGTCCGCGTTGGCCGGAAGACCCGAAACGGCGCCAATCACCAGGCAGGGCTCGCCCGTGACACAGGCCGCCACCACGAACGTCAGGCTGAAAACACGGCAACCGTACTTCGCCGACTCAAGATCCAGCGTGGCCTCCCCTTCCTTCCGGAATTTATTGTCATAGTGGAGCCGGACGCGCAGTTGGTCGTTGTTCTTGGTGTCGCAGGTCAGCAAAACCATCCCTTCCTGGCTGCCAATCCCTCGAAAAAACTCTGGGCGCAGCCGGCGGGCGAGGAATTCGTAATGGAAAATCAATGCCTCGATTTTCGTGCGCTGCGACCAGTGAATGGATACATAGGGTCGGATCGGTTTGCGATAGAGGCCGGGATTATTTTGCCCAATCGGAACCATCAGATCGGTTGCCAGAAAATCCAGCCACCGCCGTGAGTGCCGATAGTCCCTGAGATAGCGCAGGACAAAGAGCAGCCGCCGGCCCATATCGGGCCACCTTCGTTGGGGATAAA
>Ga0265320_10003196_pt1 | contig 11106 bp, 8 predicted proteins | sample 4827metaG_FD_202087 | JGI IMG/M metagenome (GOLD analysis project Ga0265320, IMG submission 202087) | Rhizosphere microbial communities from Carex aquatilis grown in University of Washington, Seatle, WA, United States - 4-8-27 metaG | ecosystem: Host-associated > Plants > Roots > Rhizosphere >...
ACCGAGAACCGGTTCATGTCGGCCCTGGAGGAACGCAACCGCGAAAGCGCCGAGAAGATCAAGGCGCTGATGTTCACCTTTGACGACCTTACCCGCATCGACGCCTCCGGCATCCAGGTGCTGCTGCGCTCGGTGGAAAAGGACAAGCTGGCCATCGCGCTCAAGGGCGGCGCCGACGCCGTCAAGGAACTGTTCTTCAAGAATATGTCCGAACGCGCCGGCAAGATGCTCCGCGAAGACATGGAAGCGCTCGGCCCGGTCCGTCTCAGGGACGTGGATCAGGCCCAGGCCGCCATCGTGGTCATGGCCAAGGAACTGGCGGCCTCCGGGCAGATCGTCATCTCCGAGGGCCGCGAGGAAGACGAGCTGGTGTACTAAGCGATGGCTTATCAGAAGTACATGTTCGACCTGGATTTCGGCCCGCCCTCCGCCTCGCGGCAGAAGGCGGCCGAGCAGGCCGAGGAGACCTACGAGGCCGAGGCCGAGCCCGAGCCGCCGCCGCCGCCCACCTTCACCGAGGAAGACCTCCAGGTGGTGCGCGAGGCCGCCTACGAGGAAGGCCACCGCAACGGCCTGGCCGAGGCCAACGAGACCCAGCAGGCCCTGCTGGCCGCCTCGCTGGAGCGGGTGTCCAACGCCCTGGCCATGCTGGACGCCGCCCAGGCCGACGCCAACGACGCCAACCAGCGGGTCGCCGCCCGCGTGGCCCTGGCCATCCTGAAAAAGGTCCTGCCCGCCGCCTGCGAGGAAAACGCCTTCGAGGAGATCGTCAGGACCGTGCACGAATGCCTGGGCCACGTGCTGGACGAACCGCGTATCATCATCCGGGTGGATTCCTCGCTGGTCGATCCCCTGCGCGAGCGCCTGGAGCAAACGGTCATCGAACACGGCTTCGAGGGCCGCGTGGTGGTCCAGGCCGATCCCCGGGTCGCCATCGGCGATTGCCGGGTGGAATGGACGGACGGCGGCGCCGAGCGGGATCAGACCCGCCTGATCGCCGATATCGAGACGGCGGTGAACCGGGCCCTGGCGCCGCCCGAACACCGCCCGGAAGAGTAACTGGAGGTCCCCATGCCCGATTTCGAACTCAACGATTTCAAGCCGGACGGCGACGAGCAGAGCAGTCGCGGCGATGTTCCGGATATGCCGCGATCGGCCCGTGATCTCGAGGCCGTCTACGACATTCCGGTGCAGGTCTCGGCGGTGCTGGGCAAGGCCACCATGCAGGTCAACCAGTTGCTGAAACTGGGACGCGGCGCGGTGGTAGAGCTGGACCGCAAGGTCGGCGAGGCCATCGACATCTACGTCAACAACCGTCTGGTGGCGCGCGGCGAAGTGGTCGTCGTCGAGGATCGCCTGGGCGTGACCATGACCGAAATCATCAAGACCGACCGGGCCTAAAAAGCCTCAAGCGGGAGAGGGACGACATGCGACTTCTGATCATCGGCACGCTCGACGGCCAGATCGGCGCCGCCAGCCAGATCGCCATGGCGCGCGGCGCCAAGGTTCGCCAGGCCGAGGATGTGCCCGCCGGCCTCGAGGTTCTGCGCACCCAAGGCGCCGATCTGGTGATGATCGACGTCAAGCGCGACATCAAGGGCCTGATCGATTCGCTGGAAGCCGAACGCATCATCGTTCCCGTGGTGGCCTGCGGCATCGCGTCCGACGCCTCGGCGGCGGTACGCGCCATCAAGGCCGGCGCCAAGGAATACATCCCGCTGCCCCCCGACGCCGAACTGATCGCCGCCGTCATCGCCGCCGTCACCCAGGAAAACCACAACATCATCTTCAAGGACCCGCGCATGGGGCAGACCTTGAAGCTGGCCGAGCAGGTGGCCAATTCCGACGCCTCCATCATGATCACCGGCGAGTCGGGCACCGGCAAGGAGCTGATCGCGCGGTTCATCCACAACAAGTCCAAGCGTTCGGACAAGCGCTTCGTGGCGGTCAACTGCGCCGCCATCCCCGAGAACCTGCTGGAATCCGAGCTGTTCGGCCACGAAAAGGGCGCCTTCACCGGCGCGGTGGCCCGGCGTATCGGCAAGTTCGAGGAAGCCCAGGGCGGCACCCTTCTCCTGGATGAAATCTCCGAGATGGACGTGCGCCTGCAATCCAAGCTGCTGCGCGCCATCCAGGAAAAGGAAATCGACCGGGTGGGCGGCAACCAGCCGGTCAAGGTGGACGTGCGCATCCTGGCCACCTCCAACCGCAACATGGAGGACGAGGTCAGGAAGGGCACCTTCCGCGAGGACCTTTACTACCGTCTCAACGTGGTGACCCTGGCGCTGCCCGCGCTGCGCGAGCGCCCGCTGGATATCGCGGTGCTGGCCGACCACTTCGTCAAGCGCTACACCGAGGCCAACGGCCTGCCCACCCGCCAGCTCTCGGCCGAGGTCCGCCAGATGCTGTCGCGCCATCACTGGCGCGGCAACGTGCGCGAGCTGGAGAACACCATGCACCGCGCCGTGCTGCTGGCCAGCGGCGCCGAGATCGGCCCCGAGGCCATGATCCTGTCGGGCAGCCCGGTGGGCACCAATCCCGATCCCATGGTGGCCCAGGCGGCCAACGCCGCCGCCTCGGTCATGGGAGGGCGGGGCGCCAATCTGGTGGGTAAGACCGTGGCCGAGGTCGAACGCGACCTGATCATCGATACCCTGTCCCACTGCCTGGGCAACCGCACCCACGCGGCCAACATCCTGGGCATCTCCATCCGCACCCTTCGCAACAAGCTGAAGCAGTACAACGACGAGGGCATCGACGTGCCTCCGCCCGCCGGCGGCGAGATCGAACGGGCCATGATCTAGAATCATGGCTGAAGGACAGGCACAAAGCTCAAGCGTCGGCCGGGAAATCCTGGACCGCTTCGCCGCGTCGGCCCGACGCGGCGACGTGGGTCTGGCCTTCGGCATCATCGTCATCGTCATGATGCTGATCCTGCCGCTGCCGCCGTGGCTGCTGGACATCGGCCTGGCCCTGTCGCTGACCATCGCCGTGCTGATCCTGATGGTGGCCATCTTCATCGAGAAGCCGCTGCAGTTCAGCTCGTTCCCCACGGTGCTGCTGCTCACCACCCTGATCCGTCTGGCGCTCAATCTGGCGTCCACCCGCCTGATCCTGTCCCACGGCCACGAGGGCGTCGAGGGCGCCGGTCAGGTGATCGCCGCCTTTGCCAGCTTCATCATGAGCGGCAGCTTCGTCATCGGCATCATCGTCTTCGCCATCCTGGTGATCGTCAATTTCGTGGTCATCACCAAGGGTTCGACCCGTATCGCCGAAGTGGCGGCCCGCTTCACTCTGGACGCCATGCCCGGCAAGCAGATGGCCATCGACGCCGATCTGTCGGCCGGCCTGTGCGACGAGCCGACCGCCAGGAAGCGCCGCGCCGAGCTGGAAGGCGAATCCGCCTTCTTCGGCGCCATGGACGGCGCGTCCAAGTTCGTGCGCGGCGACGCCGTCGCCGGCCTGATGATCACCGCCATCAACGTCATCGGCGGCATGATCATCGGCATGGCCCAGCAGGGGCTGACCTTCAGTCAGGCGGCCGAGTTCTACACCAAGCTGACGGTGGGCGACGGCCTGGTCACCCAGGTTCCGGCGCTGATCGTCTCGGTGTCGGCCGGCATGCTGGTGACCAAGGCCGGCGTGCAGGAAGCCGTCGACCGCGCCCTGTTCAAGCAACTGGCCGGCTATCCCCGCGCCGTCGGCATGGCCGGCGCGCTGATGGCTCTGATGTCGGTCGTGCCCAATATGCCGTTCATTCCCTTCTTTCTGCTGGGGCTGGGCATGGGCGCCTCGGCCTTCCTGCTGGACCGCGACCAGCGCGCCAAGGCCGAGCAGCAGGAGCAGGCGGAAACGGCCGAGGCCATGCAGCAGGCCCCGGTCCCCGAGGAACCCATCTCCACGGCGCTCAAGATCGACCATGTGCGCCTGGAACTGGGTTACGGCCTGCTGCAGTTGATCAACACGCCGAAGGGCCAGCGCCTCACCGATCAGATCAAATCCCTGCGCCGCGCCATCGCCACCGAGATGGGCTTCGTCATGCCGTCCGTGCGCATCCAGGACAACATGCAGTTGCCGGCCAACACCTACGTCATCCACGTCAAGGAGGTGGAGGCGGGCCGAGGCGACCTGCGCCCCGCCGCCCTGCTGATCATGGACCCAAGGGGCGAGGACATCACCCTGCCGGGCGAGAAAACCCGCGAGCCCACCTTCGGCCTGCCGGCCATGTGGATCGATCCCACCAACCGGGAAGAGGCGCTGTTCCGCGGCTATACCGTGGTGGACCCGCCCACCGTGATCACCACCCACCTGACCGAGGTGATCAAGGACAACATGTCCGAACTCCTGTCCCATGCCGAGACCCAGAAGCTGCTGGACGAGCTGGACAAGGAGCACCAGAAGCTGATCGCCGAGCTGATCCCCAGCCAGATGACCATCGGCGGCCTGCAGCGCGTGCTGCAGAACCTCCTGGGCGAGCGTATTTCCATCCGCGACCTGCCCACCATCTTGGAAGGCATCGCCGAGGCCTGCGGCCATACCCGCAACGTCACCATGATCACCGAGCATGTCCGCGCCCGTCTGGCGCGGCAGATTTCGGACAACAATACCGGACCCCAGGGTTTCATCCCGCTGGTCACCCTGTCGCCCGAATGGGAGCAGGCCTTCGCCGAATCCCTGGTGGGCACCGGCGAGGAAAAGCAGATTTCCATGGCGCCGTCGCAGTTGCAGGACTTCATCAGCCGCACCCGCCAGACCTTCGAGCGTTTCGCCATGCAGGGCGAGACTCCCATCTTGCTGACCAGCCCCATGGTCCGGCCCTATGTCCGCTCCATCGTCGAGCGCTTCCGGCCCATGACCGTGGTGATGAGCCAGTCGGAAATCCATCCCAAGGCCCGCATCAAGACACTGGGGCAGATCTGATGACGGCGGCTAGATCATGAGGCTCAAATCCTTCACCGCGCCCACCATGACCGAGGCCATGGAGCTGGTGCGCCAGGAACTGGGCGACGACGCCATCATCGTCTCCACCCAGCGGGCGGCCGGGTCCAAGGGCGTGCGCATCACCGCCGCCCTGGAATCCGTCGACGCCGATCTGGCGGTGGCCTCCATGCTGGAGGAAGCCACCGGCGGCTCCGAGGTCTCGGAAGCGGTCAGGAAGGCGCTGGCCGAGCACGGCGTGCCTCAGCGCCTCTCCGACCGGCTGGTCAACGCCGCCCATACCTCGGGCCTGACCCAGCCGCCGCTGGCCTGCGCCGCCGCACTGGAAGCCGGCTTCACCTTCGCCCACCTGCCCGAGCACGGCGCGCCGCGCCCCTTCATGCTGGTGGGGCCCAACGGCTCGGGCAAATCCATCGCCACCGCCAAGCTGGCCGCCCGTTCGGTGCTGAGGCAGCGTCAGGTGGGCGTCGTCACCTGCGACAACATCCGCGCCGGCGCCGTCGAGCAACTGGCCGCCTTCACCTCCATCCTGGAGATCGATCTGGTGCGGGCGCGGGGTCCGGAATCCCTGGCCCGGGTGGTGGAAAGCATGAACGGGCTGTTCGATCTGGTGGTGATCGATTCCCCCGGCCTCAATCCCTTCAAGCAAAGCGACATGGACTACCTGCAGGCCCTGATCGAGGCCGCCGACGTCGAGCCCATCCTGGTGATGGCGGCGGGCGGCGACCCGGAAGAGGCCGCCGAGATCGGCGAGGCTTTCGCCGCCGTCGGCGCGACGCGGCTGTTCGCGTCGCGGCTGGACACCACGCGCCGCCTGGGCGCCATCCTGGCCGCCGCGGAAGGCGGACAGATGGCCTTCTGCGACGTTTCCGCCAGCCCTCACGTGGCGTCGGGCATCTCGCCCATCTCGGCAATCGCGCTGGCCCGGCTGATCATGCCGCAAGCCGCCGAGGCCGATTCCAAAGACGAAACCTTCTGGACCGAGGCATCCGCATCATGACCACGATGGAAGTTCCTACCCTGGCGCCCCGTCCCACCCTTCGGGCCAAGGGACGCAACATCGTCGCGGTGGCGTCCGGCAAGGGCGGTGTGGGCAAGACCTGGTTCTCCATCACCCTGTCCCACGCCCTGGCGCGGGCCAACCAGCGGGTGCTGCTGTTCGACGGCGATCTGGGACTGGCCAACGTCGACATCCAGCTGGGCCTGATGCCCAAGACCGATCTGGGCAGCGTGGTGGCCGGGCGCATGACCCTTAACCAGGCGCTGGTCCGCTACCCCGAAGGCGGCTTCGACATCATCGCCGGGCGGTCCGGGTCCGGCACCCTGGCCAACATCCCGCTGTCGCGCCTGCAGATGCTGGGCGACGATCTGGTACTGCTGGCCGGCAATTACGACCGCGTCGTGGTCGACCTGGGGGCCGGCGTCGAGAAGACCACGCGCAACTTCTCGCAGCAGGCCGGCACCATCATGGTGGTGACCACCGACGAGCCCACCTCGCTGACCGACGCCTACGCCTTCATCAAGGTCACCCACATGGAGCGGCCGGGCACCGACATGCGCATCGTGGTCAACATGGCCAATTCCACCCGCGAGGGCGAGCGCATCTACAACACCCTCTTGAAGGCCTGCGAGGGCTTCCTGAAAATCTCGCCACCGCTGGCCGGCGTCATCCGCCGCGACTTGAAGGTCAGGGAGGCCATCCGCAACCAGACGCCGATCATGATGCGCTCGCCCAACGCCGAGGCCGCCGCCGACGTCGAGGCCATCGTCGAGCGCCTGATCCGCTCGCGATAACGCCATGTGCTCGGCCATCCCGCCGGCTCCGCCTCCGGTCGCTCCGCCCACTCCGGCGAGCGCACCGCCGGTGCTGAGCGTGGTGGCCGACAAGGCCGCGGCCGAGGCCCTGGCCAAGCTGCAGGCCGGGGCGGTGATCGCCGCCACCCTGTCCGCCTCCGAGGGCAAGGGGCCGGACAGCCGGGGGGTCGTCCAGGTGATGACCGCCGACGGGTCCAGCCTGTCGCTGCGCCTGCCGCCCGGCCAGCCGTTGCCGCCCGACGGCGCCCAGTTGGCCATGCAGTACATCTCGCAGAACGGCCTGCCCGCCTTCAAGCTGCTGTCCATCAATGGACGACCCACCGGCGCCCTGCCGCTGCAGCCGCAACCGGGCGGCCTGCCCAATCTCCCCGACCTCGCCACCCTGCTCGGCCCCGGTGGCGGAGCCAAGGCACCCGCCGGCCAAGCCCCCGCCGCCCAGCCCGGCCCGGCCGGCGCGCCGGTGATCACCTCGCCCGGACTGGCGGCCGGTCCGGTCGGCCTGACCGCCATCGTCATCCGCTCCGGCCCGCCCGGCGCGGTGATGATGCCGCCCAATGCCGGGGCGCCGGGCCTGGACATGAGCCAGCCGCCGCCCGAATCCCTGACCGGCCTCGCCTCCGGGACCCGCCTCACCGTGCGCATCGCCGCCATGGCCCCGCCGGGCCAGAACGCGGCCGGCGGCGGCCAGCCCATTCCCACCGCCACCGCCCAGACCCAATCCGCCGCACCGCCGCCTCCGGCCGGACAGGCCCCCGCGCCGCAGGCGCCGGGCATGCCCCCGGCCACCACGGCGGCGCCGGGCACACCGCCCGCTCCCCAGCCCCTCCACCCGCCCCAGGCGATTCCGCCGGGACCGGCCGCGACGCCGGGCGGCCTCCCGGCCGCCACTCCCTCCGCCGCCCCGCCGCCACCGCAGGCCGTGACCATGCCCGGCATCGTGGTATCCCAGCCGGCCGGCGGCGCCGCCCTGGTGCAGAGCCCGGCGGGCATGCTGTCCCTGGACGTCGGCACCCCCCTGCCCATCGGCGGCACGCTGCGCCTGGAGGTGATCGGCCGCCCCCTGCCGCCGCCGCCCATGGCGCCCGCCCCCGGCCCGCCGCAGGGACTGAGCCCCGACGGCTGGCCCACCTTGGACCAGACGGTCGACACCTTGCTGCAATCGGACCGTCAGGCGGCCGAGCAGTTGATGCGGATGATCCCCCAGGCCGGTCCCCGCCTGGCCGCCGCCATGTCCCTGTTCGCCGGGGCGGTGAGGTCGGGCGATTCCAAGGCTCTGCTCAGCGAGCCGGTGACCCGCGGGCTGGAAAAAGCCGGGCGCAAGGATCTGGCCGACCGGTTGAAAAAAGAGTTCCTCGATCTGGCAGAGGACTCCACCCGGCCCATGGGGCGCGGCGACTGGCAGGCCATCACCCTGCCCTTCGCCCACGGCGCCAACATCGACCCCATCGACCTCTACATCCACCGCCCGCCCAACGACGACGAGGGAGGCGGCAAGAAGGGGGCCGAGCAGCGCTTCATCCTCGACGTGCGCATGAGCGTCCTGGGCCGCATCCAGTTGGACGGGCTGGTGCAAAAGGACATCAAGCGCTTCGACCTGATCGTCCGCACCGCCGAACCGCTGTCCGCCGCCATGTGCCGCGACATCGCCGGCATCTTCGCCGAAGCCGGCCAACTGACCGGCATCAAGGGTCAGGTATCGTTCCAGGCGGGGCGGTCCTTCGTCGACCTGCCGCCGGCCGGAGCCCCGGCAACGCAAATCGTGGTATGATCCCTGCGGTTATTTTCAATCCCCCCGACCGATGGCATAGGCTTTGCTTGAAGAACCCGGCAAACCACAGGCCCCGCAGGCACAGGCGCAAGCATCGTCCGGCATGAATACCATCGCGCGCGATCCCAAAGGCTACTACGCGATCCTCGGTCTCGCCCCGGGGGCGGATTTGGGCGCCATCAAGAGCGCCTACCGGTCCCGCGTCAAAACCGTGCATCCCGACCGCAACGCCTCCAAGCGGGCACGTGAGGAATTCCAACGGGTTATCGAGGCCTACGGCGTGCTGAAGGACGTGGTGCGGCGGGCCGAGTACGACACCTTCGGCCAGGAAGCCACCCACGACGATGACGAGGTGGTGGCCGGCGCCCCCATCGCCTGCTGCGGCTGCGGCGCGCTGACCGCTCAGCCGCGCTATGTGGTCCATCACTGGGTCCGCTCGTATCTGGTGTGGGCAAAAACCGGCACGGTGGAGGGCATTTTTTGCCGGGCATGCGCCGACCGTGCCGCCGTGCGCGCCTCGATCATCACCTGGGCCTGGGGCTGGTGGTCCCTGCCCGGCATCCTTCTCGCCCCCCTGGCCCTGCTCCACAATCTGCTGGGCGGCTCCAAGCCGCGCCACGAGAATGCCAGGGTGCTGATCCGCCAGGGCCGCGCTTTCCTGGGGCGCGGCGATCTGGAACTCGCCCGCTCCCTGGCGCTGCAGGCCCGGCGCTTCGCCCGCCTGCCCGACGACCGCGCCCGGGTCGAGGACCTGCTGCACGCCACCCGCGACATCTCCGACAACCGCCGGCTCAAGACCCGCTGGCGCCTAGGGGGAGGCGTGTTCCTGGCCCAATCCCTGCCGCTGCTGGCCCTGCCCATCACCGTCGGCGTCTTCGCCCTGATCGCCGCCAAGCCGTGGGACATGCCGGTCTCCACCTCGGCCCCAATCGCCATGCTGCCGGCCAAGAGCGGCGAAATCCGCCACGTGGCGGTGGACAGCCTGAAGGTGCGCATGGCGCCGCTGGCCGGCGCGCCGGTGCTGACCCTGCTGGACCGCTTCGCCACCGTCGAGGTCACCGCCGACCCCGCCGATCCGGAATGGGTCAAGGTGCGCACGCCGTCGGGCATCGACGGCTACGTGGAGGCCCGTTCGCTCTATGCCGGATCGGGCGGACGCTTCAAGGAGCAGTGGTGCAGCGAGAACCGGGGGGGACAGCCCGGCGCCGGCGAGATTCTCACCCGCCGGGTCAGCGGCGACCACCGCCTGCTGGTCCACAACGAAGGCCGCCGCGATGGCGTGGTCAAGCTGAAGACCATGGCCGGCAACACGGTGACCGCCTTCTACGTGCCCGCCACCTACCATATCGGCATCGGCGGCATCCCCGAGGGCACCTACCGCATCGAATTCGCCACCGGAACCCGCTATTCGCGGGGCTGCGGCATCTTCATGGACGAGATGCAGGCCTCGGTACTGCCGGTGACGCTGACCTTCAAGTACCAGTCGGCGGGAACGCTGCGCTCGCTGACCCATATCGCCGAGATTTCATTGTCGCCCGCCTCCGACGACCCGGTGCAGCCGCAGCCGCTCTCCGCCGACCGCTTCGCGGCGGATGACTGAGGACCGGCGCCCCTACTTTCCCGCCCGCTTCTTTTCCAGGGTGGCACGCACCTGCCCCAGTTCGCGGCCCATCTTGCGGATATCGTAAAGCAGGGTTTCCAGCACCAGGATGACCAGATCGGGCGTCTTGCCGATCTGGGATTTCAGCGCCGCCATGGGGATCACCAGGCAGGCGGTTTCCTCGGCGGCCATGGCCGAGGCCATGCGCGGCTCGTTGTCGATCAGGGCCATCTCGCCGAACACGCCGTTGGCGCCGATCTGGCCCAGGGTGACCTTCTGACCGCCCACCGTCTTGAAGATGGTGACCTTGCCGCTTTCCACCACATAGGCCATGTCGCCCGGATCGCCTTCGTTGAAGATGATCTGGCCGGCGTGGAATTTCTTGCGGCCGGTACGTTCCTGGGCGGGCTTGGGCGCCTGAACCACCGGGGCATGGGGCGCGGCGGCGGGACGGGGAGCGGCGACGGCGCCCTTGGGCATCACCAGGGGCAGCGGCTTGGGCAGCGGCGGCGCCACGCGGCGCTCGGCCACGCCGGGCGGCGGGCGCGACAGCAAGCGGCGGTCGGGTCCCTTGAAGCCGGGGGTGCGCACGAAGGCCTTGGGATTGACCAGGGCGTTGCGGATACGGCGGAACAGGGAATCCGTGGACATGGGCTTGACCAGGAATTCGTTCACGCCGGCGCCCCGGGCCTGGAACACCACCTCGGTGGCGGATTCGGCGCTCATCATGATGATGGCCACGTCGTCGCAGGACACCATGTCCCCGGCCCGGACGAAGCGGGTGAAGTCGATGCCGTCCATGGGAGCCATGTCGTGGTCGACGATGACCAGATGCACCGGCTGCTTGCCCAGGATCTCGATCCCGGTGGGGCCGTCTCCCGCCTCGAGGATGGTCTTGATGCCGAAGGATTGCAGCGCCGTCTTGATGAACGACCGGGCGTAGCGCGAATCGTCGATGATGAGCGCAGTGAGCGGGCTCAGATCG
>Ga0265320_10003197_pt1 | contig 11098 bp, 8 predicted proteins | sample 4827metaG_FD_202087 | JGI IMG/M metagenome (GOLD analysis project Ga0265320, IMG submission 202087) | Rhizosphere microbial communities from Carex aquatilis grown in University of Washington, Seatle, WA, United States - 4-8-27 metaG | ecosystem: Host-associated > Plants > Roots > Rhizosphere >...
TCGCTGGCGAGGTTCAGGGTTCATACGCTCAGGCCGCGCCGCTTCCATTCCGGTTTCAACCGCTGCTCCAGCAAAGCGTCCGCCGCCTCCTCCCCGCGTCCGCCGCAATGGTACAAATCCACATACATCTGTGCCGGATTCGTGCAGCGCATCCGGTGGTCGCCCAATATGCCGCCGTCGCTTAGGAAAAACACGCCATCATCGTTCGGAATCAGAACCACCAGATTCTCGCCCGACTCCACCGGCTTCGCTTCAACCAGCTCCTCGAACTTGGAGACCTCATGCTCGCGGACGTAGAGCCACGTCTTGGGCTGGCGGACGTGCGGCGCTTGGAATTCCGCGGCCGAAAAGGCGGCGTAAGCCGCGTAACCGCCGGTCTGCGCACCGAGCCTGGCCAAAGCGTCGCGCAGCCGGGTTCCCTGCAAAAGGGTGAAATAACCGCGCCGTTCCTGTCGGTCGAAGCGATACGCTTCCCGCCACGCGAACAATAGCTTAACCGGGTCCACCAAGCGAAAGCCTCCCGCCTCGACGCGCTCGACGAACGCCTCGTCGTGCAGATAACGGACGACCTTATTGACCAAACCAAGGCTCACCTTCGGTTCGCATTCCTTCTGCATATCCCGCTGGGTCCACCGCTTCTCGCCGTGCTCCGGCGCAAGCAACGCGCGAATCACCCGGCTCGCCTCGGGCGTGCTCAAATTCGCCGTCGGCCGCGGACGCCTATGCGTCGGCTCGGCGCCGACGCTCTGGAGCCGCAGCAAACCGGGCACATCGAGACGGTGATTCCCTGCGAGATCAAACCAACTCCAACCGTGGCGTTCGCAAATTTCCGCCATCCGCGGTGAAATAGACGGCGCCGCCAGGACGCGGACGCGAACCCGCTTCATAGAGTTCTTCCCGAACTCTCGTCGAACGTTGACATACGGAAACCTTGAGGGACGCGGCTCCCGTTGGCATTCGACCCACAATTCCACCTCCGGGCCTCGTGGCAGTCTCCCCGTCGCCAACAGGTCATACCGGCGCTCATGATTGGCCGGATTGATTTCCACACGCCAGCCCGGAAGCCAGGCGACGCCCCCCAACAATTCGCGAAGCCTCGCCGCGAACGCGTTCTCCAGCGCCGCTTGTGAACATCTGGCCGTGTTCATGGAGCTACAAAGGTTCACGACACCATGAACATAGCCGTATTCGTGAACATGCGCAAGCTCGTTTCTTCGCCGATCCGGCCGGGGAGCGTTTCGACCGCCGCCGAAGCCAGCGCGGTACGGAACTGACGTAAGAAGAGCGGTCGCTCGACAAATCGGTCCTCGGGATAGCCGTGGGGAAACAGCGGTTTGCTTCAACGGTCACGGAATCGGCGCATCCACGTGGGCTATCAGCCGTAGGCGGATGTTCAATTCATACTCACGTGCCGAAACATTAGGCACGTCGGCCAGGGCATAGCGGATTCTGTTACTTATGTGGTTCGCGATGATGAGGCCGCGTACTGGCCGGGGACCCGCGATGTGCCTCTTTACCCAACCGACGTACCTCATGATCTGTCCGCAGACTTGATCTGGACCACTTTCCACTTTGAGTTCCACCACGAGAAGCCCTCCCTCCTTGTCCACCGCAAGGATATCGATCCGGCCCATCTCCGTAACGAACTCAACGCCATCTCGGTCACTATCGCTAAACAGTTCTAACCCGTCCTCGATCACAGACAGATTCTTGGCTAGGTAATCCCGTAGATGATTCTCTGCGGCGAATGCCGTTCCGCCGAATTGAGCCGTGCCTGGGACGGCTGGTGTAATCGGCTCCCGTCTGCATTGGCGCACCGTCAAAGTCCGGTCTTCACCCTCAGAAATCTCCCACTCGCCGTGTTTCGCTGGATCAAACCAAACCAGTTCTCCCTTCGCAGGCCGAAACAAGAAATCCTGGGGTCCGCTCGCCTGACGCGGTTTGGAGTTCTCCGAAAAATGGACCCGCGACGCATGGTTTACTGTGCAGACCATGATTTGGCACGCGATAGTATTCGTTCGGGTGCCAGGATACTTCGCCAATATCCAGTCGCGGACCGCTACGTTGGTCGTGGAGCCCTTGAGATTCTCGACAGCCTCCTTAACCATCTTCCATACGGCGGGTTTCGGAGGCGTCGTCATCGGGTGACTGAGGTCCGTTTCAAGCGTAGCGTCCCTGTTCATGGAGCTACCACATCCTATTTCAAAATGCTGGCCGATCAATCAAAAACCGGCGGCAAATCGATACCCAACGCAGACAGACCAGAATCGCTGTCCGCGCCAAATCTTCGCGCGGCAACGTGGTTGCCATCAGCCTTCAGCCTTATTTCAAATGCTTCTTTTCCCAAAAGAACTTCTGCAACCCAGCAAGATCATCCGTGTTGATCAAATCGACATCTTCCGCGAGCAGCATTTCCCAGAAGACCGGCACGTCGGGGGCGTCCCAGAAGCGGATTTGGCGGCCGTGGGCGTGGGCTTTGGCGACCATCTTTTTCAGCTTCGCGCGTTCGTCGTCGGGGAAGGGGCCTTTGGCGCGCCATTTGAATTGGCCGGCCCAGTCGGCGCTGATCCAGGGGACCAATTCCTTGGGCACGTCCGAGTCGAGGTCGGGCAATTGGCCGTCGAGCGCGGCGTAGCGGATCGGTTCGGCGGCGACGGCGGCTTGGGTCGGGCGATCGCCGGTGATGACGGCCGTCAGGGCTTTGGCGTCGATCTTGCCGTCTTGAAAGGTGGTAAATAGGTCGGCGTATTGCTTGAGGACTTCGCGCAACGCCGCGTAGGTCGGCTCAGCGGCGGTCTTGATGTCGATCAACAGGATGCCCGGGGGACCGCCGCGATAGAGCCGTCCGCCTTGTTCCTGGATGCGCTTGCGCAATGGGTCGAGGTAGAGCGATTGCAACGTTCGTTCCGGCCGGACTTCACTCCGCGTGTGCGCGACCAGCAATTGGCCGTCGATGAGGAAAATGTCGGCTTCGACGCTGCAAAGGCCGTTATCGAGGGCGTCGAACAACGGGCGGTGATGTTCGTAATCGTTATGCGCGTGGGCGCGCGTCAGGATTTCGATGGGATGGTCGGCTTGGGCGACCGCCTGCGCCGCCGTCAGGCCGAACGCGGCCGCGAGGAGCGCGAGGCGAACGACCAGCCATTTAGAGGACGCGATAGAATGGACGACACCGGTTTTCATGGGTTGATTGTTCCAGGCTATTCCGGGCAGCGAATCGTATCGACTTGAATGCCGCGGGGATCGCTCACGCCAAGCTCGAGGAGGGTGGCGTTGTGGTAAAGCTCGAGGTTCCGTTTCGGGGCGGCGGCGTTGGCGGCTTGGTTTTGACGGTCGATTTCCTCAATGGAAAGGACGTCCAACGCCACGGGATCAAGGCTGAAACGCAACTGGTTCAAAACGGTCGAGTAATGCAACAGTCCGTGTTCTTCGCCTTCGTATTGGCAGACGAGGGCATCGACGATGCTCAACACGACGCGATCACCGACCGCGCGCAACGCGTAAATCTCGGGCGCCGCCGTCGCCAAACGCTCGGGATCGCCGTCGAACCGCAAGGTATTGTCCACGCTCGCCATCGTGAGGCCATAAATAGTGCCGGAGACGCCGACGATGTTGTGGTTGAGCATCGGCGTCACGTTGATGATCTTGGTCAACCGATGCGCGACGAGGTTCGAGACGAAGGACTTGCGGCCGATCCCTTCCCCCTTTTTGCCGAACTCGTGGTCGCCCCAGACGAGCCGGCCGATCAACGCGGTGTCGTAAGCGGTGGCGTCGTCGTAACCCTCCTCCGCCGCGCCGGCGACCGACACGCCGTACCGCTTGGCCAGGTCCATGAAACCGGACAACCGCAAATCGACAATCCGCTTGTCCCAAATAATGATCTTTTCGCGCGGCACGCCCGCCTCCAAAAGCCCTTGGACCACGCCGCTGACGACCGCCGGCCGGGTGCCGCTGATCGCGCCGGGCGAGGCGAAAACCTTGATGCCGATCACGTCCTGCGTGGAGACGAGGCTGAGCCAGGCGGCTTTGACGCTCGTTTTGCCGGTGAGGTTCGTCAGGCCGCAATTGACCATCGGCCGAACCACTTCCTCGCGGGTATTGAAAGCGACGATGGCGTCGGTCCCTTGCACGATCACGACCCGCGCCCGCTTCGCGCCGGGCGGTCCGGAAATCGCGAGGTCGGCCACCCCGACCGACGACGATGGCCAACACATTTGGCCCAACGCCAAACTCAACACTAGCAATACCCAACGCTTCATCACGCAACCCGGCGTTTCTTGACGCGCCGGACGGCGAATGCTACCACCGTGCCTAATGCTGACCACAAAAAAATGGGGCTTGGCTCCGGCCGCCGCCGCTGTGGCCGGCTGGATGCTAATCCTCGGTTGTACGCCTTCCGGCCCGCGGGCGTTGCTGGATGGACAGCATCTGCGGCAGACGGGCAAGTTTTCCGAAGCGGTCGAGAAACTGACCCTCGCCACGAGCCTGATCCCGACGAACGCCTTGGCGTGGCATGAGTTGGGATTGGCCGCGCAATCGGCCGGGCAGGCGGCGACGGCGGTGCGCGCCTATCGGCAGGCGCTGACATTGACGCGCGACAGCGATTTGCAGGCGTCCGCCCGCTATAACCTCGGCTGCCTCTATCTGGATCAGACGAATTTCCCGGCGGCGGTGGATGAGCTTAAGGCTTACACGTTGCTCCAGCCCCAAGCGGTGGAGGGTTGGTATCGGCTCGGCTTGGCCTCGCTGCGCGCGCGGAAGTTCGATGACGCCGAGAAGATCCTCAGCTACGTCCTCAAAGCGAAACCCGGCTCCCCGGAGGTGATGAATTCCCTCGGCTACCTGCTCGTGCAACGCCGGCGTTATATCGATGCCTATAACTACTTCGCGAACGCCCTGCGTTTCCAGTCGAATTATCCCCCGGCGCAACTGAATCTCGCGATCGTCGAGCACCGGTTTCTGAATAACCACCTCCGCGCCATGCAGCAGTACCAGGAGTACGCGGCGCTCCGCCCGGCCCCGCCGTACGCCGCGCTTGCCGAGGACCTCGCCCGGCAGTTGCACGCGGAACTTTACCCGCCGCCCCGGGGGCCGCTGACAAACCTGCTCACGCAAGCCGCGGCGCCGACGAATTCCGCCGTCACGAATCTTCACGCCGCGCCGACGAACGCGCTCAAGCCAAACGTCGCCGCCCATCCGCCCGCCACGAACGCCGCGCCGCCGGCCCGAATGGGGACCAATTTTGTCACTCCGCTGCCACCTTATTCCGCGCCTCGGCCAGTCACTCAAGCCGCGCCGCCGCCAGTGACCAACGTGCCACCCTCCGCGCCGCCGAAGGAACAACCGGCGACCGAAGCCCCAGCGAAAGTCGAGGTCGTCCAACTCCCCGAAGACCCAACGCCGAAACCGGCCCGCGATATTGCGACCGCGAAACCGCTCGTTACGAATGCGCCGAGCGCCCCTACGACATCCCCGAACCAATCACCGTCCACGCCATCCACGCCGCCCACGACGACCCAGTCCGGCGCCAATCCAACCCAAACTGGTTCGACGACGACCAAGCCCGCCGAGCGTGGCTTCGTGCAAAAGCTTGATCCGCGGAATTGGTTTCGGTCGCGCGACAAGGAACCGTTGACCACGACGCCGTTGCCAATCGGCCGGCGCACGAACGCAGCTCCCGCGGTCGTTGCCGCCGCCACCAATCCGCCGCCGGCCACCAACGCGGTCGCGACGCCCGATCCCGCCGCCGCCCCAAACCGGACGCCGTTGCCGCCCGTCCCATTCTACGCGCGGTATAAGTATGCGCGGCCCGCGGCGCCGGCGCCCGGAAATCGTGCCGCAGCGCAACCCTTCTTCGAAGTCGCCCGGAAGGCGGAGCTGGAGCGCCGTTACGCGGACGCCGCGGCGGCTTACCGCCAAGCCGCTCAGGCTGACCCGAGCTTGTTCGAGGCGCAATACGATCTCGGCTTGGCGGCGTATCGTGCGGGCGATCTGCCCAGCGCGCTGGAAGCGGGAGAATTGGCGCTCGCGATTGATCCGGCGTCCGTCAACGCGCGCTTCAATTTCGCGCTGACCCTCGAGAAAGCCAATTACCCACGTGACGCCGCGAACGAGTTGGAGCGGGTTTTGACTGACACGCCGACGGACGTCCGCGCCCATTTGGTGGCCGCGAACCTCTACGCCCAACGGTTGGGCCAACCCGACTTGGCCCGTCAACATTACCAAAAGGTTCTCGCGTTGGAGCCGGACCATCCGCAAGCGGTCGCGATTCGTTCCTGGCTGTCGGCCAACCCGCTGTGACCAGCGGCCACCCCGCCCGTCGAACCCCGCTAGAAATTACCGCCAATCCGGGTTATTCAGTAATCAATGACCATGCCGAAGCTGGCGGTGAACGTCTTTGATGTGGTGGTCCTGATTACGATCCTGACGGGGATCGCGCAGGGCCGCAAACGCGGCATGTCCGAAGAATTGCTGGCGGTCTTGCAATGGCTGCTGATCGTCTTCGTGGGCGCGGAGACCTACCGGCCGGCGGGCGATTTACTGCGGCAAATCACCCATTTGGGAGCGCTCCCGGCCTATCTCGCGGCCTATCTTGCCATCATGGTTCTCTTCATCGGCTTGTTCAGCGTGATCCGGCGAACGATCGGCGAGAAGTTGGTCGGCAGCGACGCCTTCGGCGGCGCGGAATACTATTTGGGCATGGTCGCGGGAGCGGTCCGTTTCTGTTCCATTCTGTTCGCGGCGCTGGCGCTGTTAAACGCGCGCTATTTCAGCCCCGCGGAAATCGCGGCGGAGGCCAAGGCTCAGCAGGAGAATTTCGGCACGATCTCGTTCCCGACCCTCGCGTCCATTCAACAAGCGGTGTTCGTCGAATCGATGACCGGACCGCTGATCAAGCGCTACATGTCGGATTTTCTGATTGCCCCGACTCCGTACAATGGCGAACTTCGCCATCGCGAAGGCCTCGGCAAGCGGCTTGAGCGCGACGTGGACGAAACCATCGGCGACTCCGCCAACAAGCCGAAGAAGTAGCCGCTCGCGCCCAAACGTCAACTTATGTCCGGCCTAGTGTCACCCGCGGTGATCGAACAAATTCGCTCGGCGAGCGACATTGTCGATATCATCGGCTCGTCAGTGCCGCTCAAGCGCGCCGGCGCGAACTTCGTGGCCCTTTGCCCGTTCCACAAAGAGAAGTCGCCGAGCTTCAACGTCAATCCCCAGCGTCAGACGTTTCACTGTTTTGGGTGTAATAAGGGCGGCGACGTCTTCACGTTTATCGTGGAATACGAGGGGGTCAGCTTCATCGACGCCGTGCGGCGCCTGGCGGAGCGCGCGCGCATCCCCCTCGCGACCGAGACGGGCGCCGCGCCGCAGGACCGGCACCTGAAGGAAACCCTCCTCGACATCAACGAGCAAATCGCCCGCCGCTGGCAAAGCGTCCTGACCAATGATACCGCCGGCCAAATCGCGCGGGATTATCTGCACAAGCGCGCGGTGTCCGAGGACGCCGTGAAGTTGTTTCGCCTCGGCTGCTCCCCGGACGCCTGGGACGACACCGTGAATTGGGCCAAGAGTAAAGGTTTTGAGCTGCCGCTCGTCGAGCAGGCGGGACTCATCATTCGCAAGGAAGGGGAGGATCGTTATTACGACCGTTTTCGCGGCCGGCTGATGTTTCCCATCTGCAACGAGCAAGGGCGCGTGATCGGTTTCAGTGGCCGGGTGTTATCCGGCGACGAGAAAACCGCGAAATACGTCAACTCCCCCGAGACGCCGATCTTCACGAAAGGCAAGGTCATCTTCGGCCTTGATAAATCGAAACGCCCAATCCTCGACGCGCAACAAGCGATTGTTTGCGAGGGACAACTCGACCTCATCGCCTGCTTCATGGCCGGGGTGCAAAATGTCGTCGCGCCGCAAGGGACGGCGTTGACGGCCGATCACGCCCGCATCCTCAAACGCTACGCGGACGAAGTGGTCTTGTGTTTCGATTCCGACAACGCCGGCCAGAACGCCACCGTGCGCGCCCTCGACGATTTGCTCGCGTCCGGCCTGGCGATCCGCGTCGCCACCGTGCCCGCGCCGCACGATCCGGACAGCTTCATCAAGGAATTCGGCGGCGACGCCTTCCGGCAATTGATCGAGCGCGCCGAGAGTTTTTTCGATTTTTACCTGAACCGCCTCTGCGCCACCAACGATGTCGCCTCGGATCGCGGCCGCGTCGCCGTCGCGCGCAGCATGGCGGAAGCGGTCCTCAAATCCGGCAGCGCCGTCCTCGCCGACACCTACGCGCAAAAAACGGCCCATCGGCTCGGCGTCGCGGTGGACGCCGTGCGCGCCGAATTCAAGCGCGTCAAAGCGCCCGCCAAAGCCGCCGAGCCGAAGCCGGAAGCCGAAGCGGCGCCCGCGCCCGTCGCGCGGCCCTCGACCCACGAATTCTGGCTCTTGAAACTGCTGCTGCTCGAGGACGACCTGGCCGAGCACGCGGCCGGCTACCTGGACCCGAGCTGGCTGCAGCATCCCGTCGTTTCCCACATCATCTCGCTGCGCCTCCACCCGTCCGAAGAGGGCGGCTATCCGCGCGCGACCTCCTTGCTCGCCGCGCTGCCCGATCCGTCGTCGCGCAGCCTCGTGACCGAGGCGGTCTCCGACCCGCGCCCGATTCCCGACCCGAAGCGGCAAGTGGATGATCTGCTGAAGCGCCTGCGCGACCTTTTCATCGACCGCCAAATGGCCGGGCTGAGCCGCAACCTCGCGAACCCCGCGCTAGGCGACGCCGACCGCGTGCAGCTTATGCAGCAACAAAGCCGCCTCCGCGAATGGAAACGCCAACCCCTGGCGCCGGTTGACGGCGCTTGATTTGTGTGGCCTTTTACGCGGGCGAATGCGCTTGAAACAACGGAGAAACGCGCCCTTCACAAAGCAAGCCACCCCCGTTGCCAAACCGGTCACTTAAACTGCCGTTGATAGAGTTGCGCGTAGAGATTCCCGGCGCGAACGAGATCATCGTGCCGGCCGCGCTCGACGATCCGGCCCTGCTGGAGCACGAGGATCTGATCCGCGGTCTGGACGGTGGAGAGCCGGTGCGCGATCACGAGCGACGTTCGGCCCGCCAGCGCCGTGGTGAACGCCTGTTGGATGGCCCGCTCCAATTCAGAGTCAAGGTGCGCGGTAGCCTCGTCCAGGATGACCAACCGCGGAGCCTTCAAGAGGAGCCGCGCGATAGCAAGGCGCTGCCTCTCGCCGCCCGACAGCCGGTGCCCGCGGTCCCCGAGTAATGTGTCCAATCCTTTCGGCAACGATTTCACCAAGGGGAGAAGCTGCGCGGCCTCCAACGCCGCGTTCAATTCTGACTCGTTCGCGCCGGGCTTCGCGTACTGCAAGTTCGCCCGGATCGTGTCATGAAACATATGCGAATCCTGCATCACCATGCCCACGGTTTGGCGAATCGAGTCCAAGGTCGCGTCGCGCACGTCCACGCCGTTGAGCCGGACTGATCCGTGGGTCGCGTCGTAGAGACGGGCCGCCAGTTGCACGAGCGTGGTTTTCCCGGCGCCGGATGGACCCACGACGGCGATGAGTTGTCCGGGTTCCGCCGTGAAACTGACCTCCTGCAACACCTCCTTCTCCGGCCGCTTGTCGAGCGTCGCCACCGACTCCAACGACGCGAGCGAAATCTCCGACGCGGCCGGATAGCGGAAGCTCACGTGGTCGAATTCAATCCGCACCGGTCCCGGCGGGATCGGCCGCGCGTCCGCGGCCTGAGAGATATTCGGCTTGAGATCCAGCACCTCAAACACCCGTTCGAACGAAACGAGCGTGGTCATGACGTCGATCTGCAAATTCGAAAGACTGGTGAGCGGGCCGTAAAGCCGGAGCAGATACGAAACCAGCGCGACCACCGTCCCGACATCCAGGGCTTTATGCGCGGCCTGAACGCCGCCCCAGCCAAACACCGCGGAGGTCGCCAGCGACGCCATTAATCCCAGCCCGATGAACAGCGTACGGCCGTACGTGGACATCTTCATTCGGATCTCGCGCACGCGGGCCGCCTGGCGCGAGAACGCCGCCGCCTCCTCTTCGGGCCGCCCAAAGATTTTGCAGACCAGCGCGCCGGCGACGTTGAATCGATCCACCATGAGGTTGTTCATATCCGCGACGCGGTCGTAGGTTTCGCGGGTCAACGTGCGGAGTTTCTTGCCGATTTGCCGCGCGGACCAGAGGAAGATCGGCACCGCCAGCAACGCCGCCAGAGTCAATCGCCAGGACAAGGCGAACATCGCGGTCAAGACCAACGCCACCGTGACCAGGTTTCCCACCGCAGTCGAGAGGATGTCGGTAAAGGCGTCGCCCACGCCGCTGACATCGGTGTTGAGACGACTCACGAGCGCCCCGGTTCGCGCGCGGCTGAAAAACGCGATCGGCATGCTTTGGATGTGTTCGAACACCCGGTTCCGCAAATCGAACACGATCTGCAACCCGATATGCGCGGCGAAATGGCGCTGCATGAACGTCAAGCCGGCATCGATGACGCTTACCCCGGCCGCCGCCAACGCGAGCAGCACGACTAACCGCGCGTCGCCGAGGAGAATTCCCTGATTGATCAGGCGTCGATACAAGAGCGGGTTTACGACTCCGGCCCCCGCGTCCAGAACGACCAGGAACAGAAAGAACCCCAGGATTCCGGCATACGGACGCGCGTACTGCCACGCTCGTCGCAAGGTCCCCGGGGCAAGCTTGTGCTTTAGTACCTCCTCATCCTTTTGGAACGTGGAAAACCCGGGCCGACTCATAGCGCTCAAGGTATGGTAAACCGCCGGCCCTTTTCGCGGAACGAATGGATTTGTCGGGCCACCATGCGGATTCCGACGATAGCCAGCCAACCCATCGGGACAAGGAAAAAGCCGTGACTGGAAAGCGCCAAGACGCGGCGCCGGTTCGAGTTCTTGCGGCCTGTCACGGGTAAGTACGTCGCGCCCGTCTTCGCTCAGAGCATCGACGCGGCGTGGACGATGGCCGCGCCAAAGCGCGGCGAAGGCGGGCTGCGGCATTTCGCTCGCGTTAGTGTGCGCGAACGGTCCGCGCTACCCACGCGTCCGAA
>Ga0265320_10003201_pt1 | contig 11094 bp, 7 predicted proteins | sample 4827metaG_FD_202087 | JGI IMG/M metagenome (GOLD analysis project Ga0265320, IMG submission 202087) | Rhizosphere microbial communities from Carex aquatilis grown in University of Washington, Seatle, WA, United States - 4-8-27 metaG | ecosystem: Host-associated > Plants > Roots > Rhizosphere >...
GAGGAGCACCGCATCATCGCGGTCTGCAACGGGGAGATCGACAATCATCAGGAGTTGCGGAAATGGCTGGCCGAGCGTGGCCGCCCGGTGCTCCGCAAAACGGACGTGGCGGTGATCCCCGGCCTGTATCTCGAACTGGGCGAATCGTTCGTGAGCCGCCTGGTCGGGGCGTTCGCCATTGCGGTGTGGGATGCCCGCAACCGGCGCCTGACCCTGGCGCGCGACCGGGCGGGGGAGCGTCCGCTGTTCTTTGCGCGAAATAAAAATGAGGTCATTTTCGCCACCGAAATCGCCGCCCTGACGGCGCACAATCGCTTGCCGGTCAACCTGGATCAAAAGGCGCTGCGCAAATACCTTCAGTTCGGGATTTTCCCTTCGCCTGACACGCCGTTTGGTGAAATCCGGAAAGTCGCACCCGGCGAGTTGATCCAGCTCGACACCGGCGGCGTTCGCCACAAGACCTACTGGCGCTGGCAAAACACGGAGACGGCCAAAAAGCCACCGTCGCTCGAAACCTTCGATCAAACGTTCCGCGCCGCCGTCCGCCGCCAGAGCGACGTGGACGTGGACTTCGGCGTTTTCCTGAGCGGCGGCATTGATTCATCGCTGGTTTCGGCTGTGGTCCGGTCGCTGCATCCGACTCGTCCGTTGAAGGCCTACACCCTGCGTTTTGAGGAGCAGTCGTTTGATGAGGGCCACTTTGCGGCAGCGGTGGCGTGGAAGTTGAAGATGGACCTGGTGACCGTGTGGGTCAAACCCGGCGACATGCGGGACGGGTTGAAGACGCTCGTCCATCTGGTGGGCGAACCTTTGGCCGATCCGGCCTGGATACCGGCGGCGTTGCTGGCCCGGCGCGCCGCCCAGGACGTCAAACTGGCGCTGGTCGGCGAGGGCGCGGATGAGTTGTTCGGCGGCTACCCGACTTACATCGGCGCGGGCCTGGCCGAGCGGTTTGCCCGGCTGCCGGTCTGGCTCAAATCCATCAGCCTGCGCGCGGTGGAAGCGCTGCCGGCCAGCGATAAAAAGGTGACGATTTCCTTCCTGCTTAAGCGTTTCATGCAGGGCGCGGAATTGAGCGGCATGGCGCGGCACCGTCTCTGGGTTTCCAACCTCCCGCCGGTGCTGATGCGGCGGCTGGGGGTGGCGCCGATGGACCTGGAGGGCGGCGATTCCGGCGGCGGCGAATTGCTGGACCGGGTGCAACGCTGGGACCTGGAGACGCCGCTGGCCGAGGGATTGTTGACCAAAGCCGATCGCGCGAGCATGAGCTCGGCGCTGGAACTGCGCGCGCCATTCCTGGACGAAGCAGTGATGGAATTCGCGCAATCGCTTCCGATTAAGGACCGGGTGCGGGGATTCAAAACGAAGGTGTTTCTGAAGCGCTACGCGCTGCGCTACCTGCCAGGGGAAATTGTGCGCCGGCGTAAACGCGGCCTCTCGGTGCCCATCAGCCGTTGGCTGCGCGGTCCGCTGAAGGAATGGGCGTCGGCTACCCTCGAAAATGGCCGGCTGGAGCGGGCGGGGATCAATTTGTCCGCCGCCAAAGATTTGTTCTCCGAACATTGCAGCCGCAAAGCCGACCATGCCCGGGCCCTCTGGACCCTGCTCGTGCTCGGTGAATGGCTGGAGTGGGTGGCCGCGGAAACCACTTCGCTGGCCAGTGAAATTGGCAAAAAACCGGAGGCCGGCTGAGACGGCCCTGCTCCGGGGCGCGGGCGGCGGAATATTTTGGGGTGGAAAACCTCCGATAATTCGAGTATGAATTTTTGCAATTCAGCGGATTTTTCCGTGCCCGGCATCCGGCTTGAATTTAAAATGTGCCGGCGGTTTCTGATTAACTATGCAAAATCAAACAGCCTACCCGTTGTCGATCGTGATTCCGATCTACAACGAGGAAGCGATGCTTCCTGCCCTGTTCGGGGAACTGGAAAGGACCTGCACGGAACTGCTCAGGCCACATGGCCCGGTCGAAATGGTTTTCGTCAATGACGGCAGCAAAGACAAAAGCTGGGACATGATCCAGGCCTATTGCCGCAGCCATCCCGGCTGCGTGGGTGTCAACCTCTCCCGCAATTTCGGCCATCAGCTTGCCCTGGTCGCCGGTCTCGAAACGGCACGGGGCGACATGGTGGTATCTATGGACGCCGACCTGCAGGACCCGCCGTCGGTGATTTTGGAAATGATCGCGGCCTGCCGCCGGGGCTACGACGTGGTTTATGGCACCCGCCGCGAGCGCGGGGCGGAAACCCTGACGAAACGCCTGACCGCCCACATCTTTTATTTCCTGATCGAGAAACTCAGCGGCACGCCCATCCCGCACAACACCGCCGATTTCCGGCTGATGAGCCGCCGGGCGCTCACCGAATTGTCGCGCCTGCGCGAAATGCACCGTTTTCTCCGGGGATTGGTGCCCTGGATCGGGTTTCCCCAGACCCAGGTTTTTTACGACCGGGCTGACCGGACCGCCGGCGAGACGCACTATCCGATGCGCAAAATGCTGCGGTTTGCCTTTGATGGCATCGCCTCCATGTCCGCCATGCCGTTGCGGCTCGCGTATGTCCTGTCGCTGCTGCTGTTCGGCATTTTTGTCAGCTACATCATTTACGTCTTTTTCAACCACTTCTTCCGCGGCACTGAACTGGTGCCCGGCTGGACATCTATCATGTCCGCCATCACGATTTTCGGCACGATTCAACTGCTGTTGTTTGGCGTGTTCGGTGAATACCTGGGCCGGATCTACGAACAGTCCAAGAACCGGCCGCTCTTCATCATCCAGGAAATCGTGCAGTCCGGAACGGAAACCCCGGCGGCGCCGGTCAAAAACTGAATGCCCGCCTTCCTGCGCAACCTTAACCCGACGCGGCTCGCGATTTTCCTCCTCCTGGCCGTCCTCGTTTATCGCTTGTGGTTTGTAACCCGGATGGGGCTGGTGGCCGACGAGGCCTACTACTGGCTCTGGTCCAAACACCTGGCGGCTTCGTATCGGGACAAGGGGCCGGCCGTCGCGTGGACCATCGCGCTGGGGACCAAAATGTTCGGCGATACGGTGTTCGGCATCCGGTTCTTTGCCGTGTTGCTGAGTGTCGGCGTGGGCGGGCTCATTTTCGTCATGGCCCGCCGGCTTTACGACGAGCGCATCGCCTTGTGGTGCCTGCTGGTGGCGCTGGTGATGCCCATCCTGGCAGTCGGCTCAATCCTGATGACCATCGATTCGTTGAGCGTGTTTTTCTGGGCACTGGCCGTCCTCATCTTTTGGAACGCCCTGCACAATGGCCGGACGATCACCTGGTTCTGGCTGGGGCTGGTCATCGGCGCCGGGTTCCTGGCCAAGTTCACCAACGGCGTGCAACTGGCCTGCATCGGCCTGTTTTTGCTGTGGTCGAAGGAACATCGGCCGCTGCTGTTCAGCCGCAAAACCGTGCTCATGGTCGCGGCCTTCAGCCTCGCCAGCACGCCGATCCTTTGGTGGAACATCCAGACCGGCTGGGTCCACGCCATGGCGCTGCATTCGCGCAGCGGTGTGACCGACTCGTTTCATATCCGCCCGTCCCAGTTGTTCCGGTTTCTCGGCGAACAACTCGGAGTGATGTCGCCGCTGTTCGGCATCGGCATCGCGGTGGCGGCTGTGGCGCTGTTGCTGAAGCGGGGCGGGGATTTGCGGACGCGCTTTTTGTTGAGCCAGTTTGTGCCCATCTACGGCCTGTTCCTGTTTTTCAGCCTCAACAGCGCCGGCCACGCCAACTGGACAGTGCCGGCCCTGTTCACGGGCATCATCTTTACCGTGTTTTATTGGCGGGACCTGGTGGCGCGCTGCCCGGCCTGGCGCGTGGGCATCGGCACCGCTTTCGGCATCGCGTTGCTCATGACGCTCGTCATGCACAACACGGAAATCCTGCATCTACCCCAGCGGCTGGACCCGTTGTTTCGCGCGCAGGGCTGGCCGGATTTTGCCGCGCACGTGCAAAAGGCCCGCGAGGCCAACCGGGCCAACGTGCTGGTGGGTAACAGTTATGGGTCGGCCAGCCTGATGTCGTTTTATTTGCCGGATCAGCCGGTCACTTATATGGCGCCCGCGCCCTACGGGAGCTCGCAATTCACGCTCTGGCCGACGTATCAGGTGACGGCGGACACCCGGGCGTTATACATCGCCTCGGACACGCGGCCGGCGCCAAAGACCTTGCAGGAGCAATTCAACCGGATCGAACTGGTGGATGATTTCTGGTCGCAGCATCATGGCCGCCCCATGAACCGCGTGTGCATTTATCTTTGCACGCGGGAGTGAAGCGGATGTTCAGCTTCATCCGGTGATGGACCACCAATGGCAGTCATGGTTTTGCGTGGGAACCGGTCGATGATTCTCCCTCTCCGCTCCATCGGATGGAGGGGAGAGGGCCGGGGTGAGGTGAGGTTCGGCGCAGTTGGCCTCGGATGTTTACGGGATCAAAAATCAATTTGCTGGCCCCAGATGATGACGCGCCGGCAGGGCGGGGGATTGGGCAGCTTTTGCCGGAAGTTCAGTTTCATCCCGAAATTGCCCCGCTCGCGCCAGCCGAAATAAAATTCGAACCGGTGCCGTTTGTAGTCGATGAAAGGAAGGTACACGATCCGGCGCCGGGTGACGGCAAAGTTCCAGCCGCCGTTCGGATTGCCGGGCAGGAGGGGATAGACCCCGGACCGCACGGTTTCCTTGTCCGCCACCCCGATCACATAATTGCTGAAATTTTCGAAGGGGTTGCGCATATACCACATGAAATTCCGGCCGGAGCCGTTCGGACGGTACCAGTCGGGGGCGCGCGGCTCGTCAATGTTTCCAAACCACCAGAAGGGGTTGATCTTGTTGTAAAAATGGATTGGTGGAAGATTGGTGCGCGGCACCATGACGATGCTGTGCCAGTGGGGTTTGGCCCCGAGCGGATCGGGCGGCGTTTGATTGGAAGCGGCCGGACAGCAATTGGCGGCCAATGACAGGCCAGCGAGGAGCAGCACCAGTGCAATCCGGGTTCGCAGAGCGTGTTCTAAAAATCGCGTTGGGCACCCACGCTTCAGAGACCGCTGCAAAACTGGAGCGCCGAGCACCGTCTCGGCATAACGCGATAGATTCCCATCGTGCCGAGACGGTGCTCGGCGCTCCGATTGCTGACGGGGTGGGTTTTGCAGGGGTCTCTGAAGCGGGTCAGGTTCTTCGGACATGCTAAAGCGTGGACACCCAACTTTGGGTTCGTCCTTTGTTTGCAACCTGGCCATGCGAGTTGATTGCCGGAAGTATGACGGCCAGCTCGCGAGGCGGCAATTCCAATAGGATAGGATGCGGAAACCGGGAGCGGTGGTGTATCTCGCTACGATTCTTGTCCGGGGACTGGAAAGTCCCCGAATCCCGCCATGCGGGGCTGGAAAGCCTGCGCCACGTAGCGCGGACAGTCCTGTCCGCGGGTTCAGGCGACTTTCCAGTCGCCGAGTGCTCCGACGGCTGTTTCCAGCTGCCTCATTCTCCTTTTTAGCAGTTTTTAATGGGTTTCCGCTAAACTTCCGCCTTTCATTTTGCCTGAAATTTTTTACGCTGTTGGCTAATGAAAGGCATTATTCTCGCGGGTGGCGCCGGGTCCCGGCTCTTTCCGCTCACGCGGGTTGCCAGCAAACAGCTGCAGCCCGTCTATGACAAGCCCATGGTGTATTACCCGCTGACGACGCTCATCGAGGGCGGCATCCGCGAGTTGTGCGTCATTTCCACGCCGCAGGACCTGCCGCGGTTCATCCAGTTGCTCGGCGACGGCAAGGCCTGGGGGCTGACCATCGAGTACCGCGAACAACTGAAGCCGGCCGGCATCGCCCAGGCCTTTCTCATTGCCGAATCGTTCATCGGCAAGGAGAACGTCACCTTGATCCTCGGCGACAACGTGTTTTACGGCAGCGACACGTTCCATCGCGCCTTTGCCGAGTTTAAATCGGGCGCTACCATTTTCGGTTACCACGTCAACGACCCGGAACGTTACGGCGTGGTGGAGTTCGACGCCCAGGGCCAGGCAATTTCCATCGAGGAGAAGCCGAAGACGCCCCGGAGCAATTACGCCGTGCCGGGGCTTTACCTGTTTGACAACAGCGTCGTGGCGACCACCAAGGCGCTCAAACCGTCGGCGCGCGGGGAACTGGAAATCACGGACGTGAACGTGGCGTATCTGCGGCGCGGCGAGTTGCGGGTGCACCGGCTGAGCCGCGGCTTTGCGTGGCTGGACGCCGGCACGAGCAGCAGCCTGCACGAGGCGTCGGCCTACGTGCAGACCATCGAGAAACGCGCCGGCGTCAAAATCGGCTGCCCGGAGGAGGCGTCGTTCCGCGCCGGGTTCCTGTCGCTGGCGCAGCTGGAGGTACTGACTGGCAAAATGCCGCAGTGCGAATATCGCGAGTACCTGGACGGGGTGGTGGCGGAGGCCAAACGCCTGAAGGAAGAAAAATGATACTGCTTCTCGGCGCATCGGGTTACATCGGCGAGGCGTTCGCGCAGGAACTTCAGCGGCGCGGACAAAAGTTCATTCCCTTGTCCCGCCGGGAGACGGATTACACCCGTTTCGACGTGCTGCTGAAATTTCTCCAGGCCCATCCGCCGGAGTTTGTCATCAACGCGGCCGGTTACACCGGCAAACCGAACGTGGACGCCTGTGAAGTCGCCCGGGCCGACACGCTGGCGGGCAACACGTTGCTGCCGCAAACCATCGCCCACGCCTGCGCCCTCGCCGGCATTCCGTGGGGCCTTGTTTCGTCCGGGTGCATTTATTCCGGCGCCAAGGTCACCCAGGGCGGCCGGACCCGCGCGGAAAAGGACCTGACCCGGCCCGAATTGCGCGCGCTGGCCGAAAAATCGCCGGAGGCGATCCACGGTTTTGCCGAGGCCGACGCGCCGAATTTTTCGTTTCGCGACGGCCCGTGCAGCTTTTACAGCGGCACGAAGGCGTTGGGCGAGGAAGCCATTGCGGGCATCGGCCAGAGTTACGTCTGGCGCTTGCGGATCCCCTTCGATGAACTGGACGGGGCGCGCAATTACCTCAGCAAGGTGCAGCGTTATTCCAAGGTCTATGACAACGTGAATTCGATTTCCCACCGCGCCGATTACGTGAAGGCGTGCCTTGATTTGTGGCAGCTGCGCGCGCCCTTCGGCACCTATAACGTCACCAACCCGGGCTGGGTGCGGACGCGGCAGGTGGTGGAATGGATCGAGAAAATTTTGAAGCCGGGCCGGAAGTTTGAGTACTGGCACGATGACGCGGAGTTTTACCGCGTCGCCGCCAAAACCCCGCGCTCCAATTGCGTGATGGATGTTTCCAAACTGCTGGCCACCGGCGTGAAAATCCGCCCGGTCACCGAAGCCATCGAGGATTCCTTGAAAAACTGGAAACCGGAGAAATGAACAACCAAGCAACCAGGGAACCAAGTTTAAAGTTGGAGATTCCGGATTGGAAACGGGTTTGCGTTTCTGAGGATGTTGAGCTTCTGGCAAGGACAGTTGTGGATGCTGCGTTTGCGGTCCGTAAAGAGCTTGGGCCGGGCTTGTTGGAGAGTGCATACGAAGCGTGTTTGAGTCACGAACTGCGGATACGTGGTGTAAATCATCAGTTACAACTGCCCGTGCCGCTAAACTATGAGGGAATTCGCGTCGAGATTGGTTACCGTGCGGATGTAATCGTGGAAGAAAAGCTTCTGGTCGAATTGAAAGCGATAGATCAGTTGTTGCCGATTCATACTGCACAAGTGATCACCTATTTGCGTCTCAATAAATTTAAGCTTGGCTTGCTTATCAACTTCAACGAAATCCTTATCAAGCATGGAATCCATCGGGTTTTGAATGTGCCACGATCATTGGCGGAAACATTAACTTAGTTCCTTTGTTGCTTGGTTGTTCAATTTATGAACCTACTCATTACCGGCGGCGCGGGCTTTATCGGCTCCAACCTGGTCCACCATGTCATTGACCGTGGTGAAATCACCAAACTCGTCAACCTGGACTGCCTGACGTATGCCGGGCACCTGGAAAACCTGGAAAAGGTTGCCCGGCACCCGAAATACGTCTTTGAAAAGGTGGACTTGCGCGACAAATCCGCCGTGGTGCGCGTCGTCGAAAAACACGACATCACCCACGTCATGCACCTCGCGGCGGAATCACACGTGGACCGTTCCATCACCGGCCCGGGCGACTTCATCACCACCAACATCATCGGCACATTCAACCTGCTCGAGGCCTGCCGCGGTTTCTGGGGTGCCAACCTGGGGGACAAACGGTTTCATCATGTTTCCACGGACGAAGTCTATGGCTCTCTAGGCGCCACCGGATTTTTCACCGAGGCGACGCCATACGCGCCGAACTCGCCGTATTCCTCGAGCAAGGCGTCAAGTGACATGCTCGTCCGCGCCTATCATCACACTTATGGTCTGCCGACGGTCATCACAAATTGCTCGAACAACTACGGCCCGTATCAATTTCCGGAAAAGCTGATCCCGGTGGTCATTCAAAGCGTCCTCGCGCGCAAGCCGGTGCCGGTTTACGGCGACGGCATGAACGTGCGCGACTGGCTTTACGTGCGTGACCATGCCGAGGCGCTGTGGCTGGCGGCCACGCGGGGCAAACTGGGCGAGACCTACAACATCGGCGGCCATAACGAATGGGCGAACCTTCCCATCGTCCGGTTGATTTGCGACACGATCGACGAGTTTGTTCCCCAACTCGGCGGCAGCTCGCAGAAACTCATCAACTTCGTCAAGGACCGGCCCGGCCACGACCGCCGTTACGCCATTGACGCGTCGAAGATCCAGCACGAGTTGGGCTGGACACCCGCGCACAAGTTCGAGGACGGCATTCGCGAGACCATCCGGTGGTACCTGGACAACCAGGCCTGGGTCAAAACAGTCCTGGCGAAAACCAAGACCTAGCGGCTCCGCGGTTTCTAATCCCTTCCTTACCCTTTAAAATCGACGATTTCCGGCCGTCGCTTTACGAAACCGTGTTTTGAGGCGAGAATAGCACGGTGAATCCACGCTTGTTCCAGGGAGTGGGCCTGGCTGTCTTGTTGTTTTCCGCCGCCAGACTTTATGCGGGTGGCAGCGGGTTGAACGTCATTGTCGTCGTCAACCAGAACAGCACCAACTCGGTTCAACTTGGCAATTATTACTGCGAAAAGCGCGGCGTGCCGCCGCAAAACTTCTTGCGCATCTCCAATGGCAGCTGGAGCGGCAGCAACGTCTGGTGGACCCGGTCGGAATTCGAGACCAACCTGCTCAACCCGCTAATGGCCATGTTGGCCGACCGCGGCCTTACCAACCAGGCGGATTATGTCGTTCTGTCCATGGATTTTCCCTACCAGGTCACGGCCGCCAACGGAATCAACTCCACGACCGCCGCCCTGTTTTATGGGTTCAAGACGGACGATTGCACCAATGATTGTCCGGCCGGGCTTCCCAGCTGCAATCTGCCCGTCGCCAGCTCCAACGCCTATGCCGCGAGTGAAAGCATCTTCCGCCAGACCCCGCCGATTGCCGCCGGCAGCAACTCCTGGCTGGTGACCATGATCACATCCAGCAACCTGGCTCAGGCCCGGGCGATTATTGACAACGGCGTGGCCGGCGACTGTACCTTTCCCACGCAAATGATCTGGCTGGCCAAAAGCGACGACGTGTTTCGCAACGTCCGGTATTCGGAATTCGACAACACAATTTTTGACGCGCGCGCTGCCGGCAATCTTTCGATTCAACGGACCAATTTGAGTTCGCCTTACGGTCTGACAAACCTGGCGGGCTACCAGTTCGGCCATTACCAGTTTAACATCCAGTCGAATGTGTTTATCCCGGGTGCCATCGCCGACAGCTTGACGTCGTATGGGGGATTGATCTACCAGCCGAACGATCATACGACGTTGCTGGCCTTCCTGTACGCCGGCGCCAGCGGCAGCTACGGCACGGTGGTCGAGCCTTGCGCCTACCTGGAAAAATTTCCCTCACCGCAGGATTATTTTTACCAGTCGCGCGGTTTTAGCCTGGCGGAGTGTTATTACCAGAGCCTCGTCAATCCGTACCAGGGATTGATGGTGGGCGAGCCGCTGAGCGCGCCCTTCGCCCGGCCGCCCGCCGGCGCGTGGTCCAATTCGCCCGCCAACGGCGTGCTGAGCGGCATTACCAATCTCACGCTCCAATGCGCCGCCACCGCCCCCGGCCGACCCGTCCAGCAGGTGGATTTGTTCGTGGATGGCCTCTGGCGGCAAACCTTGACCAATTTCGCGCCCGCCGCCGGCAATCGGCTGTCCGTGACCATCAATGGCGCCACCACCAACTACACGGTGCCGACCAATGCCACGGTCAAATCCGTCGCGGCCGGAGTGGCGGATGTTCTCGACCAGTCCGCTTACGTTCTCCAGTCGAAGGCGCAGGCCGTTGCCTATGGCGACCGCATCGGCCTGCAGTTCACCGACATCAATACGCCCGGGGCGCAGATCGCGGTAAGTGTCAGCAATAGCATCGGGTCGGCCTCCGTTCTGACCACCAGCATCGCGGCCCGCACGGCCAATTTTCTCGACACGGTCGCTTATGGCTCCGGCGGGTATGCGGCCGCCAATCCTCCGAACGTGGGTGATTACCTGCAATTGGTGGTCACCAAAACCAACGGCACGCAGGTGACGCTGACGGTGACCAATACCGCGCCGGGTACGAACATTTCCGGCCTGACCGGGCAGTTGCTCAATGCCATCAACGGCAACCCCGCATTGCAGGCGGCGGACGGGCTCGTCGCCGAGGACTTCATCCCGTACGACGATTATTTCAACATCTCTTACGCCCCGTTCAACCTGCGGGCGCGAACCGCCGGGTGGCCGGCTTCGGAGATCCTCGTGACCTTCAGCGGTTCGACCAATCTGATGCTCTTACCCGGCGGCGTCCAGGCGCTGAATCAAAACCTCGGCGATCTCCAGCCGCGCACGCATCTTTACCTCACGGCCGGCGTCACCAATCTGACCCTCACATTTCCCCTGGACACCACGGCGGTGGCCGACGGCAGCCATGAACTCACGGCGGTGGTCTATGAAGGCAGCCACGTGCATACCCAGGCGCGCGCGACCCGGA
>Ga0265320_10003202_pt1 | contig 11092 bp, 9 predicted proteins | sample 4827metaG_FD_202087 | JGI IMG/M metagenome (GOLD analysis project Ga0265320, IMG submission 202087) | Rhizosphere microbial communities from Carex aquatilis grown in University of Washington, Seatle, WA, United States - 4-8-27 metaG | ecosystem: Host-associated > Plants > Roots > Rhizosphere >...
CCCGGGAGCCGCCGAAGTCGAGGCGGGCTCGACGCCGGCGTCAGCGGGTTGCGCCGCGAAGTCGCAAGGCCTGCTGGTGTTCGAAGCCGGCTTCCTGCGCGCGTCCCAGCCGCGCCAGGATGATGGCGAGGTTCTCGTGGATGTCGGGATTGTCCGGCATGAGCCGGAGGGTCTCGCGATATTGCGCTTCCGCCTCCCGGAATCGCCCCTGGTGCCCCAGGAGGTTGGCGAAGTTGTAGTGCGCAGCGGCAAAGTTCGGGTCCCGGCGCACGGCATCCTCATAATACGCAGCCGCCTTGGCCTCCTGGTTGCCCTGCAGCATGTCATTCCCGAGGAAGTTGTCGATCTCGGGAGTAATATACCCAGCCCGGATGGCGGCTTCGAACTGCGGCACGGCGGCCGAATGCTGCCCAGCCTCCTGCAGGTTGAATCCGACTTGGGCACGTTCCTCCGCATAGTGCTCGACGCAATTGAACACCACAAACGTGCAGGATGAGGCCAGGGAAAGCCCCCAGGCAAACCGAGACACCCAAAGATAAAGAGGTTGCCCCGCCCACGCCCGCTCCAGTCCCAGGACTCCAACCACGGCCAGGATCGCCAGCCCCGGCAGAAAATCCATCTCGTAGCGGCTGGCATTCCAGTAGAAGAGGCCGAGCACAACGGCTGAGCCGGCGAAGAGCAGCGCGGCCCCAAGTATCGCGGCCCGAAGAAGCGACCGTTCCCCCGCCCCGCGATTGCGCAACGCCACCGGAACGGCCAAGGCCCAGCAAAGGATCGGGAGATTGGTCAGGACACCGTAGGCGTCTTCCACCCAACCGTGGTTCGTGGGCAGCGCCGGCGTGACGATCTTGCCCACAAAGGGAAAATGGGCGCCCCATCGCACCGGCTCCAGGAAATCGACGCAGAGGTTAAACCAAAGGTAACTTAGGCTGAAGTGTGGAACAGCGCCCTGATAGTCCACGGCCAGCTGGTAGAGCTGGCCAAAATCAAACGGACTGCCGAAACGCTTCTGGTTGTAGGCCATCAGCCCGATTCCGCACAGGGCGATTGGGCCGAAGGCAAAGGGCAGCAGACGCCAGATTCGGGTCTTCGCCGGGCCCCAGATGAGCGGGATCAACAGGATCACCGCTCCGAAAAGAAGCGTCGGTCGAGCACCCACCGACAATCCCATCGCCAAACTGGCGGCGCCGAGCCACCGGCCGCTCCTGGCCTCGTCGTGCAGCGCGAACCAGACGGCGCCCAAGGCCAGCATCGTCAGCGCATAGCCGCATGCGATCGGCACCTCGCAGAGGTCGGCCTGCTGGAGCAGGATCGGCGAGCCCGCGAGCAGCCCGAGGGCGATGGCGAGAATCGCCATCACACTCCCGCCGACCTGCGGGAAATAGCGCCGCCACAATCCACGCAGGAGGCCCAGGCTCGCCAGAAGCCCCACGCTGCAGAAGATCGCCGCCGCCTCGCGATGAAAGAGGTAGTGGCCCGTCAGCGCCGCCCAGGGCCACAGGAGCACCAGCGCGGGAACGACCCCGAAGTAGAGGTAAAGCTTACCCTGGTAGTAACTCAGATTATGCAGCTCATACGGCGGATGCCGGAATTGGACGTTGGCGGCCGGATCATAGGGATCCGGCAGAGCCATCAGCCCAGGCGGGACTTCCTTGTTGAGGTGGAGATGCCCGCTCTGGAAACCCTGCACCAACAGGTTGTAAGCCTCGTCCTTGGGGTCCGCATGGGCCCAGCCGGTCGGATTGGACACCGCCAAGCCAATGAATCCCGCCGAAAACAGCACGCCGATGACCGCTAGAACCAGGGTTGGGACGGGCGACCGGGCCAAGGGGCGGGATCCCGAGGTCTTAGGTTCCATGGCGGCGACGCTGGTGCGATCCGCCGCCCAGGTCAACCGACAGGGTCGGTCCCGGATCCTCCGACCTTGAGTCCGGAGCCCGCCCGTCCTTGATAGGATCCAACCTATGAACTTCCGAGACCTGACCGAGGCTCAGATTCTGGCGCTCGCCGTGAGCGCCGAGGAGGAGGATGGGAGAATCTACCGCGACTTTGCCGAGAAGCTGCGGGCGGATTTCCCGGCGAGCGCGGCCCTCTTCACCGGCATGGCCGGCGAGGAGGACGGCCACCGGCACCGGCTGATCGAGCTCTACCGGCAGCGTTTCGGCGAGCATATCCCGCTCATCCGCCGCCAGGATGTGAAGGGCTTCATGGTTCGCCGCTCGTCCCGGCTGGCCCAGACCCTGCGACCCGAGAAGGCCCGGGAAGAGGCCGCGCTGATGGAAATTGAGTCGCGTCACTTCTATGAGACGGCCGCCCAGCGCACCGCCGATGCCGGGATTCGCCAATTGCTCGGCGATCTCGCGCAGGAAGAACAGCAGCATGAGGCCACTGCCGAAAAAATCACCGCCGCCCAGGCCGCCGCCGGCGACCTGACCCGGGAAAGCGACGCGGCGCGCCGGCTCTTCGTCCTGCGCTTCGTCCAGCCGGGCCTGGCGGGACTGATGGACGGCTCGGTCTCAACCCTCGCGCCCCTCTTCGCCGCCGCCTTCGCCACCGCCAACACCGCGGACACCTTCAAGGTCGGCCTCGCCGCGTCCATCGGCGCCGGCATCAGCATGGGTTTCGCCGAGGCGATGTCGGATGACGGCAAGCTCAGCGGCCGCGGCGCTCCCCTCCTCCGCGGCATCGTCTGCGGCCTCATGACCGCCCTGGGCGGCCTGGGCCACACCATGCCCTACCTGATCTCCGACTTTCGCACCGCCACCGAAGTGGCCATCTGTGTCGTGGCCATCGAGCTGGCCATCATTTCGTGGATCCGCCGCCGCTACATGGACACCCCGCTGCTCTCGGCCATTTTCCAGGTCGTCGTCGGCGGCGTGCTCGTATTCCTGGCCGGATGGCTGATCGGCTCCGGCTAGGGCCCTGCCGGTTGGGTCGACACCGGCCGCGGGCTCGCTCTTAGTGGCCCGTTGCCCACGTCCGACGATTCCGAATTCTCGCCCGCGCAGATCGCCCTGTTTTCCAAGACGGCGCAGCAGATGCTGGCGCTCCTGCAGGCGGCCAGCGATGGGCCGGGCGCCTTGGCCGCGATTCGCTGGGGCTGGGGAGAGCTCGACCGGGCCTACGCGTCGACGCCCGGCAAGATCAAGGCCCAGGTGGCCTGCCGCGCCGGATGCGACTTCTGCTGCCGGGTTCCCATGGGCGTCCAGGCCCACGAGGTCCTGCTGGCGGCGGACTACCTGCAGGCCCATTTCACCCCGACGGAGATCGCCCAAACCATCGAGCGCGCCGCCGTCCACCGCGCTCGCGTGGCCGCCCCCGGCGTGACTCTCTACGGCGGACTGGGCCAGGCCTGCCCCCTCCTGCGCGAGAGCCGCTGCTCCATCTATGAAGCCCGCCCCCAGATCTGCCGGGCGCACCACGCCAGCAACGCCAAGGTTTGCGAGGCCTTCCTCTCCGATCCCGGGGTGGAGATCGACCGGGTTTATATTCCGCCGCTCCGTGCCCGCATGTTTGCGGTGATGCTCGGGCTCGACCAGGGAGTGACCGAGGCCGGGTTTGACGACCGCGCCTACGACTTCGGGGCGGCGCTGCATGCGGCCCTGACCGACAGCCTGTGCGCCTTTCTCTGGGCCCAGAAGAAGCCCGCCTTTCCCGATTCGTGCCTGGAGCCGGCGCCGCAGGAATAGAAGGCGCCCTTCCCGCCGGGCTACTACTCCTTTTCCCGAATCTCCCGCGTGCGAATTAGCGCCAGCTTCCTTGCCTCAACGACCCCGTGAAGCTCTAGCGCAAGGGTCACATCAAGATTCTCCAGGTTTTGCTCCTGGGCTGACCAGATCGGCTCCAGCATCACCCGCTGCCCGGGGGCCAATGCGACGATCCTGCTCTTCGTATCGCCCAGCACGCAGGTCTCCGACTGGGCCTCGATTTCCACCATGCTCCCGCTGCGGTTGGTCAAAACCGTCCACAGCGCCATGCGAACGCCGGACGATGACGGCCGGTATCCAAGCATGGGCTGGTCGTTGGCTACTTCGTCACCAAGCAGCACGGCCGCCACGCCCGACCTCCCTTTTTTCACCGGCATGAGCACCGCCGTCGCCTGAATGCCACCCGAGTAAAATGCCGCCGAATCGCGGAGAATAGGCTGCGTCGGGTCGACCGTCTCCTTGATGCCCCGCACCGCCAAGCCGAGGCAGCCGGATATGAGTGACGCCCCAAGAATACCCGCAAGAAGGGCGGCGATTCGGCGGATTCGGAAGCCCCTCATGTCCCAATCCGAGGTTGGCATACAGCGAAGTTCGACACCCAGGCGGCTACGGCGTGCCCAGAACTTCCGTCCCCGCCTTCGCCACCACCCCGTCCTGGTCGGATTTCATGCCGCTGACGCCGATCGCGCCGATGATTTCGCCGTTCGCCACGAGCGGTAGTCCGCCTTCGATCGCGATGACGTTCCGGATCGAGACGATGGCGGTGCGGCCGCCAGCCACCTGGTCCTCGAAAGCCTTCGACGGCCGCTTGAACTCGAGGGCCGTCTTCGCCTTCGCCTGCGCCACCTCGATGCTGCCGAGCTGGGTGCCATCCATCCGCTCGAGATAGACCAGGTTCCCGCCGCTATCCACGACCACGATGACCATCGTCCACTTGTTCTTCGCCGCCTCCGCCTCGGCGCGGGCGGCAATCTTCTTGGCCAGCTCAAGGCCGACGGTGGGCCTGCTCAATACCTGCGCCGAGAGGCCGCAGGCTGCGATCGGAAGCAACGCCGCAAGGAGGAGTTTGCGTGTGGTATTCATCGTCGAAAGCTAGCCCGACCGTCATGTCGCTAGCCAACTCAAAATCGGGTGCCTCCGCCCTGCCCCTTTGGATTTGATGACCCAGGTCCCCTACGGCAGGCTGGCGGTGATCCCGGGATTTCCCCGGCCTGTTCATGAATCTTCCGACCAAGCCCGAAGGCAATGGGGCCCCCACCCTGGCCTTCGGCCGGGCGCACCTGACGATTGGGCTGCCCGCCGGGACCCGCCCTACCGTCATCAGGAAGAATCCCCTGCCACTGATCGAGAATCCAGCCGCCGCCGTCCGGGCTGCCCTCGAGCAACCGATCGGGGCCGCTCCCCTCTCCGAACTGGCCCGGGGACGGCGCAGCGCCTGCATCCTCATCTGCGACAAGACGCGCCCGGTCCCCAACCGGCTTTTCCTCTGGCCGATGATCGAAACGCTGGTGGCGGCAGGCGTGCCGATCGAGGGCATCTGCATCCTGGTCGCAACCGGCCTGCACCGCCCGAACCTCGGCCAGGAGCTGGCCGAACTGATCGGGGATCCCCGGGTCCTCAACGCCGTGCGCGTCGAAAACCATTTTGCCCGGGATGACGCCGCCCACGTGGACCTGGGTCCGACCGCCACTCGGGGAACTCCCGTGAAGATCGACCGGCGCTTCCTCGAGGCCGACCTGCGCATCGCGACCGGCCTGGTCGAGCCGCATTTCATGGCGGGATTCTCCGGAGGCCGGAAGGTCGTCGCCCCCGGAGTCGCCCATGCGGACACCATTCGGACCTTTCACAGCGCCCGCTTCATGGGCGACCCACGGGCCCGGGAATGCAACCTGGAGGGCAATCCCCTGCACGAGGAGCAGCTCCAGATCCTCGGGAAGATCGGGGAGGTCTATGGGCTGAACACCGTCATCGACGAGGATCGCAACCTGGCCCAGGTGACTTTCGGCGAGATCATCGCCAGCCACGCCGCCGCCGTCGCTTTCGTCCGTTCCATGGTCGAGGTGAAGGTGCCGCGAAAATTCCACACCATTGTCACCTCCGCCGGGGGCTACCCGCTCGACGACACCTACTATCAGACCGTGAAGGGCATGGTCACCCCCCTCGACATCCTCGAGCCGGGGGGAACGCTGATCGTCGCCTCCGCCTGCGCCGAGGGCTTCGGCTCCGACGAGTATCGGACCGCCCAGGCGCGGCTCGTGCAGCTGGGCCCGGACGCCTTTCTCCGGGGCCTTCAGGGCAAGCCGCTCGCCGACATTGACGAGTGGCAGACGCAGATGCAGCTCAAGCCCATGCAACTCGGACGGATCCAGTTGTACACGACCGGCCTGAATCCGGAGGACCGGCGCCTGACCGGCGTGGAGACGATCGCGTCGGTCGAACAGGCGATCCGGGAAAGCATGGAGCACAGCGGAGACGACGCCGTGGGCATCATCCCCGAGGGGCCCTATGTGGTGCCGCTGCGGGGCTAGGCCGCCGCCGCTATCGGATGCCGGAGGTTGCTGAAACCTCGGTCCTACCCATTTGGATTTGATCGAGTCCGGGGCTATGCCGCACGCTGGCCGCGACTCCGAGCCCTTCCCTGAGCTGCTGCATGAATCTCCCAACCAAACCAGAAGGCAATGCGCTCCTGGAGAAATACGTCACCGACGAGTACCAGCGTCTCCACGCCCTTATGGTGGCTACCGCCATGGAAGGGTATGCGAACCTCTATGGTGGCGATCCGCATCTCTGGTTCGTTACCGGCCTGCTCCACGACCTGGACTTTGATCAGTACCCCGACGCCCACCCTGCAGAATCGCTCAAGTGGTTCAAGGAGTGGGGCTATCCGGAGGAGTTCATCCATGCGGTCGAGGCCCATGCGTACGGATACCACGGATTCACGGCCTTGCCCAAGACGAAGCTCGCCGCCGCGCTGCTGGCGAGCGACGAGACCAGCGGGATTTTTTACGCCTATCGAAAGCTCAACCCGGTCAGGTATGGCGAAATGAAAGTCAGTTCACTCAACAAGAAGGTGAAAGACACCGCCTTCGCGGCCAAAGTCGACCGCAGGACGATCTACCTCGGCTGCGAACATCTCGGCATTTCCGTCGATGAACATCTTGCGAATCTGGTCAGATTCTTCGCCCCGCTACCCTAAGGTCAGTCCCAACGCCTCATCTGCGCCCATCGATCACGCGGATCGAACTTGAGGTCCCGGCATAGCCAGATGGTGAAGTGCTCATCCAGGCGAGAATGCGGGCTGTCGACCACGCCCACTGGCTCGACCGATCGGAAGTGCTCACGGTCACCGGTCCCGTCGCTGCCGAGAACCAAGGTGACGGCGCCACTAAAATGCCCCGGACCCCACAGCCAATAGCTCGCATGATTGCAGACGGCCCGCGGCAGGCCGTAGCGGGGCCCAAAGAAATCGATGGCCGCGGCCTGTCCCCAACTATTGGCAAAAATATCGGCTTTCGCCCGGTCACCCGGCGAAAGCTGATCGAAGGCCTTCGCCGTCACCCGGACCATATTCTCCCATCCAAACTCGTCAGCGTAATACTGCGGCAAAAGCCCGTTAGGCTGGTGTTCGGAATCAGAGGCTCGAAAACCCAGGGCATCCTGGTATCGAATGAATGCCTCAACCGGCAGGAGCGGCACCACGTAGGGGGCAACCAACAGGGTAAAGGCGACCAGGATCGAAAGATAGCCGACCCTTGCTGCCCTCCAGCGCAACGCCGTGAGATCTTCAAAGACGATTGACCCAGCGGCAAAAAGCATCGGGTAAGCAGGCGCCACATAATAGTCTTTCCCGTGGAGAGCCAAAAAAGTGACAAACACCGCCAGGAATGTGACGCCCAGAATGCGGTACTGGCGCCCTCTCTGCCCCGCCAGCAACCATAAGAGGCCCGCGAGCCACAACGGAAAGAGCACGGGATTCTGCGCCATCGCCTGCTGACCGATGAATGCCAGCGGAGGAAGCACGACGTCGCGCCCGGACGTCCGAACGCTGTGGATGAACCCCACAAAGGGAAAGCCGTGTTGGAACTGCCAAACCAAGTTCGGCAGAAAGAGCGCAAGGGCGCTTAGCACGCCCAGCCAGATCCAGGGGCTCCGAAGAATGCGCCAAGAGCCCGTGCAAAGAATCCCTATGAGCATGCCAAGGATGAAAACGGTGATCGAATACTTTGTCTCCATCCCAACGCCGGCCAGGATCCCAAAAAGCAGCCAGTACCGCGGGTTGGATCGGTTGATGAAGCGAATGACACACCAGGCGCATCCCATCCAAACCAGCGGCTCGAACGGGTTGATCGTCAGAAAATGATCCGTGATCAGATAGGTCGGGACAAGGAACACCGCCAAGGCAGACAAAGCCTGCGCAAAGCGACCTCCACCCATCTCCCTGGTCAGCATGCCTGTCAGGACGACCAATCCCGCGCCGGCAAGAGCCGGAAGGAACCGCAATCCCAAGAGCGACTCGCCAAAGACATGCCGCGCGAACCAGGCGACTACATCGATCAGCGGGGGATGATCCACGCCGCCCCAGTCCAGGTGCTGGCTGCACGCGAGGTTGTAAAGCTCGTCCCGAAAAATGCCGTATTGGCCGGCCGTAAACAGATGGAGCAGCAATTTCGCTGTCGCGACATAGAGGACCATGGCAGGCCCACCACTAAACCGGCGACCAATGATCCTCATTTCCTTAGGGCTTCATGAAGCGCTGTATGAACACTTCTAAAGAACACAGAGAACTTCGAGAAGTTTCATCAGCGCTGGACGCGGCTCAGCCTGGAGGGCCCTCCGTCGCACAACTGCCCGGCGGTTTATGTGCTCGCTGGTTCCAAGTGACTTTGGCACGTTCCGGTCCCATGTCCGGCGCCGTATTTCTCAGCTATGCTTCCCAGGATGCGGAGGCCGCACGGCGCATTTGTGAAGCGCTGCGCGGCGCCGGAGTCGAGGTGTGGTTCGACGAGAGCGAACTGCGTGGCGGGGATTCCTGGGACGCAAATATCCGCAAGCAGATCAGGGAGTGTGGGCTCTTTATTCCCGTGATCTCGGTACACACCCAGGCGAGGCGCGAGGGATACTTTCGGTTGGAATGGAAGCTGGCTGACGACCGCACCCACCTGATGGCGAAGGGCACGCCGTTCCTCCTGCCGGTCTGCGTGGACACCACAAAAGATTGGGACGCGATCGTCCCCGACTCGTTCACGGCCGTACAATGGACGCGGCTACCCGACGGTATGACTCCGCCGGCGTTCGGCGATCGGGTGAAGGCCTTGCTGGTTCCGGGATCAATGACGGAAACGCGATTGCCCGGGCCCACGAAAGGCGGGGAAGGCGGCGATGCTGCAGCTAGCGCGAAGCCACCCGCACGCCGGCGCCTGTGGCTCGGAACCGGCGTCGTCTGCCTGGCGATAGTTGGAGCACTTGGCTTCTGGCGTCCGTGGCACCGCACCGGCGGCGAGCCATCATCCGCAATCCCAGCCCTCCCCGGTCCCGCGGACCAGCTCCTCGCCCAGGCTCGGGAACAAATGGACAAAGTGAACACCACGCCGGATAACGCCACCGTCGCGGAAGATCTCTGCCGCCAGGCCGTGGAACTGGCGCCAACTTCAGCAAAAGCCTGGGCCTTACGTGCTTACGTCCAGTCATACTACATTCTGCGCACATGGGATGGTTCAGCCAAACGCCGATTGGATGTGCAAACCTATGCCAATCGAGCCCTGGCGCTCGATCCCGACCAACCGGAAGCGATGTTCGCACTGTCTCTCGTGTTGTGGTTCCAAGGGGCGAATCCCGAGGCCGAGGCAATGTTGCGACGGGCGATTGCGCTGGATCCCAACGACTCCAGGCTCCGCCGCCGATTGGCCTCTGTCCTTCAAACCGAAGGGCGTAGCCGGGAAGCCATGGCAGAGGGACTGGAGGCCGCCCGCCGATTTCCCAAGGATCCGTTGGTCTATTACGACTTGGCCTTGCTTTACTTGAATTCGAACAACCGGACCGATGCCGAAGAAGCCCTGAAATGCCTGAATACGACGCTGGCCCTCGAATACTTCCCCTCGGCCATCCTCAACAAGGCCTTGATCCTGGCCGGAGCCCGGGGTGACTTCGCCGGCGCGCAACAGACCATGGACAAATTGAACCCGGCTGATCGGACCACCGACCGCGCGGTGAGCTTCGCGATGTGGCTCGGCCTACTGCAGCATAACCCGGATCAGGTGGAGGCGGCCGCCGCGCTGACCGCCCGGCCTTATTTTGAGGACGCCTATTTTCGTGGACCCAAGTCGATGATGCAGGCCTTGGCCTATCACATGGCCGGAAAGGAAGCCTTGGCCAATCGGGAGTGGCAAGAGGCCGAAAGCGTGGTGCGGGAGCACGTGAAGCAAAATCCCGCCAATGCCAGTGACCAACTCCAGCTGGCCATTTCGCTCGCTTGGCAGGGGCGCGGCCAGGAGGCAAAGCGTGAGGTCGAGGAGGGAGAAGCGAGGGCGACGGAAGGGTCCAGTAATTTTCTTTTTTGGTACCTTGCGAAGTATTATGCCGGCACCGGCGATGCGGCGCACGCGGCGGCATGCCTCCGAAAATGCCTCAATGACCGCGAGATCTACACCGATGAGACCCTAATGTCCGATCCATGGTGGGACAAACTGCGCGGCAAACCCGAGTTCGAAGCGTTGCTCGCGGAAGCCAAAGAGCGAATCGCCCGCCGCAAGCCCTGAGGGAACAGCCGAGGCTGGTCAAACCTCCGCTCTTCGATGCCTAGTGGCCAGCGTCAGGGAGCAGCCTTCGCGACTTCGACGGCAAAAGCGTAGGTGTCGCCGAACATATCGGAGCGAAAGATGATGAATTTCTTGTCGGGTGTGAAGATGGGGTTCGGCTCGAGCAGGTAGTTGTGCTTCACCATGTGGACCAGCTTCTCCGTGTGGAAGAATCCGGGATGGACGAGGGGCTCGCCCGCCGGGGCGCCGAAGTTCCAGCGCATCGTCTTCCACGGCGCCCCGTTGATCACCGTGTCCGGCACGAAGAGGTAGATCCAGCGATTGGACGCATCCGCCCAGGGCCCGGGCGGGTTGTCCGCCCCGTCGCCGCAGAAGAGCGACTCGTCGCTCGTGGCGTTGAAGTGGATCGACCATTCGCTGCGCTCGATATGATACCAGGTGCGCTCCTTCGTCTCGATGTTGTAGCCCGCCACCCAGAAGACGACGCCCCAGGGAGTCTGCAGATCGTAATAGATCTTCTTGCCGTCGGCGCTCCAGAACTCGTGGCCGCTCGCCTCCATTTCCATGGTCCGAGGCTGGATGAGGGTGTTCTGGGTGCCGTCGGTGCGAATGGTCCAGATCCGGTCGACT
>Ga0265320_10003203_pt1 | contig 11077 bp, 13 predicted proteins | sample 4827metaG_FD_202087 | JGI IMG/M metagenome (GOLD analysis project Ga0265320, IMG submission 202087) | Rhizosphere microbial communities from Carex aquatilis grown in University of Washington, Seatle, WA, United States - 4-8-27 metaG | ecosystem: Host-associated > Plants > Roots > Rhizosphere >...
AGTCGTCCAGGCGCTCGATCACCTGCTGGCGCTGGGCAAGAAGTACGGCGTCACGCCCGGCATCCACGTCGCCGACGCCGCCGCGGCGCAGCGCCGCATCAAGCAGGGATTTCAGTTCGTGGCCGTCGCCAGCGAATCCGGCATGATGCTCAGCAAGGCCCGCGAGGTCGTTACCACCCTCGGCCTCGGAACCGGGGCGACGGTGGCGAAGTATTAGCGTACACCGACGTTGATTCCGCTCACGCCCGGCACGCGGGCAAAAGGTGGGCTTTGGAAAGACACCTTCGCCTGGCGGTATGGTTGAGAACGCCCGCCGTCCGGGGCGGGGCAGAATCGGTCGGACTTGGCGGCGAATCGAAAATCGAGTACATTAGCGGTCGTGAGCGTGACGCTTGAAATCCCTGAGACTCTGTTGGCCGAGGCCCTGGAGGTTCCAAAGGCAGAACTGCCAAGCCGATTGCTCGTGGAACTGGCTTGCGCGCTCTACGCTCAGAACCGATTAAGTCTCGGCAGAGCCGCGAGTTTGGCAGGCTTGGATCGCCACCAACTTGGAGAGCAACTGGCGGTCCGAAACATTCCCCGCCATTTCGGCCCGGACGACCTCGAGACTGATCTTCGGTATGCTCGTGGTGAGTAACACCTCACCGCTCTCCAACCTGGCGGTCGTAAACCGCCTCGATCTCCTGCGCGAACAATTCGGCGCGGTCACGATCCCTCCCGCCGTTAAAGCAGAGCTTGAGCGGCATCCCAACCCGAGCGCGCGAGGCCGAGCTCTCGCCGCCATCCTGCAGAAATGGGCTTGCGTCCGCGAATTATCGAGACCGGTTCCGGTCGAACTTGTCCTTGCGCTTGACACGGGTGGTTCCGAGGCGATTGCATTGGCAATGGAAATTCAGGCAGATATCGTGCTTCTCGACGAGTCGGATGCGCGCAAAAAAGCGAAGGAACTCGGGATTCGACACACGGGAGTTTTGGGAGTCCTGAAAAAGGCGAAGGACGCCGGCAGGATCACGTCCCTTCGCGCTGAAATCCACCGCCTACGCGAGGAGGCCGGTTTCTTCGTGTACCCAACGCTCGAAAAGGAGCTTCTCAAATCGGTCAATGAAGCGTAAGCGCCGCCGAGCGACGCGCTGGTTTTCAACTTTTTTTGATCACTTTGCCGCGAGCGATTGACGATTTCCCAATCGAAACCTAAGCTCCACGCATGAACTTGGAACGGGTGAAACGACGGCTGACCGGCGGGTTCAAGCCATTTGCTCTGCGGACCTCTGACGGACACGAATATCTAGTCCCCCATCCAGAGTTTGTCCTCATTGGCCCGCATAGCCTTGCGGTACTCGACAACGACGGTGAAATCGTGACACTTGATCCGCTTCATATCGTAGCGATTAAGAATTTCTCGGCTAAGAAAAGCGGCGCTCATAATTGAAGAAGCTTCCGAGGGCCGTGTCGCGCGCCAATTGCTAAATCAGGAACTCGACCGTGACGCCCACTCCTCCCCGTCACGACGTCAGTTTCACTCCGGCATTCCAAACTTCATTTCGACGGCGGCGCCGCCTCTTTGGGCGCTTTTGCTTTCTTCGGACGATCGTTCGAGAGTAGCTTCGCGTGGACCAAGGCGACTTGGCCCATGTAGTTGTTCAGGGGCGCGAGGTTCGCGGCGAGCTGAATGTGTTCTTGGGCTTTTTTGACGTCCTTTTGCGCCTCGTAGTAAAGGCCGAGATAGAGGTGGGCGTTGAAGAGCCGGGTGTTTAATTCGGCGCCGGCCGACTTGTCGGCGCGGGCGGCGGCCAGAATGTCGTCGGGCTTCGCGAACCCAGCGAAGAGCGCGTAAATCTGCGCCATCGGAATTCGGCGATCACCCTGGCTGGGGAAAAGCGTCGCGCGGGCCTGCTCCACGCCGGAGAGGCGCGCGACGCAGAGATAATGCCAGACGGCGTTCTCGACATCGTTCGGCTTGACCGCTTCATACTCGGCGAACTGCCGTTTGCCCGCTTCATACATCCCGGCGTAATAACACGCGATGCCGCGTTGCCAATGGAAGGCGCGTTGATCGGGCGTCAATTCCAGGAATTGGTCGAAATCGGCCACGGCGCCGGTGAAGTCACCCGCGAAAAACCGCTCCGTGCCCCGCCGCTGGAAAACTTCCGGCTCGCGCGGATTCTTGTCGATGACGACGGTGTACTCGGCGACCGCTTTTTCATGCTCCTTCTCCTCCTCGTACATGCGCCCCCGCATGAACCGCGCCTTGACGTTGTCCGGTTCGAGGCGGATTGCCTTGCTCACCAAAAAGAGCGCGTCTTGGTGGCGGCCTTTGGCGTAATCGGCGCGAGCGCGGCCCAGAAGGTCTTCGACTTCGGCGTTAGCGGCGAGGAGACGGGCGCCTGCCAGCGGAAGCAGGCAAAGGAAGTATATTATCGTTCTCGCCGCCCGACCGGCGAAGCGGTTGAAGCGAGACGAACGGCAGGACAGCCGCCGCCAAGCCGCCGGACGCGTCGTTTTCGCCGGCGTGCCGCCCGCGACGCGCGCAAAGGGGGTCGTGAACATCAAACCCTTGGTTATACCGCGCCGCAGTGAGGGGCAAGGCATTTGAGGCGAAGGTACGCCGTTCCAAGGATTAGAACCAATGCGCCGCCGGCCGCGCACGCCGCCTCTACCGCGTCGATCGCCTCCGAACGCGAAGCATGGCGGGTCGAAGCAAAGCCATCGGATCACGGCGGCAACGAAGGCGTAAATCACGCCGAAGCCCTGATCCGCTTGCCACCGTCGCGACCGGTTGTTACGGTTCGCACACATTCGATCAACTTGCGACCTCGATATGAAAATTCTCTCCCACCATCTCACTGCGTTTTGCCTGTGCCTGGCCATATTCATTGGCGGCGTGGTCTCGACGACTGCCGCCGATGCCCCGCCTAGAAAAGGGACACTGCGGCACGTCGTCGCGTTCAAGTTTAAGCCGGCGGCCACCCCCGAACAGATCAAGGAGGTCGAGGAGGCTTTTCGAGCGCTGAAAACCAAGGTCCCTGGGATTCAATCACTGGAATGGGGCACCAATGTCAGCCCCGAGAACCGGAACAAAGGTTTCACCCACTGTTTTGTGCTCGGTTTCCGGAGCGTCAAGAACCGTGACGGCTACCTGGAGCATCCGGCGCACAAGGAATTCGGCAAATTGCTTGGCCCGATCCTAGACGATGTCTTTGTCATCGATTTCTGGGCCAATCATTGATCGCAAGGGCTTGGGCTGAAACCGCGCCGCGTCTCGGGGCATGGAACCGACCCATCCACCGCTGCTGCCCGGCACGCTTTACCTCGTCGCCACGCCGATCGGTAACCTCGAGGACATCACGTTCCGCGCCCTGCGCACGCTACGGGAATGCGACCTCGTCGCGGCCGAGGACACCCGTCGCACCGGGCTGTTGCTCCACCATTTCGGCATCTCCAAGCCGCTGGTCAGTTGCCACCACTTCAATGAGGCGCGACGGAGCGAGCAAATCATCGAACGCCTGCAAGGCGGGGCCAAAGTCGCGCTCGTAACCGACGCCGGGAGTCCAGGCATCAGCGATCCGGGCGAGCGGGTCGTCCGGGCGGCGTTAGCGGCGGGACTGCGCGTCGAACCGGTGCCGGGCGCCTGCGCGCTGGTGGCGGCCCTCAGCGCCAGCGGGTTGCCCACCGACGAGTTTCATTTCGTCGGGTTCCTACCCCATAAGTCGGGGCAGCGTCGCCATCGCTTGGAGGCGGTGAAACCACTGCCCGGAACCCTGATCTTTTACGAATCCCCCTACCGGATCGAAAAGCTGCTGGTCGAATTAAGCGAGGTACTGCCTGACCGGCAAGTGGTTCTGGCGCGCGAGTTGACCAAGAAATTCGAGGAGTTCCTGCGCGGAAAAGCCGCCGACCTCCCCGCGCTGGCCAAGGGTTGGAAGCTAAAGGGAGAATTCGTCGTTTTGGTGTCCGGCGCGGTGGACTAGGCGTTCTTTGGCACTCTTTCGGCGCGCCGACGGCCACTTCCCGCACATTTTCACTGGCAAAATGTGGTCCGATTAGCCATAGTCCCCCCGCAAAGATGAGCGTTCCAAAGAAATCATCCACCAAAACCAACGCGCTGGGGCGCGAAATGGTGGTCGTCAATAAGTTGGGCATACACGCCCGGCCTGCCGCAATGTTTGTGAAGACCGCCAGCCGCTTCGAGTGCGACATTTTTGTCGAAAAAGACGGCGAAAAAGTCAACGGCAAGAGCATCATGGGCATGATGATGCTGGCGGCCGGCCCGGGCAGCAAAATCCAGGTGGACGCCGAGGGCCATGACGCGGCGCAGGCGCTCGTTGAATTGGAAGCCCTGCTCCAGCGAAAATTCGACGAAGACTGAGAGTCGGCGCCCGGCTCCCGCGTTTCGTCCGCTTAAGATTTATTCCCCATGGCCTCCCCGGAATTCGATGTCAAATATGTCGCGCGCCTGGCACGGATTGCTCTCAGCCCCGCCGAAGAGTTAAAGCTGGGAGCGCAGTTGGAACAAATCCTCGGCTACATCGAAAAACTTGGTGAATTGGACGTCAGCCAGGTTGAGCCAACCGCTCACGCCGTCCCCCTCACCAACGTGAGCCGTCCCGATCTCGTCCGCCCGTCGCTCCCCGTGGCCGAGGCGTTGCGCAACGCGCCTTCGCAGGCCAACGGCCTTTTCCTGGTCCCCAAGATCGTCGAATAACGGACCGGCAAGGTTCATTCCCCGCGCGCCGATGCTCCAACAACTCACCGTCTCCGAACTCGCCGCCAAACTTGACCGTCGCGAAGTTTCGTCCCGCGACGCCGTGCAAGCGTGCCTCGACCAAATCCAGCGCGTCGATGGCCGGATTCACGCCTTTCTGAACTACGACGCGGCCGGCGCGCTGGAACAAGCCGCCGCCGCCGATCAACTGCGGGCGCGATCCGGGAGTGATCGCTCCCGCCCGCTCCTGGGCGTGCCAATCGCGATCAAGGATGTCATTGCCGTGAAAGATCAGCCGCTAAGCTGCGGCTCCAAGATCCTGGGCAAATTCATTTCCCCGTACAGCGCCACGGTCATCGAGAAACTCCAGGCCGCCGGAGCGGTTATTTTTGGGCGGTTAAACATGGATGAGTTCGCGATGGGCAGCTCGACCGAGAACTCGGCGTTCGGCGCCACGCGCAATCCCTGGGACACCACCCGCATTCCCGGCGGTTCGTCGGGCGGCTCAGCCGCCGCGGTCGCCGCGGACGAATGCTTTGCCGCGCTTGGCTCGGATACCGGCGGCTCGATCCGGCAACCGGCCGCGCTCTGCGGTTGCGTCGGCTTCAAACCAACCTACGGCCGGGTGTCGCGGTTCGGTTTGGTGGCCTTTGCCTCGTCCCTCGATCAAATCGGGCCGTTCACCAAAGACACGCGCGACGCGGCGACGATTTTGCAGGTGATCAGCGGCCGCGACGAGCGGGACTCGACCAGCGTGCCGGAGCCGGTGCCGGACTACGTGAATGGCCTCGACCGGGGCGTGCGCGGATTGAAACTCGGACTGCCGAAGGAATACATGATTGGCGGGCTTGATCCCGAGGTCAGCCAAGCGGTCCAAGCGGCCGTCAAACAATTGGAGAGTCTGGGGGCCGAAATCGTCGAGATTTCCCTGCCGCACACCGATTACGCGGTCGCGACCTATTACATCGTCGCCACGGCGGAAGCGAGCGCCAACCTGGCCCGTTTTGACGGGATTCGCTACGGCTTGCGCGAGGATGGCGCCGACCCGATCGAACTTTACAGCAAGACTCGCGGGGCCGGATTTGGCGCCGAAGTGAAGCGGCGGATCATTCTCGGCACTTACGTGCTCAGCAGCGGCTATTACGACGCCTACTATTTGCGCGCCCAAAAGGTGCGAACGCTGATTCGCCAGGACTTTCTGCGGGCGTTTGAAAAAGTGGACGCGATTGTCACCCCGACCACCCCGACCGCCGCGTTCCGCATCGGTGAGAAATCGGACGACCCGCTGCAGATGTACCTTTCGGACATCTTTACCATTTCGTGCAACCTGGCCGGCATTTGCGGCGTCAGCCTGCCGTGCGGTTTCACCGCGAATCCCAAATTGCCGATCGGCCTGCAACTGCTCGGCAAACCGTTCGGCGAAGCCACCTTGTTGCAAATCGCCTACGCCTACGAGCAATCCACCGCCTGGCGCCAGCAGAAGCCGCCTCTCTGATTTCCCGTTACGGTTTCTTCAGCGCTTCCACCGGAGGAGCATTGGTCTCGGCGCCGCCGCTTTCCTTCTTCGTCAAATTTCGGATCAACCGATTCTTCGTGTCGGCGTAAAGCGAGTTCGTCACCCGGTCGAGATGCCGATGCGCCTCGGTCAACATCCCCGAGTTCAGTTCGACGCGCGCCAGATGCAGGTAAATGCCTTCCCGCTCGACTGGTTCCGACGCCACTTTCAGCGCGTAATTCCAGGCTTCCAGCGCCTCCTTCGTGCGTGATGGTTTAATGCCGTAATACGTTTGCGCGACGTCGGTCGCCAACGCGAAGTTCTGCGGATCGAGTTTTAACGCGTGTTGGTAAAGGTCGAGCGCGCGGTCGAAAACCCTCTGTTCATCAATGTCGTAAAACTCCATCGCGTCTTTGCGGAACAGAAACACGGAGGTGGCAAAATTCTGGTAGTACACCGAGGCGTTTGGGTTCAGGCGAATCGCGGTCGCGTAGTATTCGAACGCCTTTTTGATCGGGCCACGGTGCCCGTAATAATTCGCCAGATTGTTCCACGTCGCCGGGTTTTGCGGGTCCAATTGCCGGGCCTTCTCCCACTGCTCGACGCCGGCTTCCTCGTCCCCGGTGTCGTTGAGAAAGCTGCCGTACGCCAGGAGCGCGCGAACGTGCTCGGGATGGCGTTGGAGAAATTCCTTATACTCCTGCGCGACCGGCGCAAAACGCGCTTGAATCCGCCCGTTGAGCGTCTCGCGGGGCAATCCCGCGCCCTTGTCCTTAAAGGCCTGGTTCTCGCGAATCCAATGATCCACTTCTCCCTCCGCCGTGTCGTCATCGTCCAACAATTTACGGTACTCTCGCTCGACCGGATCGTTCGGGTCGGTGACCGGCAGCGAAATGCCCGTCGCACTTTTTACGACGTTGCTGGCGTTAACGGGGACATTGGTGGTCACCAACGCCGCCAGCAGCCCAATCAGCAAATCATTCACGGCAGGAAACTACCACCGGCCACGCCAAGCACAAACCCGAATCTGGAAGCGGAACTTCGCTCGTCAATTGGGGGATTGCAGGAACGGCGCGCCGACACTAGCCTCGACTCATGAACTTGGAAGACCATTTGGGTGACATCATTCGCAAGGCTCGGCTCATGACCAATGTCACGCCGGAGGCGGCCGCCCAGGCGGCTGGCTTGACGACGGAGGAATACGCGACGCTGGAGGATTCCGGCAAACCGCCGCGGCCACTCAAGTTTCAAACCCTCGGTCCGCTCATCGAACTCGATCCCGTCAAACTCGAGGGAATCGCCAAGGGCTGGTTGCCGGAGCCGCCCGACCTGAGCGTTTGGCCGGAGTTCCGCCAAGTCACCACCAACGCCAATGGCATGGACGTTCATTGCTACCTGGTCTGGGACGCCGTGACCCGCGAAGCGGCGTTGTTCGACACCGGCTGGGACGCCGCTCCCGTCTTCCAATTGCTGGACGAAAACCGGTTGCAACTGAAGCACCTATTCATCACCCACACTCATGAGGACCACGTCGCCGGCTTGACGGCGATCAAAGAGAAGTTTCCGAAGATTTTCCTGCACACCAACGCCAAGACCGCGCCGCCTCAACATCGCAACCGGGCGAATGACTTCATCCATTTGGGCAGCTTGCGCATCACGAATCGCGACACGCCCGGCCACGCCGAAGACGGCGTCACTTATAACGTTGGCGGTTTTTCCGAGGACGCGCCCAACTTGGCCATCGTCGGTGACGCGATCTTCGCGGGATCGATGGGCGGGGCCAAACTCTTCGGCCCGCTTGCGAAGCAAAAGGTGCGCGACCAAATTCTGACCTGGCCGGCGAACACGCTCATCTGCCCTGGGCATGGACCGCTAACTACCGTCGGCCAGGAAAGAGCTCACAATCCGTTTTTCTGATCGCGCCCAGCCGATCTCGCCGGTTCACTGGCCACCCGAGCGGCGTACGGCGATACTGGACGCGCGCGACCGTAACGGTGCAGCGCATCCAATCGGCTGAGGTTCGCCCGGGTAAGCGGACCGATTAAGCTACGCTTCTCCGCTACTTCGTCTGACTGACCCGATCGAGGAACTGATAGCGCGCCCGCACCTTCTCGGCCTCGGCCGCGGAAGTGACGTCGATGACCATGCGTTGGCCGTTCGCGAATTTGGGCCAGTTAGGCAAGCCGCGGCCGTTTGGGTTGCCGGTCTTGATGAAATTGGCGAAATACTCCTGCATGACCTTCGACACTTTGTAGTCGTCTGACGTCCAGGCGAAGACCTTGTTCAATTCGAGGTTGCCCATCGCGTATTCGATCTCGGCGGAATGGACCGCGCCACGGGGCGCCGGCGGCTGGTTGGCGGTCGATGACGAGCCGCGCACGACGCCGCCCGCAAGGCCCGGCGTGGCGTTGCCCATTTCGGATCGCATCGGCGGGCGCGGTCGGGAAAAGAGATAGTAGTAGGTCGGCTTGCCGCCCGTCCGGGTCGCCAAGTCGATCCATTTCCACGTGCTGAAGCTGATGAAACGGTCACTCGCCAGCTCGCGCGCCGCGTCCATCACTTCCGCTTCGGTGGACGCCGGGTAAAGCTTGAAGACTTCGTCGGCGTTGTTGGGATAGAGCCGATGGAGCGCTTTCTGATAATTCTCGACCGTTGGCTTTTCGCGCCCCAAGACCACCATCCCGGTCATCTCCTCCGAGTTCGATCCAGCGAGCAATGGCACATGCGCTTGCTCTCCAGCCGCGAAAACCTCCGGCGGAGCTTTCCCAAAGAAGTAGCCGTCCACCGTCGGGGTAAACCAGGGGACGCCGGGCTTGCCCGTCGCCTCGAGCAATTTCTCAGCGGGAATGGCGCGCAGCGCGGCGAGCGTAGGAGCATCGCCCAAGCCGAGGCCAGCCGCAAACTTGACCCCAGCCTGCTCGCCTTGCGCCAAGGGCACGGCCGAAAGCGCCCCAATGATCGACCCGCTCTCGCCAATCGCGCCCGCGATCAGACCCTTCGATAACGGTGACGCCATCTGCGCGCTCACCGAAATGGAACCGGCCGACTCGCCGGCGATCGTGACCCGCTTCGGATCGCCCCCGAAAGCCGCGATGTTCTGCTGCACCCAGGCCAGCGCCGCTTGTTGGTCAAGCAAGCCATAGTTCCCCGACGCATGATGAGGCGACTCCTTCGTCAATTCGGGATGCGCCATGAAGCCGAACACGCCCAGCCGATAGTTTACCGTGATCGCGACGATCCCCAATTTCGCCATGCTCTCGCCGTCGTAGCGGCCCTCGGAACCGTCGCCCGCGACAAAGCCGCCGCCGTAGAAATAGACCAGGACCGGCAGCTTGGCCTTGCTCGATTTGGCGGGAGTCCAAACGTTCAGATAAAGGCAATCCTCGCTCATCCCGTTTGCGCGAAATCCCATGTCTCCGAACACCGGGCGTTGCATCCCGCGCGCGCCGAAGGCGTCCGCTTTGCGCACCCCTTTCCAGTTTTTCGGAGGCTGCGGCGGCCGCCACCGCAAGTCGCCAACCGGTGGCTCCGCGAAAGGAATGCCCTTGAACGCATGCACGCCCTCGGCAAACGTTCCTTCCACGATTCCATTTGCGGTGCGGACCTGATTGCCCGCGAACGTTTCCGCCGCGCCGCGCTCGACGACGAGCAAAGCCGCCGCCAACGAGATGATTGATCTGAGCTTATTCATAGGTTCGTTTTGATTTACGATTCTTAACCAGGCGCTTCCTCGATCCGCCACGGACGAGCAGCGCCGGCTTGGAAGCCCGGCGCCGTTGCGGCCTCATCGCCTCGATAATTCGGTCCAGGAGCCCGATCAACGCCGTCGCTTCGTCCGGGGCCAGCAAGGCCGCGAGTTCCACCCGCACGCTTCCGCTGCGATGCCACAGTTCCTTCTGCAACGCTTCCCCCGCCTCGGTCAGGCCAACGCGCCACGAGCGGCCGTCCCGGACATCTTCCGCCCGGCTGATCAAGCCCTTCGATTCCAAGAGCGTGACCATGGTTCCCAGCGTCGTGGTGTCCGAATAACAACGGCGAACCAGTTCCTGCTGCGTCGCGGAACCGTGCTGCGCCAGGACCGTGAGCAAGACAAACTGATCGGAGCTGATTCCCAATGGCGCCAGCGTCGCGCCACCTCGCCGCCGAAAATACGAATAGGCCCCGCGCAAACGCATCGCCAACTCGTGCCCCGCCTGTTGCGATCGATTGGGAAATGTCATGTATACGTGACATTAACGGAATTCGAATGCGCATCAAGCTGAAATCCGAGTGGATACGCGAAACAATTGGACCGCTAACAAAACTCCGGGCTCTAATGAATCTGCCTGGTCGCCAACCACTGTTTCGTCTCCCCTTCTGCTCCGTTCTTCGCTCGAAGATTCGACAATGCAAGTGGGCGCGACCGCCGGGGCAGCGGTTGGTTCCCGTCTCGAAGAGACCGGCTGAGACTAGCCCGGCGCTTCAGCGCCGGGGACTGGCCCAAGTCCCGACGGGACGGCTGAGATCGAGACGTTCAAAACGCGGCTTTCGGCGGAAAACTGCGCGAGCTTATGCCGCGGGAGCTCAATCTCAGCCGTCCCGCCAGCACTTTCACCCGTTCCGACGTAAGACCGACGTTGAGACGTCGGGCTACTCTCGACTGTCCCTCCTGGACAAAAACGAGCGACTCACAATTCGCCGAACCGGTTCTGATCCTGGCGAGGGATCGTGAGCCGCATACCAAAATAGGGCTGACGGAGGTCGCTCCTTTGGAGATAACCAGGCCCCAATGCGCCTTCTCCCTCTCGGTAACTGGAACGCTAAAACAGTTACCGTCAGACGGCGATGACGCGATCCTCACCGCACCGATTGAAAGAAGCCCGCGACGGTCCAGTCGCGGA
>Ga0265320_10003207_pt1 | contig 11064 bp, 13 predicted proteins | sample 4827metaG_FD_202087 | JGI IMG/M metagenome (GOLD analysis project Ga0265320, IMG submission 202087) | Rhizosphere microbial communities from Carex aquatilis grown in University of Washington, Seatle, WA, United States - 4-8-27 metaG | ecosystem: Host-associated > Plants > Roots > Rhizosphere >...
TGGATACACAGTGGCGGTGGATAAAAATCTTAATAAAATTATTTCAACCCCTGCAGAGACAATTACGACGGGAACAGTTTTTAATTTAGCCATTGTTGCGTCTGATAATGTAATGACTCTTTATTATGAATTTTCAAATAACTATTCTTATGATGCTGCAATTCCGACACATTTAATAAAAACAGTAACATGTGATACTTCAGGAACTGTCGGGTCAACGACGACACTAGTTCGATCATTAGGGCTTGCATCAAAAGCGTTTATTGTTGGAAGCCAATATTATTTCATGGGGTGCTATAATTCCGTATTTCAACCAACATATTTTTTAATAAACGGACTTGGACAAGTTGTTTCAAGGCTTGCTTATTCAAATGCAGGTCTTCCAACTCCATCCACAAGTTCTGGATATTATCATCTTGGCTTGCCTAGTGTGACGTTGACTGGGGTTGAAGCGCAAATCGGATATTTGTTTAAAGATTTCATCACCTCTCAAAATACATCTACGACAGAATCTATTTCTAAGAGCGATATCTATGCTCAATCAGGATTAAATCTTGTCACATTTACTATCGGTACTTCAAAAGTTACTCCTGTCGAGATTGCACAGTCACTTAATTTGAGTGGTGGATTTTTATGGGAATATGACGGATATCAACCCGTCGAACAAAACTTCTTTTTATGGCCCGATAATGTTGAAGTAACTACAGCTACAACTGGCGGAAGTCTCGCTGATCAAGAGTATATGTATCAAGCGGTCTATACTTGGACAGATAATCAGGGGAATATTCAGTATTCAGCACCTAGTATACCAGTCACGATCACAACAACTGGTGGGGGGGCTAGTACAAATACTGTAAATGTTCCGACATTAAGACTTACTTATAAAACTGCAAATCCAGTTAAGATTGAAATATTCAGATGGTCGACGGCCCAGCAAGAATTCTTTCAAGTGACAAGCATTTCTACTCCTCTGATAAATAGTACGACGACAGACTCCGTCACATTTACAGATACTGCAGCCGATGCGAGTATTTCCGGGAATAGCTTAATATATACGACCGGAGGGGTTGTCGAAGATATCGGAGCCCCCTCCTTTGATGCGATGACTTTGTTTGATGACAGACTTTGGGGAATCGATGCGGAAGATCCAAATCTCCTTTGGTATTCAAAACAAGTTATTGAAGCCACTCCAGTCGAAATGTCAGATCTGTTCACAATTTACGTCGCACCATCAATCGGTTCTCAAGGGTCGACCGGAAACATGAAATGTCTCGCCCCACTTGATGACAAACTTATTATTTTTAAAGCTAATGCTCTCTATTATATCAACGGAACGGGTCCTGATAATACTGGGGCTAATAGCCAATATAGTTCACCACTTTTTATTACTTCAGTCGTGGGAAGCTCAAATCAACAATCAATAGTATTCATTCCAGATGGACTCATGTTTCAATCTGAGACTGCAATCTTTGAAGACCGGGTTGTCACAAATGGTATTTGGCTTTTGAGTAGAGGAATGGGTGTTTCATATATAGGAGCACCAGTTGAGGGCTTTACAAACGAAGGTGAAGTCCAGAGTGCGGTATCAATTCCAGGGACTACTCAAGTTAGATTCACTCTAAGTTCCGGAGTGATGTTGATGTATGATTATTTTTATCAACAATGGGGAACTTTTAATGGCGTTCCTTCTGTGAGTAGCACCTTGTATCAAAATCTTCATACGGTTTTGAATTCAAATTCAGAGGTGCTGCAACAAACTCCTGGAAGCTATATCGATGCTACAAATCCAGTGCTTTTAAGTTTTACAACTTCATGGATAAATCTTGCTGGACTTCAAGGATATCAAAGAGCACATTTCTTTTATCTACTGGGGGAATATTTATCGCCACATTTTCTACAAGTTGGAATTGCCTATGATTACAATCCGAGCATTGTTCAGTCTGTGACAATCACTCCTGAGAATTATTCTCTTCCCTACGGTGTTGGAAGTCCTTATGGACAGGGAAACTTTGGTGGAAATCAAAATCCAGTGAATACTTCTGGAAAAGTTGAACAATGGAGAGTGTTTTTAGCAAATCAAAGATGCCAAGCCTTTCAACTTACAGTTCAAGAAATTTATGATCCTTCTTTTGGAGTTCCTGCAGGAGCTGGTTTAAGTTTGTCGGGAATAAATTGTATGATCTCTATTGCTCGAGGATTTAAAGCAATGTCTGCTAAAAACTCTGTAGGCGGTGGAACAAATGGGAATTCAGGGACATGAGTTTGTACGCTGATTATTTAAAAGAAAAAGAATCTAAACTTGTTTATGAAACTGAGAAGGGTTTTGTTGTTTATGAGTATCGACACGATGAAACTCAAATTAATGTCTATATCTCAACGATATATGTCGTTCCTGAATTTCGCAAAATGAACTACGCAGGCCAAATGGCAGATGAGGTTGTTAAAGAGGCAAAGAGTCGAGGATGTAGACTCCTTTATGGAAGCGTAATTCCATCTGCAATAGATTCAACAATTAGTGTAAAAGTATTATTGGGATATGGGATGACTCTTGATTCTTCTACTCAAGATTTTATTCTATTTAGAAAGGAAATTTAAATGGGGGCTGTAACTGGTATGTTGGGTCTTAATGGAGGAGCTGGTGGGACTGGTTTTTCTACCAACCCCGGAGTTAGTGGACAACAAATAAACGATACCTACGGAAACGTACAGCATACAGCGGCAGATCAAGCGGCACTGTTAAATGCTCTTCAAAATCAAAATGGTATCGCTAATCAAAACCAAGTTTATAACCAAACTCAAGGAATTATAAACGGCACGGGTCCCAATCCCGCGCAAGCCATGCTTAATCAAACAACGGGACAAAACGTTGCTAATCAAGCTGCTCTTATGGCGGGTCAAAGAGGTGCTTCTGCAAATCCAGGATTAATTGCAAGGCAGGCTGCTCAACAAGGAGCAAATATTCAGCAACAAGCCGCAGGGCAAGCTGCGACATTACAAGCTCAGCAATCGTTGAATGCAATTGGACAGGCTAGTGGACTTGCAAATCAAATGGCATCCAATCAAATTGGTCAAACAAATCAGAATAATGCTTCACAACAAGCCTTGTACGGACAAATGCTTGGGACAAACTCCGCAAATAATCAAATTCAAGGGCAGCTCGCTAATACTCAAATGGGGTTCTTACCCGGCATTGTTGGAGGAGCCTTAAATGCCGCAGGAGGAGTTGGTGGATTGTTGGGCGGTACAAAAAAAGCCGGGGCAGCCGAAGGTGGAATGGCTGGTCAAGATTTTGGAGTAAATAATAACGGCCCTAAAAGCATGTTTGCTCAAGCGGTTAAAATGTCTGGCGGTAGTAACGTTGGAGATAAATTAAAAGAAGGCGGTCATGTTCCTGGAAAAGCACAAGTAAAAGGTGATTCTTATAAGAACGATAATGTCAAAGCAATGCTTAGTCCAAATGAAATTGTATTGCCTAGAAGCATAACAATGTCAAAAGACCCTGTTGGCGAAAGCGCTAAATTTGTAGCCGCTATAATGGCAAAAAAGGGAATGAGAAATTAAATATGCTTCCATGTCTTGTTTTTTACAATAGCAAGAATAGTAGGCTTAGAAACTCCAAATTCTTTTGCTATGCAATGAGCCCCTTTTTCATAAGGGATATACTTAGCCCTAATCTTTTTCACATCATCTTCAGTAAGTGCACGATTCCCGTTTCTTTCTCCGGTAGGATGACGTCTATGTCTCATAAGGATATAACCGCGCGCTTGACGATTTTTCCTAACTTTATCGGCAGTATTTTCAGGACCAGTGGCCAAAAACAAATGTTTGGGATTTACACAACCTGGATTGTCGCATGTATGACAAACGCAAAGTGCGTCATTATAATTCCCATAATGGAAAAAATAAGCAATACGATGAGCTCCTCTATGAATATGTTTTTTCGTTATGGAGTGTTGAAAAGAAAAGCTGCCATATCCATCTTTGTCTTTTCCAGCGGTCCATTCATGACAAATATGTTCTGGGATAAGTTCTACATATTTGAAAAAACTATCTCTATACGATTCATTTATGAAAGGCATGGTTACTCCACATGAATATGGATTTTTCAAAATTTAAGAAAATTTCTTCGGATGATAAAATAACTATTTTGGAGCATCCAAACAAGCATCAAATAAAGATAAGCCATAAAAAGTTATCTCCTGAATTCAAAGCCAAGCTTGATGAGCTTCCAATGCACATGGCTAAAGGCGGAGTTTCGGGTCCTGCTAAATCTAGCAATAAAATGCCAGGAAGTCCCACAGAGCCAAAACAAGAAGAACCTTCTGGTCCTTGCCAAAATAAATCATGTAAGAGCTACGGCCACGCCCATCCTAATTGCAAATGTTACGGCGGATATGCTGAGGGCGGAGAAGCTAAAAACTTCTGCGACGATAACAGAGCACATTTCAAAGACTGCCAATATTATGCAAAAGGTGGACCGGCCAAGGGAACTCTTCCTGAAACCGTGGTAGAGGAACAAGCACCGGCTCCAACTTCCAATCCAGACGATATACAAGTACCACAATATGAAAATTCAGCTCCTCAAATGCCTCCAGTGCAAGAAGAAAATTCTCCAGATTTTGGACCCACATCTACGATGAATGTCGATCCATCTCCATTAGAACGGGCAAAGGAGCATGAACAATTTCTTCTACAAGAAAGACAGAAAGTAAAAGACGACTTAAATAACGGACATATAAAACCAGAAACCTACAAGGATCTTTTTGATAAAAAAGATACATTAGGGAAAATAGGTACTCTTTTTGGAATGTTAGTTGGAGGGGCTGGATCTGGATTATCTCATCAACCAAATGTTTTAATGCAAATGATGGATAATGAAATTAATAGAGATTTAGAAGCTCAAACGAAAAGCGCCGCAAATAGACAGAATTTTTTGACCATTGCTCAGCATGGACTTGCTAATCAAGCAAATGTCACGGGACAAAATATTCTCAATGATACGAATAAATTTATATATGGTAAAATGGGTGCAGATTTAACTGCTTTAGATCATCTCTCAAAAATTGCTTTGAGTTATCCCGAAGGAAGTCCTCAAAGACAAAAAGCAATGTTAACGTTAGCAACATTAGGTCAAAGTGTTGATAAATCCCACGCAAGCATGTTGTCACAAGCTGCGATGGCTCAAGCTAAAACAGAAGCTCTTGGTGGAACGGGTAATACCGCGTTAATGAAAACTGGATTGTTAGGTCCAGAGTTTAAAGAATTGGGTGAAGATATCGAAAGCAGAACAATGGGTGATCCAGATTTTGGACAAGCAAAATTGCCAGTTCCTCCAGAGGTAAAAACCGAACTTACTGGTAAAAAAACTTATGACCAATTGGCTAGAGAATATATCGATTTTGCAAAAAAGAATCAGGCCAATTGGAAAAATATGAATATTCCAGAAAGATTAGCGGTTCAAAAAAAGGGCGCGACTATGGCCGCAAATCTCCAGGGCGCCTACAGATTAAAATCTAAAGGAGGCGTTTATAAAGAGGGGGAACAACATTTTATTGAAAGCATTGTTCCGAGCCAGCCAGTATCCTGGAGCTCCAGAATTAGCGTCCTCCCAAAAGTAGAGCAAACAATTCAGGATAATCAAACTGAAGCAAATGTTTTGGCTAAATCTTATAAAATTCCATTTAAAGGTTTCCAATCTAATGCAAAACAGACGTCTCCATCTGAAAAAGCTCAATCAAAAGAACAAATAAAAATAGTTAATGGGGTTAAATATAAGCGGGGAAAAAATGGCGAAGCCATTGAGGTGAAATAAATGGATTTTGATTCTTTGAAGGATGATAGCGAAACAAAAAATTCATCCAGTCATCCGGTTATGTTTGATGATTTAAAACCAGATACTAAACCGTTAATGTTTGATGAATTAAAAGATGATAATGAAAAATCTAATATTTCATCACCACAAATTTCCACAGGCATCTCTGGGACTGCACATTTTATTCCCCCAAATTCACCGGCATCTCAAGATCCAGAAACTATGAGGCAGATCGGCTCTGCATTAGAGGGGGCTGCGCAAGGCTTTGCCGGGCCGTTAGCTACTGCTGCCGAATTAGGATTAAATAAAATAGGTGTACCAGGATTTTCTCCTCAAGAAATAAAGAAGAGAAGGGAAGACTATCCAGGAACATTTGGTGGTGGAGAGGCGTTAGGTATAGGCGCGGGGCTATATACAGGGGTCGGAGAGGCAGGCTTATTAGCAAAAATGTTTGGTGGCGCTGAGGGCGCGACCTGGCTTACGAGAATTGGATCAGGGGCTCTTAAAAATGGAATACAGGCTGGATTAATTCAAGGTGGAAATGAAATATCAAAATCATTATTAGGACAAGCCGATCCAGAAACCCCAGTATCTACCGCTCTAGCTCATATTGGAGCCTCTTCTTTGTTTGGAGGAGCTCTCGGAACCATTTTCTCTTCTGCTGGTGAAATGACGAATTTAGCTAAAACAAAAAATTTACCGAAAATGGTAAATGATTGGGCTGCGGGGTTTGGAACCAAATCAATGCCAAACGCTCAAGAAATAGAATTAATGGAAACCCCTATGGGTGTAGATCCAAAAATGTATAAGGCTGGGCAAAAATTTTATGACGATATTGTAAATGGTGACATTGGAAAAGGATTTAAAACAAATATGATAAGAACTGCTGGAAGAACGGCAGCCCCGATAATAGGGGCAATAGTCGGGGGTAATCCCGTAGCCGGAAGTCTTGCCGCTTCCGGATTAGAATACGGAGTAGAAAAAGCTTTAGAGGCTGGAATACCTGTCGCAGCTCGAAAATATGCTGGCCCCGCTCTTTATAGAATGTCATCTGAGGGCCAGTTAGAACACGGAATAGAAGATGTATTAAATTATTGCTCTAGTATTGCTCGAGGTGAATCAGCGATCTCAAAAGGAGTCCAGTCTCTATTTGGCGGACCAGTAATAGTTGATACTTATGATTATTCTAAAAAAAGAGATTCTTTAAAAAAGATAATGGAAGAGGGCGGAATAGATTCTCAGATAACTGGTGAAATAAAGAATCAGGATCACACACATATGTATGCTGAGGGAGGCCATGTACAATCAGAAAAAACGAATGAACCAAACTCTATTGCTAAATATTTTCCAGAACATAATGTTTTATTGAACGCTGCGAAATCTAGAATTTCAAATTATCTTAATTCGGTTCGTCCCATTTCAACGGCGTCAACTCTTCCGTATGATAAAATACATAAAGACAAGATAAAGGAACGACAATACGACAAGACCTTAGATCTTGCTAATAATCCTCTTTCCGTCTTAAAGCATATTAAAAATGGAACTCTACTCCCCAAGCAAGTGCATGATTTTAGATCAATGTATCCGGAGTTATATAACAATCTTTCAAAAAAAATCACCGAAACGATCATGCAAGGAAAATTAAAAGACGAGAAAATGCCCCCGTATAAAACACGGCAAGCGATGAGTTTATTTTTGGGTTCAAATTTGGATAGCACTTTGACTCCTCAAAATATAATGGCCGCACAAGCTGTGTTCGTTCAGCAAAAGGCTCAAAAATCAATCGCGGCATCTAAGACAAATAATTTAGTTAAAGATTCAAAGGAATATCAGACCGCAGAACAAGCGAGACAAGATCGGGCTAACGATTGATTAATTTCTTAACCTTTTTACGTCGACTGGAAATTTCTCCAATACAATGATTTTCTCCACTTTGTAGTTCACTTGAGTCCATACTTATTCTTTTTGCATCCTTTTTGGATTTAGCTCTAACCACCCAAACCTCACAATAAGGCATGGGAATGTGGACTTCATACCAAACAAGGACCTGGCGTATATTAGACATATTTAACCTCTTTTATTTCTAGAAAATCTTTTAATAGCATTAATGTTTTGAACCAATTTTCTTTTATCTTCTTTAAGAAGATCCAAGGCAAATTCACAGGCAATTATTTTTGAATATGATTTATAAAGAATTACATTGGATTGGTTAAATTGAGATCGGTCCTCTAAATCAGATTTTTTGACCTTAAGAATAGATAAACCAGAATCATCGCCAACGACGACAAAGTAAAACCTAAGCATTTTTGTCATGTTTATCGTCTTTATCGTCTTTAACGGAATAGTCCCAGGCATCAATAAGAATCGCGGAAAAGTTGCATATGAAACTAATCACTATAATCAGGACGATAGCTCCAATACTCATAAATCACCTCAGATCTAAATATACCACAATTTGATGCAAAGTGTCAATCTTCTTAATAGGGCCAATTTTCTTCTCATGTACCTTCAGCTTTGGTAACAGCATTTTTAATGCGAACCAGCAAGTATATATTATGGCCAGCATTTTGACCACATTCTAAAAACTCTCTGCATGCCTCTAATAATTCAGGAGCCGCAGCTATGAGTCGCGCAGAATTATCGTCCGGCAATTCCAACCCATTTGTCTTTTCATTAAAGTACATTATGCATTTAGCGTTTATTGAAACGCTGCCATCCTCTTCGCAAGTCACGAGACTATTTCTGAACCAAGTCCATTTCATTTTGCCTCCGACGTATTATTATGCTTATCAATCAGATCTTGAGTTTCGTGCGAAGAACAATTACAAGAAAAAAGATATCCCCAGAATAGGTTCGTGATGACGATAGATCCAATTACTTCTAAGAAAACCATAAATCACCTCAGATCTAAATATAACACAATTTAATGCGAAGTGTCAATCTAGTAATCAATAATCCCAAATTAAACCTTAATAGGGACCTTCGCTCACGAGGCGATTAACTGATAATCAAGGGGGAAAACCATGTCAGATAGACCCTTAATCAAGCCAGATCTAACCAAACCACTTTTAAATGCAGTATCAATGGCATCAGATATCACAAGCCTTCCTACAATCATTCAGCGGTTGCCTGGTATCTCATACGACATTGCTTGGACTGGTACTCCAACGGGGACATTTCAAATCCAAGTCTCAAACACAGTGACTTTAAATCTAGATGGAACGCTCCAGAATGCAGGTAATTGGACCACTCTTCCGACCTCCTCATTTTCAGGTACCTATCCTGTTCCAGCAGGAAGTACCTCAAACGGCTTTATTGATGTCGTGGGGACTGAGGCATACGCCGTTCGCATTAAATATACTCGTTCCAGTGGTACTGGCACTCTTACGGTCCTTGCGGCCGCGAAAGTCTGGTGATCTATGGCAGACTCAACATCTTATGCAAAATATAGTGGTTCCGTGTCGGGTGTAATTTCAGGAACTGTTCCTATTGCGAACGGTGGAACAGGACAAACCACAAAAGCTCCGGCATTTGATGCTCTCTCACCCATGACCACGGGCGGAGATCTTATTTATGGTGGAGCTTCAGGAACTGGGACAAGGCTTGCTAATGGTAGTGCTGGACAGGTTCTAACAAGTGGTGGAACAACGGTAGCTCCGACTTGGACGACTCCGACTGCACCATTAAGTAGCTATGTGTGGCTCGATACTCCGAGTGGATTTGGATCTACTGATAATAAGATTAGAAAATTCACAAATAAAGTCGCGAGTGCCGGAACTGATCTCACCACTGTATTTAACGACGCAACTCACGGTACCACGATCACAGTAAATACTGCGGGGACCTATTCTATTCATTATTCTGGTGATTCGCTTGTTGGATCTGGAGTGTATGGAATCAGTGTGAATTCTAATCAATTAACGACCTCAATTTCAGGTATTACTAGCACTAATGCTTTAGGTATGGGAACAACGCCAACAAATGGTGATCGTGGCACAACTATTTCTGTAACTTTGCCTTTTGCGGTCAACGATGTGATCAGGCCTCATTGCGATGGTCTAGAAACCGCTTCTGCCAATACTTGTAAGTTTTTTGTTACGCGAGTTAATTAAAGGAGAAATATATGTGGGATTTCGTATTAGCTCATCAAGGTTTGTTTGCAGGTCTTGGAGTAGCAGTTTTGGATTTAGTGTTCGCACTTAGTCCAAGTCTTGCCTCAAATGGTTTGCTCCACGCTTTCTATTTATGGCTTAAACCTTCGGCTCCGCCTAAATAATTTGGCTCAAATCAAATTAAATGGCATGATTTAGCTATGGATGGATTACTAGAATCAATAGCTGAGTCTGTAATTCTAAATGCTGCAGAAAACGTTGTCTATATGGCAACGATGCCTATTCAATATTTTCTAGAAGATCGTCCTTTAGTCAAAGAAATGAAAGCTACAACTCAGATCCAAGGACCAATTGGCCTTCTTATAAAGGTTAATACTAAGAACTCTGTCGGGACCGTAGTAGCTCTTGTAAATGAGGCTGTAAATCAGCTTTCTAAAGATAAGATCATAGATCCAAGCATGATCAGGCAGCTTCACGCAGCAAAACTTTCAAGCTTTGAAGAGACTATTGAGGTTTTCTTATTTTCATTAGAAGATCCAATGAATGAAACTCACTAAAATATTGGGTGGCAAGAAAGCTCAAGCTCGCGGCAACGAGTTTGAGAGCCTTGTCCGAATGAGATGTCGAAGCCTTGGGATTAAGTTCACTCATCACCCCACAGGCTGTAAAGCTTTTGGGAAAAAAAGATTTCATACAATTAAGACGGGTTATGACTTCTCTCTATTTTGGGATAAAAAAGTTTGTCTCATTGATTCAAAATCTTTTGATAGCGATAGAATTGTTAAGTCTCAAGCCACACCTCATCAAGTAGATGCATTGTATGATTTAGAACAGTCTGGATTTATGGCTGGATATTTAATTTATTTTAGACCCTTGAAATCTGTCTATTTTGTAAAATCATCTGCACTCTATTTCTTAAAAGATAGGGGTTCCATATCTCATCAAGACATGTTGTCATTAGGTGAAATCACAACTTTTGATCTTAAGAAACTTTTTGAGGGGACGGTATGAACGAGACATTAACTCAAGGTGCAGTTCTATTTTCTCTTGGGATGTTTGTACTAGAAAAAGTATGGAGCATGCTCAGTAATAAATCAAAAGCTCTCACTGAGAACACATTAGCTATTACTAAGCTCACTA
>Ga0265320_10003213_pt1 | contig 11049 bp, 10 predicted proteins | sample 4827metaG_FD_202087 | JGI IMG/M metagenome (GOLD analysis project Ga0265320, IMG submission 202087) | Rhizosphere microbial communities from Carex aquatilis grown in University of Washington, Seatle, WA, United States - 4-8-27 metaG | ecosystem: Host-associated > Plants > Roots > Rhizosphere >...
CCAGGGCGGCGAATGGCACCTGCTGGGCGGCGTCGGCGTCGTGTTCCTGGTCGGCAACGTGCTGGAGGGCAATTTCCTGACGCCCAAGCTGGTGGGCGACCGGGTCGGCCTGCATCCGGTGTGGATCATCTTCTCGCTGCTGGCCGGCGGTGCCCTGTTCGGCTTCGTCGGCATCCTGCTGGCGGTGCCCGCCGCTTCGGTGATCGGCGTGCTGACCCGCTTCGCCCTGCAGAACTACATGAAAAGTTCCCTGTACGACGGCGTCGGGGACGATTACAGCAAGTCATGAGCGACGCCCAGCTTCCCCTGGCGTTCGGGCACGTGCCCTCGCTGGCCGCTGACGATTTCCTGGTGGCGCCTTGCAACGAGGCGGCCCATGCCTGGGTGTCCGCGCCCGGGCGCTGGCCCGGCCCGGCCAGCATCCTCGTCGGCCCGGCGGGCAGCGGCAAGACCCATCTGGCCCATCTGTTCGCCCATGCCGGCGGTGGCATGCTGATTTCCGCCGCCGAGGTCAGCCCCGAATCCTCGCGTCCCCTGCTGGAATCGGTGCCGGTGCTGGTGGTGGAGGATTGCGACCGGCCCGGAGCCCTGGACGAGGTGGCGCTGTTCCATCTGATCAACCAGGGCCGCGAGCTGGGCCGTATCCTGCTGCTGACCGCCCGCACTCCGCCGGTTGCCTGGGCGGTACGGCTGCCTGACCTGCGCTCGCGGCTGCTGGCCATGCCGGTGGCGTCCATCGGCACTCCCGACGACGCCCTTCTGGCCGCCCTGCTGGTCAAGCTGTTCGATGATCGCCAGTTACGCATCGGCGAGGATGTGGTTCACTTCCTGGTGGGCCGCATGGAGCGCAGCTTCGCCGCCTGCGCCGGTCTGGTGGAGCGTCTGGACCGTGCCGCCCTGGCCGGCCGCCGCTCCGTCACCGTGCCGCTGGCCCGGCGCATTCTGGAGGATGACGACAATGGATCTGGGACTGAAGGGCCGTAGCGCCATCGTCTGCGGCGCCTCCCGGGGCTTGGGCCGCGCCTGTGCCGAATCCCTGGCCCGCGAGGGCGTCAACGTGGTGATGGCGGCGCGCCGCCCCGAGGTGCTGGAGCAGGCCGCCAAGGAAATCCGCGCCAGGACCGGCGCCGCCATCAAGACGGTTCCGGTGGACGTCACCACCCCGGCGGGGCGGGGCGTGCTGCTGTCCATCCTTTCCGATCCCGACATCCTGGTGACCAATGCCGGCGGCCCGCCGCCCGGCGATTTCCGCGACTGGGACCGTGCACAGTGGATCAAGGCGCTGGACGCCAACATGCTAACCCCCATCGAGCTGATCAAGGCCACGGTGGATCAGATGATCGCGCGGAAATTCGGGCGCATCGTCAACATCACCTCGGCGGCGGTGAAGGCCCCCATCGACATCCTTGGCCTGTCCAACGGGGCGCGGGCGGGACTTACCGGCTTTGTCGCCGGGCTGGCGCGCCAGACGGCGCGCCACAACGTCACCATCAACAACCTGCTGCCCGGTCCGTTCGATACCGACCGCCTGCGTGTCACCATGGAGGGACAGGCCAAGGCTCAAGGCATTGGGGTGGACGAGGTGCTGGACAGGCGGCGCCAAGCCAATCCCGCCGGCCGCTTCGGCGATCCGGCCGAGTTCGGCGACGCCTGCGCCTATCTGTGCTCGGCCCAGGCCGGCTTCATCACCGGCCAGAACCTGTTGATCGACGGCGGCGCGTTTCCGGGAACGCTGTAGTCAGCCTTCCTCTGAGCCAAGATCTTTCGGGCGGACAAAGGCCGCCAGCCGGCCGCGCCCCGCCTCCACCTCGCCCCAATGGCCGATGTCCAGATCGATGGCCGCCAGGGCGCCGGTGGGGAACTTGTCCGCCAGGGCGGCCAGTTGGGCCGGGTCGCCGTGATGGTCGACCAGCACTTCGGCCAGGCGGCCGATACCGGGATTGTGGCCGATCATCAGCACCGACTCGATGTGATCGTCCAATCCACGCAGCCGGGTCAGCAGCCGCGCCTTGCTTGCTTCGTACAATTCGGCCTCGATGGTCACCGGCACGCCCTCGAGATGGGGTTCGAGCAATTCCCAGGTGGCCAGGGTGCGCGCCGCCGCCGACACCAGGGCGATGCCCGGCCGGATGCCCTGTTCCTCCATGTATCGCCCCATATGCTTGGCGTCCTTGCGGCCGCGTCCGTTCAGGGGACGGTCGAAATCCTCGGTCGCCGGGCTATCCCAGCTGGATTTGGCGTGACGGAGCAGGAACAGTTTTCTCATTTCGGTAATCGCCTCGGCCATGACAGGGCTTCGCTCAGGATATATAAATGAGAGGGGGCGCACCACGCCTCGTCCAGTGGAGAAACACAGTGACCCATGCGCAGGCCGCCGACCTTCCCGTCATCGATATCGAATCCAAGGATCGCTTCATCAATCGGGAATTGTCGTGGCTGGCCTTCAATGGCCGGGTGATCGAGGAGGCGTTCAATCCGCACCACCCGCTTTTGGAGCGGCTGCGCTTCCTGTCCATCTCGGCGGCCAACCTGGACGAGTTCTACATGGTGCGCGTCGCCGGCCTGAAGGGGCAGGTGGATGCGGGCGTCATGACCACCAGCCAGGACGGGCTGACTCCCGCCCAGCAATTGGCCGCCATCAATTCCGAGGCGGCCCGGCTGCTGGAGGCCCAGAAGAAGTGCTGGCGCGAGCTGAAGGTCGATCTGCGTCAGGCGGGCATCGCGGTCATCGACCGCTCCGAGCTGTCCAAGGCCGATATGAAGTGGCTGGAAGGCCGGTTCATGGAGCATGTCTTCCCGGTGCTGACGCCGCTGGCCATCGACCCGGCCCATCCGTTCCCCTTCCTGCCCAACGGCAGTTCGGCCCTGGTGCTGCACCTCAACAAGCTGGATGACGGCGAGGTGCTGCGCGCCCTGCTGCCGCTGCCCAGCCAGATCGAGCGCTTCACCCGCCTGCCCGGCGACGGCATCCGTTTCCTGCCGCTGGAAGAATTCGTACTGCTGTTCCTCGACCAGCTTTTCCCCGGCTTCCGCATGGAATCCTTCGGCCATTTCCGGGTGATCCGCGACACCGAGATGGATATCGACGAAGAGGCCGAGGATCTGGTCCGCGTGTTCGAATCGGCGTTGAAGCGCCGCCGTCGCGGCCATGTCATCCGGCTGACCTTCAACATGGGCATCCCCGAGGACCTCAAGACTCTGGCCATCGCCGAGATGCACGCCGACCAGGAGGACGTGTTCGAGATCGACGGCCTGCTGGGTCTGGTGGACACCAAGCGCCTGATCGTCGACGAGCGCCCCGACCTGCTGTTCCCGCCCTACCACGCCCGCTTCCCCGAGCGTATCCGCGATTTCGGCGGCGATTGTTTCGCCGCCATCCGCAAGAAGGACATCGTCGTCCACCACCCGTTCGAAAGCTTCGACGTGGTGGTGCAGTTCATCCGTCAGGCGGCGGCCGATCCGGCGGTGGTGGCCATCAAGCAGACGCTGTACCGCACCAGCGCCGATTCCCCCATCGTCAAGGCGCTGGTTGAGGCGGCCGAGGCCGGCAAGTCGGTCACCGCCATGGTGGAACTGAAGGCCCGCTTCGACGAGGAGGCCAACATCCGCTGGGCCCGCGATCTGGAACGGGCCGGGGCTCAGGTGGTGTTCGGCTTCCTGGAGCTGAAGACCCACGCCAAGATTTCCCTGGTGGTGCGCCGCGAGGGCGGCACCCTGGTGTCCTATGTCCATTTCGGCACCGGCAACTACCACCCCATCACCGCCAAGATCTATACCGACCTGTCGTTCTTCACCTGCGACCCGGCGCTTTGCCGCGACGCGGCCAAGACCTTTAACTTCATGACCGGCTACGCCAAGCCCGACGGCATGGAGAGCCTGGCCATCGCCCCCATCTATCTGCGCAAGAAGGTACTCTCCCTGATCGACGACGAGATCGCCAATGTGAAGGACGGCAAGCCGGGCGCCATCTGGGCCAAGATGAACTCGCTGGTCTGCCCGCAGTTGATCGACGCGCTGTACCGCGCCTCGCAGGCCGGGGTGAAGATCGATCTGGTGATCCGCGGCATCTGCTGCCTGCGGCCCGGCGTGCCCGGCCTGTCCGACAACATCCGGGTGAAAAGCATCGTCGGGCGCTTCCTCGAGCATTCCCGCGTGATCTGCTTCGGCAATGGTCACCGCCTGCCGTCCCGTCATGCCAAGCTGTTCATCTCCTCGGCCGACTGGATGCCGCGCAACATGGACTGGCGGGTGGAATCCTTCGTACCCATCGAAAATCCCACCGTGCACCGCCAGATTCTCGATCAGATCATGGTGGCCAACCTCAAGGATCAGGCCCAGACCTGGATTTTGCGCCCCGACGGCGTCTATGAGCGCTTCCAGGCCGAGGAGGGGGCGTTCAACGCGCACACCTACTTCATGACCAATCCGTCCCTGTCGGGTCGGGGCAGCGCGGGCGAACGCGGGCGCAAGTCGAAGCACCTGCAACTTGCTTAACCGGCCATGAAGATCAAGCTGCGCCAGGACCCCATCGGCATCGTCGATATCGGGTCCAATTCCATTCGCCTGTGCGTCTACGACATGGCCCAGCGTGTTCCCGTGCCGCTGTTCAATGAAAAGGCGGTGTGCGGCCTGGGCCAGGGAGTGGGCGGCACCGGACGGCTCAGCCCGGAAGGGGTGGAGGCCGCGCTGGTGGCGGTGGGGCGCTTCGTGACCCTGTGCCGGGCCATGGAGGTGGAGCGCCTGGACGTGCTGGCCACGGCGGCGGTGCGCGATGCCGTCGACGGCCCCGATTTCGTGCATGAGATCGAGCGGCGCTTCGACGTGCAGGTCAAGGTGCTGACCGGCGGGCAGGAGGCCAAGATGGCCGCCATGGGCGTGCTGTGCGGCACTCCCGACGCCAACGGCATCGTCGCCGATCTGGGCGGCGGCTCGCTGGAACTGGTCACCGTGCAGGACCAGAATTTCGGCTTGCACGTCACCATGCCGCTGGGCCTGCTGCGCCTGTCCGAGGCCTCGGCCGACGACCGGGCCAAGGCGGCCGATATCGTCGACGGCCACCTGAAGGGCATTGCCTGGCTGGGCGAGGGGAAGGGGCGCAATCTCTACGCGGTCGGCGGGGCGTGGCGGTCCATCGCCCGCATCTGCATCGCCCAGACCCAGCATCCGCTGACCGTGCTGGACAATTTCTCGCTGGATGCCCGCGAGGCATTGTCCATCCTGGAACTGGTGTCGACCCAAAGCCGCAAGTCGCTGGAGAAGGTTCCCGGCATCTCCAAGAAGCGCACCGGCGGCCTGCCCATGGCGGCGCTGATCCTATCCCGGGTGATCCGCGCCATCGGCCCGTCGCGATTGGTATTCTCCATCTACGGCATGCGCGAGGGGCAATTCCTCAAGCGCCTGCCCGACAGGCTGAAGCAGGAAGACCCGCTGCTGTCGGTGTGCCGCCACATGGCGTTGCTGAACTCCCGCTTTCCCGAACACGGCGACGAACTGCTGGCCTGGATGGCGCCGCTGTTTCCGTCGGAGAGCACGCGGGAAAGCCAGTTGCGCCACGCCGCCTGTCTGGTGTCCGATATCTTCTGGAACGAGCACCCCGATTACCGCGCCGAACAGGCCTTCCTGCGCATCCTGCGCCTGCCGTTCATGGGCGTCGGCCACCGCCACCGCGCCGCCATCGCCTTCGCGGTGTTCTGCCGCTATCAGGGCAACGAGGACTCGCCCGAGGTGGCCCGCTTCATCCAACTGCTGGACGAAGGCGCCTTCCGCCGCGCCCGGGTGGTAGGCCTCGCCCTGCGTCTCGCCCATACCCTGTCGGGGGGCGCCCCCAATCTGCTGCGCCAGACCCGGCTGTTCGTCGAGGACAGATATCTGATCCTCGAGGTGCCGGCCGACAACCCGGCCTTCACCCTCGATGGTGACCGCTCCTTCGACCGCCTCGCCAAGATCCTTGAGTGCGAAGCCCTGATTTTCCGGCGGGTGAAGTGACCAAAATTTACATCGATGGCGACGCCTGTCCGGTCAAGGACGAGGTGTTCAAGGTGGCGGGGCGCTATGGCCTGGCCGTCACCGTGGTGGGCAATGCCTGGCTCCGGCTGCCCCAGGACCCGCTGATCACCATGATCGTGGTACCCGATGGTCCCGACGCCGCCGACGACCGTATCGCCGAACTGATCGAGGCGGGAGACATCTGCGTCACCAACGACATTCCCTTGGGCTCCCGCTGTCTCGCCAAGCGGGCGCTGGCGCTGCGCCCCAACGGCAAGCCCTTTACCGAGAATTCCATCGGCGACGCCCTGGCGACGCGGGAACTGATGAACACGCTGCGCGAGATCGGCACCATGACCGGCGGCCCGGCGCCTTTCGCCAAGCAGGATCGCTCCCGCTTCCTGTCGGCGCTGGACACCATGGTGCATCAGGCGAAACGGGTTATCCCCTAAGCAGTTCGTTTACCGCCAGGGCCAGATTCATCGCCTCTGTAGAGCGATTGTCCTTCAGCAATGCCTCGGCCAGTCCGGTCTGGGCGTGGGCCCAGATTCCCTGCTGGGCGGCCAGAACGGGGGTGCGCACCGCCTCGCCCTCGAAGGAGCGGCGGCAGGTGCCGGCATCGGCGGAGTTGTGGGCGCGGCAGGGCAGGGGGCGGGCGGCGTGGATGCCGCACAGGCCGTCATCCTCCAGCAGCGGGCAGCGGATGCGGGCCGCCCACCATTGCCGCTGGTCCAGGCCGGCACCCTTGGCCGCCGCCTCGCGGGCGCGGGTGGCGATGGCGGCGCGGGCCTCGGACGGCTTGGCGGCGACGGCTTCGGCCACCAGGTCAAGCTCGGCGGCGGTGATGGCGACGATCTGGTGGCAGCACCACGAGCAGCCGGCGGCGCAGGCCTGCTGCTTCAACTGGGCATCCAGATTCAGCGCCTGCCGGACCTTGTCGAAAAAGGTATCGGTGGCGGCAATGGCGGCGCGAGCGGCGTCGGCCGGGCTCTGTCCTCGGGACAGGGCTTCGGCGGCTGCCGAGGCCGATTGTCGCCGGGCGTCGGAATAGCCGAGCCCGGCCAAATCAGTCGGCCGCCACCGGCTCGGCGGAACAGGCCTCGACCGGCTCGATGGGCACGGTGCGCAACCGGCGGCCATCGGTGCAAAAGCCCAGGCCGAGATGGCCGTGCTTCAGCTTCAGGGCGTCGGCGCCGAACAGTTCGCGCCGCCAGCCGTGCAGGGCCGGGACGTCGGCATCGTCGTCGGCGGCGATGGCGTCGATGTCGGCGGAATTGGCGATCAGCTTGCCGGCCACGCCGTGCTCGTCGCACTTCATCTTGAGCAGCACCTTGAGCAGTTCGACCACCGGGCCGAGGCCCTTGGGCACTTCGACCCGATCGCTGGGCTTGGGGCAGTCGGCTTCCGGCAAGGCCATGCCGCGCTTGACCGCCTCCAGGACGGCCTGACCCATCTTGCCCTCGACCAGTCCCTTGCCGATGCCCCGCGTGCGGCCCAGCTCGTGGGTGTCGACGGGGTGGTGGGCGGCGATCTCGGTCAGGGTCTCGTCCCTGAGGATGCGCTGGCGCGGCAGGTCGCGCTCCTGGGCCTCGCGCTCGCGCCAGGCGGCCAGTTCCTTGAGCACGCCCAGGAAGCGCGGCGAGGTGGAGCGGGGCTTCAACCGGCGCCAGGCGTTCTCGGGATCGACCCGGTAGGTGCCGGGCTCGGTCAGCAGGGCCATTTCCTCGGCCAGCCATTCGATGCGGCCGTTCTTCTCCAGCTTGCGCACCAGCTTTTCATAGGCGACGCGCAGATGGGTGACGTCGGCCAGGGCGTACTGGACCTGCTTTTCCGACAGCGGCCGCATGGACCAGTCGGTGAAGCGCATGGATTTGTCGATGCGGGCCTTGGCCAGTTGCGAGGCCAGGGTCTCGTAACCCACCGCGTCGCCGAAGCCGCAGACCATGGCGGCGATCTGGGTGTCGAAGATGGGGGTGGGGATGGCGTCGGCCAGATGCAGGAAGATTTCCACGTCCTGGCGGGCGGCGTGGAACACCTTCAGCACGCTGGTATCGGCCATCAGCTCGAACAGCGGGGCCAAGTCCATGCCCGGCGCCAGCGGATCGATGGCGCGCGCTTCGTCGGGCCCGGCCACCTGGACCAGACAGAGCTGGGGCCAGTACGTCTTCTCCCGCATGAATTCGGTGTCGACGGTGACGAACGGGGCGGATTTCAGTCGGCGGCAGAAAGCCGCAAGCGACTCGGTATCAGAGATCATCGGCATGGCTGCCACAGATACACCCTGGCGGCGGTTCCGGCAAGCGCGGGGCTGCCTCAAACCGCCCGCGACGCCGTCCGCTTCCGGTCGAGCGCTTCCCAGGTCATCTGGATCAGGTCGCGCAACTGGTCTCGGCTCATGCCGGAAAGCGTGGTCTCGCGCAGCGGATTGGGGACGGCGATGCGAGCGGCCGGCGACGAATCCGGCCGTCCACGGATGCGGCGGTCGGGGCCGACATAGGACTCGCTCACCACGAAGCAGCGGCGCTTGCGGGTGAGGGCGGTGATCCGCTCGGCCACCTTCACCGGATCGACGGGTTTCTCCAAGATGGCGTCGGCGCCGCAATCCAGCAGGTGGGAAAGGTGCTCGGTCTGGGCCAGCGAGGTCATCAGGACCGTGATGGCGAAGGCGTTCTCGGCCCGGATGCCCCGGCGCATGTCGCGCACCAGGGCGCAGGCCGCCTCCACGTCGCCGTCGGTGTCGACCACCAGCAGGTCGACCGTGCCGGAACGCAGGTGGTCTTCCGCCCCGTCCCCTTCGTCGAGGCACAACAGGTCGCGGCACCCCAGCACCCCAAGGGTGCGGGCGACCACGTCGCGGCTTCTGGAATCGAGATTGCGCAAGAGAGCGCGCATACCTTGGGCGCTATGGGGGGCGTCGTGCGTCATGGCTCACCATCCTGGCAAGATCGGACGGACCTTCTGGCCGCCGGCATCCGATCACGCTCCGATCGGGCTGCCAGGAACGAGTTTGCCCCGGACTCGTAAATATTGGGTTATCCCGCCTTGACAAAATATGGCCCGGGATGCCTTCTTCCCGCTTCGAATTGGCAAGAGCCGCGTTACGAGGGTTTCATGCACGTCTATCGGTCACACACCTGCGGTCAGTTGAAGGCGGCGGATGCCGGCATCCAGGCGCGGCTGTCGGGTTGGGTTCATCGCAAGCGCGATCACGGCAACCTGCTGTTCGTCGACCTGCGCGACCATTACGGTCTGACCCAGTGCGTCATCGACGTGTCCAGCCCGGTGTTCGCCACCCTGGAAAAGGCGCGGCCCGAAAGCGTCATCACCGTCACCGGCAAGGTGGTCAAGCGCTCGGCCGAGACCATCAATCCCCGCCTGCCCACCGGCGAGATCGAGCTTCAGGTCGCCGAGGTGCAGATCCAGTCCATCGCCGACGTTCTGCCCCTGCAGGTGGCCGGCGATCAGGAATATCCCGAGGACATGCGCCTCAAGTACCGCTTCCTCGATCTGCGCCGGGAAGACGTGCACGCCAATATGATGCTGCGCTCGCGCGTCATCGCCCATCTGCGTCAGGCCATGATCAGCCAGGGCTTCACCGAGTTCCAGACGCCGATCCTGACCGCCAGCAGCCCCGAGGGCGCCCGCGACTATCTGGTGCCGTCGCGCCTGCATCCCGGCAAGTTCTACGCCCTGCCCCAGGCGCCGCAGCAGTTCAAGCAGCTCCTCATGGTGGCCGGCTTCGACAAGTACTTCCAGATCGCCCCCTGCTTCCGCGACGAAGCGGGCCGCGCCGACCGCAGCCCGGGCGAGTTCTACCAGCTCGACTTCGAGATGAGCTACGTGACGCAGGACGATGTCTTCGCCGCCATCGAGCCGGTGCTGGAAGGCGTGTTCAAGGAATTCGGCAAGGGCCGCGCCGTCACCCCCGCGCCTTTCCCGCGCATCACCTATGCCGACGCCATGCTGAAGTACGGCTCGGACAAGCCGGACCTGCGCAACCCCGTCATCATCGCCGACGTCACCGAGCCCTTCCGCGGCTCCGGCTTCGGCCTGTTCGCCAAGCTGGTGGACAAGGGCAACGTGGTGCGCGCCATCCCGGCGCCCGGCGCCGCCGGCCAGCCGCGTTCGTGGTTCGACAAGCTCAACGAGTGGGCGCGCGAGAACGGTGCCGGTGGCCTGGGCTACATCCAGTTCGCCGCCGACGGTCCCAAGGGCCCCATCGCCAAGAACCTGGAGCCCGCCCGGGTCGAGGCCATCAAGGCCGCCGCCAATCTCAAGGATGGCGACGCGGTGTTCTTCTCCTGCGACAAGGAGTTGCCCGCCGCCAAGTTCGCCGGAGCCGTCCGCACCAAGATCGGCAACGAGCTGGACCTGCTGGAAAAGGACGTCTTCAAGTTCTGCTGGACCGTGGACTTCCCCATGTACGAGCTGAACGAGGAGACCGGTCTGGTCGAGTTCTCGCACAATCCGTTCTCCATGCCCCAGGGCGAGATGGACGCGCTGCTGAATCAGGACCCGCTGACCATCAAGGCCTTCCAGTACGACATCATCTGCAACGGCGTCGAACTGTCGTCGGGCGCCATCCGTAACCATCGCCCCGACATCATGTACAAGGCCTTCGAGATCGCCGGCTATTCCGCCGCCCACGTGGAAGAGCATTTCGGCGGCATGCTCAACGCCTTCAAGTTCGGCGCGCCGCCCCACGGCGGCTCGGCGCCGGGCGTCGACCGCATCGTCATGCTGCTCGCCGACCAGCCCAACATCCGCGAGATCATCCTGTTCCCCATGAACCAGCAGGCCCAGGATCTGCTCATGCAGGCGCCTGCCGAGGTCACCATGGAGCGTCTGCGCGAGTTGCACCTCAAGGTCGACCTGCCCAAGCCGAAGAAGGACGTGAAGGAGGGCTGAGGCCTTCTCTTCGCCGAAAATGGGAAAGGGGGCTTCGGCCCCCTTTTTTCATGGATTGCGAAAGGAGGCGGAGCCGCCGCCTCAGGCGCTCAGCTTCACCGGCGTCTGGGACTGCCAACTGAGTTTGGCCAGGGCGTTTTCGGCGGTGCGGACCTG
>Ga0265320_10003214_pt1 | contig 11048 bp, 15 predicted proteins | sample 4827metaG_FD_202087 | JGI IMG/M metagenome (GOLD analysis project Ga0265320, IMG submission 202087) | Rhizosphere microbial communities from Carex aquatilis grown in University of Washington, Seatle, WA, United States - 4-8-27 metaG | ecosystem: Host-associated > Plants > Roots > Rhizosphere >...
GATCACGATCCCCCCCTTCCGGCAGATGCGGAAGGTCTCCCGGACCGCCTTCACGGGGTTGGCGATGTGCTCGAGGACGTGGTTCATGACGACGAAATCGAAGGCTCCGTCCGGGAACTGGGCCAGGACGCCGCCGTCAAGGTCGCCGACGACGTCGACCTTCACGAGCTTTTCGCTCGGGATCTCGCGGAAGAGCGCCGCGGCCTCGGTCTCGCTCATGGCGTCCAGGTACCTCGCGCGGGCCCCGCTCGGCAGCTGCGCCGGCTCATGCAGCGCGCCGATCTCAAGTCCGTCCCCGCACAGGAGGGCGTAGCCGTTCTTCCTGTGCTCGATCGGGGTCATCGGCGCGCGCCCGTGCCCCTGCCCCGGGCGGGTCGGGCCAGCTTCTTGAAGGTGCCCGACTTCAGGGAGTCGATCTGGTCCCTGATGAGCGCCGCCTTCTCGAACTCGAGCCTGTCGGCGGCCTCCCTCATCTCGTCCTCGAGCTCGGCGACCACGGCCGCCACGTCGTCGGGGCTCTCGGAGACCGCGGCCTCCTCCCGCTCGCCCGAGCCGTCGTAGGTCTGCAGGCTCGCCTGGGCGCCCCGCTTCACGCTCCTCGGCGTGATCCCGTGCTCCTCGTTGTAGGCGATCTGCTTCGCGCGCCTGGCGGTCGTGATCGCCAGCGTGCGCGCGATCGAGCCCGTGATGGTGTCGGCGTAGAATATGACCCGGCCCTTCTCGTGCCTCGCGGCCCGCCCCGCGGTCTGGATCAGGCTTGTCTCGCTGCGCAGGAAGCCCTCCTTGTCGGCGTCGAGGATCGCGACCAGCGCGACCTCGGGCAGGTCGAGGCCCTCCCGCAGGAGGTTGATCCCGATCAGGGCGTCGAAGTTGCCGAGGCGCAGGTTGCGCAGGATCTCGATCCGCTCGATCGTGTCGATGTCCGAGTGCAGGTACTCGACCCGGATCTTGGCCTCGCGCAGGAACGTCGTCAGGTCCTCGGAGAGGCGCTTCGTGAGCGTCGTCACGAGGACGCGCTCGCCGGCCGCCGCGGCGGCCTTGATCTCGCCGATCAGGTCCTCGACCTGGCCCTTGATGGGCCGGATGGCGATCTCCGGGTCGAGGAGCCCGGTCGGGCGGATGACCTGCTCAGCCACCACGGCGGAGCGCGCGACCTCGTACTCGGAGGGGGTCGCAGAGACGTAGAGCGTCTGGCCCGTGATCTGGCTGAACTCCTCCATGCTCTGCGGCCTGTTGTCCAGGGCCGAGGGAAGCCGGAAGCCGAAGTTGACGAGGGTCTGCTTGCGCGAGCGGTCGCCGTTGTACATCCCGCCGATCTGCGGCACGGTGGCGTGGCTCTCGTCGACCATCAGCAGGAAGTCCTTGGGGAAGAAGTCGATCAGGCACGAGGGCCGGTCGCCCGGCCGGCGGCTGCCGAAGTGGAGCGAGTAGTTCTCGATCCCGTTGCAGAAGCCCATCTCCGAGAGCATCTCCAGGTCATAGTTCGTTCGGGCCTTCAGGCGCTGAGCCTCGATGAGCCTCCCCTCGGCCACGAGGAGGGTGAGGCGCTGCTCGAGCTCCGCCTTGATCGAGGCTATGGCCGGGCCGAGCGAGCCGCGGCTCCTCACGTACTGGTTCGCGGGATACAGGTCGAACTTGTCCAGGTCGCGGATGACCTCGCCCGTAAGGGGCTCGAACTCGCTCATCCCCTCGACCGTGTCGCCGAAGAACTCGACCCGCAGGCCGTGCTCCATGTAGGCGGGCATGACGTCGACCACGTCCCCGCGCACGCGGAACCGCCCGGGCTTGAGCTCATAGTCGTTGCGCTCGTAGATGTTGTCGACCAGGCGCTCGAGGAAGGCGTTTCGCCCGAGCTCGCCGCCCCTGCGGATCGGGATCATGAGGTCGGTGAAGTCCTGCGGTGAGCCCAGCCCGTAGATGCAGGAGACGCTCGCGACGACGATCACGTCCCTGCGGCTGACGAGCGAGCTCGTGGCCGACATCCTCAGGCGCTCGATCTCCTCGTTGATGGAGGAGTCCTTCTCGATGTAGGTGTCGCTCGAGGGGATGTAGGCCTCGGGCTGGTAGTAGTCGTAGTAGCTGACGAAGTACTCGACGGCGTTCTCCGGGAAGAAGGCCTTGAACTCCGAGAAGAGCTGCGCCGCCAGCGTCTTGTTGTGGCAGATGATGAGGACCGGCCGCTCGCAGCGGGTGATCACGTTGGCCATCGTGAACGTCTTGCCCGAGCCGGTGACCCCGAGGAGCGTCTGGTAGCGGTTGCCGGCCCCGATCGAGGCGACCAGTTTCTCGATCGCCTGGGGCTGGTCGCCGGTCGGCTTGTAGTCGGAGCTGAGCTTGAAAAGCATGGCCAATCCCTATGACATCGGGCAGAACGTCACCATGTCAAAGGCAGTTGTCTCGACGCTGTATGATTCGGACGTCTTTCGCATGGCGTGCCGCCAATTTGACCAGGCGGCCGACGCGATCAACCTCCCGGAGGAGATAAGGGACAGGACCAAGTACCCGCGCCGGTGCATCGCCGTGTCGCTTCCCGTCAGGCGCGACAACGGAAGCGTCACGGTGTTCGAGGGCTACCGCGTGCAGCACAACATCTCGACAGGGCCGTCCAAGGGCGGCGTCCGGTTCCACGAGGGAGTCACGCTGGGCGAGGTCGCGGCGCTGGCCATGTGGATGAGCTGGAAGTGCTCGCTCGTCGGCCTGCCCTACGGGGGCGCCAAGGGCGGCGTCATCGTCAACCCCCGGGAGCTCTCCCCGACGGAGCTCGAGCACCTGTCGAGGCGCTACATGCAGGAGCTGATCGGCTTTGTCGGGCCCCAGCTCGACATCCCGGCCCCGGACGTCGGCACCAACGAGCAGATCATGGGCTGGATGATGGACACCTACTCGAACCACATGGGCTACATCACACCGGGGGTCGTCACCGGCAAACCCCTGGCGCTCGGGGGATCCCAGGGCAGGAGGGAGGCCACCGGGGCGGGCGTTGCCTACCTGGTCGGCAAGTACCTGGCGGACCTGAACATCCCCATCGGGAGCGCCACGGTCGCCGTCCAGGGCTTCGGCAACGTCGGAAGCGAGACCGCCCTCGCCCTCTCGGCGATGGGGGCGCGCGTCATCGCCGTCTCGGACTACACGGGCGGAATCCACAACCCCGCCGGGATCGACGTGAGGAAGGCCCTCGCCTACGTCCAGTACGCGGGCGTCCTCAGGGACTTTGACGGCGGCGAGCCGATAACGAACGAGCAGCTCCTGGAGCTGGAGTGCACGGTGCTCGTCCCCGCGGCCCTTGAGCGGGTCATCACGAAGGAGAACGCCCAGAGGCTCAGGTGCCGGGTGCTCGCCGAGGGCGCGAACGGCCCGACGACGAACGAGGCCGACAGGATCATCGAGGAGCGCGGAGACATCGAGGTCATCCCCGACATCCTGTGCAATTCCGGGGGGGTCGTCGTGTCCTACTTCGAGTGGCTCCAGAACCTGCAGAGCTTCTACTGGACCCGCGACGAGGTCCTCTCGAAGCTGCACGGCATCCTCGACAGGGCCAAGGAGTCGGTCGACTACCAGAAGAGGAAGTTCAAGTTTGGGCGAAGGCTGGCCGCGCTGACGCTCGGTATCGGGCGGGTCGCCGAGGCGAAGCAGAAGCGCGGGCTTTTCCCCTAGCCCCTAAGCTGGCGGCCGGTGCTCCGCCGTCAGCTTGATCACTTGATTCCGCTCATCGAGCAGGCGGCGCATGTAGCGCTTGAGAAAGAGCACGTCAGCGAGTCGGCCGAGGACTCCCAGAGGGGACGTGAAGTCGAAAACATCCGTCATCCGAGTCCCGCCATCCGGCAGGCCCTCGAAATAGTGATCGTGGTCCAGGCGCTTGAAGGCCCCGGAGACCATGGAATCGCGAAAGTGCGTCGGGCGCGTCATGGCCACGATCCGGCTCGTCAGACGCTGGCGGATGCCGAAATGCACCGCCTCCCAGGTCACCTCCTCACCCATCTCGATAAGGCCGGACGTCCTCCCCGACACCGCCCTCTCCTTGTTTCCCGCCTGGCTCAGCTGGTGCAGGTCGATGTCCCTCGAGAGATCGAAGACGGTCTCGAGGGAAGCCCCAACGTCGGTGACTGTCTGGATCCGCGGCATCCCAATCCCAAGGTTACCCGATGGGGAGTCAGAGGAGCGCCGGCACCGCCGCGAGCGTCGTGACGAAGGCCGCGGCCTCGCGCTTCACCCGCTCCCGGGTCGCAAACCCCCCGAAGCCTATGAAGAGGTCGACGGCCGGGAGGGTCTCCAGGTCGCTCACGCCGTCGCCCACCATCACGACCCTCTCGGGACGGAACTCGGAGCGGAGCCCCTCGATGATGTCCACCTTGCCGCCGGAGCGCGTGGACGGATAGCCGGCGTCGTAGCCCGCGTAGGCCCCGTCGGCCGAAAAAAAGAGGTCCACGGCCTCGACGCGGGAGATGCCAAGGAAGTCCGCCAGGGGCCGGATGGCCTGCCGGAAGCCCCCGCTGATGATGACCGGCGTCCAGCCGAGGCCCTTCACGGCGTCCACGGTGGCCTTCGCCGTCGGCTCCAGGGCGCCCAGGTAGCCCCTGCCCACGGCCGCGGCGTCCTCGCGGGTGGGCCGTATGGCCTCCAGGCGAAGGCCGAAGATCTCCTCAATCCGGATTTTGCCGTTCATCGCGTCCTCCGTGAGGGCGACGACCTGCCGGCAAATCTCGGGGCCCCGTAGGCGGGCGAGCTCGTCGATCCCCTCGATCGAGCTCAGCGTGCTGTCGCAGTCAAAACAGATCAGTTTCAACTGCCTGTGCGCCTATTTCTTCGTGCTGCGCTTGAACTTGGACGTGAACTTCTCGACGCGGCCGGCCGTGTCGACCAGGCGCTTCTCGCCGGTGTAGGCGGGGTGGGAGTCCATCGTCACGTCGCGCAGGACGATGAAATACTCCTGGCCGTCGATCGACTCCTTGCGGGCCGACTTCATGGTCGAGCGCGTGAGGAAGCGTTTGCCGGTGGCGACATCGAGGAAGCAGACCGGGTTGAGCGTCGGATGACCTTCGGATTTCACGTGTAAAGTGTGTTAAGATTCAGCCCTGGCGCGCCTTATAGCGCGGGTCGGTCTTGTTGATGACGTAGATCTTGCCGCGGCGGCGGACCACCTGGCAGTCCGGGTGACGCTTCTTGGCCGACTTGATGGAGGAAACGACATTCATAAAAGGCACCAAAACAGAGAGCGCAGGCCCCCCCTGTCAACTCAGTTCTTCCCGGGCTCGTCGGGCTCGTCGGCCATCAGGCGCCACTCGTCGCCCTCGTCGGCCAGGAGGGAGCGCCACAGCGCCTCCTGCATGGGGCGGTCGAACAGGTCCGCCGGGGGGCTGGCGACGATCCAGGTGCCGCTCTTGAGCTCGTTCTCGAGCTGCCCGGCCGACCACCCGGAGTACCCCAGGTAGGCCCGCAGGCGGGTCGACTCGTCGGCGAGCATCTGGACCGCCTTCTCGGGGTCTATCCCGAAGTGGAGCTGGAAGGCGTCCTCGCGCGATTGCCACGCGGCGAGGATCAGCTGCTCGGTCTGGACCGGCCCGCCGGTGTATATGGGGGTGGACGACAGCGGCCCGAGCGCGAAGTCGCCCTTCAGCTCGCCCAGGCGCTTGCCGAGCGGCCTGTTCAGCACGACGCCCATCGCGCCCTCGGGGCCGTGCGTGGACATGAGTACCGCCGTGCGCCGGAAGTTGGGGTCGCGCAGCACGGGGTGCGCGAGGAGGATCGACCCCGCGAGCGACTCCTCGGCCTGGCGTCCTTTTTCTCTCAAGGGGCCCCCGGGTTGGTCAGAGCTTCAGGACCTTGATGCCGGCGTCCGACATCAGGCTCCTGACGAGCGGGTCGTTGTGGTAGTCCGCCCGGTACCTGATCTCCGCGATGCCGGCCGCCGCGAGCATCTTCGCGCAGTTCACGCAGGGGTAGTGCGTGACGTAGGCCGTGCACCCGCTGACGGAGCTGCCGCGCCTCGCGGCGTCGGCCACCGCGTTCTGCTCGGCGTGGACGGTGGCCTGCTCGTGGCCCGCGCGCACGCGCGAGACGTGGGGCGTGCCCGGGAGGAAACCGTTGTAGCCGGCGGCGACGAGGCGGTTCCTGCTCTCGCCCCCCGCCACGATCACGCACCCGACGTGCAGCCTCTCGCAGTTGGAGCGGGAGGCGATGAGGACCGCCGTTGCCATGAAGTACTCGTCCCAGGTGGGGCGCCTGGGGAACTTCCTTGAGGCCTGCGCGATCAGGTCGACGGGGCTTTTCATGGGGGCGCTCATTTGATCCGCCGCGGACTCTGGACATGCGGCGCGACTCGGGCAACATTCCTCTCGCATGAATAGAGCCTGCGAGCCCGAACTGCTCGATTCCCTGCCCCACGACCACCCGGACGCCGCCCACAGCCGGCGCGACCTGCGGCTGATCAACGGCTTCATGCGCAACCGGGCGTGGTTCGAGGCCACCCTGCCCCGGGTCCTCGGGCCGGGGGAGCGGGTGCTCGAGATCGGGGCGGGCACGGGCGAGATGGGCGTCGCCCTCAACGCGAGCGGCATCCCGCTGGACGGCCTCGACCTGTGGCCGAGGCCGGCGGCTTGGCCGGCCGGCCGCGCGTGGCACCAGGCCGACCTGAAGGCGTTCGTCGGGTACGGCGCCTACGCCGCCGTCATCGGCAACCTCATCTTCCACCAGTTCACGCAGGCCGAGCTCGCGGCGCTGGGCGCGCGGCTGCGGCGGACGGCCCGCGTTGTCGTCGCCTGCGAGCCCGAGCGCCGCGGGATGTCGCAGACCCTCGTGGCCGCGATCGGGCCGCTCCTCGGGGCGAACCACGTGACGCTCCACGACGCCCGGGTCAGCATCAGCGCCGGCTTCCGGGGCGACGAGCTGCCCGTCGCGCTCGGCATGGCCGACGGCTCGTGGGACCTCACCTGCACGACGACGGCCCTCGGGGCCTGCCGGATGGTCGCAGTCCGGCGCGCGTGAGCACGCGGACCCCAGCCTTCAGCGCGCCCCATGCGGCGCCCCGCTAGGCCATACACTCATGTTCCTCCACGCGCTCGCCACCGCCGTCCCCCCCGCCGCCTACACGCAGCCCGAGTGCTGGGACATCGTCCAGAAGTCGCAGATGCGCTCGCGCCTGGAGCGCCGCTCCATGCTGATCATGCACAGCATCCTGAAGAGCGACCACGGGATATCCACGCGGCACTTCGCCCTGCCCGGGATCGACCGCGTGTTCGACCTGGACCCGGACGAGCTGAACCACGGGTTCCGCGCCGAGGCTCCCCGGCTCGCCCGGGCGGCGCTCGAGTCCGCGCTTTCGAAGGCGGGGATGGAGGCCGGCGAGCTCGACGCGCTCCTCATCTGCACCTGCACCGGCTACCTCTGCCCCGGCCTGACGAGCTACGTGGCCGAGGAGATGGGCCTGCGGCCGAACGCGGTCCTGCAGGATCTTGTCGGCCTCGGCTGCGGCGCGGCGATCCCGATGCTGCGGGCCGCGAGCCACCTTCTCGCCGCGCAGCCCGGAGCCAAGGTCGCCTGCGTGGCCGTCGAGGTCTGCTCGGCCGCGTTCTACCTGGACGACGACCCCGGTGTGATCATAAGCGCCTGCCTCTTCAGCGACGGGGCCGCGGCGACCCTCTGGGGGTCGGCGCCCGGGCCCTCCGGGATGCGCGCGTTTGACTTCAGGTCCCTGCACCTTCCCGCCGACCGCGACAAGCTGCGCTTCGAGCAGAAGGGCGGCAAGCTGCGCAACCTCCTGCACCGAAGCGTGCCGGAGCTCGCCGCGGGCGCGGTCGGCCGCCTCTGGGCCGAGCGGGGCGCCCGCGCGGTCTCGCGCGTCGTCACCCACCCCGGCGGCCGCGACGTCCTCGAGGCGCTGGCGCCGGTCGTCGCACCCCATTCGCTGGAGGCGAGCGTGCGCACCCTGCGCAACAACGGCAACATGAGCAGCCCCTCGGTGCTGTTCGCGCTCGAGGAGACGCTTAGGGACGGGCCGCCGGGGCCGGGCGGGGATTTTTGGCTCGTCAGTTTTGGCGCAGGCTTTAGCGCACATAGCTGCCGCATCGGCGCCTGACCATGCCCAAGCTGAAGGACCTCGTCGCCTACTGCGACACGCGCACGCGCCTCTCGGCGTTCAAGGACGCCCCGGGCGCGTTCAACGGGCTGCAGTTCGCGAACGACGGCCGCGTGACGCGGATCGGCGCGGCCGTTGACGCGGGGCTCCACCCCTTCAGGAAGGCGGTCGCCGCCGGCGTCGACTTCCTCATCGTCCACCACGGCATGTACTGGGACATGCCCCACCCGCTCACGGGCCCGGCCTACGAGAGGATCCGCACGCTGGTTGGCGGCAACTGCGCGCTCTACTCGAGCCACCTCCCGCTGGACGCGCACCCGAGGCTGGGCAACAACGCGCTCCTCGCGCGCGAGCTGGGCCTCAGGCCGCGGCGCGGCTTCCTGCCCAACGCCGGCGGTGACATCGGGTGCATCGCCCCAAGCCGCCTCACGCGGGCGGCGCTGCAAGCGAAGCTAAAGAAGCTCTACCCCCGGGTGGTCCCTATCGAGTACGGGTCCGCGGCCCCGAGGCAGGTGGCCTTCTGCAGCGGCAGCGGCAACGGGGCCATGCCGGCCCTCATCGCCTCCGGCGCCGACACGCTCGTGACGGGCGAGCTGCGCGAGGAGTGGTTCAACGTGGCGCAGGAGCGCAGGCTCAACCTCTACCTCTGCGGGCACTACGCGACGGAGGTCCACGCCGTCCGGGCACTCGCCGCCGAGCTGTCCGCAAAGTTTGGGTTGCCGTGGGAGTTCATTGCGACCGAAAATCCCCTGTAGCCCCCCGCCATGAAAAAGATCGCAATCCTCAACGGACCCAACCTCGACCGCCTCGGCAAGCGGGAGCCGGAGATCTACGGGAGCGCGACGCTCGCCGACCTCGAGAAGGCGCTGCGCGCCGAGTTCGGGGGCAAGGCGGAGCTCGAGTTCTTCCAGTCCAACCACGAGGGGGAGCTGATCGACCGGATCGCCGGGCTCGCCGACGCGAAGTTCGCCGGGATCGTGATCAACGGCGGCGCGCTGACGCACACGAGCGTCGCGCTCCGGGACGCGCTCCTCGGCGCCCACCTTCCCGCCGTGGAGGTGCACATCTCGAACATCTACAAGCGCGAGGAGTTCCGGCACGTGTCCCTGACGGCGCCCGCCTGCACGGCCGTCATCACGGGGCTGGGCCTCGAGGGCTACCACGCCGCCGTCCGGTTCCTTCTCAAGGGGTGAGCGGCGGCGCACCGTGGCCCGACAGCACCCAGGCCAGGTGGGCCAGGTGGAGCGTCGCGCAGGTCGCCAGCGCGGCGGCCGTGTCGTCCAGGACGATGCCCCATCCCCCCGGAAGCGCCTGGAGCTTGTCGATCACGAGGGGCTTCTTGATGTCATAGAAGCGGAAGAGCAGGAAGCCCGCGAGCATGAGGGCGAGGAAGGGAAGCGGGCGCGTGCCGACGATGAGGGGCCAGCCGTAGAAGCAGACCGGCATGGCGACGAACTCGTCGAAGATCACCTCGCCGGGATCGTGGCTCCCGAGCTGGATCTCGGCCTGCCCGCAGAGGCCCACGGCGAGGTAAGCCAGGGCCGCGCTGATGAGGATGTACTCGAAGTACCCGAGCTGCGTGAAGCACACGAAGAAGAACAGGACGCCTGCGGCCGAGCCCCAGGTCCCCGGGGCGGGCATCTTGACGCCCAGCGGCCCGAGCGTCGCGACGGAGACGACCGCCTGGGGGGGCATGCTGGCCGGCCACTTGGGCTGCTCCAGGTTCATGGGGTGCGGATGTCGTCGCCGAAGACGAGCCTCGAGTTCCTCGCGACGTAGCGGTAGCCCGACCATACCGAGAGAATCGTCCCCGCGACGTAGATGTAGATCCCCGTCTGCATGACGTAGCCGGCCGCCACCGCCGCGTCCCAGTGAAAGAAGGAGGCCCCGTCGACCTGCAGCATCGGCGCGCCGAGGAAGAAGCCGAGGGCGACCAGAAGCGTGACCGTCTTCGTCTTGCCGCCGCTGTCGGCCGCCACGACCACGCCCTTCGTCGCCGCGACCATGCGCATCCCGGTGACGAGGAATTCCCGGCAGAGGGTGATGAGCGCCAGGACGAGCGGGATCTCGTGCTTCTCCACCAGCGCCATCACGATGCCCATCACCATGATCTTGTCCGCCATGGCGTCCATGAGCTTGCCGAAGTTCGAGACCAGCCGGCGGGTGCGGGCGAGGTAGCCGTCGAGCCAGTCGCCGACGGCGGCCGCGATGAACAGCACGAAGGCCAGCGTCGCGGCCCCGGGCCACGCGCAGAACATGAGCCAGACGATGATGAACATCATCGGTATCCGCGAGAGCGTGATGGCGTTCGGCAGGTTCATCCCCAGCATGGAGCCTCACCCGAGCCGGGCGCCCATGGCAACATCGGATCGGAACGCGCTCGCCAGCAGGGGGCTGCGGGCTATCGTTTCGGGGGAACCCCCATGCGCCATTGCATCTATCCTGGGACCTTTGACCCCATCACCTGCGGGCACCTGGACGTGCTCTCGCGGGCCTCGCGACTCTTTGACCGCGTGACGGTCGCCATCGCCGACAACCCGGCCAAGGAGCCGCTGTTCTCCGTCGAGGAGCGCCTGGCGATGATCCTTCCAAACACGGCGGCGCTCCCGAACGTGTCGGTGACGACCTTCCGCGGGCTCCTGGTCGACTTCGCCAGGGACCAGAAGGCCGACGCCATCCTGCGGGGCCTGAGGGCGCTCTCCGACTTCGAGTTCGAGTTCAACATGGCGCTCATGAACCGCCACCTGCAGCCGATGATCGAGACGATCTTCGTCATGCCGAACGAGCAGTTCAGCTACACCAGCTCGTCCCTCGTGAAGCAGGTGGCCCGCTACGGCGGCCAGGTGGGCCACTTCGTGCCGCCCAACGTCGCCGCGGCCCTGCACAACGCCTTTGCGAAATGAGGGTGGGCCGCCTCGGGGCGCTCGGCCCCCCGCTGCTTGCATGGGTCCTGGGCGCGCTCCCGCCGGGGCTGCGG
>Ga0265320_10003217_pt1 | contig 11045 bp, 7 predicted proteins | sample 4827metaG_FD_202087 | JGI IMG/M metagenome (GOLD analysis project Ga0265320, IMG submission 202087) | Rhizosphere microbial communities from Carex aquatilis grown in University of Washington, Seatle, WA, United States - 4-8-27 metaG | ecosystem: Host-associated > Plants > Roots > Rhizosphere >...
TGGGGATCATGGGCCGCCCACGCCCCGACGTGACGCTGGGGCTCGACGCCAACTGGGTCCGCTGGACCTCGTACAGCGCCGTCCACATCAACTTCGACACGGCCCCGGACAAGGTCCTGCGTCCGGATGGCCACGACGGATGGACCTTGCGGGCGGGGGTGGACTGGGCGACGTTCTTCTGCGAGGGCCTCCACCTGCGAACCGGGCTGATCCTGGATCAGAGCGCGGTCCCGTCGACCGGGCTCGGTCCCGGTCTGCCGGACGCCAACCGGGTGGACGTGGCGGCCGGCGTGGGGTACGCGCGGGGTGCCTTCAAGGTGGACCTCGGATACCTGCTGGTTCTGTTTCTGGCCGCCGATGCCACCGGCGGTATCGAGGGTCCCGTGGGTCGCTATTCCACCACCGCCAATCTCATCGGCCTGACCTTCACCGTCTCGACGCCGGTCGGGCTCTGAGGGCGGCCGCGCGCCCGGCCCCGCCGGTTTCGGGCGCTCCGGCGCGCTTGGCCTCGGACGGCCCTCCGTCACGACCGACGCGAGTGTGTATGTGCTGGCCCACCATGTGGGAGAGCGGGGAGGGGTTCGGCCTTACGATCTCCTGCGATCCGCCGATGTCCTCGGCATGGGCATGTTTCATTCGTCGACCTTCCACTCGAGCCGGTCGTCCTCGAGGGTGGGGTTCAAATCGATGGCGCTGGGTCTCGCCCTTGGCGCGTTCACCCTTCCCCCGATGGTGGGTCGCTCGGCCGCGGAGCAGGCCGAGCCAGCCATCACGGGGACTGGCAAGGACGCCGACTACCTGCGCTCGGTTCATTCCAAGATCCACGCCAACTGGGTCGATGGATTCATTCGCATGTCGCCGTACAGCGAGCTCGGCCCGACGACCTCTCAGCGCGAGGTCACGCTGCGCCTGGCGGTTCGCTGGGACGGGACCATCGAGGCGGCCGACGTCGAGAAGCACTCCGACTCGGCGGACTTCGACGCGGCGGCGCTCAACGCCATCCTGATCTCGGGGCCCTTTCCTCCGCCCGTCGAGGTCCTGGCCGACGACGGGCTCGCCCACCTGCGCTGGCGCCTCGCGCGCGACTTTCGCCTCTGCGCCTCGGGGGAGGTGATCCGGGTCGAGTTCCCGCTGCAGATGGCCCTGCCCAATCTCACCGCGCGTGGGTTGCTCGAGGAGGCGGTGCGCCGGATGCGAGACGAGCTCACGCACCAGGGCTTCGCGGCTGGCGACTTCATCACGCCCTTCGCGCGCCAGTGGCTCGGCCGACCGAACCTCAGCACCGATCTCGACACCCGGGCCGCGGCGGCGCTGGCGCAGGGCGGTGACCGGAAGCAGTCCCTGGTGCTCGAGAAGTCGCTGCCGCTCGCCCAGGTCTCCCCCATCGCGGCGGTGGCCCTCGACCACCTCGGGGCCGACGTGGGGGGCCTGCTCAATCAGGCAACCACCTCCGATCCCAGCACGAGCCGCATGCACGCCGCGGTGGCGGCGCTCCGCGCGGTGCCGACGGCGGCTGCCGGGTGTGCGGCCTGCGTCGAGGGCATGGTGATGGCCGCCCGCGATCCGCGCCAGCCCGCGACGGCCCGGGCCCAGATGATCGAGATCCTGGCGCGGCTCGAACCGCGCGCCGACGCCGTCGCGACCGCCCTCGGCCAGCTGACGACCGATCCGGCCCCGCCGGTGCGCGCGGCCGCGCTGCTCGCGACCTTGCCGCCGGGGCGCAGCCACATCGGCGTGCTGCGGATGGCGGCCCTCCTTCATGATCCCTCTCCCGACATTCGCGCGGCGGCCGCCGCCGGCGTTCTGCGGGCGGGCGGCGAGGCCGGGCTCGAGCAACTCTACCTGCTCTCACGCGACAAGGATGCGCGCCCGCTGGTGGCCGCCGCCGCCGAGCTCGGTCGCATGTCGAGCGAGGATTCGGCCGCGCTGCTCGGGCGCCTCTTGCGCCGGCCCGAGAAGAGCGTGCGCGTCGCGGTCGTCCGGGCCCTCGCCAGCCGCAGCGATCCGGCGGCCCGCAAGCTGGTGGACCCGGTGCTCGCCGAGGCCCGCCGGAACGCCGCCGAGGACCCCGCGATCCGCGAGCTGGTGATCCCCTCGGCCAGCCCGGAGGATCTCGCCAGCATGGCCCTCGACCCGCGCCTCGGGCTCAGGGTGTATCACGCCTGGCTCCGGGCCAACGATCGCACCAGCGCCGGGCGCTGGCTGCTCGACAACCTGCTCCAGCTCACGCCCGAGGATCGCATCGCCGTGCTCGGCGACTGGATCGCCGTCCCTCCGACCTACGCCGCGCGCAAGTAACGACCACGCGGAGCCCCGACCACCCGCTCCCGCGGCCCGGGCCCCGCGGCCGCCTGCTCACGGCTCGCTGCCCCAGACCAGAAAACCGTTGTGGTAGAGGGTCACCTTCGGCCAGTCGCGAAGCGTGGCGACGGTGGGGTCGCAGGAGTAATCGTCGGCGAGATTGGGCATGGTCCAGCCGCTCTCGTGGAAGGCCAGATCCATGGCACCGGTGGTGGTCCCGGCCGCGAGGACGCCGGCCTGGCTGGTGAATGCGATCTCGAGGTAACGATCCGCGAGCGGCCGCGCCGGAGTCACCGGGACGATGCGGGCCTGCAGGTTCACGCAGCTGAGGGCGAAGGTGAAGCAGCTCGGGGCCTCGTCGCTCCTCCCGTCGGACGAGAACCAGTAGCGAATCGTGAGCTCCGACAGCGGAACGGACACCGCGCCGACGGCCGAGATGAGGAGCCGCTCGGCCGACCACAGGCCGCCCTGGTCGATCGACAGGAAGCTGTACGACACCTTCCAGCAGGTCTGGCAGCCTCCTGCCGTGCACGCGCCAGCGAGGCAGTTGGCGTCCGCACAGTCGTTGGACACGCTGCACAGCTTGCCGTCGGGGCAGCGGAACTGCGGCGCGCAGGTGCCGCCACAGTCGACGTCGGTCTCGCCGCCGTTGCGGACGCCATCCTGGCAGGAGGGGGCCGCGCACACGTGCGTCGCGGGCGGGCAGACGCCGCTCGCGCAATCGGCGGCGACCGCGCAGGCCTTGCCGTTGGGACAGGCCGGGCAGCCACCGCCGCAGTCGACATCGGTCTCGAGGCCGTTGCGGAGCATGTCCCGGCACGTCGGCGCGGCACAGGTTCCGGTCATGCACACCCCGTCCACGCAATCCACCGCCACCCGACACTTCCGCGCGGTGCCACACTTCATCGGGCAGGTGCCACCACAATCGACGTCGGTCTCGGGGCCATTGGCGACGAGATCCGTGCAGAGCGCCGCCTGGCAGAGCCCGCCCGCGCACACCTGACTCGTGCAGTCCGCGGCGACGAGGCAGCCCTTGCCGTCGGCGCAGGGTCGGCAGGCGCCGCCGCAGTCGACGTCGGTCTCCCGGCCGTTCCTGGCGGTGTCGCCGCAGCTCGCGGTCTGGCAGATCCCGAGCGTACAGATCCCATCCGCGCAGTTGGATGCGACCGAGCCACAGCTTTGACCGGGGCCGCACGCGAGCGGACAGGAGCCGCCGCAATCGGTGTCGCTCTCGTCTCCGTTGCGGATGCCGTCGCCGCACGATGACCCGAGGCAGATGCCACCCGGGCTGCAGCTCGCCGTCGCGCAGTCGCTGCCGGTGGCGCACCTGGCGCCGACCGCGCACCGACTGACGGGCGCACAGGTCCCGCCACAGTCGGTGTCGGTCTCGGCGCCATTCCGGATCCCGTCGGTGCAGGAGGGGGGCTGGCAGATCCCGTCCGGGCCCATGCCCGCGCAGATCCCGCTCGCGCAGTCGCCGGCGAGGTGGCAGCGCTGGCCGCTCGCGCAGGGGGAGCAACCCGATCCACCCCCGCAATCGAGATCGGATTCGGCGCCGTTCTCGATGCCGTCACCGCAGCTCGCGCTCTGGCACAGTCCCCCCGAGCAGCTGGCATCGATGCAGTCCCCGGCCTGCGCGCAGGTCTTTCCCGCCCCGCAGGCGGGACATCCCGAGGTTGGCCCCCCGCAGTCCACGTCGGATTCGCCGCCGTTTCGAACCAGATCCGTGCACGAGGCCACGGTGCAGCGCCGCTCGACGCAGAGCCGGCTCGCGCAGTCCCCGCCCGCGGCGCAAGACCTGCCGGCGGAGCAAGGCGCGCAAGGCCCGCCGCAGTCCACATCCGATTCGCCGCCGTTCGACTGCTGGTCGTCGCAGGACGCCAGGGCAGCATCCGCAGCGTCGGGTCCAGACATCGAGCCACCGCCGTCGAGCCCGGCTCCTATCTCGACCCGCGCGTAGTGCGGGACCCCCTTGGTGCAGCCCACCGCCCCGCCGAGGAGCGCCGCGGCCGCGAGGGCCACGAGCCAGCAGCGACCGGCCTTCGGCTCCTGCTCGAACTTCGCCTTCCGCGGCTCTCCCGCACCCGATGAAAGCATGTTCCCTCCCTCGCGGGCCGCTGCACCCGCACGCGACCGATCGGCACGCCCTTCCACCCGCCCCAGGCGCGATTAAAACTGCATTCCGAGCCCGATCAGGACATCGAGGTTGAGCATCAACTTCGGGACACCGACGTTGGCGGTCAAGCTGGCGAGCACGACCAGAGAGTGGAGGTCATACGCCACGCCTCCCCCCGCCGCAAACAGCAGGGGACCGCCAGCGACGGTGTCGACGCACTGCTCATTGCGGGCACTTCCACAGTCCGTGAGACCCTTGCCGCTCACGTCCTTCAGGGACACGACCTGGCGGATGTACCCCGCGCCGAGCCCGGCCGACAGGAACGGGCGCACGGGTGCCGGCGACAGGTACCACTGGCTGCGCGCGAAGACCGCGAAGGCGGTGCCTGGCGCAGACCGGGCCGGATACGCCACGCCCGCGATCGAATACGGCGGCGCGGTGGTCGTGCCCGTGACGAGCTGAATACGCGCGTCGAGGCTCACGAGCCACGACGGCGCGACCAGGTAACCGGCGCCGATCGCCAGATGGGCCAGGCGCGAAGCCGCGACCCCCCCGGACCAGCTGTTGTTGCTGGTCGCCGCCGCCCCCTGGGAGACGTTCTGGTTGGCCTCGAGGTGCCCCTTGGCGGTGCCGAACCCCGAACCGAGACCGACGAACACCAGGATTCCGCGCCGACGGCCTTCGGGCTCCCCTTCCTCCTCCTCTTCCGGGACGGTCCCGCCGAACTCGACGACGCCACTGGTCTTGTCACCGGGCTTGCCAGCGGGGCGCCCGGTCTGGGCCGCCGGGGCGGTTGCGGCCGGGGCGGGCTTGCGATCCGAGGCGACGGCGGGCGGGGCCGGGGCGGGCGGAGGCGCGCTCGGCGGCGGAGTGGTCGGGGGTGGTGCCGTGGCGGCTGGAGCCGCCGGTCGCCGGCCCGGAGCGGGCTTGGCCGCGGCCGTGCCGTCCGTCCTTGCCTCGGGCTTGAAGGCGGCCTTGGTCTCGTCGAAGGCGGCCTGGGTCTCCGGGTTGAAGAGGCCCGCCGGCGGCGCGATGTCCGGCTGAATCTTGAGGGCGCTGCGGAAGTGGTCGACCCCCTCATCGTGCTTCTGAAAGCCCGCGATCCACAGCATGCCGAAGTTGAGGTGCGTTCGCGCCGCGAGGGGATCCCGACCGAGCCCGGCCGCCGCGGCGGTCGCGAGGGCCTGCTCGAGGAAGGTCTTGGCCTGGTCGAAGTTGAGATTGTCGAACGCGTCGAGGGCCTGCTTGTTGAGGCTCTTGATCTCTCCAGCCGCGTCCCGGGCGCCCGCCGCCGCGGCGAGACGCCCGCCGCCACCCAGCGCCCCCACGCCCACCGGCCCCAGGGCCAGCCAGCCACACGCGAGGACGCCGAGCGAGCCGAACGATCTGGCGCGAGCCGCGCGCGGGCACGCCACGCGGCTCCCGCCTGCGCGGGCAGCCACCGAGGGAGAGGGGAATGCTGTCTCTGCCGGATGAGGACTCGGTCGACCAAGGAATTTCGGACTGAGGGAGCCGCTGAGCACGCGCCCGGGATCGTATCACAAGTCGCCCGGCCCCCGGGTGGAGGTCAGAAAGGGGCCGGGCTCTCGACCTCGACGCGCCGGCCGGTCTCGGGGTGCGTGAAGGCCAGCCACTCCGCGTGCAGGAACAGCCGGTCCACCGCGGCGGGGGATGGGCAGCCTGCGGGTGTCGTCGACGCTCGGCCATACAACCGGTCTCCCAGGATGGGGGCGTCGAGCCCGGCAGGGTGAGCGGCGTGCACCCGCAGCTGGTGGGTGCGGCCGGTTCGCGGCACGAGCAGCACCCGCCGCGGGTCGGCGAAGCGCGGGTCGGGAACCCACTCGGTGAGCGCGGCCTTGCCACCCACCGGATCCACGATCTGGCGGGGGCGATCGTCGACGTCGGTCCGGAGGGGCAGCGCGATCGTGCCCCACGCGCTCCGGTCTTCCGTCGGCCCGGCCGTTCGCGGCGGCGCGCTCAGCCAGGCGACGTAGCGCTTCTCGATGGTGCGCTCGAGGAACTGGCGCTGGAGGGCCACGTAGGTTCGACTGTCCCTGGCCACCAGCATGACGCCGGAGGTGTCGAGATCGAGCCGGTGCACCAGCAGCGGGCCGGTGGCTTCGGGATAGCGAGCGCGCAGGCGGGTCGAGACGGCGTCCGTCAGTGCCGGGTTCCGGCCCGGCACGGAGAGCAGGCCGGTGGGCTTCTCCACCACCGCGACGAAACGATCCTCGTAGAGGGTGACCGGCTGCTCGGCGGCGATCTCCCCGTCCCCGAACACCGGCAGCGGCTCGCAGTCCACGCCCTCGAGCAGGTGGGCGAGGACCGGGCCGCACTTGCCCCGGCACGACGGATAGTAGGTGCCGTGGTGGCGGCCGCCCGTCGCCGGTGGCGCTCCCCACCAGAACTCCGCCAGCGCGATGGGCCGCAGCCCCCGCCGGGCCGCGTGCACGAGGAGCTTCGGGGCCGCGCAGTCCCCGGCCCCCCCGGGGGGGGTCGTCGGAGCGAAGAGGGCGCGCAGGGGGCTGCCCTGCCCTTGGAAGTTGCGGAGGGCGTACCCGGCATGGACCTGCTCGAGGAGCTCGGTCGAGCGGGCCGCCTGGGCGGCCTTCAGGGTGCGGCGGCGCTCCTCGAGGCCGACGAGCGGGGCGACGAGCGCCGCACGCGCGTCACGCTGGGACTGGCGCAGGCGCCGGAGCTCGGCCGCATCGGCCCGGCTCTCCTGGACCAGGGAAGCCTGCCCAGCCCGCGCGATGGCCCCGCCCACGCCTTCCGCCGCCCCGAGGCTGGCGCGCACCGCGTGACGCCGCGATCGCCTCGACGCGTGGCGTGCGGCCAGCTCGCCGAGCCCGCCGGCGTGGGCCAGATCGAGCGCATCCCGGCGCTGCAGGATGGCGTCCGCGGCCTCCGCCAGCTCGGCGAGGCGCCGATCGTATTCCATGAGCTCGGCCTCCGCGGCCGGCCAGAAGGCCGTGAACCGGTCGAGATCGAAGGCCGGCCTGACGAATCCGTCCAGCTCCCAGCGGCCGCCCAGCATCCCCGAGAAGCCCCGCAGGTAACCGATCCGGCCCGCGCCGTCCTCCACCACCAGCACCCCGAACATCTTGCCCCGCTGCGGCGCCTCGAAGGCGGGGCTGGGGAGGGGCCGGCCCGTCGCCAGCTCGGCCTGCAGCTCCCCCGCGGCGCGCCGCGCGAGGGCGTGGGGCGCCGCCACCGCGAACGGGCTCGGGAAGCGGGCCGGCAGCGACCCAGGCGGCGGCTGCGGCTCGAAGATCCGGATCATCAGGTCATCGCTGCCCACCGACGCGGAATCTAGCAATCTGCCGGTCGATCTGCCGGTCTGGCGTATCCCGGTGGTAAAAGGAACCACCGCCGGCCTCGACCGAGGCGGCGGCGTACATCACCCCGCGAGGACCCGCTTGGCGAAGTCAGAGCTCACAATCAAGGACGTTCGGGCGATTCACGACCTGCCACTGCCGGAGCTCATGTTTCGGGCGCAGCTGGTTCACCGGGAACATCATCGCCCGGACGAGGTGCAGCTGTGCACCTTGCTCTCGGTCAAGACCGGCGGCTGCCCCGAGGACTGTGCCTATTGCCCGCAGTCCTCCCGGTACGAGACAGGCGTCGAGGCCGAGCGCATGCTCCGGACGCCGGAGGTCCTCGAGGCCGCGGCCCGGGCCAAGGCGGCGGGCGCCACCCGATTCTGCATGGGCGCGGCCTGGCGCGAGGTCAAGGACGGCCCCGCCTTCGAGGAGGTCCTCACCATGGTCCGGGGTGTGCGCGGGCTCGGTCTCGAGGCGTGCTGCACGCTCGGGATGCTGTCGCCCGAGCAGGCGGGGCGCCTGGCCGATGCGGGGCTGAGCGCCTACAACCACAACCTCGACACGTCGAAGACCTTCTACGGAAAGATCATCGGGACCCGCACCTACGAGGATCGCTTGCGCACCCTCGCCAACGTTCGCCGCGCCGGCATCACCGTGTGCTCGGGTGGCATCATCGGCATGGGCGAATCCATCGACGACCGATGCGGGATGCTGATGACCCTCGCCAGCCTCGATCCGCAGCCCGAGAGCGTGCCGATCAACGCGCTGGTCGCGACGGCGGGGACGCCCCTCGCCGATCAGAAGCCGATCGAGCCGCTGGAGTTCGTGCGCATGATCGCCACCGCCCGGATCCTGATGCCGAAGGCGCGGGTGCGGTTGTCCGCGGGGCGGCTCGGGCTGTCGCGCGAGGCGCAGATGCTGTGCTTCCTCGCCGGCGCGAACTCGATCTTCTACGGGGAAAAGCTGCTGACCACCGGAAACCCCGACACCTCCGCCGATCAGGCGCTGCTGCGGGAGGCGGGCTTCCGGGTCAGCCTGGAGACGGCCGAGCTCGCCTAGTCCCAGGGGACTAGCACAGTTTCGAATTTTTCCGGTTTTCGTGTCGGAGTCCAAGTCGGAGTCCGGCGCACACGCACCGTCCTGGTCGGGTGGATCACCCCGTTGGCCCGGGTATAGGTTCGGCAGACGCTCGGTCATTCCGCGGAGATTCCGCGCGGACGAAGAGCATCACCAGAACGAACCACACCCAAGCTCGGAGGCTACCCATGACCATCTCCTCGCTCACCAAGAAGCTCGCCATCGTTGCCGTCGCCACCCTCGTGACCGTCGCCGCGGGGAGCGCCGAGGCCGCCTACGGGGAGAACGGCCTGGCGCCCTCCAGGGACATGGCGGCCGCTCGAAGCGGAGCTGCGATCGTCCCTGGTGACCTGGCCACGCGCGACGCGGTCGGCGTCTCCAACCCGGTGGCCGCGCGCGATCCGCTCGCATCCGGCTCCGCCCGCTGGAGCGCGGCCGGCATCGATCCCGGGCGAGCCCTCGGCGCCTCGCGCGCCACCAAGTAATTCTCCGGGGCGACGCCGTCCCTTATGCTCCTTGCCCAACGTGAAGAAGCCCCGCGCCAGATCCCCTCGCCCTACCGTGTTCCGTCTCTGGCTGGCGATGGTCGTCGTTGCCGCGATCTCGTCCTCGTCGACCTCCTCGGATCGCGCTCTGGCTCGAACCGCCGGTGCGCCCCGGCACCCGCCCGGCTGGAATGGACTTCGCGGAGGCGAGCAGATCGAGGGTGGCAAGGGACTCAGCGCCTTCCAGGCCATGCTCTGGAAGTACACGGCGAGGTGCGCGCTGCCCGAGGGCAAGACCCTCGAAGCTCCCCCCGATGCGACCGGCAAGCGGCTCAAGTTCCCAGGATTGTTCGGCGTCGCGCCCGAGTGGAACGACGGCCCCTGCGATGCGAGATGCCAGGAGAAGGTGTCGAGCTGTCTCATCGCGCTCACCAATCGCACCGGCAAGCACGTGCTGGTCAGCCTGCTCTCGGCGGATCGCTCGCTCGGTCAGAGCTTCGCCCCGAGCGAGAACGACCGGGCGTTTCCCCATCAGGAAGGCGTGTTCTTCGGCAACGTCTTCACCAACGAGGCCTACGCGTGTCAGGGGGCGGCGGTGCGCAAGGGTCCGCAGGTGAAGCGGTTCTGCGCCCTCGAGCCAGCGACCTGCAGTGGCCTGCCCGAGTTCTCGGATCTCGGTCCATGCGGGGGCGCGTGCACCATGTCCTGCTCGCGCCTCCGCGACGGGACCGAGCGGTGCGCCGCCTCTTCTTGCCGGGACCCGCACGGCAAGCGCTGGGAGCACCCCATCACGGTGTACCTGCGCAATCAGATCGAAGCCACCAACGCCGACGTCATGCAGGGGGTGACCGCCGGCGACGACGGCATCGACGGGCTCGACGATGGCGACAGCGTGACGTTCAAGCTGGTGGATTTCACCCGGCCCGCGGCCCCCGGCACACCCGCCGCCGGCGTGAAGACGTTCGTGGCCTCCTTCCTTGCGCGGCGTCCACCCGGGCGAATCGAGATCTGGCTCGACGGCAAGACCCGCATCGGTACCCTCGATCTCGGCTCGCAAGCCGACACGGGCGGCCGGGAGCGGGAGCTCGGCACGCCGATCTCGGCGGCCGGTGTGTCGGGCACCCACGACGTCACGCTGAGGTTCGTCGGCGGCAAGAACATGGGTCGCCTCGCGCTGGTCGAATTTCGCTGAGCGCTGGAGGACGTCGGCCATGGCGGGCCGCGATGACCTGGCGCGTGTCCTGGCTTGACTGAACGTACGTTCAGATTCATGCTGGAGCGCCGATGCGTCCGGTCGCGGTCTCCAATCCACCCAATCCCTGGACCAGCACCGCCGTGGAGTACCTCGAGGGGGCGTCGCCCGAGATGCGCATCGAGGTGTTCGAAGATCACAGCCGCACCATCCTGGCCAGGAACGACAGCCCGGACGTCGGGTTCACCTACAGCGTGAACCCCTATCGCGGATGCTTTCATGCCTGCGCCTACTGCTATGCGCGCCCCGGGCACGAGTATCTCGGCTTCGGCGCCGGCACCGACTTCGAGCGCCGGATCGTGGTCAAGCCGGACGCGCCGGCGCTGTTGCGCAAGGCCTTTCGCCAGAAGAGCTGGCGCCACGAGACGGTGGTGATGAGCGGGGTCACCGATTGCTACCAGCCCCTCGAGGCGTCTTACCGGCTCACCCGCGGTTGTCTCGAGGTGTGCGCCGCCGAGCGAAATCCGGTGGGCATCATCACCAAGGCGCCG
>Ga0265320_10003219_pt1 | contig 11038 bp, 8 predicted proteins | sample 4827metaG_FD_202087 | JGI IMG/M metagenome (GOLD analysis project Ga0265320, IMG submission 202087) | Rhizosphere microbial communities from Carex aquatilis grown in University of Washington, Seatle, WA, United States - 4-8-27 metaG | ecosystem: Host-associated > Plants > Roots > Rhizosphere >...
GCGGAACAACCCGCGACGAGTGCCGCCAGGGTCAGGACGAGTACTCGTTGCACGCTGCTGTTGTCCCCGAGCCTGGCCGGGACCAGCCCGGATTCACGCGGAGCATAGAACAGCCGCCGCGGCGCATGAGATCCGCCAGGCCCGCGGAGCAAGGATGCCAAGTACGGATAAGGCCCTATACCGCCCGACGTGGACGCCGGAGAATACTTCCGTCCCCGCCCGCAGATATCCCCCCTCTGCCGGCGGGGTTTCCTGTACCGGTTCCACGCGTTGAGCGGCACTTTCGGGTGATGGCCCGCGAGCACCGGCCCGGGCGACGCTGGCTGGCAATGCGCCGCTTCGTCCCGCACCTGCTGGTCCTGTGCCTGGCGGTCCTGGTCGCCGTTGGCGTCTTCGGCGTGGTCCGGGCGGTCAGCTCGGGCTGCAATCCGCTGGCCCGCTCGACCTGCGTCCGGGTCCTGTTCATCGGCAACAGCTATACGTTCGTCAACGACCTGCCGACCGTCTTCCGCGACCTGGCCCGCTCGGAGGGCCACAACGTCGAGACGGGGATGGTCGCCGAGGGCGGCGAGACCCTCGCCCAGCACGCCGCGTCGAGCGACGACACCCAGGCGATCAGCGGCAGCCCCTGGCAGTTCGTCGTGCTCCAGGAGCAGAGCGAGATCCCCGCGATCGAATCGCTTCGCCAGGGCGAGATGTACCCTGCCGCCCGCTCGCTGGTCGCCGCGATCCGGGCCAGCGGCGCCACGCCACTCCTGCTCGAGACCTGGGCCCACCAGGCCGGCTGGCCGCAAGAGCAGCTGACCTACGGCGCGATGCAGGCGGCGATCGACGACGCCTACGGCACGCTCGCCGGCCAGCTCCAGGTCGGCGTCGCGCCTGCCGGACAGGCCTGGCAGGCGGCCGTCGCCGCCGATCCGGAAATCGTCCTGTGGCAGCCCGACGGCAGCCATCCGACGCCCGCCGGCACATTCCTGGCGGCCTGCGTGCTGTACACCCGGATCTTCGGACCGTGCCCGGTCAATGGCCCGGATACCGGCGGCTTGCCGCCGGCTGCAGCGGCGACCCTCGAGGCAATCGCGAACCAGTACTGAGCCGCGGGGGGGAGAACCTCTTCGCCCCGCAATGTGCCTTGACTCGCGGGTCGGCCGGCCCGACACTGCCCCAATCCGTTAACGACGGGAACCACGTCAAGGCAGGCTTCGGAGGGAGCGCTCGGCGTTGGACCTTCTGATTCGCGATGCCCGGCTCCACCCGACCGGGGGCAGCCGGCCGGAGCCGGTCGACGTGCGCGTGTCGGGCGATCGAATCGCCGCGATCCGGCCACGGGGCACGCTCGCTGCCGATGGCGCCGTCGAGCTGCAGGCCGGCGGCCGCCTCCTCTCGCCGCCCCTCGTCGATCCCCACGTCCACATGGACGCCGTCCTGACCGTCGGCGAGCCGCGCCACAACGAGACGGGCACCTTGATCGAGGGGATCCTGACCTGGGCCGATCGGAAGCAGACGCTGACCCACGATGACGTCAAGCGGCGGGCTCGCCAGGCGATCCTGTGGGAGGTCGCCCAGGGCACCGGCCTGATCCGCTCCCACGTCGACGTGTGCGACCCGAACCTCGTCGCCCTCAAGGCCCTCCTCGAGCTGCGGACCGAGCTCCACGAGCTGGTCGACCTGCGCCTGATCGCCTTCCCCCAGGACGGGATCCTGTCGTTCCCCAATGGCAAGGAGCTGATGCGCGAGGCGATGCGCCTGGGCTGCGACGTGATCGGCGGGATCCCGCACTACGAGTGGACCCGCGACGACGGCGTGGAGGAGGTCCACTTCCTGTTCGAGCTGGCGGCCGAAACCGGCAAGGGCATCGACCTCCACTGCGACGAGACCGACGACGACCAGTCGCGCTTCCTCGAGGTGGTCGCGGCCGACACGATGCGCAGCGGGATGCAGGGCCGGGTCGTGGCCGGGCACACCACGGCGATGGGCTCGTACAACGACGCCTACGCCTTCAAGCTGCTCCAGATCCTCAAGCGGGCGGGGGTCACGATCGTGGCCAATCCGCTCGACAACGTGGCCCTCCAGGGCCGCTTCGACAGCTACCCCAAGCGGCGCGGGATGACCCGGGTGAAGGAGCTCGACCAGGCCGGGGTGAATGTGGCCTGCGGCCACGATTCGATCATGGACCCGTGGTATCCCCTGGGCCGGGGATCGATGCTGGACGCGCTGTCGATGCTCGTCCACGTCGGCCAGATGACCGGCCGGACCGAGCTGTTCCGGGCCTACGAGATGGTGACCACCAACGCCGCCCGCGCGGCCGAGGTCGAGTATGGATTGGAGGAGGGCAAGCCGGCGAACTTCATCGTCCTGGACTGCGAGGACGAGGCGGAAGCGATCCGCCTGCGGCCCCCGGCGCGGTGGGTCGTGCGCCTCGGACGAATCGTTGCCGAGACGGAACCATCTCACTCGGTCATCCACGCCGCGGCGGGCGATGAGCCGGTGACCTATACGAAGGAGGAGGGCTGAACAGCATGGTCGTCGATGCACTTACCCGCGATACGATGCCCAGTGGCGAGGGCGACCTGTCCATCGAGGGCCACGGAATCGAGCCGATCCCCGCCGCCGCTCGCTACGGCTCGGTGTGGCGGCTGTTCACGGTCTGGTTCACGCCCAACCTGGTCCCGGCGGCGTTCGCCCTGGGCGCGCTGTGCGCGATCCTGGGCCTGGGCTTCTTCACCGGCCTCCTGGCGATCCTGGTCGGCAACGTGATCGGCGGCGGGATCGTGGCGATCCTGAGCACGATCGGACCCAAGGTGGGCCTGGGCCAGATCCCGATCAGCCGGCTGTCGTTCGGCAAGAGCATCGTCGTGCCCGGCCTGATCAACTGGGTGAGCACGATCGCCTGGGACGCGATCAACGCCTTCTTCGGCGCCTATGCGATTCAGGTCATCACGAACAACGTGGTCCCATTCTGGCTCGCCTTGATTGTCGTCATTGGCTGCCAGGCGGCGCTCAGCGTCGTTGGCTACGAGGCCATCCACACCTTCGAGAAGTACGCGGCAATCGCCCTCGCGATCCTGTTCGCGGTGGTGACCGTGGCGCTTCTGCCCAAGGCCAACTTCGGGATGGCCGGCACCGGCGAAACGCTGGGGGTCTTCATCCTGGCGACCACGATCGTGGGCAGCTTCAACCTTGGCTGGGCGCTGTATGCCTCGGACTACTCGCGCTACCTGCCGGCTTCGACATCATCGGCCAAGGTCGCCGGCTACTCGTTCCTGGGGATCGCCGTCTCTGCCGTCTGGATCGAGCTCCTCGGCCTGGCGGTCTTCGGGGCGGTGACCAACGGTGACGCCGACCCGGTCCACCAGATCGACGCCCTGCTCGGCGGCGGGCTGATCAGCGCGGTTGCCATGATCGCGATCTTCTTCGGGACGGTCGCGGTCAACGCGATGAATGACTACTCGGGGTCGCTGTCGCTCCTCGCGGCGGGGATCAAGGTCTATCGCCCGGTCTCGGCCCTGATCGTCGGCGTCCTGAGCTTCATCGCCACCCTGTGGCTGTACACCCAGAACTTCAGCGCGACGTTCGAGAACTACCTGCTCCTGATCACCTACTGGATCGGACCATGGTCAGCGATCGTGCTGGTCGACTGGCAGCTCCGCAAGCATTCGGCGGCAGGCGCCGACCACGTCTCGGACTTCAGCCTGCTGCCCAGCGGCTGGAATGCTCTGATCGCGCTGGTCGTCGGCTTCGTTGTCTCGATCCCGTTCATGGACGCGACGCTCTTCCAGGGCTTCATCGCCAACAACCTGGGCGGCGCGGACATCGCCTACGTGATCGGGTTCATTGTCGCCGGGGCCCTGTACTGGGTCCTCGAGCGGCGGGCGTCGACCGCCGTTCCGGCGTGATCTAAGCCCGGCACCATCGCGACAGACCCCGCTCGACAGCACGTCGGGCGGGGTCTTCTCATGTCCCCGGGCGCTGGTCGTCGACCGGCTCGAGGCCCAGCGTCTCCACCCAGCGGGCGATCTCGTCGCAGGTCGCGATCCACAGCCCGTCGATCGAACGGGCATGCTCGATCAGCGTCTCGAGGCCGGCGGCGCGCGACGGCCGGCCGGAGACGAACGGATGGTTGGTCAGGTTGAACAGGCCGCCGGCGGCGACCATGGCGTCGAGCTCGAGGGTCCAGCGGGCGACCACCTCGGCCGGGCTGGCGATCGCGCCCGAGCCCGACAGGTCGGGCAGGTAGACGTACGGCTCCCAGTCGTCGAGGCTCCAGTGGATCGGCAGCTCGACCAGGCTGCCGGAATCGCCGACCGCCAGCAGGTACGGCTCATCGGCGTCCATCAGGCTCGAGTCGTAGCGGAAGCCGTGCCTGACCAGCAGCTCGGCCGACGACCAGCTCGACTCCCACATCGGCGCCCGCCAGCCGCTGGGCCGGATCCCGGCCACCGCATCGAGGGCCGCCAGTCCACGCACCAGGATCCGCTCCTCGTCCTCGGGCGACAGGGCGGCCACCGACTCGTGGAGATAGCCGTGGTGGGCGATCTCGTGGCCGGCGTCGCGGATGCTGCGGACCACGGCCGGCCAGCGCTCGGCCGTGTAGCCGGGCACGAAGAACGTCGCCTTGATCCTCGTTCGATCGAGGGTCCGGAGCAGGCGGGGCACGCCTGTCCGTGGGCCATACGCCTGGTGGCTCATCACCGAGCGGCGCCCGGCCGCGGCGGGATCGGCGGCCAGGATGGCGCTCTCGGCGTCGACATCGAAGGTGAAGCAGGCCGCGGCCCGCGAGCCAGCCGGCCAGCGCACCGTCATCGCCGGGCGAGGGCGACGAGCGAGAGCATCTCGTAGGCCAGGTTCGCCGCCAGGAAGGCCGTCTGGCCGGCCGGGTCGTAGGTCGGGATCACCTCGACCACGTCGAAGCCGACGAAATCGACCCCGGCCAGGTTGCGAACCACCGTCAGCATGTCGTGGGCGGACGGTCCGCCCGGCTCGGGCGTGCCCGTCCCCGGTGCGGCACTCGGATCGACGCAATCGATGTCGAATGTCAGCCAGGTGGGCCGATCGCCGACTCGCTCCCGGATCCGCTCGGCCGTGGCGTGAGCGCCGATCCCCAGCAGGTCCTCGGTGGTCAGGTACTCGAGCCCGAGCTCGGTCCTCAGGACGGTCCAATCGGCCTGGTCGTAGAGCGTCCCCCGCAGGCCGACCTCGATCGAGTGGCCGACGTCGACCAGGCCCTCCTCGATTGCCCGGCGCATCCACGTCCCATGGTTGTACTTCTGGCCGAAATAGCTGTCCCAGGCGTCGGTATGGGCGTCGAAGTCGATCACTGCCACAGGCCCGTTGCGGGCGATCGCCCGGAGGTGCGCCAGGGTGCAGGCGTGGTCACCACCGATCAGCAGGGGCACGACCTGGGCGGCGGCGAGGCCCCGGACGGCGGCCTCGATCGCGGCGTAGCTCGGCTCGATGTAGCCGGGCACGATCGCGATGTCGCCATAGTCGACGCACGACAGGACCTCGAACGGCGCGACGCCCAGGTTCGGGTTGTACGGCCGGAGCATCATCGATGCCTCGCGCACCGCACCCGGCCCGAAGCGGCCGCCGACCCGGTAGGAGACACCCGTGTCGAACGGGACGCCGGTCACGGCCAGGTCCACTCCGTCGAGGTCGCGGACGTAGGGCAGCCGGGCAAAGGTGTTCGGGCCGGTGAAGCGCGGTGATTTCAGCGAGTCGGCGGGGCCATAGCGCGGCATTCGCCCATCGTAGCCCTCGGGCAAGCGGTCCGGCGGCTCGCGGCGATGGACGAGAATCGACTCAAGCCCCTCGCGCAGGGCCAGCACTGCGATCAGGCCGGCCAGGACGGCATCCGCCCACCACCAGCCGAGGACCGCGGTCAGGACCAGGCCGGCCAGTACCGATGCGGCCAGGCCGCCGTCGATCAGGCTGAATCGGCCATCGGCGAGGACCGTCGGGCTGGCCATCGCCTTCCCGACGCGGAGCTTGCCCGCGGCGAGCAGGAGCATCACGACCACGGTGCAGGCCAGGAAGGCGATGCCCACCGGCGAGGCGCTTGGCCGGTGGGCGGCCTGGATCGATTCGAACGTGTCCCAGGCGACATAGATGCCGACGACGATGTAGCCGATCCCGATCAGGTGCAGCGCCCGATGCTCGCCGCTGCGGTCCGACCCGCGCAACTCCCAGACGACGACGAGCGAGGCGAAGACCTCGACCGATGAATCGAGGCCGAAGGCGACGAGGGCCACCGAACCGGCGCTCAGGCCGGCCGCGATCGCCACGATGCCCTCGAGGGTGTTCCACAGGATCGTGATGTATTCGAGCCGGAAGGCCCGGCGCAGGAGCTGGCGGTGGTCCGGGTCGGCGATCTCGGGCGCACTCATATGGGGGAGTGTATGGTGCGGCCGTGGCTCGAACTGTCGGGCGCTGGACGCCAACCCGCCTTCGACCTGGCGCCGACCGGCGGTTGCTCCTCGTCGTCGCCAGCTTCGGCGTCTCGGTCGTGGCGACCCGTGCGTTCCTGGGCGCGACGGGCTATCCCCGGATCGGCAGCGGCGAATTCCACATCGCCCACGTCCTGATCGGTGGGGCGCTGCTCTTCGTGGGCGGGCTGATCGCCCTGATCTCGGTCGACAACCGGGCGCTCGATGGCGCGGCGCTGCTCGTGGGCGCCGGCGTGGGCCTGTTCATCGACGAGGTGGGCAAGTACATCACGACCAGCAACGACTACTTCTTCCCGATCGCGGCGCCGATCATCTACGCCGTCTTCATGCTCTCGGTCCTGCTCCTCCTTGCGGTCCGGGAGCGCTTCGGGGAGTCACTCGTGCCGGTACCCGCGGCACCTTCCCGCTGGAAGCACCTGCGCGCCCTGCTGATCCTGGGCTACGCCGGGAGCGCGATCGTGGCCCTGCTCGAGGCTGGTGGCGTGATGGGCCTGGCCGTCTCGATCCGGACGCCGTTCGACCTCCTGATCAGCCAGTCGGCGGCCGCCCAGCTGAGTGGCAACCCGCTGTGGCTCGATGTCCACGCCCTGGCCTCGGCGGCGGCCGGCTTCCTGTTCGCTGGGGCGACGTTCCTGATCTGGATTCATCGCGACGCCCGCGGACTGCGCTTCGGCCTGGCCGCCTCGGTCATCTCGCTGACCGTACTGGCCCTGGTCGCGTTCTACGTCAACCAGTTCGCGGCGATCGGCGGTGTCCTCGTCCAGGCGCTCCTGGTCGTGGGCGCGATGGAGCACCGTCGATCGCTCGGAGGCGATGGTCTGGCCGAGGACAGCCCCGCGCCCTCGTTCTGAGCGACCTGCCCGGCGCGCGGCCGGTAGACTCGGGGCGATGGCCGCCGACCTCGATCCCGCGACGTTCCGGGCCGCCGCCCACCAGGTGGCCGACCTGATCGCGGACTACCTCGAAGGCGTCGAGCAGTTCGCCGTCTTTCCCGCGGTTGAGCCCGGCTCGATCGGGCCGCTCTTTCCGGCCACCCCGCCCGAGCTGCCGGCGTCGATCGACGCAATCCTGGCCGATTACCAGGCCCTGGTCGTGCCCAGTGCGACACACTGGCAGCATCCGGGCTTCCTGGCCTACTTCGCGACGACCGCGTCGGGTCCCGGGATCCTGGGCGAGATGCTGACCGCGGCCCTCGGCCAGAACCCGATGCTGTGGCGGACTTCGCCGATCGGGACCGAGCTCGAGGGCGTCGTCGTCGACTGGCTGCGCCAGGGCCTCGGCCTGCCCCCGGCGTTCGACGGCCTGCTGACCGATACCGCCTCGACCTCCACCCTGATCGCCCTGGCCGCGGCCCGCGAGGCGGCTGGTCTCGACGCTTCGGCCCGGGGCCTCGCCGGCCGCTCCGAGCTCGCCGCCGGCGTGCGCGTCTACGCCTCGGCCGAAGCCCACTCGTCGATCGAGAAGGCGTGCATGACGCTGGGCCTGGGGCGGGCGAGCCTGCGCCGGATCGCGGTCAACGAGCGCTACGAGATGGAGCCCACTGCGCTGGCCGGAGCCATCGCCGAGGACCGCGCCGCCGGGCGGCTGCCGATCTCGGTGGTCGCCACGATCGGGACCACGTCGTCGACATCGGTCGACCTGGTCGCGGCGATCGCCGAGATCACCGAGCGCGAGCGGCTGTGGCTCCACGTCGACGCCGCCTATGCCGGGCCCGTTGCGCTCCTGCCCAATCGCCGGGCGCCGTTCGCGGGCTGGGAACGGGCCGACTCGATCGTGGTCAATCCCCACAAGTGGCTGTTCGCGCCGCTCGATGCGTCGCTCCTGCTGACCCGCCGGATGGACCAGCTGCGTGCCGCGTTCAGCCTCCAGCCGGAATACCTGCGGACGCTCGATCGGGTGAGCCCGGTCCGTGACTACAACGAGTACCAGCCCCAGCTCGGCCGGCGCTTCCGGGCCCTCAAGCTGTGGATCCTGATCCGGAGCTTCGGGCTCGACGGCCTGCGCAGCCGGATCGCTGCGCACCTGGCCCTGGCGGCGGAGCTCCGGGGCTGGATCGCGGTCGATCCCGACTGGGAGCTGCTGGCGCCGACTCCGTTCTCGACCGTCTGCTTCCGCTATCACCCGGCGGGTCTTGGCGAACCGGCGCTCGACGACCTGAACGCGGCGGTGATGGACGCCGTCAACCGCACCGGCGAGGTCTTCCTGTCCCACACCCGCCTGTCCGGCCGGTTCACGATTCGCCTGTCGATCGGCAACCTGCGGACCGAGGAGCGCCACGTCGCCCGGGCCTGGGCGCTCCTGCGGCGCGAGGCCGAACGCCTGGCCGTGGCCGCATCGTGAATCACGCAGGGGACCTGGAGCCGACGATCTCCGAGCGGCTGGCGCAGGCAATCGCAGCGATCGAGGCCATCGACCCGGGCGACCGCTACGACCCGTCCGTCCCGGCGGCCCTGATCGCGAGCGGGCTCCACCTGCTGTGCCTGCCCCGCGAGGCAGGCGGCCTCGGCGGGGGACTGGTCGAAGCGGTCGCGGTTCTGTCTGCCCTTGGAGCGGCGAGCGGCTCGGCGGGCCTGGGCTTCGCGATGCATATCCACGTGACCGGCTCGCTGTACGAATCCGCCGGCTGGCCGCCGGCGCTCCGGGACTGGCTGAGCGAGCTCGTGCGGGACGAGTCGGCCCTGCTCAACTCGGCGGCAACCGAGGAGGGCAGCGGCAGTCCGGCCCGGGGCGGCCTGCCCGCGACCACGGCAACCGAGGCCGGGGGCGGCTACCGGCTGACCGGCGAGAAGACCTGGACCACCTGGCTGCCGGCCCTCCGCGCGGCCCAGGTGACGGCCACGGTTGCCTCGGGCGAGATCGGCAACTTCGTGGTCGACCTTCACTCGCGGGGCGTCGAACGGCTGCCCGGCTTCGATGCCCTCGGGATGCGCGGCTCGGCCTCGGGCCGGCTCGTCCTCCGCGACGTCTTCGTGCCGGCCGAGCGCCTCATCGGCACGCGGCCGGCGGGTGGCTCCGACCCGCGCGGACCGGCGCCGGGCGCCTGGTTCGGAATGGCCGTCGCGGCCGTCTACCTGGGCGTCGGCGAAGGCGCCCGGCGCGAGGTGGTCCGCTGGGCGATCGACCGGCGGCCGGGCGACGGCGCAACCGCGGTTGCCGACCTGCCCACGATCGCGGTTCGGCTCGGCCGGCTCGATGCTGCGCTCCGCTCGGCCCGGATCGTCGTCGAGGAGGCCGCCCGGCGCTGGCAGGCATCGGCGCCAGGGGACCGACCGGCGCTGATGGCGGAGATCAGCCTGGCCAAGGTCACGGCGACGAACGCCGCAGTCCAGGCGTCGGACGAGGCACTCCGGATCGCCGGCGGTCCGGGCTTCCTGGCCGGCCGGATCGAGCGGGCGTTCCGCGACGCGCGTGCCGGCCTGATCAATCCGCCGCTCGACGACATCGCCTACCAGTCCTTCGCCCGGCGGCTGGTCGACGATGAGCGGGCCCGCAGCGAGGGCCACACCCGGCGCTAAACTCGGCGCGGGGGACCACGAACGAATCTTCAGGAGGCCACCCTCATGGCCATCGCCGTCGCGCTTGACCTGCCGATGTTCATCGACGGTCGTTCGACCGAAGCCTCGGACGGGGCCTGGCTCGAAGTCCACAACCCGGCCACCGGCGATGTCGTCGGGCGGGTCCCGGCCGGGACCGCGGCGGATGTCGATCGAGCCGTGGCCGCGGCCCGTGCCTCGTTCCGCGACGGTCGCTGGCGGAACATGCTGATGCCGGCCCGGGTCGCGATCATGAATCGGCTGGGTGACCTGCTCGACGAGCATGCCGACGAGCTGGCCCGCCTCGAGACGCTCCAGACCGGCACGTCGTACAAGCTCCGGCGCGAGTCCGATTTCGCCTTCGCCTCGGACAACCTGCGCTTCTTCGCGACCCAGATCCGCCATCTCGAAGGCAAGGCCGCCGCCGAGTACAGCGGCTCGCACACGAGCATGATCCGGCGCGAGCCGATCGGCGTCTGTGGCCAGGTGGCCCCCTGGAACTACCCGATGTGGATGGCGATCTGGAAGATCGGGCCGGCCCTCGCCGCGGGCAACTCGGTCGTCCTCAAGCCGGCTTCGGCGACGCCGCTGACGACCATCCGGCTGGCCGAGCTGGGCAAGGAGGCCGGCTTGCCCGACGGCGTGCTCAACGTGGTGACCGGGCGGGGCGACGTCGTCGGCGCCGCCATCGCGGCCCATCCCGACGTTGACCTGATCAGCCTGACTGGCGACTCGGAGACCGGCAAGAAGATCCAGGCCCTGGCCGCGGGTAACGTCAAGCGGGTCCACCTCGAGCTGGGCGGCAAGGCACCGTTCATCGTCTCGGCCGACGCCGACCTCGAGGCCGCTGCCCGGGGTGCAACCGCCGGTGCCCTGACCAATGGCGGCCAGGACTGCACCGCCGCAACGCGGGCCTACGTCCATCGCAGCCTGTACGGCCCGTTCCTGGCCCGGACCAGGGAGCTCTTCGAGACGGTCCGGGTCGGCGACCCGTTCGATCCGGCGACCGACCTGGGGACGCTGATCAGCACGGGCCAGGTGGACCGGGTCGACGGTTTC
>Ga0265320_10003220_pt1 | contig 11038 bp, 7 predicted proteins | sample 4827metaG_FD_202087 | JGI IMG/M metagenome (GOLD analysis project Ga0265320, IMG submission 202087) | Rhizosphere microbial communities from Carex aquatilis grown in University of Washington, Seatle, WA, United States - 4-8-27 metaG | ecosystem: Host-associated > Plants > Roots > Rhizosphere >...
TCAGCTCGCAGCGAGATGCGGAGCAGGCCGATATCGAGATAGAGAAGCGAGAGCTCGCCACTCACCACGACGCCGAGCTCAACGAGCTCACTGCGATCTACATGAACCGCGGGCTCGACAAGGAGCTAGCGAAGAAGGTCGCTGCGCAACTCACTGCGCACGATGTCGTCGCGGCTCATCTGCGGGACGAGCTCGGCATCACCGAAACGTCTCTCGCCCGACCGATGCAAGCCGCGTGTACATCGGCCGCGAGCTTTGCGTTGTTCGCGCTGGTGCCGATTGCAGCATTTCTGGTGGCGCCCGCGCCGTGGCGCGTGCCCGTCATCGCGGCGACTTCTCTCGCCAGCCTCGCATCGCTCGGCGCGTTGGGCGGGCACCTCGGCGGGGCTCCGCTTGGTCGAGCAGCGGCACGAGTCACCATCGGAGGCGCGCTGGCAATGGCAACGGGGGCCGCCGTGGGTCGGCTGCTCCTGTGATGAACCGGCCCTTCGATCGAGTGAGCCGTCCCTACGATGTGACGACTCGAGCGCATGGAGAGTGTCAGAAGAAAAATGCAACGACGACGCCCTCGCTTGACGATCGCGAAGCGACGTGAGCACTGAACTGCGCGCCACTTCGTTCGATCAGGATGGGACGACCACGAGTGCCGGCATCTCGATTCGCGTTCGCGTTGGGTATCGCTTCGGTGATCCTCGGCGTTTGCGCCGTGAAACATCATCGGCCTCCGCAGTTCTCGCGCGCGCCGACCTCACGAATGGCCGCACTCGCGAAGCAGAAGCCCGCGCCCGAGCACGTCGTCGAGATCGACGAACTACCGAGCGTGGCCCTGCGCCGCCTGATGCCGGAAGAACTCACCCCGGAGCTCATCCAAAAAGCCGACGACCTCATCTGGAACCACGACGCTCCCCTCGGCACCGAAGTGCTCACCGAAGCCGACGGCAAACCCTTCGTCGCGCGCTACGAGCAGCACTACCACCCCGTCGGCGGCCCTCAGCACCCATGGGGCGCGCACAAAGGAATCACGCTGTACGCGGCGGAGTGAGTGTCGGCAAACGACCGCTCTCCGCCTACCGCTTGAGCGCCTCCGAATCGGGGCAATAATCCTCAGCCATAAGTTATCCGTGCTTTCCAACAAAGAACGGCAAATTGGGGTGCCCGGAAGCGCAGGGGGCTCACACGTGTGGGCACACTTTGGCTTTCGCGAACGACGGGGCTACGCTCGCGCCACCGCGGGTCATGGCTTCGTTGCAAACTCGGGGACGCCCTTTCGACGAGGAGCACGACTCGTCCTCCGACAATGCCTTCGCGGGGTCACGCTCGAATCTCCAGCCCGGGCAGATCCTATCGGACCGCTTCTTAGTGGAACACCTGGTCCGCCGCGGCGGCATGGGAGCCATCTACAAAGGTACCGACGTCGCGACGAGCCGCCACGTCGCGATCAAGATATTGCTGGACGGGGTTCCCAGCGAATCGAGACAGCGGTTCGAACGTGAAGTCAGCCTACTGTCGGAGCTTTCGCATCCGGGGATCGTTCACTATCTAGCTCACGGCCTGACCGCGGATGGAGCGCTCTACCTGGCGATGGAGTGGCTCGAGGGAGAAGACCTCTCGGAGCGGCTTTCGCGACAAGAACTGACGATCGAAGAGACTCTCGCGGTGATCCGACGCGTCTGCGAGGCGCTGCTCGGTGCCCACGCCCGCGGGATCGTTCACCGTGACATCAAGCCGGCCAATCTCTTCTTACCGCATCGCGACCCGTATGCGGTCAAGGTACTGGACTTCGGCATTGCCCGTCAGCGGGAGAGTGTTTCGACGCTCACGCACCGCGGGACGCTGCTCGGCACCCTCGGCTACATGTCGCCGGAGCAGGTCATGTGTGACGCCGACATCGATGCTCGCACGGACGTGTTCGCCATCGGCTGCGTCCTCTTCCACTGCCTCACCGGTGAAGAACCCTTCGCGAGCGCTCACAACGTCGGTGTTTTGGCGAAGGTACTCCGCGCGGCGCCGAGCAGACCGAGCGCATTGCGGCCAGGATTGAGCAAGGCCCTGGACGAACTGGTCGTTCGTCTCCTCGCCAAGAGGCGGGAGGATCGACCCAGCGACGCAGGCGCCGTTCTCGGATTGATCGCGGCACTCGGGCCCGCTGAGCGCGCGGTTTCGCCCGCGGGGCGAAGCGCCTCCTTCCCGACGCTCTCTGAGCAGAGAATCGTGAGTGTCATTCTCGGCGCGCCGCCTCCCGAGGCTCCGGGCTTCAAGGCCGAACCTGAGGACCGCATTCGCGAGCTCCTCGTCGAACTGTCGAATCGCCATTCCGCGGAGGTTGCTTGGTTGAATGGCGGCGCGCTCCTCTTGGTGCTGGGCGGTCTAGGAGAAGCCAACGACCGCGCTTCGCAGGCGGCGCGATGCGCCCTCGCGCTGCGCGAGGCGTGCCCCAACCTGGCTCTGGGGATAGCGACCGGACTCGCTGACACCTCGGGGAAAACGCCCGTGGGAGCGGCGATCGATCGGGCCGCGGAGTTGCTCGCCGGCATGCCGGAGGGAGGTCGGGGCGTCGCCATCGACACGGTGACGCTGGGCCTCCTGGGTCAACGCTTTGAAGTACAGCATCTCGGCGCGACCCATGTGCTCATCGGGCCGAGCGCAGCGTTCAGCCCTACGCGCTTGCTGATGGGCAAGCCGACCCCCTGTCTCGGACGCCAGCGGGAACTCCGCGCGCTGGACGACGTCCTCGACGAATGCGTGAACGACTCCTTGGCGCGCATGACACTCGTGACCGGAGCCCCCGGGATCGGGAAATCGAGGCTCGCGGTCGAGTGGCTCGCGAGAGAGCGTCAGGGCGATCGTACGCTGCTCCTCGCCCGCTCGGATCCGGTGATCGCAGGGTCCGCCATGTCCATCGTGCAGCAGCTCGTCAGGGCCTCCGCGGGAATCCTGGAGGCGACGCCGCGCGAGACCCAGCTCGATCGATTGCGCGAGCACATGTCCCGCAGCGGCGCGAGCGCGGTAGTCCTGGAATTCCTCGCTGAGATCCTCGGGTTGAACGGCGACGGGACAGAAAGCGCGCTCCTTCGGGCCGCGCGCAGCGATCCGGACATCATGCGCGAGCAGGTCCGGCGAACGCTGCATGGTTGGCTCGACGACGAAACGTCTCGACGACCGGTGGTCATCGTCCTGGAGGATTTGCACTGGGGCGATCAACCGAGCGTCGCCTTCCTGACCGAGGCGGTCGGCGCAGGAGCGAAGCGGCCGCTCATGGTCCTCGCGCTTGCACGCCCGGAGGTGGAGAGGCTGTTTCCGGAAGCCTGCCAGGCAGCGACCCTGCACATTCGGCTGCCAGGTTTGACGACTCGCGCGGCGCGCGATCTCGTGCACACCGTTCTCGACCACGGCGTGCACGGGGAGGTGGTGGATCGGGTCGTTCGAACGGCCGATGGCAATCCGTTCTATCTCGAGGAGATCATCCGGAGCGTCGCCAGCGGATCATTGGACTGGCCGGATACCGTGCTTGCGATGGCGCAGTCGCGCCTCGAAAAGCTCGACCCGATCGCCCGCTGCGTCCTTCGCACGGCCAGCACCTTCGGCGAAACCTGGTGGGAAGCAGGCGTCGCCGAAATCGTCGGCGAGGAGCTCGACGTCTCGGAGGCGATCGAACGCATCGTCAGCGACGAACTCGTGTTCGCGGTTCCCAATTCTCGTTACGGAGGGTCGCCGGAGTATCGCTTCCGGCATGCGCTCTTCCGGGATGCGGCGTACGGGATGATGACGCCGGAGGATCGGCGGGCCTCTCACCGCGCCGCGGCCCTCTGGCTCGAGCGAACCGGTGAAAAGGACGCCCGGCTCCTCACCGATCACTTCGAGGCGGCCGGCGACCTCCCGAGGGCGCTCCCGTGGTGCGTCCGGGCGACGCGAACCGCGATCGAAGCGGGCGACATCGCACAAACTCTCGCCCTCGCCGATCGCGGGGTCCGGCTGGGTGCGTCGGGAGTGGACCTCGGTCACCTTCTCCTTGCTGCAGCGTATGCGGAGATGCTGAGAAGTCAGGCCGACCTCGAGATGCTGAGCAAGGCATTGGACCTCCTGCCGGATCACGTCGCCAGCTGGTGGCTCGGGCTGTCGCTCCTGATCCTCGGAGCCATGACGAACGGTCAAGCGGGTCGCGTCGGCGGGTTCGTCAAGCTCGTCCAGGAAGCACCGCTCACATCGGACCTGTCCGTGCCGTACGCCCAGGCGCTCTTCACGTTGGTGGGCGGCCTCGTCCTCGCCGGCAAGGGGGACGTCGCCGCGCTCATCCTGAAGCGAACGGCGGAGGCTACGGCCTACAGTCCGCGCACGGAGGTGATCTTCGAGGCGTTCCGCGGGGCGGCGACCGCCGCGCTCGCGGCCGTGAGCCCGATCGACGGGAAATGGCAGCTCGAGTTCGCGTTCCTCGAAGGGAAAAAGGCGGCCGAGGCGCTGCGAGTCGTTGGCGCCCGGTACGCGGAAGGCATGGCGCTGAATTACTTCTCGGTTGCCGCCATGCACCTCGGCCGATACGAGGAAGCGGTCGCCGCCTGTCTGCGCTCGATTGCCCTCTGCACGACGAACAGCTTTCGCCTGAACGAAAGCTGGGCGCGTCTCTTCCTGGCCAAGGCCTATACCCGTTTGGACAGACCCGAGCTGGCGATCGAGGCAGTCGCGCCGCTCGAAGGGACGACGGACCAAAGCGTTCTCCAGATGCTCCCCATTACGACGGCCGAGGCTCGCCTCAAGCAGTCCCTCCTGCCGGAGGCATCGGTGGCCGCCGCAGCGGCGTGCGAAGGCGGATCACCGCGCTTGCGGCCCCTGGCGGCCTGCGTGCTCGCGCACACCCAGCTCGCGCAAGGAAACGCCGCGGCGTCCCTCCGCACGGTGGAAGCGACTTGGAGCCTTCACCCCTCGCTCGGGCTGGAGAGTCACCTCGAACTGTTGACCCTTCACGCGGAAGCGCTCCATCGAGTCGGGGACACGCAGGGAGCGAAAATCGCTGCGGTCCGAGCCCGCGACGCGGTTCTCGCGGTCGCCGACACCATTCAGGATGCCGAGCTGCGTGCCTCCTTTTGCACGAACGTTCCTCCTTGCGCACAAGCGCTGAAGCTCGCCCGCGACCTTCAAGAAGGTTGACTATGGCCCTTGCCGTGTTTTGTCGGCATCCTGCGTCGGCGAGCAGCACGGGGGCTGGCCCTCTTGCACTGCTTTCTACGCGAAAGATTTCCGACGATGGAGAATCACAAGGGTCGCGCCGACGCGTTTTGTACCTTCAGTCCCTTCAAGTCGAGGTGGTCTCGCTTCCTCCAATGGGTCGTGTATGCAGGAGCGCCCGATCACGATGCCGATATTCGGGAGCAAGGCTTTCTGCATTTCGCCTTCTGGACGTCGTTGCGCCATCGGGACCTGAAGAAAGCCGGCGTCCCGGAGCCCCAGAATCCGGCGAACGGTGCGCTGCTGTTCGTGAGCGTCTTCACCGGAGACGCCGACGACTATATCGCTGGATTCAGCGAACACCTGTCCGCCCAGATGGACGCGCTCTGGAGCGAAACGGAAGGCTGGCAGGGCGCGGCGGACCTCACGAAACTCAACACGTACATCGCCCAGCAGCGCCGTCGCGTGAATCTGTTCTTCAATGCTTATCGCGACGACACCAGAGGCGTGCGGAAGGCGCTGATTCTCCGGCGAAAGCTCGATCAGCTCGCTGACGAGCCGGCGGATCGCATGCCGCCTCCCGCCCTCGAAGACGAACTCGCGACCCTTGCCCGCGACCTGGAGGGGTCCGCGTGAAACTGCAACTCGACGACATCCAGGGCAACATCCTGGTCGGCTACCGGCTCCCGCTGGTCGCACACCTCTTCGCCGACGTGAGGTCGGAAAACCTGGCTCGATGCTGGGAATTCTTGGGAGCGGTTCCCGTAACGCCGGCGGCTAAAAGCGCGATGCCGCCGTACACGGTGAACCTCGGACTCACGTATCCGGCGCTGGCCGCTCTCGCGGGAGACGAGGACCGGAAAATCCGCACTGCGTTCCCGGCATTCGCCGCGGGGATGAGGGCGCGCGCGCTGCTGCTGCGAGATCCCGAGGTGGACACATGGGCGCACCGGCACCTCTGGGTCGCCATTCACGCAAAGGACGAGAGCGCCCTGAAGACGGGGGTCGAGGCCATCCGTCGAATCGGGCCAGACTTCGATCACGAATTGCACGGGGCGGCCATCGTCAAGGATGACCACTGGTTCGAGCATTTCGGGTTCCGCGACGATATTGCGAGCCCGGTCGTCGAAGGCACCGAAGCCATCCGTGAGCCGAAGAACCTCGCAGGTAACGGAAAGCGCGACGAGAACGGCCGTTGGATCCCCCTGAAGGCGGGCGAATTCGTCCTCGGCTATCCGAACGAATCGAACGGCCCCGAGCTGGGAGCGGAGCTCATGCGGGTGTTCCGGAACGGCACGTTCGCGGTCTTTCGCGACCTCGAGCAAAACGTCGACGCGTTTCGCCGGTACACGACCGAGGAAGCCCGCCGGATCGGCTTCGTCGAAGAGGACCTGGCCTCGAACATCATCGGACGGCGTCGTGACGGAATGGCGCTGATCGACGCGAACCAGCAACCGAACGATTTCGATTTTCAAGGCGATGTCAAAGGACACCAATGCCCGCTCGGCGCGCACATCCGCCGCGCGAACCACCGCGACCCCGATGTGAAGGAGGGCGGACGGCATCGCCTGATTCGCCGCGGTCGCCCCTACGAGAAGCCCGCGAACGGCGACGGGAAAGCGCCGTTGCGCGGCCTGTACTTCGTCGCGATGAACGCCAGCATCGAAGACCAATTCGAGTTCATCCAGCGGCAGTGGCTCAACGACCGTGCCTCGACCGATGGAGATCTGGATCCGCTCGTCGGTGTCGGCCCCTCGCGGATGTTCGTGGTCGAGGGGCAGCAGCCGCCGCTCACGCTCGTCGACATGCCGAGCTTCGTGACCTTCCGCGGCGGGGAATACTATTTCATGCCGGGCATCTCGGAGCTCAGGGAGCTTGCGCGAAGTAACCGGCACTTGCCGATGCAATGGGGGAGCTATCGATGACGACGACGACGACGATGACGACGATGCAGCAGCTCAAGCCGGTACCGGGTATCCTGATCCGCGCCTTCGCGCGATGGTTCCGCGCTCTACCGGAACGCGGTCTCGCGATGCAGGAGCTCACCTGCGTCTTCGCCGTCACCGACTCGATGAATCCCGCGTTGAGCGACGCTCTCGCGCGGCAGGACGCTCGCCTCGACGAGGAGTACGAGGCCGCAGCGGGATCAGGCGACGTTTTCATTCGATCATACGCCGTTCCCGGACTCCATTCGTTCCGCTTCACGCTCATCGCTCCCTCGAGGCAGAGCAACGGGGACGAGCCGCCCCGCGCGCCCTCGGTGCTCCTCATGTCCCTGGTATTCGACGGCGACCAGAAGGATGTCCTCACGGGTCTCTACGAAAAGATGCTCCCGGAGCTGCAGGAGATCTTGCAGCACGTTCAGGGCTTCGCCGGAACCTCGACCATCGATCAGTTCGTTCGGTTCGTTCTCGGGCGCCGGGTGAAAAGCGGTTTCTTCTTCCGCGACATCGGGCTGCTCGGCGACGAAAAGCAGCGTCTCGATCTGACCCGAACCGAGATGGAAGAGGCCGTCTCTCTGAGGGGGGATTTCGTCCGCTTCTATGCGAGACATCGGACCGACTCGCCCAAGGACCTGCGAACGGCGTTCGAGGAGTGGCGCCGCCAGCACGGGCTCGGGCTCTCGTTGCCCTTGTCGAAGTTCGAGAGGGGCGTACCGGACGAGCACCGCTGGATCCGCCGCGTCGTGGAGCTCACCCTGAGGCTCCAGGACCGGGACGCGCGGCAGGCTCCCGATCACCGGAAGCGCCGCGTGGCTCACTCGAAGCACCACGGCTTCATGCATGCCACCTTCGAAGTCGCCGGCAACCTCGAACCTCGCTACCAGAAGGGCCTCTTTGCCAAGCTCAAAACCTACGATGCGTTCGTCCGCACCTCGAACACGACCGACACCCGCCGCGCCGACTCGAAGCGTGACGGGCGCGGCGTGTCGATCAAGGTTCTCGACGTCGGCGGGCTCGAGGACGCGGTGATCGATCCGCAACCGGAAAAACGCCTCTCCCCCGTCGACGACGAACTCGGGGTCAAACAATCATCGCCGGGTGCCATCTCGCAGGACTTTCTGCTCATCGCGAACCCGACGTTCTTCTGTCGCGACGTCCGCGACTTCACGGTCTTCCGGGGCCTGCTCGACGTCGAGGTGCCGTATCGCTGGCTCGGGGCCCTGGTCCTCGCCTTCGAGCACCCGCGCCGGGCGCTGATTTTTGCGCAGGCGTTCCTACAACGTATCAACCACCCGTTCCAGGCCACGTACCACAGCATGACTCCGTACGCGTTCGGTGAAGACGCGGTGGCGAAGTACATCGTCGAGGCGAGAGATCAGAAGCGTTTCTCCCGGTTCCGTGCTCCTCCTGGGACGGACAACGCCCTCAGCGTGACGTTGAAGGAGAGCCTTGTGGACACGCCGATCGTGCTCGACTTCTTCGTTCATGCGCCACCTCCCGACCAGGTCGATGTCGAGGACACTACCCGCGACTGGGATCGAAAAGCTTATCCCCGCGTCCGCGTCGCGACCCTCACGATCCCTCCACAAGATCCGACGACGCCAGCTCGCCTCGAGCTGGGAGAACGCACCACGTTCAACCCGTGGAACGCTTTGAAGGCGCACCGCCCGCTCGGCAGCTTGAATCGCGCTCGCCTCGCCATCTATGAAGCGAGCGCGAAAGCGCGACGCGCCGACACCCCGGTTGCGCGCGCCGTTGCCGTGGAGCCCAAACCTCCCTGGCAAGTAGAGTCATTCCGCCTGACGCCCCCGCCGCCCGCTCCATGCGATCCCCTCTCCGAGCCGCCCCCCAGCGAAGAGAACGTCTCCGAGATCCATCCGCCGATACCACCGCACCCGACGGTGAACTGACGAGAAGATTCGGCACATCGTGGTCCTGCCGTTGGAGAACCGATCGCACCCGCGACGACGGTCGTTGCTCAGAGTTCGGCCACGATGCTTTGTGCGGTCGCGAGCCTTCCGAGCAGCCTCGGGTTTTGCACGACAGCACCTGGCGTGCAGCGCCGATCGTCGCCGGCCTCGCCGGCACGCGCATTGCACCAAGCCGCGCCATGAATTCGCGACTTCACGAAACGACCGCGTCACGCGGCACGATACGAGGACGAGTAACATCCACGCTGCAGCTCGTCTGCATCGTTGGGGCCATGGGCGCGGCGCTTGCCAGCTCCGCGTGCTCGGGCTCATCGAACGCGAAGACGCCCGCATCCGCGTCCGATCCATCTCCGGCGCGCCTCGAGGTTGTTGACCGCCTGGACGAAGCGACGGCGTTGATCCGAGAATTTCGCGGAAAGCTGCCCGAGTCCGTCACGAAGGATGCTCGGTGCGTTGTCGTCGTTCCCTCGATGATAAAGGGTGGGTTCATCGTGGGGGCAAGGCACGGCGAAGGGTTTGCGCTTTGTAGAGCACTCGCAGATGGAGGCGTGGCGCAACATTGGAGCGCGCCCGCGCCGATAGCGGTCTCCGGGGGAAGCGCGGGCTTTCAAATCGGCCTCGAATCGGTCGATCTGTTGATGCTCGTCGAAAGCGACTCGGGAATGAGGAAGCTCCTCAGCTCCAAGTTCGAGATCGGCGCGGACGTGTCCGCGTCGGCGGGCCCTGTAGGTCGCGGCCGTCAAGTGGGGACCGATACCACGCTGAAATCGGAGGTCTTCGCGTATACGCGCTCACGCGGATTGTTCGCGGGAGCGGAGCTGAGCGGCGCCGTCGTCAAGCAGGATCGCGACGCGACGGCCGCGCTCTACCGCGAAGACAAAGACTTCAGGACGCTCCTCTCCACCGAGGCGACGCCCGACCTCGATGCGTCCCGTCATTTCGTCGACGCCGTGTTCGAAGTCATGCGCTGAGATCAGCACGACGCGCGGCGGTCACGGCCAAACCCGAGCGAGGTGATTCGAAAGGGCCCATACGGTGACCAGATATTGGGCAGCTGGACCAACCCGCTCGGCTCGCTTCCGAGCACCTCCGTAGCCGCCGCCGGACGTTCGTTGAAGCCTCTTCCGCAGCTGCTGAACACGCATTGAACAGTGGCGAAACGCGTGGCGCGCATGTTGCTTTGTGGGTCCACGATTGGACCGTCATCGGACAAAGATCGCACTCGCGTTCGCGGCCGCCATCACCGTCGCGCTGTCGACCGTGGCGGCGGCGTGGACTGAATCCGAAAAGCGTAAGCTGCCCGCCGCGAGCCCGACCCCGCGACGCCAGGCGACGTCGCGCTGTGGGTGCCGCGCATCGTACTCGCGCCAGTTTACGTGGTCTTCGACTACGGCCTACGTCGTCCGCTCGGTGCCGGTGTCTCCGGGGCCGAGCGATCGAACCTGCCTGAAACGCTGTACAACTTCTTCCTCTTCGGCCCCGATCACAAGGCAGGCTTCGCGCCGATCGCCTTTTTCGACCTCGGAGCTCGTGCCTCCCCCTCGCGTCCGGCTCAGCGCAGCGCGCTCTTGGCGCGCGCCCCGAACGGGTCCATGGGGCGATGAGGAGAGCATGGGCAAGCCCTGAGCCGATCCTGAAGTGCCAAAATCGGAACATTCGACCCCGTGTCGTGGCCCCGTTCAAGGCCATTCAGAGGTCTGAAGAGCCCTGTACCGATCCAGCTGTGTCTCGACAAGGGTCTACATGAGTCATGAACAGATCCTGTGTGGACGGAGCAAGGCTCGTGGCAGCCCAGATCGGATCCGGACTGGCTCGAAGACCGCGATCTTAATGCCTTGAACTATCCTGCCGAGGTCCAGATCAGGGCTTACGCTCACCCTGAAGGACAACCGGCACCAGCGACCATGTCGTGCCGAGGACCAGCGCGGACACGATGAGGCTCACGACCGGATCTGGTTTCTCTTCTGGCAGCTCGCGCTCGAGCGTCATCCGGCTGCGGTCGGT
>Ga0265320_10003224_pt1 | contig 11030 bp, 5 predicted proteins | sample 4827metaG_FD_202087 | JGI IMG/M metagenome (GOLD analysis project Ga0265320, IMG submission 202087) | Rhizosphere microbial communities from Carex aquatilis grown in University of Washington, Seatle, WA, United States - 4-8-27 metaG | ecosystem: Host-associated > Plants > Roots > Rhizosphere >...
GTCCAGCTCTCGTCCTTGGCGCGCGGCTCGGCCTCGGTCATGTTGATCTCCCCGGGCGACGCCACGAACGGGCCCCCGGCCATGGGCGCGGCGATGGCGCCCGTCCTCGTCTCGGCGACCACCTCGGCGTCCGGCAGCTCCGTCGGGACCCCCGACAGGGGGAAGTCCTTGCGCAGGGGAAAGTGAGGGTAGCCGTCCCACATCAGGATCCGGCGCAGGTCGGGGTGGCCCTTGAAGCGAATTCCGAACATGTCGAAGGCCTCGCGCTCGTGCCAGTCGGCCCCGGGCCAGAGCCCCGTGACGGTCGGGACCTCGGGGGCCGCCGCGTCGGGGCAGTCGGCCGCGATGCGGACGTAGTCGTGCGCCGAGGTGGACATCACGTGGTAGACCACCGTGAAGCGCGGCACCGCCCCCTCGGCCCAGTCGACGCCGGAGACGTCGACCAGCATGTCGAAACCGTGCTCCTCCTTGAGCGACCTCAGGACAGCCGGCAGGTCGGCCGCCGGCACGTTCAGCGCGGGATGGTCGAGGGTGGCGCGATCGGTCGCGCCCGACCACCTGGCCTTCAGCGCACGGATGGCGTCTGGGGCGGACATCAGGCCGAGAGGAGTTTGCCCGCAGACGGCTCCCGCTTCACCTTCTCCTGCAGCCTGATAAGCGCGTCCAGGAGCGCCTCCGGCCGAGGCGGGCACCCGCTCACGTAGACGTCCACGGGAAGGATCCTGTCCACCCCCTGCAGGACGGCGTAGCTCCGGTACATTCCGCCGGTGCTCGCGCAGGCCCCCATGGCGATCACCCACTTCGGATCGGCCATCTGGTCGTAGATCCGGCGGACCGCCGCCGACATCTTGTAGGTCACCGTGCCCGAGACGATCATCACGTCCGACTGCTTCGGCGAGAACCGCATCACCTCCGCGCCGAACCGGGCTATGTCGAACCGGCTGGCCGCGACCGCCATCAGCTCGATCGCGCAGCAGGCCAGGCCCATGGGCATCGGCCACATCGAGTTGCTCCGGATCCAGTTGATGACCGCGTCAGCCCGGGAGACGATGACCTCCCCCTCTATCTTGCTGTTGTAGGTCAGTTCGGTGTTGGCTGAAACCATGGTGGAATTTAGGCAAAAACCATCCCAACGTACCGGGCCCCCAAGGCCGCGCAAGAAGGTTTTCTCTGGCGCCGGCGATTAGCGCGCCCTGAGTGTCCAAACGCACGAATCGGCCGCCTCCGACGCGCCAAATCGCGCCCTTGCGGACACCTGGTTCTGGCCGGGGGACAGCCTGACGCCCGGCCAGCGGAAGACTCGGCCGCCCTGCGGGTCCGCCTTCGCGCCGAGGGACACGCCGTTGACCTCGAGCGTCACCTCCGGCGCGTTCGAGTAGACCTTGACCTCCGTCACCGGGTCCGTCCGGTCCACGAACCTGCAGCTGGCGATGTGCACCACGGGGTCGCCGCCCCAGCTGGCCTTGTAGAAGTAGAACGCGTCCTTCCTCACCTTGCGGTCATAGGTCACGAGGCCCTTGTCGTTTCGCCCCGGGTGGTCGCCCTCGTTGCGCCCGTCCGACGCGAAGTCGTGCAGGCACCAGATGAACTTCGCCCACACGTACGGCCGGTCCCTCAAGGCCGCCCAGTAGGCCTCGTGGTAGAGGTTTTGGTACTCCTCCGGATGGAAGGGGCCCCGGGGCTCCGGCCTGCCGGGGCTCTCCTGGTGCTGGGCGATGCTCGCCCCGGCGCCGAACTCGCTCATCGCGAAGCGCGCCCTCGGGTAGTCGGCGCGGGTCCTGTCCAGCCAGGCCGCGAAGTCGGGCAGCTGCCCGCTGTACCACCCGAAGTACCGGTTGAAGGCCACGACGTCCGTGTGCCAGTTCTTCGGGTCCGCATTGTCGTGGTTGGAGGCGTAGGTCGACAGCCGCGACGGGTCCTCCTCGCGCACGACCCCGGTGAGGGCCTCGATGACCGCCTCGGACGCGGGCCCCGTCGTCTCGTTGCCGACGCCCCAGAAGCAGATCGCCGGGTGGTTGAAGTTCTGGCGGATCAGCTCGCGCAGCTGCTGCCTGGCGCTTTCGAGGAACTGCGGGGTCTCCAGCCCCTGCCCCCACGAGGGTATCTCGGCCCAGGCCACGAGGCCGGCGCGGTCGCAGCGCGCGTACCACGAGTCGGACTGCTGGTAGTGCGACACGCGCACCGCCGTCGCGCCCGATTCCATCATGATGCCGAAGTCCTCGGCCTCCTCCTCCTCGGAGATAGCCCATCCCCTGTCCGGCCAGTCCTGGTGCCGGTTGAACCCGTGGAGGTCCAGGTGCCTCCCGTTGAGGATGAATCCCCGGTCGGAATCGACCGCGAAGGTCCGCACCCCGAACGTCTCCTCGACCGCGTCAGACAGGACGGCCTTCGCCCCGCCGGCCGCGACGGGCCTCAATTCGACGCGCACCGTGTAGAGGTATGGGTCCGCGCGGCCGCTCCAGAGGCGGGGCCGGGCGATCGTCAGGCGCTTCGCCACCTCGTTCGCGCCGTTCGGCTCGAGGCGCACCCTGAAGGCCGAGCCCGCGCCGGCCACGGCCGCCCTTGACGCGTCGAGGACCGTCACCTGCATGTCGACCTCGCGCGGCATCGGGGTGTGGTTCTCGACCTCGGCGCGGACCATGACGATCGCGGAGTCGGGACCGACGGCGCCCTGCTCCACGAACACGCCCGGGGATCCCATGTCCATCGCCGAGACCTGGACGGGGTCGGTCGCAAGCAGCGAGACGCCGCGGTAGAGCCCCCCGAAGATCGTGAAGTCGGAGGCCGTCGGCGGAATGCCGAGCTTCCCATTGTCCACGCGCACCGCGACAAGGTTGTCCGCCCCGGGGTGGAGCACGCCGGTCGCGTCGAACCGAAAGCGGGCGAACCCGCCCCAGTGGCTTCCCAGGCGGACGCCGTTCACGTAGACATCGGCCATGAGGCTCGCGCCGTCGAATTGGAGATAGAGCCTCCTGCCGGCGAACGATCCGTCGAGCGGCAAGTGCCGCCGGTACCATCCGGCGCCCCGGCGGTAGTCGTCGCCCCCGTCCTGCCCGTCCAGCGCGTTCCAGGTGTGCGGAAGGTCGACCGGCTGCCACGAATGGTCGTCGAACCCGGGCGCCTGCGCGCCCGCGCATTCCGAGGCAAGGAACCTCCAGCCCCTGTCGAGGCTGACGGACTGGCGGCCGTCGGCCGCCCGGGCCGGGCCGGCCAGGCCCGCGGCAATCAACGCGGCCGCGACAAGGATGCAGGGTGCGCGCATGGGGTTTCCTAGGGCTCCAGGTGGAGCTCCCTCCAGTCAATGATGGAATTGCCGTTGTCACGCCAGCCGCGAACGGCGGGGCTTATGAGGAGGCCCTGGTTGGTGTAGTAGATCGGCGCGTAGTACACCTCGCGGGCGTTGACGGCCTCAAGCGTCGCGAACGCGGCGCGGCGCGCCGTCTCGTCCGCCGTCTGCTCGGATGCGGCGAAGGCCGCGTCGATCGAGGCGTCGCTCGCCCCGGAATCGTTGTCAGGGTCCCCGGTGGTCACCCCGGCAAGCAGGTCGCGCGGGTCGGGAATGTAGGAATAGCCCTCGAGGAGCACCTGGAACTGCCTCTCGCGCTCGGTGGCGAGGTAGGCCTTGAACTCGAGCGGGCGCACGGCCGCGCGGACCCCGAGGTTCTCGGCCCACATCTGCTGGAGCACCTCGGCCACCGCGAGGGTCGTGCCCGTGTTGCCGTTGAGCGTGAGCTCGACCGGCGGAAGGCCCCTGCCGCCGGGGTAGCCCGCCTCGGCCAGGAGCCTCGCGGCCCCGCCGGGATTGAATCCGAACCCGTCGGCGGGCGTGAAGCCCCCGGTGCCGGGCCGCACAAACGAGAACGCCGGGCTCCCGAGCTTGCCGAGCGCCGCGTGGACGAGCTTCTCGCGGTCGACCGCGAGCGAGAAGGCCCTTCGCACCCGGCTGTCCGCGAAGGGGGCCCGCGACACGTTGAATGTCAGGAAATTGGTCCGCAGTGTCCGCAGAAGGTGAAGCTCCCCGGGGTGCCCGGCATCATAGGCCGGGAGCTTGGATTTGGGCACACGCCAGGTGATGTGCAGCTGACCCGTCCGAAACGAACGCTCCTCGGCGCCCTCGTCGTCGGTGGGATAGAAGCGGACCTCGCGCAGCCGCACGCGGCCGGCGTCCCAGAAGAACGGGTTTGCCCGGACGCGTATGTAGACGTTGGACCGCCATTCAGCGAGGGAGAACGGGCCGTTGCTCACGAGGACTCCCGGCCGGGTCCAGGGGCCGCCGCGCTGGCGGCGGCCCCCGTTGGCGTCGAGCGAGGGCATGTAGACCGGATAGAAGGGGTCCCTCGCCATGAACCTCAGCAGATACGCCGCGGGATGGTCGAGGACGATGACCAGGGTGTGCGCGTCCGGGGCCCTGACCCCAACCGCCCCGGGATCCGTGGTGCGCCCCATGAGGAAGTCCCGGGCCCCCGTGATGGGGAATGCGTAGCCCGCGTTCTCGCACCCCACCTGTGGATCGAGGAGGCGAAGGAGGGAGTCGCGGAAATTCCCGGCGGTAAGGGTCGCTCCGTTCGACCATCGCCCATTCTCCCTCAGGTGGAAGACGTATCTGAGCCCGTCCTGCGAGACCTCCCAGCGCTCGGCCGCGCCCGGCAGCAGGGTCTGGCCGTCATCGCCAAGCTCCACGAGTCCCTGGAAGAGCGCCTGAAGGATCGTGCCGGTCGAGATCGCGGTGTTGATCTGGGGGTCTAGGTCGGCCGGCTCGTCCTTGTTGCCCATGTGCAGGACCTGGTCGCGGTTGCCCTCGTCGACCGCAGTCTCGTGCTTCGCGCAGCCGGCAATGGTAAGAACGCCGACAATTGCGTACAAAGGGCGCCACACCATGGGGAAGGAGCCTCGCCGCAGCCTGGAGAGGGATGCAAATCCCAATTTCCGGAAGGGCGCCGGGCCGTTCGGGAGATTGCGTTTGACCCCACCCCCGCCCATGGACTTTGCTCATCCCTTCGCCGAGCGGACAGGCTCATCGTCCGGCACCCGGAGAGGTGGCAGAGTGGTCGAATGTGCGTGATTGGAAATCACGTGTACTCGAAAGGGTACCGAGGGTTCGAATCCCTCCCTCTCCGCCACTTTCCTCCTCTGAGGAGGTAGAAACCGAGGCTAGGTTGCCAGTTGACGTGGGCAACCTAAGCATGAACCACGAAAATAAGTTCTCCGTCAGCCGGTTCAGGAACCGGAATGGCGTGTTCTCGTACCGCGTCGAAGGGCAGCTCAACGGCGTCCGCATCCGCCGCAACTTCAAGACCCAGGAGGACGCCGCCACCGAGAAGGCAGCCCTTGAACTCAAGGGGCTGCAATTGGTCTCGAACCTCCGGGCGATCACCACCGTCCTGGCCGAGGATCAGGTCCGCGAAGCAGAGGCGGCCTTTCGCCGATTGGCGGGCAATACCCGCGCACTCGCCTTCTACCTCGACTTCGCCCTCGAGAACTACCGCGAGCCAGTGTTCCAGAAGCCATTATCCGAGGCGACCGAGGCCTACTTAGCGGCAAAGTCCCTGGAGCACGACCGGCAGGTCATTTCCGCGCCCCAGCTCACAACCATCCGCAGGCACCTCGAGGTCCTCAAGGCACACTTTCCGGGGGCCACCGTCGCCGAGCTCTCGGCGTCTCGCCTTACGGAATACCTCCAGCACGGTAATCCAGCCCTCAAGACGTACAACAACCGTCGGGGCGTCGTCTCCACTTTCCTGAAATTCGCCTTCCAACAGGACTGGATCGCCGTGAACCCGATTGAGAAGGTCGCTTACCACCGCATTGCCCATAGACGCGGTTCAGCCCCGACTCTGAGCGCCAAGCAGGCCCAGGAGCTAATGACCTACGTGGAGAACTACCGCGACGGTGCCTTGGTGCCGTTCTTCGCGCTCTGCCTTTTTGCCGGCATTCGACCGTGCCTGCGGACCGGCGAGATCCTAAGGCTTCGCCCCGAACACATAAGGCTCGATACCGGGGTGATCCACATCGAGCCCGAGGTCTCGAAGGTTCGGATGAAGCGAAACGTGACCGTCCAGCCCAACCTTGCAGCCTGGATGAGGGCCTATCCCCTCGAACGCTTCCCGGTCATTGTCCCGGCCCTCCAGAAGCACCGGGCAAAGGTCGCCAAGTTGTTCGGGCTCTCGCACGACGTCATGCGGCATACCTTCATCAGCTTCTTCATCGCCAAGTATCGTTCGATGGGGGAAGCGGCCCTCCAGGCGGGCAACTCCGAGACGATCATCCGGAAGCATTATCTCGACCTAAAGACGCCGAAGGAAGCCGAGGAGTTCTTCGCCATTATGCCCAAGCGGGTGAACGGCCTGCCGGCTGGAAACGCGGCCCCGGCCTCAGGTGCCAATGCCCCAATGCTTGAATTCCAGGGGAAACGAACCCGCGCTGCATGACTTAACTGCTGGTGGCCGCATTGCGCTTACGCAGCGAAAGGGAACGACCCAAATGAGCGTCGGGCCGGCCCGACGCTTCCCCAATGAATTCCACGAAGGGACTTTGCCGACCTTATTGGCTACCGGGTCGAGTTCGCGTGGGCTCGCCGCGTCAGTTGACACACATCCATAGGCATGGAAACACAACACGAAGCAACCACGGGCAGCCAGCTCACGGACATCGTCGGCCTCCGCTCTTGCGGTATATTCCCGGCAGGCAAGGAGCCGTCGATTCGCACTCTGCGGGAATGGACCAAGCTGCGGCGCATACCGCACCACCGCGTCGGGCACTTCGTATATTTCGATCCGAGCGAGGTCGGCGCGCATATACGGACAAAGCTGCGGATTCCGGTCCGCTCCTAAGTAGCTCCCATTCAGGCAGTCATTCGGGAAGTGTCTAGCCGGCTATACACTTCCTGTTTCATCTGCCCTTTCCAAGCTTCGCGGACGGTGTTGTCTTCGAAACAAAAGGCAAGGGCCAAGGTGCAAAAAATCGTCGGAATCCGATCAAGGTCCACCAAGCTGCTGCTCGGTTTCTCGCGTAGTTTTCTTGCAGAAGTCGAACCACGGATTAGGGATTGGGAATGCCCGTTGTTCTAGCCTCCCGCGCAGCCAAGAAGCATTTGGGTCGTGGCTTACCCCGCGCCGATATTCAGCGCCGGTTGGAGGATATTGAACTGGCGACGGTCAGTGCAGTGAGGGCGCTTCAGATGGATGTTGATGGCGACCCGGGCGTACCTTCCGCTGCGGTCTTGCGTAAGGCTCGGCTAGCGATTCGGTGACGGTCTCCTTCAACCGGTCCGCCGGGCAGGAATTGATTGCCGCCGCCAGGAAGCTTGCGGAAGTCGCGAATTTGGGCGGGGCGTTCTTGGACGAATACGAGGCTTGGGAGGCCCAAATCAAGCGGCATCCGCTCTCCTGTCCAGAAATCACTTCCGGCATCCGGCGCGGTTATCTGCCGCGCTTCAAATACCACGTCACGTACACGATTCGCGGCCAATCAATCCGCATTCTGTACGTGCGATACGCTCGCCAAGCGCCGCTGATTTCCTTTAGGCGCACCTGATTGCACTCGCGGGCGAGCCACCCTGCTTCGGCGTGGCTCGCTCCGGCAAACTGGCTGCGACTCTAATTCGTGGGCGGCGAATGTCGAAGGGCCGCGGATCACCAGTCTTCCTACATTCTTCCCACAATCTTCAGTCAAATTTCAACTAGCTTGGTTTTTCAGCGAAGCGGCGCCGTGGAAGACGATCCCGTTCATCACGCAATACCCATTCTGGCGGCTTCCAATAGGCCTACAAAGGGCTCAAGGGTCGAATCCAAGCTGGTATACTACTTCGGCACGTTAACAGTTCCTGGTCACTTGCGGTGAGGTGCGATGGAAACCCATCCGTTCTCGGGTTCGCTGTTCCTAGCTGTACCCAAGCGCTTCTGGGTTCTCGTGCCTCCGTTCCTGATTTGCGTATCTGCGGGCAAGCCACTCTCCATGGCAAAGGTGCTCTTCACTGGGTTGGTGGGTGTCCTGTCTTTTTGCAGACGCAATATGTCGAAGCCAAGCTTCGGCATATTGCCTCCACCATTTCATTTAATCTGGATGCCGACGCACCGAAATTTGCGTAACCGTGCGTCAGGGAGCAACTAAGCCTGAAATATCGAAAGATGCCTGACTTTCATTTTGCCACTCCAGCTACGAAGGCAGGTCACAACCACAAAAAACGTCCTGGCTGTCCGACGGACGGGTCCACCTTAACATGCCGAATACCAGAATGAGCGTTGGTCGAGGCACCGCTCCTCGGCTCGTTCCAAACGTGAATAGAGGAATACGGCCTCTTAATTGTCTTAGTATGGTTACGTTAAGTGGAAAAGGGCGCTCCGGTTGCTCTCCGCGCATAGAAGTTCCGACAATCAAATGCTCATGGCTTCAAACCTATGGCGAAGCATCGCCATCGTCGGCGCCATTCTTTGCGGCTTAGCGACGATTGCTTGGACGTCGCTCGGCAAATGGGAACTGCCTTCGATCGGACCGCGCCAACCGGACTACTACAACCTCCTTGTAAATGGATTTCAGCAGCGACACCTAGCGCTAGCAATCGAAGTTCCAGAAGCAATTAAGCAGGCGCACGATCCCTGGAATCCGCTGAAGCGTCCGCCAGTACACACGCCGGCCGACGTCAGCTATTTCAACGGCCACTACTACCTATATTTTGGGGTTGCTCCGGCAGTCGTACTCTATTGGCCGTTTCGCGCAGCCACCGGGCATGACCTACCTCCTATCTACGGCACGCTAGTTTTTTCACTCGGCGCATTTCTCATTGCCACGTGGCTTTGGCTTCGAATCGCCCGCGATCATTTTCCCAGGGCGAGTATATTGACGCTATCCGCAGGCATTCTCGCAATTGACCTAGCAGGCGGACAGCTGGTCCTTGCACGCCGAACTTCGGTTTGGGAGCCTCCAATCCTTGCAGGCTATTTTTTCATGGTCTGCATGCTTGCCTCCGGATACCGGGCTATGCGATCGCAACGCCCTTGGGGCTGGCTCGCCATATCTGGGCTCTCGCTCGGTCTTGCTGTTGGGTCGCGCCCCACCCTGGCGGTGGCGGGGACCGGCCTTGCCGTCATTGCCGTCGCAGTGAGCGCACGGGGTATTGGCGACAGAAGATGGATTGGAACTTTACGTCGCTTTGCACTAGCTGCATTGGCAGCTGGGCTGCCTTTGACCGCCGTTACTGCCGGACTTCTGGCTTACAATTTCGCCCGATTCGGAAATCCATTCGAGTTCGGCATAAAATACCAGCTCTCGGCTGCGGATCTTACCAAAGCGCGACTGTTTAGCCTGGCATATGCCCCTTACAACATCTCGAACTATTTTCTCACATCTCCGCAGTGGGGCCGTTACTTCCCTTTCCTTCACCCCGGTGTGGCACGAATCAAGGCGCCTCAAGGGTATTTTGGGTCCGAGTTCATCTATGGTGCATTAATAATATGCCCGATTCTGTGGTGGATTCTGTGCCTGCCAACCGCGTTTTTGCCCAGGCACCGCCATACTGAATTGGCCACCTTTGCCTTTGCGCTCGTGGCAACGGCTAGCACAACGACGGCAATACTCCTCTGCTTTAACACCGCGACGCCGCGTTACGAGGTCGACTTCATGCCGTGGCTGGTTTGGCTAGGTATTCTGGGATGGGCCAGCCTTGAGGAAAGGGCCTCATCATCGTTGCCGCGAGGTCCCGCTGCGATTACCTCTTTTCGTGCCGCATTCTTTGCGAGCGCCGCGATTTCCGTGGTCTCAGCATTTTGCGCGAGCTGTGATGTCTACGGCCTTCTCGCCTCCGGTAATCCCGATGCCTATCGTCAGATCTCCCGGGTCTTCGACACCCCCACTGCGCTCGTAGAACGTCTCTTCAAGTTCCAAGGAGGGCCTATCGAATTGGACATCGTATTCCCAAGTCGTCCTCCCGATGCCTACGAACCCCTCATGGTCACAGGAGTCGAATACCAGAAGGATTACGCCTTCGTACACTTCAAGTCCGCCACTCTCCTAAATTTCGGCATCACGCCTTCAGGAGGGAGCGAAATGACAGGCCCCGATGTCACGGTTGAACCCGGGCATCGTTATCGGATGCGGATCGAGTGCGGCTCGCTTTACCCTCCTGATGGTCACCCCCTTTTCGACGGCTGGAATGAGATGGATGTCCGCTCGTTGAAGAAATGGGCGACGATCGAGCTCGATGGCCGCCCAGTTTACGACAGACGGATATCCTGCCACGAAGCATCACCCGGGACCATTGAATTAGGGACGGACCAAAGCGCTGGGCCCTACGGTGCTATGTTTTCTGGATTCATTTCGAACATAAGGCGGGGCGAGTGGACGCCGCACCAAATGGACCTCTTGTTATCTGGCGATTTTGAGCTGAAGCTGACGCTTCCGGACGATGACGCTTCGACCACTCAGCCACTCATAATCGCCGGCCGGACTGGGAATGCCGATCTACTGGGTTTAAGAACAGTCGACCACCTCCATTACCGGTTGGTCTACGAGTGCTGGGGCGCTGGCCTATGGCAGAGTGAAACACTCACCACGCCTGAAACCTGCACCGCTTCGCTTCGAATCCGTTTCGGCCCCCTTCTTAATATAGACGAGAAGTCCCCCCTTGCGATCCTTCGCCGATCGATAGTCGTCTGGCAGGATGACTCGCCGGTTTGGTGGCACAGAACCATGCGTCAGTTAGTCCCGCGCCCAACATTCGGGTTCTCGGGCAATACCATTGGATCCTCTGTGATGGCTCCTGAGTTTGAAGGTCGTCGCAATTCTGCCTTTCGCACACCCCCACCCGCTTGTTGGCATAAGGGTCCCTTCTTTACCATCGAAATGGAGCTCGCTGGACGTGGAGGCGGCAGCGAGCCAGTCATCGTCACCGGTAACAGAGGCCACTCGGATACCTTCGCCATCAATTGGCTGCCTAATGGTCAGGCAGAACTGATATACGACCATTCTGGGGGCGCTGTGGCAATCAGCCCAAAATTCAATTGGCCAGATGGAGGCATACATTGCCTTAACGTGAC
>Ga0265320_10003227_pt1 | contig 11027 bp, 12 predicted proteins | sample 4827metaG_FD_202087 | JGI IMG/M metagenome (GOLD analysis project Ga0265320, IMG submission 202087) | Rhizosphere microbial communities from Carex aquatilis grown in University of Washington, Seatle, WA, United States - 4-8-27 metaG | ecosystem: Host-associated > Plants > Roots > Rhizosphere >...
GCGAGCATCTGATGCTCTATCTCGACGCCCTGCGCTTCGGCCTGAACCGGCGGCCGGAACTGGCCCACCGTCTGGACCGCGAGACTTCGGGCTGTCTGGTGCTGGGCCGCGACCGCAAGGCTCTGGCGGCGCTGGGCGAACTGTTCGCCAGGGGCCTCGCCGGCAAGACCTATTGGGCGGTGGTGGTGGGCAAGCCGCGAGAGGCGCAGGGCGTCATCGATTACGCCCTGAAGAAGCGGGAAAAGAAGTTCGGCTGGCGCATGGAGGTGGACCGCACCGGGCTGGCCTCGGTCACCGAGTGGCGGCTGCTGGGCAGTGACGGGCGGCTGTCCTGGCTGGAATGCCGGCCGCTGACCGGCCGCACCCACCAGATTCGCGCCCACTGCGCCGCCATCGGCCATCCCCTGGTGGGCGACGCCATCTATGGGCGCGGCACCGGCACCCTGGCCGGCGACCGGCTGATGCTGCATTCGCGGAGCATCGTCCTGCCGCTCGATCCCGGCAAGCCGCCCATCGGCGCCGAAGCCCCGGTGCCCGAGCATATGCGGACCGCCCTGGAGGGGTGCGGATGGGTCTCACCGTAAAGACGCAAACCAATACCGATTTACTCATTTCGCTTGACGCGCGCCCCGGCTGAGGGTGAACTACTCTGACCGGCAACATCAACGGACCGGACAAACAGGGTGGGGGCTATGAACATCAAGGACATTCTCGTCCATTTGGACGGCGACAGCGTCGATAGCGGCACTCTGACCCTGGCGGTGGCCCAGGCCAAGCGCTTCGGCGCCCGGCTGACCGGCCTGTTCGCCCGCAAGGAGATCAGCCCCACCGCCATGGTCGCCCGCCAGCCCAGCAACACCCTGCTGGCCCAGGCCGAGGCTGCCCGCAAGGCGTTCGAGACCGCCACCGCCGGTCTCCAGAGCCGCTGGTGGCAGGTCGTCCACGGCGCCGAAACCGATCTGCTGAGCGAGACGGTGTTCTGCAGCCATTATGTGGATCTGGTGATCGTTTCCCAGCCCGCCGCCTACGGCAACCATGTCCCCGAGACCATGGTCGAGCAGATCATCCTCAATTCCGGCCGCCCCGTCCTGGTGGTGCCCGTCGATTACAAGGACCGCCCGGTGGGCAAGCACGTGGTGATCGGCTGGCGTTCCGCCAAGCAGGCGGCCCGCGCCCTGCACGACTGCCTGCCCCTGGTGGAAGGCGCCGAACAGGTGCTGGTCGCCTCGGTACGCGGCTTCTCCCCCATGGACAAGACCCTGCCCCAGGTGGACATCATCGACCACCTGCGCACCCACGGCCTGCCGGTCACCGGCGAGCGGGTCAACACCGAAGGCCTGGGGGTCATGGATTCCCTGCTGTCGCGCGCCTACGACATCGACGCCGACCTGCTGGTCATCGGCGGCCACCCCGGCCGCAGCCTGTCGTTTTCCGGCAAGGCCGGCGCCGGCACCCGCCACATCCTGGCCCATTCCAGCATCCCGGTGCTGTTCAGCTGCTGAGGCTGTCGGGGCGGACATCCATGTCGTGCGTCCTCCGGTCGTTCACGGACACGGGTGGACGCGGATGCCGCTTCGTGGCCACGGATCAACAGGGACAATAAGAATTCCACATTGCCGCTTCGGGCGGATGGATGGGCACATCCGTGTCTTGTGGTTTTCTTAAAGAGGGATAAGCCCCTTCGCATCCTTCCTTCAAAGAAAAAGCCCCCTTCCCGGTGGGGAAGGGGGCCTTGGCATCAAGATGCCGTCGATCCTACTTCTCGAAGTAGATCTCGACGCGGCGGTTCTTGGCTTCCTTGGTGTTGGCCTTGGTCGGCACGGCCAGCTTGGTGAAGCCGAACGACTTGGCGTCGATGGACTTGATGCCCATCTTGGTCAGCTGCTTCTCGACCGAAGCGGCGCGGGCGCTGGACAGCTTGTCGTTATAGCGGGCATTGCCGACGGTGTCGGTATGGCCGGCGACGTAGATGCTGGACGGCTTGATCTCGCCGGCGGCGGCGGCCACGTCCTTGAGGGTCTTCATGGCCTCCTTGGTCAGGGCCGACTTGTTGAAGTCGAAATAGACGATGAAGGTCTTGACGATCTTCGGGGCGGTGGGAGCGGCGGCCTTGACCTGCAGCTCCGGCTCGACCTTCAGGAAGGCGGCGCGGCAATCGGAATTGGTGTCGCCCTCGGCCTCTTCCTCGAGCCAGCAGTCGAACATCACCTGGGCCTTGGCGGCGGCGGCGGGCACGCGGTCGCGGGCGCCGTTGCCGAAATAGCCGACCAGGCGGGCGCGGGCGGCGTCCAGTTCCTTGACGCGCTCGGGCATCAGATTCCAGTCGGCGGTCAGCTCGGGATCGACCGAGGCGCCGGTGGCGGCCGTCAAGCCCTTGCGGGCGAAGACGGCGGCGTGATCCCACTCGTACTCGTCCAGGGCCTCGTGCTTGGTATAGGCCTTGTACTCGGTGAACAGGGCCTTGGTGAAGGCCGAGCCGGCGGTGGGTGCCGGGGCCGCCATGATCTCGTTGACGTCGGCCACCTCGAAGGGGGTGGCGCAGGCGCCCAGCAGGGCGGTCATGCCGATGGCGGCGGCCAGATGCAGGAACTTCATCGTGTTTATCTCCAGTAGATGCGTTGGTCGATGATCAGAGCGGGCCTTAACGCCCGAAAAGCTTCAGGGGGTTCAATTTGTCGGTGGGAGACGAGCCCGACGATTTTCCGCCGATGGCTCCGGGGATCAGGCCTTCCACCGCCTTGCCCACGTTCTGGACGTTCTGCTTGAGCAGGGCCTCCAGGTCGGGACGGTAGCTGAGATTGTCCCAAGGGCCGGTCACCAGGATCGGCACGACGACGCCGGCGGCGTTGCCGCCGCCCTGGCCTTCCAGGCTGGCGACCACCTTGGGGTCGATGCGGTAATTGACGCTGCGCTGGGGCAGATCGACGGTGCCCTTGCCCTCGACGCGCAGCAGCGGCGACTTCAACGCCAGGTCGTTGTTGGTCAGGATGCCCTTGGCGATGGTGAAGGTGCCGCCCAACTCGGCGAAGTCGGTCTTCTCCGACGACGCGGCGCCGCCGGTGAAGGCGGTGGCGACGTTGCGCGCCATGGCGGCCAGATTGATGCCCTTGATGGCGCCGTTGAGGAAGGTGAGCGCTCCCTTGCCGTTCAGCGAGGAGACGATCTGGCGCTGGGTCTTGCCCTGTCCCGCCACCGCCACGTCGAAATTGCCGGTGCCCGACAGGCGGTCGGTATCGGCGGCGTCGTTGAGGAACGGCTCGGCCTGCAGGCCCTTTAGCTGGAACGAGGCGTCGAGGCCGACGCCCGGCATTGATCCGTCCAACGCCACCCGGCCCTTGCCGGCGCCCTGATAAAGCGCCAGTTCGGTGAGGTCGGCGGCCAGCTTGCCGTCCTTGATCACCAGCTTCAGCGCGCTTTTGCCCACCTTGATCTTCTTGACCAGGATACCGGCGCAGGTCAGCGAGAAGTCCACATCGGCGGCCTTGAGGCCCGAGGCGTCGATAGGATCGTCGCTCCAACCCTGGTGCGCCTTGGCCTGCCCCTGCTGCGGGGCGCCGGCCGCCGCCTTGCCGTCGCCGCCCTTGGACGGCGCACCGTCCGGCGGCAGGTAGGGATTGACGTCCAGCATGTCCACGTCCAGGCGGCCCTTGACGGCCGGCTTGGCGCCGCCGGTATTGACCGTCACGTCGCCCTTGGCCTTGATGGCGTCGATGGCGATGCTGGCCTGGGTGAAGGCGATCTGGGTCGGTCCGGCGACCAGCTTGCCGTTGATGGACAGCGGCCCCAGTCCGTTGCCGGCCATGGTGATGGGCGAGCCCGCCCAGGCGGCCAGATTGCGGATGGACGGCACACCGAGGTCGAGCATGCCGTCGACGCCCGGCGCGGCGCCGCCCTTGGCGTTGCCCTTGAGCCCCAGCTTGAGCGGTTCGGAGGTGACGGCGATGTCGAGCGCGCTGCTCTGGCCGTCCATCAGGGCCTTCAGGCTGGCGACGCCCAGGGAAAGCTCGATCTTCTTGGCGTTCCATACCAGACTGCCCTTGGCCGACAGCGGCTCGGACAGGCTTTTCAACGCCACCTGGAGGTTGATCTCGCTCACCTCCTGCCTGGCGCCGGTCTTGCCGTCGATCTGGGTCAGCTTGCCGTTGGTGATGCGCACGTCGCCCAGACGGATGTCGTTGAGGCCGGCGGACGGCGCGGCGGCGGGTTTGTCGGCGGCGGGCTTGGACTGAGCGGCGGCGGCCGGCTTGTCCGAAGAGGCCGCCGGGCCGTCGAACACCCAGTTTCCCTTGCCCTGGCGGTCGGTTTCCAGCGTGATCACCGGATCGACCAGGACGAAGCTGTCCACCTCGACCTTGCCGCCCAGGAGCGGCATCAGCTTCAGCCGGACGTCCACCGCGCCGAGGCGGATCAGGTCCTTGGAGGTGTAGCCGGGCGGATTGGCCAGGGCCACATTGCCCACCTGCACCGAAAGCGAGGGGAAGGCCGAGACCGAAACCTTGCCCTGGATGGAGAGGTCGCGGCCGGTGGCGTTCTTCACGCCGGCCACCACCTCGTTCTGGATACGCTCCGCGGGAATCAGGGCCGGCAGGGCGACGAGGGCGGCGATGATCAGAACGACGACGGCGCCCAGTACGATCAGGACTTTTTTCATGCGCATCCCCCGATGCCCAATAGGGCCGTTTCGACGCCGTTTTGGCGGGTCGCGGCCCCACGCATTAGACGATCAGCTTATACCCATTGGCGAAATTGTCCAGTCGCCCCGTGGAATCATTCAGAAACGAGGTGTGACGTCCTGATGTCGCTGGATTTTGTCTATGCGGACGGATTTGGGCCGTAGCGCAGGACCTGAATCCGCTCGAGAGTGATCAGGCCCGTCTCGCGCATCATGACATCCAGGATGGGGAGAAATGCCTCGATCTTTTCGGGGGCGTCGACGATCTCGACCACCACCGGCAAATCCTCGGACAGGGCGAGAATCTTGGCGCTGTGCAGGCGGGACGAGTGGCCGAAGCCCATCTGGCCGCGCAGCACCGTGGCACCGGCCAGATTGTTGTGCCGGGCCTCCTTGACGATGGCCTCGAACAGCGGCCTGCCGTCGTGGCGGGTCTGTTCGCCGACGAAAATCCTGAGCAGGGTGGCGTCCTTGGGAATGCGCATGGCCGCTCTCCTATTTGTTGAAGATCATGGCCGCCGTGTGACCCAGCCATACGGCGATCAGGCAGAGCGCCACCGATCCCATGACGTTCATGCCGGCGGCCAGCCATTCGCCGCCCTCGGCCAGGGCCAGGGTCTGCAGGCTGAACGACGAGAAGGTGGTGTAGCCGCCGCAGACGCCCACCATGAAGAAGGTGCGCCATTCGCTGGGCACATAGAGACGGCCGTCGGCCGAGGTCAGGGTGGCGAACAGGCCGATGGCCGCCGAGCCGGTGACGTTGATCACCAGGGTTCCCCAAGGGAAGGTGCTGGCGCTGGCCTCGGAGATCACCGCCGCCAGCCAGTAGCGCAGCGTGCCGCCGATGGCGCTTCCCAGGGCGACCAGGGCATAGGTGAACATGCGCCGCTTTCCGTGTGGTTGGCCGAAGGCTTCGACTATGCCCCCTCGGCCGGTCGGGTCAACAGGAAACACCCCTTGCGCACATTGCGTATAGGCTTCGGCGTCCGACTCGCCCTATATTGGCGTGGGTTCGGGGTGAGCATTCCCATCGGGCGAGAGCCCGAGGCTCCGGGGGGAGCCGAAGAAGGGGGGAGAGCATGCATCGTCGTGATTCTCGGTTGTGGCAATGACTGAACTCGATCCCGTCGGTTTGGCCGGCGTTCTCGAGGACAGCCCCATCGGTGTCTCCATATCGCGCAAGCGCGACGGGATGATCGTCTTCGCCAACCACACCTTCTGCGAGCTGATCGGCGTGCCGCGTCTCAAGGTGATCGGCTCCAAGGCCCGCGACTATTACGTGGACGACCAGCAGCGCGCCACCGTGATCAATTACATGAAGCGTCACGGCAGCGTCGATCACGCCGAGGTGCAGTTCCGCCGTTCGGACGGCGCGCCGTTCTGGACGCTGCTGACCATCCGCGAATCCCTGTTCGGGACAGAGCAGGTCAACCTCGCCTGGGTCTACGACATCACCGAGCGCAAGAATTCCGAGGAGCGGCTGCAACTGGCGGCCAAGGTGGTGGAAACCGCCAACGAGGGCATCATGATCACCGGCCCCGACGGCACCATCGAGGCGGTCAACACCGCCTTCACCCGCATTACCGGGTTCAGTTTGGACGAGGCCATCGGGCGCAAGCCCAACATCCTGAAATCCGGGCGTCACGACAACGACTTCTACCGCGATATGTGGCGCTCCATCCTCGATACCGGCCAGTGGCAGGGCGAAGTGTGGAACCGCCGCCGTACCGGCGAGGTGTTCATCGAGTGGCTGTCCATCGCCACGGTGCGCGACGCCTTCGGCGATGTCTCCCACATGCTGGGTATCTTCAGCGATATCACGGCGCGCAAGGAGGACGAGGAGCAGGTGTGGCGCCAGGCCAATTTCGACGCCCTGACCGGCCTGCCCAACCGCTCGCTGTTCCTCGACCGCCTGGGTCAGGCCGTCAAGGCGGCCAAGCGTGACCGGACCCGCTTCGCCCTGCTGTTCATCGATCTGGACGGCTTCAAGTCGGTCAACGACACCTTCGGCCATGCGGTGGGCGACCTGCTGCTGCAGGAGGCGGCGGCGCGGCTTTTGCTGTCGGTGCGCTCGTCGGATACGGTGGCACGCCTGTCGGGTGACGAGTTCACGGTGATCCTCCACGACGTGGAGGGACGCAACGAGATCGGCAACGTGGCGGCCAAGGTGGTGGCGCGGCTGGCCGAGCCCTTCGAGCTGGACGGCCATGACGCCAGTGTCCAGGCCAGTGTCGGCATCGCCGTCTTCCCCGACGACGCCGACGACGCCGCGCTGCTGATCCGTCTGGCCGATCGGGCCATGTACACGGTCAAGGGATCGGGCAAGAACAATTTCGGCTTCCATGAGATGCCGGAACGTCTTGTCTATCCGCTGGACTAGAGGCCTAGCCGATCCGCCGTTGACGGGGGACGAGGAAATGTCATCCTGAGCGCCGCGAAGGATGACGTTTCCCTTTGCCCTTGGACGGAGAAACCCATGTTCACCCTGACACCGCTCGAGATCGAGGCTCTGCGCCTGTCTCTGCTGGTGTCGTTCTGGGCGGTGGCGGCGTCGCTGCCGTTTGGATTGGGCTGCGCCTGGCTGCTGGCCCGCCGGGATTTTCCCGGCAAGGTCCTGGTGGACGGCATCATCCATCTGCCGCTGGTGCTGCCCCCCGTGGTGGTCGGCTACGGCCTGCTGGTGCTGCTGGGACGACGCGGCGTGGTGGGCGGCTGGCTCCATGACTGGCTGGGCATCACCCTGGCCTTCACCTGGAAGGGCGCGGCGGTGGCCTCCGCGGTGATCGCCTTTCCCCTGATGGTCCGCGCCATCCGTCTGGCCCTGGAAGGCGTCGACCGTGGCCTGGAGCAGGCGGCCCGCACCCTGGGCTCCGGCCCCTTTCGCACCTTCTGGTCGGTGACTTTGCCCCTGATGCTGCCCGGCGTGCTGACCGGGGTGATCCTGGCCTTTGCCCGGTCGCTGTCCGAGTTCGGAGCGACCATCACCTTCGTGTCCAATATTCCCGGCGAGACCAGGACGCTGCCCATCGCCCTTTACGCCCTGACCCAGGTGCCCGGCGGCGACGAGGCGGCGCTGCGGCTGTGCATCATTTCGGTGGTGGTGGCCTTCGCCGCCCTGCTGGCCTCGGAATTCCTGGCGCGCCGCGTCCAGGCCCGGCTGAAGGGGTAGGGGAAGCGTGCTCGAACTGGATGTCCGCCGCCGCCAGGGCGATTTCAACCTCGACGTCCGGCTGTCGGCCGGGCCGGGGGTGACGGCGCTGTATGGCCGCTCCGGCTCGGGCAAGACCTCGGTGATCAACATGGTGGCCGGGCTGTCCCGTCCCGATGACGGCGTGATCAGCGTCGACGGCCGCGTACTGTTCGACCGGCGGGCCGGCATCGACCTGCCGCCCGAGGCCCGGCGCCTGGGCTATGTCTTCCAGGAACACCGGCTGTTTCCCCACCTGTCGGTGCGCGGCAATCTGGAATTCGGCCAGCGATTGCTGCCGGCGGCGGAGCGGACCCAGTCCTTCGACAAGGTTGTCGAACTGCTGGGCATCGAGCATCTGCTGGACCGGCGCCCCGCCAAGCTGTCGGGCGGCGAGAAGCAGCGGGCGGCCATCGGCCGCGCCCTGCTGGCCAGCCCGCGTATCCTGCTGATGGACGAGCCGCTGGCGGCGCTGGACCCGGCGCGCAAGGCCGAACTGCTGCCCTTCATCGCCCAACTGGCGCGGCGCTTCAACATTCCCATCCTCTATGTCAGCCATTCCATGGACGAGGTCCTGCGGCTGGCCGATACCCTGGTGCTGATGGATGACGGCACGGTCGCCGCCTCGGGGCCGCTGGAGACCCTGATGGGTGACCCGGGCCTCAGGCCGCTGACCGGCCGCTACGAGGCGGGCGCCGTGATCTCCGCCGTCATCGCCAGCCATGATGCCGCCTATGGGGTCAGCCGGCTGGCCTTCGACGGAGGCACCCTGATCGTCAGCCGTTCGGACCTGCCGGTGGGAGCCCGGGTTCGTATCCGCATCCATGCCCGCGACGTGGCGGTGGCCATCGAGGCGCCCGAGCGGGTCAGCATCCGCAACGTGCTGCCGGCCAGCGTCGTCTCGGTGGCGGCGGCCGATGCCTTCATGGTGGATGTGATCCTGGCCTGTGGTGCCACCCGTCTGTGGGTGCAGATTACCGCCCTGGCCCAGGCGCAGCTCAACCTGGTGCCGGGCATGCGGGTCCATGCCCTGATCAAGGCCCTGACCATCGCGCGGGGCGACGTGGCATCTGTGGATTAGCTCCTATACCTACGGGTTGATTTGCCATAGGCTTTGGGCATAGCAACCGAATGGAGGCGTCCATGAAAGCCTGGTTTCTGCTTGTTCCCCTGATGCTGGGTGTGGCCGCCGGTCAGGTTTCGGCCGCCGATAGCGGCGGGCTGGGCAGCGTCCTCAAGGACGCCGCCACCGATGCCGCCGGACAGGCCGCCCGCGATACCATCGACAAGACCGCGCCTCGCAGCGGCAGCGACCGTGACCGCGATGTGCGCGATCGTGACCGCCGCGATGACCGTGACCGGGATGTGCGCGACCGCGACCGTGACCGCCGCGACGACCGTGATCGCCGGGACCGCGACTATCGCGACCGCGATCGCCGCGATGGGCCGGGCAATTCCTACGAGCACCGCCGCGATGGACGCGGGGCCGAGGATAATCCCGGCCGCGGCAAGAAGAACCGTCGCGACGACGATTAAAGCCCGATGATCCAGACGGGGGTTTTCTGAACGGTCATGAGGTCTGTTCACATTCTGGTGGTGGACGACGACCCCACCGTCCGCGCCATTCTCGACTCTCTCCTCACCGCCCAGGGGTATCGTGTCACCCCCTGCGGCGGAGGGGAGGAGATGTGGGCGGCGCTGGCCGCCGGTCCCGCCGATCTGGTGGTCCTCGACGTCGAGATGCCGGGCGAGGACGGCTATACCCTGGTCCAGCGCCTGCGGCAGCGTTCGGCGCTGGGCATCATCCTGCTGACCAGCCATACCGCCATGGAGCACAAGCTGTATGGCCTGGAAATCGGCGCCGACGAGTTCCTGAGCAAGCCGTGCGATCGCCGTGAGCTGCTGGCCCGCATCAAGGCGCTGTTGCGCCGGGCACCGCCGGCTCCCGCCGGAAAGCCGCCGGTCCGTCCGACCTCCTGCCCGTCCTGCGGCAGCCGGCTGCGCTATTCCCTGCAGTCGGAAGCCGGCTCCATCGGCTCGTGCCCGGCCTGCAGCTGGTCGAAGTTCTACGAGGCCTGAGGCGTATCCTCCACCTCGCTGCGGCAGTCGCAGCCCTTGCCGGCGGCGATCCAGCGCGCCACCAGCCGCGACGCCCAGCGCCGGGGGAGGAGGGGCGCGAAACGGCCGGGTTCGGCCAGCGCGCCGCAGACATAGCGCCCGTCGCGCCATTGCGACGCGGGGCAGGGGCCTTGGAGGCGGCGGAACAAGATGATTGCCAGGGGACAGGTCGCCACGGCGCAGCACAGGCCGCAGCCGTTGCAGGCCGCGCCATAGGCGGGCTTGGGCGGCGCGTCCGGGCGGAGTTCGACCTTCAACGGGGAATGCGGGCGTCCCGCCCGCAATGGCCGGCCGGAGGCGTCACAGCGTCACTTCGTGCTCGAAGTAGTCCTTGTTGCGGATGTCGGCGCCCGACTTGGTGCGGTCGATGTAGACGACGCGCCAGCCGGGCATCTCTTCCTTGATGCGCCGGGCGATGTTCAGCGCCCGGGTCTGGAAGGTCTCGGTCACGGCGGGGGTCACCGCCTCGACCCGGTCCAGGGAACGCTTCCACGCCACGATCTCGGATTTGAGGCCGGGGGACAGCAGCACCGGGGCCGGATCGGCGGTCTCGTCATCGCTGTTCCACACGCCGTCCGAGCCGTAATAGCACATCAGCCGCACCCAGACCTGACGGTCGCCGCCGCGGCCCGGCGCGCCGGCCACCGTCATGGAGGACAGCCGGGAATTCTCGGCCCGGAGGCTTGCGATCTCGGCCACCGCCTCGGCCAGCAGGCCGGCCAGGCAATTGCGCTCGTGCCCTCCCTCGCCGCAGCGGCAGGTGGGGGCGGGAAAGCCCTGCAGGCGGGAAATCAGGTCGGTGTCGGACATGATGGAATACCCCTGTTCGCGAGTGTCGCAAGAATAGCCCCACACCGGCCGGCGAACCCGCGCTCTATGGACCGGGCCGCCATGCAGGGAACGGATTTCCCAACCCTTTCAGGCGGGACGGTCAAGCAGCCAGTCCCGCGTCCAGGCCAGGGCCGCGTCGAGATGGTCCTTGGCCGCCGGGCTCAGGGGCTCGCCCAACTCGAACGCCTCGCCGGCGATGGCCAGCAGGGTGCAGGGCGG
>Ga0265320_10003231_pt1 | contig 11022 bp, 4 predicted proteins | sample 4827metaG_FD_202087 | JGI IMG/M metagenome (GOLD analysis project Ga0265320, IMG submission 202087) | Rhizosphere microbial communities from Carex aquatilis grown in University of Washington, Seatle, WA, United States - 4-8-27 metaG | ecosystem: Host-associated > Plants > Roots > Rhizosphere >...
CGGGACGGGAGGGGGGCCGCGAGCGCTCGAATTACGCGCTCTTCCTGACGGAACTGTGCGACGTGATCGGGGTCGCCCGGCCCGATCCCGCTGAGGCGACCAACACGCTCAACGATTACGTTTTCGAACGCCATGTCGAGCGAAAACAACCCGACGGCTCGACCGAGCGTGGCTGGATCGATCTTTACAAAAGAGGGTGCTTCATTCTTGAGGCCAAGCAAAGCCGCCAAAAAGGTGGACGGAAAGCCGTCCCGGAAGGACAAGCGGAGTTGTTCGAGCCGCCGAGAGCCAGGGCCAAAACCAGAGCGACGGCTGGTGGCATCGACACCCTGATGATCCACGCGCGGCGGCAAGCCGAAGGCTATGCGCACGCGCTTCCCGCCGATCACGAATACCCGGTTTTCATTCTGGCTTGCGATGTCGGATATGCGATCGAGGTCTATGCCGATTTCTCCCGGCATGGCCGACACTACAACCAATTTCCCGATCCCAGACGTTTCCGGATAGAACTGGCGCAACTGGCCGACGCAGATGTCCGTGAGCGCTTGCAGCGCATCTGGGCGGAACCCGGCAGTCTCGATCCGGCCAGGCAAACGGCCAAGATAACCCGCGAAATCGCGGGGAAACTGGCGGAGATTTCGACGGCGCTTGAAGCACGCGGGCAACAGCCGGGTGCGGTAGCACTCTTCCTGATGCGGTGCCTGTTCACGATGTTCGTGGAAGATGTCGAGCTGATCAGAAAGGACAGTTTCAAGGATTTGCTCGCACAGTGCGTGGAAAATCCGCGGCGCTTCGTGCCGGAGATGGACGACCTGTGGCGGCGCATGGATCGCGGCGAATACTCGCCGGCCATCGGCGACAAGATCCTTAAGTTCAATGGCAAGCTCTTCAAGAATGCGACGGCCCTGCCACTCGATGCGGACGAAATCGGGCTTCTGCACAGGGCGGCCAGCGCCGACTGGCGGGATCTCGATCCGGCGATCTTCGGCAGTTTGTTCGAGCAGGCGCTCGACCCACACGAACGCAAACGTCTGGGGGCGCACTACACGCCGCGCGCCTTTGTGGAGCTTCTCGTCAACGCAACGATCATCGAGCCGTTGACCGCAGACTGGAAAGCTTCGCAGTCGGCCGCGGATCGCGCGCTGCGGGCGGGCTCGCGTTCGGCAGCGATCAGCGAATTGCGCGACTTCCTCAAATCCCTTTCGAGCGTGCGTGTTCTCGACCCTGCCTGCGGTACGGGAAATTTCCTGTACGTGGCGCTGCGCCAAATCAAACAGCTTGAAGGAGAGGTGCTGAAGCAATTGCGAGACTTGGGCGGCGCCGATCTGCTCCGGGAAGTGTCCGGTATTTCAGTGAAGCCTGAGCAATTCTTCGGAATGGAAGTCAACAGCCGGGCCGTCGAGATCGCGGAGTTGGTGTTATGGATCGGCTATCTGCAGTGGCACTTGAGGACGCGCGGTGCGCCGCCAAACGAGCCGATCCTCGGCAACAATGATCACGTTCAGAAAAGAGATGCAGTGCTCACATGGGACGGCTATCCAGACCTGCAGATCAAGCGGGGACGCATGGGAAAGCCGATCGTCAAGCAAAATGCCGGCGGACAGCCAATCGAAGTCTACGACTATCCGAAACCGCGACTGCCCGATTGGCCGGCGGCCGATTTCATTGTCGGCAACCCGCCCTTCATCGGCGGCAAGGATATCCGCGAAAGGCAGGGCGACGGCTATGTCGAAGCACTGTGGGCCGCACATGACCACATCAATCGATCCGCCGACTATGTGATGTATTTCTGGGACCGCGCGGCAGGCTTATTGACCGAAAAGGGCACGCGCCTGCGCCGCTTCGGGCTGGTGACCACCAATTCCATCCGCCAGGTTTTCCAGCGTCGCGTCGTGGACGCGCGCCTACAAGGCAAGAGCCCGATCTCCATCGTCATGGCGATCCCAGACCACCCGTGGACGAAGGCATCGCCGGATGCAGCTGCAGTCCGGATTGCGATGACGGTCGGCGAAAAGGGAGCGCTGGAGGGCGCTTTGCGAGAGGTGGTCCAGGAAGACGCGCTGGACACAGACCAGCCGTTCATCCGCTGGCGCGAAACAATCGGCAGGATCAATTCCAACATGAGCATCGGAACGGATGTGACCGAGGCACGATCCTTGCGGTCCAATGATGGGATATGCTGTCCAGGCGTGAAGCTGCATGGCAATGGCTTTATCGTGACGCCGGTTGAAGCCGCGCGCATCGGTTTAGGCAAACGCGCCGGACTGCAGGAGCATGTCCGGCAGTACCGGAACGGCCGCGATCTCACAGCGCATCCGCGGGGCGTCATGGCGATCGATTTGCTTGGCGTGACTGCGCGAGAGGTGCGCGCCAAATATCCTGAAGTCTATGAGCATCTGCTTCAAACCGTGAAACCCGATCGCGACGCGAATCCGCGGGCCGCGTATCGCGACAATTGGTGGATATTTGGAGAGCCCAGAAAAGAGTTCAGGCCGGCGCTGAAAGGGCTCGTCCGCTATATCGCAACCGTCGAAACCGCAAAGCACCGCGTCTTTCAATTCCTCGCAGGAACGATCCTGCCGGACAACATGCTGGTGGCCATCGCATCCGACGACGCATTCGATCTCGCCGTCTTGTCGTCGCGCGTACATGTCACCTGGACTCTTGCCAATGGTGGGACGCTTGAAGACCGCCCCCGCTACTCAAAGTCGCTGTGCTTCGACCCGTTCCCGTTTCCTGATGTCACCGAAACACAAAAGAACAGTTTGCGAGCGCTTGGTGAGGAGTTGGATGCGCTCAGAAAGACTGTGTCGACCGAAAATCCTGACCTTACGCTGACCGCCATCTACAACGCGGTCGAAAAGCTCAGATTGGGAAAGCCGCTGAATGCATCGGAGGAAGTCGTAAGAGCGCGGGGGCGCGTGGCGACCATCCGAGATCTGCACAAGCAGATCGACGCCGAATGTTGCACCGCCTATGGGTGGGAATCCGAAATTGCCGACACCGAGATATTGGCACGGCTGGTTTCGCTGAACGCCCAACGCGCGATCGAGGAACAGCGCGGCTTCATCCGATGGATCCGGCCGGGATTTCAGATCGGAAGATTCGGGCCACTCTCGCACCGCGCCGACCGGGTGCAGACGATCGCGGCCGCCGGCGCCCATGCAAAACGTACATTTCCGGCCCAGCCGCGCGAGCAAGCGGCGCAGGTGCTGCAACTGCTCCAAACCAGCCAGAAGCCGCTTACCGCTGAAGAGATCGCCGTCGTCTACAAGCGAAGCGACGCCGCTCGCCGCAGCATCGAAGACATCTTAGGATCGCTTCAGCGCCTCGGCGCGCTCGATTCTTTTGACGACGGCCGCAGCTATTTTGTCTGCGCCGCCTGAACCCTATGTGCTCCGGAGACGGTGCCGTAGATCGACCGCGAACGCGACGAGCCGCTTGTCGGGATCGTCTTCGAACTGCCATAGGCCGTCCTCTGCCCATTTCAGCGCATCCGCCATGCGGTCATGATCCGCGCACAGCTTCGCGATCTGCAGATATGCATAAGCCGAAGACAGGTCTTTGGCGCGGATCGCGATCATGGCGTCGACGTCGCCATCGCGCGCCGCAAAGCTTTCAAGGATGGACAGCAGCGGATAGTATAACGCGGGTCGATCGTCCTGCACGCGCCTCGCACCGCCACGTAGCGGCTTGATATTCGCCCAAGCCGCTTCGGCCAGGCGGCGGTATTCGGCAAGGCCTGCAGCCCCCAGCAGATCGCGATAGGTTTCGCTCGCGCCGCGGAGAGTGCCCCATTCTTCTTCCGTCTCGCGCAGAAAGAGATCGCGCGCGAACGCAACGGGCTCAGGGCGTACGGCGCGACACGCCTTGAGATGAAGTCTGGCCCCGCGCGACAGCAGGCGGCCGCCATGACCGTTCGAGTCGTCGACGCTCTGCAGCGCCGGCCCCATGCATGCGAAGAATTGGTCGAGCAGACGCAGCGCCAGTCCCGCCCGGTCGCGATCAATCAGGTTGTCGATACGTGCGAGTACAGCCTCCACATTGGACGCCCAGGTGCGCATCTCGTCGTATTCGATAAAACCCGGCGTGCGGGTCGCCTCCGCGATCGCGCGCGCGAAACTGGAAAATAACGCGTCATCGTCCTTACCGTCCGTCGCCGCGGCGAGTTCCAGGTCCCGGAGCAGAGCAAGATCGCGCTCGGCGAGCGTCATGATCGTTTCCACGAGCGCGTCTACGCCTTGCACGCGCAGGTGATCGCGAATTTGCGCAAAGCGATTGGGAAGAGACTTGCCCGGCTTCATCGCGTTGACGGCAAGCGCGACCGCCACCAGATGCTTGCAGAAGTCGCCACGGTCGGAAAACGCGGGACACGAGCACTCTCCCGAGATTCGGCGTCCGACAACACCGAGTTTTGTCCGGTAAATTTGCGTACCGGCGACCCTTGCGTGGGCTTGTTCGCGTTCGATGCCGAGGATGTCCACTTGTCCGTCGGCGAAATAGGCCCGACCTCGGGCGAACACCTTGTCGCCGGCCGCGGCGCGCAATGTCTCGATATCGAAGCGCAGCGGACCGGCTTTTGTCCCGGATTTCTTCTTCGTCATGGCGACGGCAGCGTGGCCGATATCCTTGCTCAGGATATTACAACGTCTTGGGCACCAAAAGAGAAGGGGCGAGCCGCAGCTCGCCCCATTTGGTGCTCTTTTCGAACTTGTTAACGGAAGGCCCTCAATCACCAGACCGCTAAGTCTTTGGCAAAACCTGTCGTTGCTGTTCTTGCACCAAGACTGAGCTTCTACTCTCGCCATAGTTGTGTCAACTTACTCAGCGAGCGGTCGAGGGCCGACCACAACATAGGACTATTGTCACATCGGCGATGAATTGACATTAAACGCGGTGGGAGCTAAATACAAAATTTCTTGCAATAGTCCTATAAGAACTTGACAAGTTCCTTGGGTTGATTTCCTGTAGGCACATCGACACCGAGTCGATTGGTTGCGGGGACTGAAGGGCGGGGATGCATTTGCTAGATGTCTGACGGACTTTAGCAAACTGCGTGCCCGCCTCCTCGCTTGAAAGAGGGATCGAGCGATGACGAAAGCGCTCTCAAGACCATACCGCCTCGGCATCGACGTCGGGTCCAACTCATTGGGTTGGTTCGTCGTCTGGCTTGACGACAAGGGCGAAGCAGTCGGGCTCGGTCCGGGCGGCGTGCGCATCTATCCCGACGGACGCGATCCCAAATCCAAAGAGTCCAACGCCGCCGACCGGCGCGTCGCGCGCGGCATGCGGCGACGTCGGGACCGCTATCTGCAGCGACGCGGCAAGCTCATGGGCCTTCTTGTCAAGCACGGATTGATGCCGGCGGACGAGCCGGCGCGCAAGGCGCTCGAAAAGCTCGATCCCTATGAGCTGCGCGCCAAGGCGCTCGACGACGCCCTGCCCGCCTTCCATATCGGCCGCGCGCTGTTCCACCTCAACCAGCGGCGCGGCTTCCTCTCCAACCGCAAGACCGAGAAAGGCGACAACGAGTCCGGCGCGATCAAGCTGGCAGCGGCGAAGCTGGCCGAGAAAAAGAAGGATGCCGGTTCGCGGACGCTCGGCGAATGGCTGGCTGGGCGCCATCGCTCCCGCGAACCCGTGCGCACCCGCAATATCGGGACCGGCACCAAGGTCGAATACGGCTTCTATCCAACGCGGCAATTGCTGCTGGACGAGTTCGACGCGATCTGGAACCGGCAGGCACCACAGCATCCGCAGATGACGGCGGAGGCGCGCGCGGCGATCCATGACGCGATCTTTTCTCAGCGAAAACTGAAACAGCCGCCAGTCGGAAAATGTTCGCTCAGCCCGGCAAAAGACAACGATGACGTCGAGGGCTTTCGCTGCCCCTGGGCGCATCCACTCGCTCAGCATTTTCGCATCTGGCAGGAGGTGCGCAATCTCGCCGTTGTAGAAACTGGAAAGGCGCCAGCGCCCTTGAGCAAAGAAGACCAGGACAAGGTCGCGATGGCGCTGATCCAACTACAAAAGGAAAAGCTATCCTTCGACAAAATCCGAGGCCTGCTGAAGCTTTCGCCCGAAGCACGTTTCAATCTCGAAAGCGAAAAGCGCGAATATCTGCTGGGTGACCAGACTGCCGCGAAGCTCGGAGGCAAGTCTTTTTTTCACAAAAGCTGGTTTGGCTTCCCGTTGGATCGCCAGATCGAAGTCGTAACACATCTGCTCAATGAGCCGGACCCAGAAGCTCTAACGGCCTGGTTGATGGCAAACACAGCCGTCGATGAGGATGTGGCGGATCGCGTGGCATCCGCCAACCTGCCGGACAGTCACTGCCGGCTTGGCTTGCGCGCAATTCGGAAAATCCTGCCACTCATGAAAATTGGGATGAATTATCCAGACGCCGCAACCGCGGTATTTGGCGACCATGCAAAGTTGCCTGATGGCGTACTCTCGCCGGACGGCCGCCTCCCCTACTATGGCGAATGGCTCCCGGACGATGTTGTCGGTACTGGAGATCCTGACGATTCCGCGGAGAAGCGCTGGGGCCGCTTTCCCAATCCCACCGTGCATATCGGCCTTGGACAATTACGCCGCGTCGTCAACGCATTGATCGCCGACTATGGCGCGCCGGCCCAAATTGCCGTTGAGATGACGCGCGGCTTCAGGCTCTCGCCCAGGAAACTCGCGGAGCTTGAGAAAGAACAGGCCGATAACCAGCGGAAGAACGAAAGGCGCGACGAGCAGATTCGGGGGCTCGGCCAAGCGGTAAACGCACGCAACCGCCTCAAACTGCGCCTATGGGAGGAGCAAAACCAATACGATCCGATGGATCGCCGCTGCCCCTATACCGGCGAGGTCATCAGTATCGCCAGGCTCCTTTCGGAGGAGGTGGATATCGATCACATCATTCCGTTCGCCGACAGTTGGGACGACAACGCGGCGAACAAGGTCGTCTGCATGCACTACGCCAACAAAGCCAAGGGCAAACACACTCCGTTCGAGGCATTCGGAAAGAACTCGACAATCGACGGTCATCGCTACGATTGGGAGACCATATCTCTGCGCGCAGCGGCGTTGCCAAGAGGCAAGCGCTGGCGGTTCGATCCGAACGCGCGAAATCACTTCGACCGGCAGAACGGCTTCCAAGCGCGGCAGTTGAACGAGACGGGCTGGCTGGCGCGCGTGGCCCTGCACTATCTGGCCGCGGTGACGGACCCGCGCAAGATCCACGTCTTGCCGGGCAAGCTGACTGCGATGATCCGCGGCAAATGGGGGCTCAACACCTTGCTGCCCGACCACAATTTCAGCGACGCGAAGAACCGCAAGGATCATCGCCATCACGCCATCGACGCGCTGGTCGCGGCGCTGACCGACCGCAAGCTTCTGCACCGCATGTCGAGCGCCTATGATGAGGAGCGGCAGAGGATCGAGATCCCCCTGCCCTGGCCGAGCCTGCGCGACGACCTCGACGCCAAGCTCAAGGCGATGACCGTCTCGCACAAGGCCGATCACGGCGGCGGCGGCAAGACCAGCACCTCCGGCGCGCTGCACGAGGACACTGCCTATGGCGTGGTGAAGCACCCGGAGAAGGAGGGCGGCGCCAACCTCGTCTATCGCAAGGGCTTCCGCGACCTGAACGACAAGGAGATCCTGCGCATCCGCGACATCCGCCTGCGCGAGCTGGTCGTGGCGCATGTCGAAAGCGAGAAGACGGCGGGCAAAGACCTGAAGGCGGCGCTGCAATCCTTCACTGAGCGCGACATCCCCGGCATCGTGCAACCCGTTCGCCATGTGCGGCTGACGAAATCGGAGAAGCCGGAATATCTTGTCGCGATCCGCGACAAGGCCGGCAGGCCCTACAAGGCCTACAGCGCCGGCGAGAATGCGTTCCTCGATATCTTCGAGACGATTGACGGCACATGGTCCGGCGAAGCGGTGTCTGTGTTCCAGGCCAACCAGGGCGCGTACCGGCCGCGCTGGCGCGACGGCGATGCGCGTTTCGTCATGCGCGTGTTCAAGGGCGACATGCTGCGCCTCGACCATGACGGCCGCAGCAAGATCGTGCGCGTCGTGCGGCTGGAGCCGTCGCAGAAGCGCTTGCGCCTGGTCGAGCACAACGAAGCCGGGACCTTCGAAGAGCGTCACAACGATCCCGCCGATCCCTTCCGCTGGATTTTCGGCACCTACGAACGGCTCAAGGAGGGAAATGCCGCTCGCATCCGCACCGACGAGCTCGGGCGGCCGTGGCGCGTCAAGCCGGACGAAGCGGCGCGGACGCTTTAGCGAACGTACCAAGGGGGCGGGCATGGTCGGACGCGTCGTGGAGATCGAGACGGATGGACGGCACCTGGCGATCAATCGCGGCTTCCTGGTCGTCAGCGAACAGCACAACGAAGTCGGAAGAGTTCCGCTCGACGACATCGCTGCGGTGATCGCCAACGCGCATGGGCTCACCTACACCAACAACGCGCTGGTCGAACTGTCGGAGCGCGGCGTTCCCGTCGTCCTGTGCGGCCGCAATCACATGCCGGCCGCGATCGTCTGGCCGGTTGATGCGCATCATCTTCAGACCGGCCGCATGAACGACCAAATCGCGGCAAGCCTGCCGCTCAAGAAACGCCTTTGGGCGCAACTCGTCCGGGCCAAGATCCTGGCGCAGGGCGCGGCACTGGCCGCCGTCGGTGCGCCGCATGCCGGCTTCTTCCTGCTGTCGCGCAAGGTGCGCTCCGGCGATCCCGACAATGTCGAGGCGGAAGCGGCGCGGCGCTATTGGCCGCTGCTGATGGGTGCAGAGTTCCGCCGCGATAAGGACGGTGCCGGCGTGAACGGCCTTCTGAACTACGGCTATGCGGTGCTGCGCGCTGGCGTCGCACGCGCGGTGATGGCAGCGGGGCTGCATCCAAGTTTTGGCCTCATGCATTCGAACCGATCGAATCCGATGGTGCTGATCGACGATCTGATGGAGCCGTTCCGGCCCAGCGTCGACCGCGAGGTTTGCGGCCTCATCAAGAGCGGCACGCGCGAGGTCGATCGCGATGCGAAGTCCGCCCTGGCCCGCATCATGGTTTTGGACCTGCCGACGGAGATGGGCCTCAGCCCGCTGATGGTCTGTGCGGAACGGCTCGCGCAATCCTTGGCGCGCGCCTATGCCGGCGAAACGGACAAGCTCGACCTTCCCCTGGCGGCGCGGCCATTGGAGGGATGATGGGGAAGAGGCGGCCCCGGGGAGCGCCGAGGGCTCCGGCAGCGGCCTTCCCGGCACAACCGTCGGCGCTAAGCGGATACAGGATCATGTGGCTGTTCGTCTTATTCGATTTGCCGGTGGGGACCAAGAAGGAGCGCAAGGCGGCAACCAAGTTCCGTCATGCGCTGCTCGACCTCGGGTTCGAAATGAGCCAGTTTTCGGTGTATCTGAAATTCTGCGCCGGTAAGGAGCAGGCTGAAGCCTTGGAGCGCCATGTCGAGACGGGCATGCCGACTTCGGGCAAGGTGCACTTGGTGCAGATCACGGACAAGCAATATGAGAACATCCGCACCTACAGGGGACGAAAACGTGAACCCTCCCCCCAAAACCCGAATCAACTGGCGCTGTTTTGAGCCGGAAGCACGCGGCTTTTCACGACTCAGGGGAAGAAAAAAGGCCCTGAATCCAGGGCCTTAGGAGGGTATGGATCTTAGCGGTCTGGTGATTGAGGGCCAACCGCAACGTTGTCCCTCAGTGGCGTAGGTCTTTTCGTATCTTAGCGGTCTGGTGATTGAGGGCCAACCGCAACGAGTACGGCATACTCTGCCGTCGAAGACACATCTTAGCGGTCTGGTGATTGAGGGCCAACCGCAACGTAGAGGAGATGCGCAACGCCGCGGAACGAATCTTAGCGGTCTGGTGATTGAGGGCCAACCGCAACGTTTATCTCTCGGCCGTGAAGGGGCGTAGCATCTTAGCGGTCTGGTGATTGAGGGCCAACCGCAACGCCAAGGTGCAGGCGCAAAAGACCGTGATGATCTTAGCGGTCTGGTGATTGAGGGCCAACCGCAACTTCCAACACGGGCGCGACGACACAATCGCCATCTTAGCGGTCTGGTGATTGAGGGCCAACCGCAACGGTCACGAATTGCTCGAATTCCGCGAACTTATCTTAGCGGTCTGGTGATTGAGGGCCAACCGCAACGACCAGCTTCAACAGAACGTGGCGTCCGCAATCTTAGCGGTCTGGTGATTGAGGGCCAACCGCAACCATCCGGCTGGGCGGTCGTTGCGTTCATCAATCTTAGCGGTCTGGTGATTGAGGGCCAACCGCAACCTCCAGGTACAGCGGGCACGCCTTCAACCAATCTTAGCGGTCTGGTGATTGAGGGCCAACCGCAACGGTTCGCTTTGCAATGACCCGAGGTGGGTCATTGCAAAGCGAGCGCTGCGCGCGGCTTCCTTGAAGACCGGCTGTGCTACCGACTATCCAGGATAGCTCCGAGGTCCAATAGTCGATGCCGGGCCTATACGACCAAGCCAGAAAAATCTCCTTCGCGACTTCTGGACACCAAGTCATTGACGTACAGGCACACAGACTCGAGCACACACTGAGCCTGACCCTCTCAGTCTCCCAACAAGGGCATTCTTCGCACTGGAAAAGGCACAGGTTGGTGTTGCGTCATTCCGGCTCGAAGAGCCGAACCAATAATGTTGGCACTCGGCTCGGACCAACAAATTCGTCGACTGCCCACGACCCGCTGCGGTCAGTCGCGGATGATAAAATCGTGCTCGGTGCGCTCGAGAGTTTTCCACCGAGTCGATTGCCACACAAAGTCGGTGTCTGCATTTCCATCTTATGACGAAGACAGAAGTACCGATTGGCGCGCGACTGATATGCACCGCGCGTCATGCATGCTCTTTCACCAGCATCGGCAGAACGAAGCTACATCAGCTAATATATGAAGGGCGTCTCGCGACAACAACAGTTGGGCAGCGGAGACTCATTGTTGTTTCGTCGCTTAAGACACTCTTTGGCGCATATACAACCATCG
>Ga0265320_10003232_pt1 | contig 11022 bp, 8 predicted proteins | sample 4827metaG_FD_202087 | JGI IMG/M metagenome (GOLD analysis project Ga0265320, IMG submission 202087) | Rhizosphere microbial communities from Carex aquatilis grown in University of Washington, Seatle, WA, United States - 4-8-27 metaG | ecosystem: Host-associated > Plants > Roots > Rhizosphere >...
ACCGGGGTCGCGTTCCAGCAATTCCGCCCGCTCAAGCTGCCAGGCGCGGAGCGGCGCCGCCGCTCCGATCAGCGGCCGCAGCGCCGCCCGCAGCGCCGTGGGCAGAGCAAGCCAGCGGCGTTCCGCCGCCAGCGGAAAATAGCGGCCGTATCCGGCGAACAATTCGTCGCCGCCGCTGCCGTTGAGCACTACCCGGATGTCGCGTCCCAGCACGGCGTTGATCAGGTGGTTGGGCAACAGGCTGGCGTCGAACAGCGGCTCGTCGCAATGCCAGGCCAGGGCGGGCAGATGGGCGCAGACGTCGTCCATGCCCAACTCGAACTGGGTGTGGCGGGTGCCATAGCGCCCGGCCACCGCCCGCGCCAACGGCGATTCGTCCACCGGCGCGCCGGCGAAACGAACCGTGTAGGTATGCAGCGGCGTGGCGGAATGACGGGCCGCCAGGGCGGTCACCAGACCGGAATCGATGCCGCCCGACAGCAAGATGCCCAGCGGTACGTCGCTGTGCAGCTGCAACCTGACGGAATCCTCGAGCAGGCCAAGCAGATGAGCCTTCGCCGCCGCCGCGTCGCGCGGCAGGTCGGCCGCCGCCCGTGGGCGCCAATACCGCTCGACGGTGACGGCACCATCGGCCGCCACGCTCAGCCAATGACCGGGCGGCAGCTTGCCGACACCGGCATAAAGGGTATCGGGTGCCGGTACATAGCCATGCAGCAGCCAGGTCGAGAGACGGCTTTCGTCCACCCGCGGTTCCACCAGCCCGCTGGTGAACAGCGATTTTATTTCGCTGGCGAACAGGATGCCGCCACCCTCCAGCCGCGCCCAGTACAGCGGCTTGATGCCCAGGCGATCGCGCACGAGCAACAGGCGGTGGGCATCGCGCTCGTACAGCGCCAGCCCGTACATGCCGTTGAGACGATGGACGAAGTCCCGGCCGTATTGGACATAGGCCTTGAGGCCCACTTCCATGTCGCCCTGGGTGTGGAAGACGTGGCCCTTGTCCCGAAGCTCGGCGCGCAGCTCGCGGTAGTTGTAGATCTCGCCGTTTCCCAGGAAAACGCGGGAGCCGCCGTCCTCGACCAGCGGCTGGTCGCTGGTGGCGAGGTCGATGATGGCCAGGCGGGTGAAGCCGCCCTGGAAGCGGCGGTCGGCGGAAACGTGGGTGCCGGTGCCGTCGGGGCCGCGATGGGCGATGACCCGCAGCATGGCCGTCAGGTCGGCATCCACCGGCTGGGCGTGACGCGGCAGGAACAGTCCGACTAGTCCACACATGCTACCATACCCCGACGACGACGGCTTCAGCCCATGGCCGCCGTTCCATGGCGAAGCGGCCACCGGCGCTCCGCGGTTTCACCGGCGCGATCATGACGCGGCCGCCGGGCGCACTCAAGCGGAAGCGCTGGATCATCGGATAGCGGAGCCGGGCGGCCGGTGTCCCGGTTCCGCTTGCGTTGCCGCAGGTGGCGGGGTATCCCCTTGGGCACCGCTTTCGGCGGGGCGGAAGCGGTCAATGGACAGGGATATGGGCGACACGCGAGAGAAGAAGGATATCCAGACGTTCTGGAAGGCTCTGTACCACTCGCTGTACGAGGGCGTTGATCCGCAGTTGACCGCCGCCGCGTTGCGTCAGGGCCTTGTCGATCTGGAAGACATGTTCCGCCTGCGCCGGCACATGTCCACGGTCGAGATGCCGCTGGACGATCTGGCCGGCAAGACCGTGCTGGAAATCGGCTGTGGCGCCGGTGGCCATTCCGCGCTGTTCGCCTCCAAGGGCGCGCGCATGATCTCGGTGGACGTCACCTTCGAGCGCGCCCGCTCCACCGCCGCCAAGCTGGCGTTGCTGGATAATCCGGGCTGCGGCGCGCTGCAGGCCGATGCCGAGAATCTGCCGTTCGCCGACGGCACCTTCGACATCGTCTATTCCAACGGCGTGCTGCACCACACCTATGATACCGAACGCGCCGTCGCCGAAGTCCACCGGGTGCTCAAGCCCGGCGGCCAAGCGGTGATCATGCTGTATTGCAAGGATTCCTGGCACTACTGGGTCAATATGCTGCTGGCCGTGGGCGTGCTGCAGGGCAAGCTGCTGCGGGACCGCAACTGGTTGGGCAAGGCCACCGAGTGGGGCGGCAAGGACCGCCAGACCGTCGCCAACCCCATCACCCGCTGCTACACCCGTGGCGAGATTCACCGGCTGTTCGCGGCGTTCGAGGGCACCTCGGCCCGTAAGGACGACTTCAACCTGTACCTTATTCCCGGTCTGGGCCGCCGTTACCGCAACTGGCAGATCAGGCACTACGGCACCCATCCGGGCGGCGTTCTGGTTTATGGCGAGCCGTGGCCCCGCATGTCCTGGCTGGAGGACAGGCTGGGTCCGCTCATGGGCTGGGCGTGGTATATCACGGCCCGCAAGCCGGGCCGAGATCACCAGTCGGCGTAGCGCTCGGCCAGAGTCAGGTCGCGGCGGGCCAGCACGGCGATAAAGCCCTCGTGGTCCAGCATCCGCCACAGCGGTCGGGTGGCGACCAGCGGATGGCGCAGCGGATACTGGCGATAGATGCGCGTCCAGGCGGGTTTCCAGCCGGCGAAGCGGGCCAACAGGCCCCAATCCTCGGGCGACAGCTCCCAGATATGGACCTGCTCGGCCGTCATCTTGCCGGTCACCGCCACCTTGCCGCGCAGGTGGTCGCCGCCGAAACGCGAGCGGCGGCGCCACGGCACGGTGAACAGCAGCCATTGCGCCGAATCCGCCCGGGCCAGCTTGTTGAGGAAGCGGATGGGGTCCATCAGGTGCTCCAGCGTCTCGAACGACAGGAACAGGTCGGGACGGATGCCCTCGGTGTCCAGTTGTTCGGCGCGGCACAGCACCGCCTCGCGCCCCTTGGCGCGGATCTTGTCCACCGCCACCGGATCCAGATTGATGCCGATGGTCCGCGCGACCTGGCCGGGCCGGGCCAGTGCCTCCACATAGGCGGCGTGGTTGCCCGACGAATCTCCGATATCGGCGATCACCGTGCCGGAGCCGCCCATGGCGTCCAGCGCGTCCAGCGTCGCCTTGACCTGAAAGGCATGCAGGCCGCGCGTCTTGACTTCCCAATAGCGGGCGAACTCCACCGGGTCGGTGCGGGTGGTATACTGGTCGGAGACATCGGGGACCGCCGCGCGCATGCGCGTCGCCAATTCGGCCAGCCCTTGTTCGGCCATGGCGGCGCGCAGCGAGGCGGCGGACAGAGCCTGATAGAGGGCGCGGGTATCAATACCGGCGGCCTTGGCCAGGGAAACCAGACCCATTATCCGGCCTCCGGCACTGTGTCGGCCGCCAGTCCGTCGATGGCGGCACGGCCCATGGCCAGAACCGCTTCCTCGGCGCTGCCGCCGATATGGGGGGTGGCGAGGAAATTGGGCAGGGCCAGCAGATCGTGATCCACCGGCGGTTCGGGATCGAACACGTCGAAGGCGGCACCGCCCAGGCGGCCGTCCATCAGCATGGCCTTGACCGCCTGTTCGTCCACCAGCCCGCCGCGGGCGGCGTTGATCAGGATGGCCCCCGGCCGCATCAGCGCCAGCTTGTCCGCCGAAAGGATGTCGCGGGTGGTGGCATCCAGCGGCAGGTGCAGCGTCACGATATCGGCGCGGGCCAGCAATTCGTCCAGCCCGACCGGCTCGACGCCATGGGCGGCATAGAATTCCGGGAAGTCCAGGATGTCGTGCGCCAGCACCGGGCACCCGAAGGCGTGGCGCAGGATGGGTGCGAGATCCTTGCCGATATGGCCGCAGCCGATGATACCCACGGCCCGGTTGGACAGGTGGCGCCCCATCAGTTGGCGAAAATGGCCCGCACGGATTTCCAGGTTGCCCCGGGGGACATGCCGCAGCAGGGCGATGGCGCATGAGATGACCAGCTCGGTCACCGAGCGGCGATTGACGCCGCCGGTCCAGCCCAGGCGAATGCCCAGGCGGCGCAGGGCATTCAGGTCGATCATGTCCAGGCCGACACCGTACTTGGAGACCACCTTCAATTCGGGCCGCAGCGCCATCAGCACCGTCTCGTCCAGGCGCTCGAGCGCGGTGACGATGCCGTCATGCCCCTTGAGGAAATCCACCAGCGCCACCCCGGCCAGCGAGACGCCGTCGTCGTTGAAGGTGATGGAGGCCTCGGGGAAGCGGGCGATCAGCTCGGTGCGCAGGATGGGGTGGCGGGAAAACGAGCGCGAGGCAACGGCGATGCGGCGGGGAGAGGTCACGGGCATCCATAGGGTGCGGAGTGGCGGATGGCGGGCATCTAACACCGCGGGGAACGTGAGCTCAAGAGCTTTCGCCGGCGGCGGCGGGGGCGTTGGCTTGACTTGCCGCCAGGGCGCTGGCTAGTATCCCGCCCACCATGGAAGGGTGCGACCGTTGCCGCCGCCACGCCATCCCGCCACTATCGGACCCGGACGTTGATTTCAGCCGCCTTGCAGCCCTTCGAGAGTTCGATCTTTGGCGGACCGGTGGCGCGCCTGTCCATCTCGGGTGCCTGCTCCGCCGCCGAGATTGGCGACTGTATCGACCGCTTTCGCCGTCAGGACGGCCTGAAACTGGCGTCGGCGCGCATTCCCGCCGCCGACGAGGCGACCGCTCGGGCGCTGGAGGTGGCCGGGTTTGTGCGGGTGGAGACCCTGGTGACCCTGACCCGCCCGTGTGCGGGCGCCGAGCCGCCCATGGTGCCGGTGGAATTGGCGGTCCCCGACGAGGCCGCCATCTGCGCCGAAATCGGCCGTGTCGCCTTTATCTATGACCGTTTTCATGCCGATACCCGCCTGGACCGGCAAGCCGCCGACACGCTGAAGGCGCAGTGGGTCGCCAACGGCGTCTCGGGCCGCGCCGATGCTCCGCTGGTGGTGCGCCGCGATGGGCGCCCGGTCGGATTCAATCTGTGCATGCGCAGCGGCGAGACCGCGGTCATCGACCTCATCGCCGTGCATCCCGACCACCATGGCCGGGGCCTCGGCCGCGCCCTGGTCCTGGGGGCGCTGGATCACTACCGCCGCCGGGGAATCTCCACCATGACCGTGGGGACCCAGGTGGACAACGGCGCCTCGTTCGCCCTTTACCGGGGCCTCGGCTTTGTCGAGACGTCCCGCGCCGCAACCTTCCATCTGGTGCCATGACGCCCGTTTCCCCCTTGCGCGCGGCGGTCATCGGCCTTGGTGTCGGTGAACAGCATGTTCTGTCCTACCAGGCTCTTCCCGGCGTCGAGGTGGTGGCGGTCTGCGACATCGATCCGGTCAAGCTGGCCGAAGTGGGTGACCGCCGCGGCGTGGCGCGGCGCCACACCACCGACTGGCGGGCCATCACCGAGGACCCGGACATCGATATCGTGTCCATCTGTTCCTATGACGAAGCCCACGCCGATCAGGCGGTGTCGGCCTTCAAAGCCGGCAAGCATGTCTTTATCGAGAAGCCCGTCGCGCTGAACCGCAAGGATTCCGAGCGTATCCTGCGGGCCCATCTGGATGCCGGGACCCGCATCTCCTCCAACCTGATCCTGCGCGCCAGCCCACGCTTCGCCGAGCTGAAGCGCCAGATGGATGCCGGCGAGCTGGGCGATATTTTCTACATGGAGGGTGATTACGTTCACCAGATCCTGTGGAAAATCACCGAGGGCTGGCGGTCGCGCATGGGCTTTTACAACGTCACCTATGGCGGCGGTATCCACCTGATCGACCTGATGCGCTGGCTGCTGGGTCGTGAGGTGGTCGAGGTGGCGGCCATGGGCAACAAGATCCTGACCCGCGACACACCCTATAGATTCCCCGACACCATCGTGTCGCTGCTGAAGTTCGAGGGTGACGTCATGGCCAAGAACATGACCACCCTGGGGCCGCAGCGGACCAAGTTTCACGCGCTGAATGTCTATGGCACCAGGAAGACGTTCATCAACGACATGCCCAACGGCAAATTGTTCGACGGCGACCAGCCGGAAAACGAGCATGTGGTGACCACGCCCTACCCCGGCATGAACAAGGGTGATCTGATCCCGGATTTCGTCGCCGCCATCCGCCAAGGGCGCGAGCCCATCGTCTCGACACGCGATGTATTCCGTGTCATGGATGTCTGCTGCGCCACCTGGGATTCCCTGCAGCAGGGCCGGACCCTGCGCGTTGATTATCTGATCTAGGAGAAGCACGAGCATGGAGCTGCGGCAGATTCCTTTTGGAAAGCCGATGATCGACGACAGCGAAATCGACGCCGTCGTCGCTGTGCTGAAGGGGCCGCAACTTGTCCATGGGCCGGTGACGCATCGGTTCGAGGAAGCCTTCGCCGAGCGTGTCGGCGCCAGGCACGCCACCTCGGTTTCGTCGTGCACCGCCGGCCTGCATCTGGCTTTGTTCGTGGAAGATGCCGGACCCGGTGACGAGGTCATCGTGCCGGCCATGACCCATGTGGCCACCGCCCACGCCGTCGAATTCTGCGGCGCCAAGCCGATCTTCGTCGACGTCGATCCCGCCACCGGCAATATCGATCCCGCCGGCCTCGCCGCCGCCATCACCCCGCGCACCAAGACGGCCATGGTCGTGCATTATCTGGGCCTGCCCTGCGACATGGACCCCATCCTGGCCGCCTGCGGCGCCGCAGGCGCCTATGTCATCGAGGATTGCGCCCTGGCCATCGACGCCACCTATGGCGGTCGCAAGGCCGGCACGCTGGGCCGCGTCGCCAGCTTCTCGTTCTATCCGGTCAAGCACATGACCTCCATCGAGGGCGGCATGGTCACCACCGACGACGACGTGCTCGGTGCCGCCATCGCCCAGCGCAAGGCCTTCGGCTATGACCGCAATGTGGGCGAGCGCAAGAAGCCCGGCGTCTATGACGTGGTGGCATTGGGCTACAATTACCGCATGAACGAGGTCGAAGCCGCCGTCGGCCTGGCCCAACTGGGCAAGCTGGATCGCTTCCAGGCCGCCCGCAAGGCCAATTTCGCCACCCTGGCCGCCCATATCGGCGCCATCGAGGGGGTGACGGTGATGCCGGCCACCCACGGCAAGTCGGTGTCGTCCCATTACTGCTTCAACGCCATCCTGCCCAAGGACGGCAGTATCGACCGCGACCGCGTCGTCGCCGGATTGAAGGAGAAGGGCATCGGCTCCAGCGTGCATTACCCGGGCGCGGTACCGCTGATGAGCTATTACGCCGAGAAATACGGCTATCGCTCCGGCCAGTTCCCGGTGGCGGAATGGCTGGCCGCCCAGACCATTTCCCTGCCGGTGGGGCCGCATCTGGCCGAGGGCGACGCCGACTACATCGGGCAGGGGTTTGCGGACGTAATCCGTGCGGTGCGCGGCTAAGAAAAGAGGAACAGGGACATGACGGACATCACCATGGATCTGGTCAGGCAGAAGCTGGCGGGTCACCGGGCCCTGCTGGTGGGCGGCGCCGGCTTCATCGGCCATCACCTGGCTCTGGCGCTGCGCGAATACGGCGTCGCGGTCATGGTGATGGACAATCAGGTCGTCAACAACATGATGGAGAACGTCTACCATCCCGACCGCGACCCGGTGAAGCGTCAGGCCTATCAGAACTTTCTGATGGAGCGCTACACCCGCATGCGGGAGGCCGGCGTTGTGCTGAAGAACGCCGATGCCCGTCTGATGGAAGATCTGTTCCACGCCTATCGGGAATTCAGCCCCACCCTGATCGTCCACCTGTCGGCCATCGCCAGCGCCGTGGACGCCCGCAAGGTACCGGGTCTGGCGTTCGATCTCACCCTGATCACCCTTCGCAATATCCTGGAACTGGCGCGCGAGGAAAAAGGCGACAAGCCCCACGTGATGACCATGAGCTCGTCCACCGTCTACGGCGATTTCGAGACGCCCATCGTCGACGAGACGGTACGGCCCAAGCCCAAGGGTATCTACGCCAATTCCAAGTACATGGGCGAGCGCCTGATCCGCACCTATTGCGAATCCTACGGCATGTCCGGCACCATCATCCGCCCGTCGGCGCTCTATGGCGAGCGCTGCATTTCGGGCCGCGTCAGCCAGGCCTTCATCGAGAACGCCCTGACCGGCAAGCCGCTGCTGCTGGAAGGCGGCGGCTCGGGCCGTCTCGACTTCACCCATATTTCCGATCTGGTGGACGGCATGGTGCGCGCGCTGGCCATGCGGCCGGAAAAGGGCGATACCACCTATAATCTCACCTTCGGCAACGCCCGCACCATCGCTGAACTGGCCGCCATCGTGAAGTCGGTGATTCCCGAGGCCATCTTGGAGGAACGTCCGGCGGCGCTGGAGAAGCCCATCCGCGGCACCCTATCCACCGACCGCGCCCAGCGCACCCTGGGCTTCGTGCCCAAGCAGACGCTGGAAATCGGCTATCGCCGTTATTGCGAGTGGTATGTCGAGAACTGGGAGCGCGCCAAGCGGCAGGTGGCTCAATGACAGCGACGCCGGACGCGGGGGACACCCCCCGTGCTCTGCTGCACAAAAGCTATGCCGATTGGACCGAGGCGGACATCTGGGCGGTGTTCGCCTCGGCCATAGCCAAGGATGCCCCGCTGCCCGGCATCGAGGCCCTGCTGGCCGAACACCGCGCCACATTTTCCGATGCCCTGGCCCAGGTGCGCGGCGAACATGCCGCCTGCCGCCCCCGCTATTTCCGCGCCGCCGACGGCAGGCCGCTGGTCAATCCGCTGAATCTTGAACATTTTCTGCGTCTGCTGCACCAATTTCAATGGCGGTTGCATGAGCAGGGCGCGCCGGAACCGCTGCTGGATTCCCTGTTCTGGGTCATGAAGGGGCGCTGCGGCATCAATCTGTTCTATCGCCAGAAGGTCGGCGCCTTCTTCTTCGCCCTGCATGCCCTGGGCACGGTCATCGGCTATGGCGATTTCGGTGACTTCATGATTCTGACCCAGGCCTGCACCATCGGCCACAACGACGGCCGCTACCCGGTTATCGGCGACGGCCTCTATATGAGCCCAGGCTCATCCATTCTGGGCGGCTGCCGCATCGGCCGCAATGTCCATCTGGCCACCGGCGCGCTGGTCATCGACCGCGATATTCCCGACGACGTGGTCGTATTCGGCCGTGGCCGCGACCTGACGTTCAAGGAGAATTCAGGCCAGTGGGTGCGCAATTTCTTTGACTTCGAACTATTGAATATCACCAGGGGAATCAACTTCTGATGTGCGGCATCGCCGGAATCCTGGGACGTACCGAACCTGCCGACCACGCCCGGGTGGCGGCCATGAACGCGATCCAGCGCCATCGCGGTCCCGATGCCGGGCAGGTGGTGGTGGTGCCGGGCGCGGTGCTGGGGCATCGCCGCCTATCCATCATCGATCTGTCCGATGCCGGGCTGCAGCCCATGCGCGGCACCGATGGCCGCCACGTCATCGTCTTCAATGGCGAAATTTATAACTACAGGGAACTACGCGCCGAACTTGCCGGCGACCACCACTTCGTCACCGGGTCGGACACCGAGGTTTTGCTCGAGGCATGGCGCCGCTGGGGCGAGGGCTGCCTGGAGCGGCTGAACGGCATGTTCGCCTTTTGCGTGGTGGACACCGTCACCGGCCATGCCTTTCTGGCCCGTGACCGCTTCGGCCAGAAGCCGCTGTTCCTGCATCGGGACGGCGGCCGCCTGCTGTTCGCCTCCGAGGTCAAGGCCTTGCTGGCCGCCGGGGTCAGGGCGGCACCGGATCTCGATGTCTGGTCGCGCTACCTGGTCAACGCGTCCTACGATGACGACGAGGGCACCTTCTTCGCCGGCGTGAGCCAGCTGGTGCCCGGCGAATGCGCCGCCTGGGACCCGGAACGCGGCCTGACCCGGCGGCGCTGGTACCGGCTTGCCGAGCGGGTCGTGCCGCGCACGCTGTCGGTGGCCGAGGCGGCCGCCGAGGTCCGCGACATCATCGTCGACGCCGCCCGTCTGCACATGCGCGCCGACGTGCCGGTGGCGGTGTCGCTGTCCGGTGGTCTGGATTCCTCGGCCCTGCTGGCCTGCCTGGATCTGGCGGGCGAGCTGAGTCCCAAGGTGGCCTGTTTCTCGGTGGATTTCGGCGGTGATTTCTCCGAGGCCCGCTGGTTCAAGGCCGCCGCCGCCCACCATGACCTGTCGAGCACCGTGCTGGAATACGACAACGCCAGCTTCTTGGCCCATATGCGGCCCATGATGTGGCAGTTGGAAGGTCCCATCGGCGGCCTGATGAATAGCGCCCTGGCCTTGGTAATGGCCCAGGCGCATTACGGCGGCTTCAAGGTGATCCAGGACGGTACCGGCCTGGACGAGGCTTTCGCCGGCTACCGCAATCACCATAATCTATGGCTTGGCCGCCTCATCGCCTCGGGTGCGGCCGGGGCGGACAGGGCCGTGGCCGAATACGCAGCCAACTGGGGCACCACCCCGGACAAGGCGCGCCAGGCCGCCCTGGCCGAACTGGCCCGGCCAGTCACCGCTATCGACGGTACGGTGCCGACCCGCCCCGATCTGATGCGGCCGGAGTTTCTGGCCCGCCACGCCGGCGAGCGTCCGGGGGTGGATAGCACCGGCGATGCCCTCAAGGATCAGTTGGTCGATTACCTCCAGGTCCGCAAGGTGCCGCGCAACACCCGCTTCAAGGACCGTCTCAGCATGGCCTATGGGCTGGAGCTGCGGCTGCCTTTCCTGGATCACCGCCTGATCGAGTTGGCGTTGTCGCTGCCGTCCGAGCATTACTTCCTGCACGGCCGCTCCAAGTCGATCCTGCGCGAGGCGCTGGCCGGCGCCATGGACGATGCCGTGCGCATCGCCCCCAAGCGCTCGATCCAGGCGCCCCAGGGCCTGTGGCTGCGGTCCGAGCCCATGGCCGGTTATGTGGAATCGCTGATTTCCAGTTCCAGCTTCGCCGATCGCGGGCTGTTCCAGGTGGACAAGGTCAAGGCCGCCTGGGCCGAGTTCAAGACCGGCAAATTCGACAATTCGTTCTTCGTCTGGCAGTGGATCAACGTCGAGGAGTGGTTCCGTACCTTCGTCGACGCCGACGCGGTCACCACCCAGGTG
>Ga0265320_10003233_pt1 | contig 11016 bp, 10 predicted proteins | sample 4827metaG_FD_202087 | JGI IMG/M metagenome (GOLD analysis project Ga0265320, IMG submission 202087) | Rhizosphere microbial communities from Carex aquatilis grown in University of Washington, Seatle, WA, United States - 4-8-27 metaG | ecosystem: Host-associated > Plants > Roots > Rhizosphere >...
AAGGGTAGGGTTGGCTTGCCCCATGGAGCTCGTGCCACCGCTTTGGGAGCCCCGCACCCTTCCCCTGGAGCTGCCCGCCGGGGTGGCGCATGTGTGGCGGGTGCGGGCGGATGTCGCCGTGGAGGAGGAGAACCGCTGGCGGACGCTCCTCGCGGGCCCGGAGGAGGAGCGGCTGGGCCGCTTTCATTTCGCGGCCGACGCGCGGCGGGAGGCGGTGAGCCGCGCCGCCCTGCGGCTGCTGCTGGCGGATTACCTCGACGTGGCTCCCGGCAAGATCGCCTTCGCCACCGAGGCGAAAGGCAAGCCGTACGTCGCCGGGTCGGCCCCGGACCGGCGGATCGAGTTCAACGTCTCGCATTCCGGGGAATGGGTGCTGCTGGCCTTCGCCCGGGGGCGCCGCGTCGGCATCGACGTGGAGCGCTGGCGCGAGATCGAGGCCGAGCAGATCCTGCGCGACTTCTTCCTGCCGGAGGAGGTGGAGGAGTGGCGGCAATGGCCCGAGGACCGGCGCCCGGCCGCTTTTTTCGACGCCTGGACGCTGAAGGAGGCCTACCTGAAGGGCCTGGGCGCCGGGCTCTCCAAGCCGCTGCGAAGCTTCCGGGTGCGGCTCGGCCCGGACGCGCCTCCGGCGCTGGTCTGGTGTGCGGACGAGGCCGACGCGCCGAAAAAATGGAGCCTGGCGCGGCTCGGGGTCGCCCCCGGCTATGCGGCGGCCCTGGCCGCCGAGAGTGGAATCAAGCGCGTGGCGAGCTTCACGCTGCCACCGCGCTGAGCCGGCCGCGCTGACGCGAACCGGCTCCAGGACGGGCCGATCAGGCGGCGATCGTCGTCTTCTTGTCCGAAGCCAGGACGACGACGAGGCCGATGATCGGCGTCAGCAGGAACGAGCAGGCAAAATAGCCCCAAAAGCCGAACTTGCGGTCTTTGCCGATATAAGCGACGAGGGCGCTGAGGATGACGAGGGTCAGGAGTCCGGGAATCATGGGATCGGGGAGTTGAGATTTAGACGACGAGATTAGATGTCCACCACCGCGGCGAGCTTGGCGTTGAGCGAGGAGGCGACCTTCTTGGCCTCGGCCTTGCCCTCTTCATAGCGCTCGGTGAAGAGTTCCTTGGCCTTGACGGAGTCCATGCTGAGGAAGGTGCCGCCGGACTCAAAGTGTTGGATGAAGACCTTGCCGACGGCGTAGGTCGAGGCGCCGCCGAGGAGGGGCATCGTCGCGGGCAGGAGCCAGCCGCCGACCCACGGAATCGAGGCGACGAGGCCGCCGACCAGGCCGCCCATCGCGCCGGGGGCCAGGCCGCCGAGCAGGGAGACCACGATCGACTTCGCGCGGTTCTCGGAGAACTCGACGCCATAGACCTTCGAGATTTCCGAAAGCATCTTGATCTGGATGCCGGCCACGCCGGCGACCACCAGGATGCCGGAGGGGATGAAGCCCACGCCCATCGACCACGGGAGGTACTTATTGACGACCGCGTTGGCGGCGGACTGCTTCGTGGCGACGACTTCCTCGTGCGCGTGATGGGACTTGGCTTTGGTCATGGTGCGGTTTCTCCGATTGAAGGGACGCTTATTCCACCACGAGGACCCGCTTGTTGGAAGCGAACGCAATCACGAGGCCGACGAGCGGGGTGAAGAGGATGGAGCAGAAGAAATAGCCCCAGAAGCCGAACTTACGATCTTTGCCGATGTAGCCGACGAGCGCCGCGAGCGCGAGGTAGATGACGAATCCAGGTATCATGGCGGGAATGAATTATGGTTGATGATCTAAGGTGGGGGAGCGGAGAAAACGGGGAGGAACGGCGCGCAATGCGACGGGTGCAAAGTGGGCCGGGGGTCATTTTCTGGCAAGGGAAAAAGGGGGAAAGCCGGAGGGATTTCCTCGCCTGCGCCGAGGGGGAACGCCTAGCGTTATATTCAGGTGACGACGACCCCCCCATCGGCGCGAGGCCTGCCGCTTTTCCGCAGCGCGTACGGGTTTTCCTGCCGGCTGCTGCTCCTCTCCCTGCTGGCCCTCTTCCTCATCCCGCCCTTCCTCGAGACGGTGGGCTGGAGCCCGGGGGTCGCCGCCGTCCTGTTCACCGCCACGATGTTTTCGGCCCTCCTGGCCGTCAGCGACCATCGCATCGGCGCCGCCAGCCTCTTGGTGCTGGTGCCGCCCCTCGCCATGGTCTGGCTGCAGCATTTCGGCCTGAGCCCGAACAACCAGGTCGTGGGGATCGGCTATCTTTCCTACCTCATTATCCTGGAGGGGTTCGCGGTCTGGCGGCTGCTCCGGTTCGTCCTGAGCGCCAAGGAGGTCGATGCCGAAACCCTGGCGGCGGGGGTCTCGATCTACCTGCTCCTCGGCCTGCTGTGGTCTTCCCTCTACACCATGTTGTCGGAGGTCCAGGTCAGTCCGTTCAAGGGGGAGCTCTCCCACGGCGTCCTGAGCCAGGCCGACGCGTTCTATTTCAGCCTCTGCACCCTGACGACGGCCGGGTACGGGGACATTTCACCCGTGAGCCACCAGGCGCGGATCCTGGCCGTCATGGAATCGGTGACCGGCGTCCTCTACGTCGGCATGCTCATTGCGCGGCTGGTTTCCCTCTATTCGCAGGGGAAGCCGGCGCCGGAGAAGAGCTGACCGGCGGCCCCGGTCACAGCTCGCCCAGGAACCGCCCCACGCGGCGGGTAACCAGGCCCAGTTCCGACTGGATGAAGAAATGCCCGCCGGGGAAGAACTCGGCCTCGAATCTCCCCGTCGTGTGCCCACCCCAGGCGAGGGCCTCCGCGCGCGAGACATGGGGATCGGTCTCCCCGCCCAGCGCCAGGATCGGGACGGGGAGCGGCGCGCTCTGCGCGTAGGCATAGGTCTCGAAGACGGTCAGGTCCGCGCGCATCACCGGCAGCAGCAGGGCCAGCAGTTCCGGCTCCGAGCGCACACCCGGGGGGATGCCCTGGTAGCGCCGGTCCAGCTCCTCGATGAACTCGGCGTCGGGCAGCCCGTGGAGGTCCGGCTCGCGCCGGGGCGAGCCGGGGGCTCGCGCCCCCGAGACGATCAGCGCCGCGGGCCCCGGCAAACCGCGCTCCCGGGCCAGGCGGGCCAGCTCGAAGGCGAGCATCGCGCCCAGGCTGTGGCCGGCCAGGGCGTACTTCCGCCCGAGGTGCGGCTCCATCGCCGTCAGCAGTTGCTCCACGAGGGGCCGCGCGCGCGTGGCGGGCGGCTCGCGCAGTCGGCTCTCGCGCCCCGGGGGACGCAGCCCGGCGATCTCCGCGACGCCGGCCAGCCGCGCGCTCCACGGATTCCAGCCCGCCGCCCCGCCGCCGGCAAAGGGCAGGCACCACAGCCGCCAGGGGGCGGCGGGATCGGGCCGGGCGCAGCTGACCCAAGCGCCGGAAAGGGGGACCTGGCTCATGGCGCCGGGGCGCCTACTGCTTCTGCCCGTCCATCGCCTGGCGGAGGCTGAGCGGGCGCATGTCGGTCCAGACCTCCTTGATGTGCGCCAGGCACTCCTCCTTCGTCCCCGATTTTTCCGCGTGGCGCCAGCCCGCGGGCAGTTCGCGCCAGGCGGGCCAGATCGAGTACTGTTCCTCGTGGTTCACCACCACCTTGTAGACCTCGGCCGCTGAGGGGTCGCTCGGATTCATGCAGCGCGAAGTTGAAGCGGGGACGGGCGCATGGCAAGGGCGGCGCTACTGCGGCCCCTGCTGCTTGCGGTACTCCGTCCAGATCGTGTCGTAGAGGTACTGCGCGTCGCCGACGTCGGTCAGGACGTAGCTCTTGCCCGTCGGCGGCACGGCGAAGGAGGGGGTCCGGCCGAGGTCGGCCGGCACCGGGACGAGCTCGCGCTTCAGGGAATTGGCGTAGCCGGAGAATTCCGTCACCTTCTTCGCGATGTCGGGCTGGAGGACGTAGTCGATGAACTTCATCGCCAGGTCCTGGTGGCTGGACGAGCTGGGGATGGCGAGCGTGTCGACCGTCAGGATCGAGCCGTCCGACGGCATGATGTAGCCGATGTCGGCGTCCGCGGCCTCGGCCAGGGCGACCTCGGGGCTCCAGGTGGCCAGGAGCGAGGTCTTGCGGGCAAGGAGCAGGTCGCGGCCGTCCTCCATCACGAAGGTCGGGCGTCCCGCCGCGGACTGGTCCTGGAGCATCTGGCGGACCTGGTCCAGCTCATGGGGATCGCGGCTGTTCGGCGAATGCCCGAGCGCGAGGAGGGCGAGGCCGATGGTCTCCCGCGGCTGGTCGAGCAGGCTGAGCCGCGGCCCGTAGGTCGTCGCCGTGGCCATGCTGAAGAACTGGGCCCAGGTCGTGGGCGGGCTGGTCACCCGGCGCTTGTTGTAGCCGATGCCGGCGTAGTTGCCGAGATAGGGGATGCCGTAGTACTCCTCGCCGGGCGGCACCACGTTGCCGTTCAGGCTGTCGGCCGACAGGTTGCGGATGTTGGGCACGCCCGCCTCGTCCATCCGCTGCAGGAGGTGGTACCGGCGCATCTGGTCCACCATGTAGTTCGAGGGCATGATCACGTCGAACTCGTCCCAGCTCACCTTCACCCGGGCCAGCATCTCCTCGTTGCTCGAGTAGGTCGTGACCTTCACCCGCACGCGGTTCTGCAGCTCGAACCAGTTGATGATCGTCGGGGAGAAGTAGCCGTCCCAGACGTAGAGCCGCAGGACGGGCCGCGTGCGCCAGTAGACGGTCGGCGCCAGCAGCGCGGCCACGGCCAGCAGGGCGAGCACCTGCAGGGCCTGGCGGGTTACGCGCGAGAACGACATCGGCTTAGCGGCTGGTGGACGTGCTGGTGGCGGTCGCGGGTCCCGTGCGGCCGGTCGGCGCGGCGAGCACCGGCGCCCCGCCGTCGGTGTTCAGGATGAGCGGGAGCCCGTCCTTGCCGGAGCCGATCACGACCACCTTGGCGTTGGTCGACTTGGCGAGCTCGAGCGTGGCGTCGATGCCCTTGAAGCGGAGGAGCTCGGGCGTGAGGGTCGCGTTCACCGTGTTGTTGTAGGCGGCGATGCCGTCGGCCTCGTAGCTCACGCGCTCGGCCTCCTGCTTCTGGCTCTTGATCCGGAACTCGTACTCCTGCGAGATCTGCTCCTGCTGGAGCTTCTTCTCGATCGCCGTCGTGACCAGGTCCGGCAGGCGGATGTTGGTCACGTTTACCGTGTCCAGCACGATGAACTTGTCGCTGACCCGGCGGGCGACGCTGAAGATGATGGCGTCGGAGATGTCGGAGGTCTTCAGGGTGTAGAGATCCTCGGGGCGGTACTTGCCGATGACCTCGCGGACCCCGGTGATCACCTCGGGCTCCACGATCTTCTGCGGATAGTCGGGGCCGACCTTCTGGTGCAGGAGCGGCAGGAACTTGTACTCCGGATAGTACCGCATCGAGACCGTGACCTTGATCGTCAGGCCGTTGCTGCTCAGGGCCTCCACGCCCTCGGTCACGGCCTGCACCCGCATGTTATAGATGTACATGCGGTTCCACGGCCAGATGATGTGCATGCCCTCCCCGTAGATCGTGTCGAGCTCGGTGCCGGTCGTCAGCCGGTGGAAGAGGACGCCCGCCTCGCCGGGGCCGACGAAGATGAACACCTGGTTCGCCAGGTAGACGCACATGAAGGTGAAGATCAGGCCGCCCACCACCAGGGGGACCATGTTCTCGCGCACGATGGCGCGCAGCCGCTCGCGGAAGTTGGAGAGCCGGATGCCGATGCGCGCGAAGAATCCCGGCGGACGGATGTAGACGACGGTCTCGGTGACGATCACGTTCGGGGCAGTGGGGTCGGAGCCGCTGGTGGTTTCCATGGTGTCGGTTTAAGCGGTGGTGGTGTCGATGCGGCCGTACTCCAGCTTGATCACGCGGTCGGCGCAGTGGAAGTAGCGATCGTCGTGGGTGACCGCGATGACCGTTTTCCCGGACGCCTTGAGCTCGGGCAGCAGTTTTTCGTAGAAATAGGCGCGGAACGTCGGGTCCTGGTCGGCCGCGAACTCGTCGAGCGCGAGAACCGGGCGGTCCTCCATGCAGGCCACGGCCAGGGCCAGACGCTTGCGCTGGCCGGTGGACAGGTCGAGGTTCGTGAACCGCCCGCCCTGGAAGGAGGTCTTCTGGTCGAGGTCCAGCTTCTGCAGCCAGCGCGCCAGCTGCTTCTCGTCGATCTGCGGCGAGCCGTAGAGGCGGTCAAAGAGGTGGAAATCCGTGAAGATGATGGAGAAGAGCTCGCGGTAGGCGGGATAGAACGCCGGCTGCAGGCGCAGGGCGTCGACCCGGACGTCGCCGGAGGCCGGCATGTACAGCCCGGTCAGGAGCTTCATCAGGGTGGACTTGCCCGAGCCGTTGCCGCCGACGAAGAACACGACCTCGCCCGCCTTCACCGTCAGGTCGAAGGGGCCGACCGTGAAACCGTCGTCCGCGTACTGGAATTTCACCCCGGTGAGCGAGAGTTCCCCAAAGCCCCGGAAGTCGGTCTTCGCCGGCTCGACATTGCGCTCGCTCGCGGCCTCCTCGGTGTCGAGGAAGGCGTCGAGGGCGGTGATGTTGTCCATCGCGACCCGCGCGCGGGTGTAGATCGGGATTGCGCCGACCAGCGAGGAGAGCGGGCCGACGATGAAGAGGACGACCGCCGTCGCCTTCATGATCACGTCGGTGTAGGCCTGGCTGAGGACGGGCAGGAGGAAGACGAGGACGGCGATCAGGACGTAGAAGAAGGTCTGGGAGAAGATGAAGCTGCGGACGTACTCCAGGCTCGTCTTGGTCTTGATCCGCTGGGCCTCGAGGCAGATGCGGGAGTACTCGTTCTCGAACAGGTCCTTCGACTTGGCCTGGTTGACCTTGAGCTCCTTGAAGCCGTCGAAGAGGTGGTAGAGCGAGCCCAGGAAGTCGGTCTCGATCTGCGTGGCCGCCTGCCACTCGCGGTTGAGGATCCGCTGGTTCCGCAGGTAGATCGAGATGCCGCCGATGATCAGGGCGATCGTGATGAGGAAGGCGGCCTTGGACAGGAGCGCCATGTAGAGGACGCAGACGATGATCATGACCGCGGACTGCGCCGCGTTCGCGATCTCGCCGGCCGACTGCGAGATCGTGAGCGTGTCCTGCGTGAGCCGGCCCTCGATCCGGGGCTTGCCGATCCGCTCGACCACCGCGAGGTTCGAGCGCCGGAGCTTGTCGGAGATCCGGATCCGCAGGCGGGCGATGACCTCCTCGGTCATGACGAACGAGCGGGACAGGACCTTCTGCTTCGTGATGATGAAGGTCGCGATGGCGATGGCGAAGAGGCAGAGGTAGCGGAAATTGACCTGGTCGAAGGTCGCGGCCGCGGCCGCGTTGTTGATGATCGACAGGAGGACGCCCTGGGCCAGGCCGGACACGATCGTCAGGATGAGCAGCGAGCGGAAGTTGACCGAAGACTCCTTGCGGATGAGGTGGAGCAACTTCATGCGGGGTATGAGCAAAGCCCCGGGCTTTGGGGGTTGGCAAGCGCATTGCCCCCGTCCGGAAAGAAAGCTAGACAAGCCCGGAGGGCTGCGCCTGCATTGCACCTCCCCAACTTATCCGCGCCATGTCCGCCCCCCTCCCGACCACTTCCGCCGGCGTCCGCGTGACGGGAAAGCAGGAGCCGGCCGAGTACTTCCGGATCCTCGAGCGGGAGAAGTTCGACCCGGTGGACGTCGTCCGCGTCATGCGCGGCGAGGTGGCGGGCGTCATCTTCCGCGGCGCGATCTCGCAGGCCACCTGCGACCAGGTGAAGAAGAACTTCTGGGCCAATCCCATGTTACGAAAGCGCGGCGACGCCGTGCCCGCCTATTACCTGGGGACCTACCACTACGCCAAGGAGCTCGACCTGTACCTCCAGGAGGCCGAGGCGACCCGCGCGGCGCTGGGCGAGGTCTTCGCCGGGACCGAGAATTTCTACGCGCGGATCATGGACGGCATCGCCGGCGTCCTCAGCGACCAGGGGGTCGCGATGCGCGTGGCCGAGCACCACGGCCGCCGGGCCGGGGAGTTCGTCATGCGCTCCTGGAGCGCCTCGGGCAACTTCGCCCTGGCCGCGCACGACGACGGCGCGCAGCTCACGGCGAAGAAGCAGGCCGGCTTCGAGATCCAGCAGGTCGTCGTCAACCCGCTCACGGCCGTCAACCTCTGCCTCGAGAACGGCGAGGGCGGCGAGCTCGTCTACTGGAACCTGCAGCCCGACAACGCGACCCGCCGCGCCCTGGGCGTCGAGGAGACCGGGCATCCCTACGCGGCGGAGCTCCTCGGCGACTTCCCCCGGATCGACCTGGCGATCCGCACGGGCGACGCCTACTTCTTCAACGGGAAGCTGGTCCACGCCGTCAAGGCGCAGGCCCAGCCGGGGGCGCACCGCTCGACGATCTCGCTCCTGATGGGGTTCAAGGACCCCGCGACGGTCATTTTCTGGACGTGACCGCGGCCGGCTGACGGCCCTCGAGCCGGCGCCGGACCTCCTCGGGTGACATTTGGATGACGCGGCGGTGGACGCGCGCGATTGCCTCGGCCCGACCGGGGCGCCCGTCCGGCCGGTCGACCGCCGCCCGCACCGCCTCCGCGAATTCCCCGAGGGTCGGCGCGTCGAAGAGCAGCCGCAGCGGCAGCTCGCAGCGGAAGGCCTCGGACACGCGCCAGAGGAGCTGCGTCGCGAGCAGCGAATGGCCGCCGCGGTCGAAGAAGTTGTCCGCGGCCCCGACCTGGGGCCGCCGCAGGACGCCGGCCCAGAGCTCGGCGAGCACCTCCTCGACGGGGGTCCGCGGCGCCACGTAGGCGGCGGCGGCCGCGGCGCCCGCGCCGCCCGCGCCGGGCAGGAGGGCGCGCAGCGCCGCGCGGTCGACCTTGTTATGCGCCGTCAGCGGAAACTTCTCCACGAACACGAAGGCGGCCGGGACCATGAACTCCGGCAGCCGGGTCCGAAGGTGGACCCGCAGCGCCTCCGCTTCCGGGGCCTTCGCCCCCGCCCGGAGCTGCAGGCAGGCGCTCAGGCGCTTTCCCGCCACCTCCTCCTGCACGAGGACGATCGCCTCCTGGATGTCCGGGTGGGACGCGAGGACGCTCTCGATCTCGCCCAGCTCCACGCGAAAGCCGCGGATCTTCACCTGGAAATCGCGCCGGCCGAGGAACTCCGCGGTGCCGTCCGGCCGCCAGCGCGCGAGGTCGCCCGTGCGGTAGATCCGCTCGCCGGGGGCGGCGTGGGGATTGGGCACGAAGCACTCGGCCGTCAGGTCCGGCATCCCCAGATAGCCGCGGGCGTTGCCGTCGCCGCCGATGTAGAGGTCGCCGGGCACGCCGACGGGCACGGGCTGGAATTCGGCGTCGAGGATGTAGAGCGTGGTGTTGCTCATCGGCGGACCGATCGTGACGTTGGCGCCGACCTCCTCGGGGCGCCGGAGCAGGCCGCAGCTCGCGAAGGTCGTCGTCTCCGTCGGCCCGTAGCCGTTGATCACCGTGAGGCCGGGATGGGCCGCAAGAATCCGGCGGACGTGGAGCGGCGACAGCGCGTCGCCGCCGACCAGCAGGTGGCGCACGCCGGCGAAGGCCTCGGGCCGCTCGTCGACCATCAGGTTGAAGAGGGCGGAGGTGAGGTAGAGGCTCGTGATCTGCTGCGCCGGGATCACCTCGGCCAGGTCGCGGATCGAGGGCGCGCCGGGCCGGAACACGACCAGGACCGCCCCGTTGCAGAGCGCGCCCCAGAGCTCGAAGGTCGAGGCATCGAAGGAAACGGGCGCCAGCTCCAGGATCCGCAGGTCCGGGCCGTAGTCCAGGTAGTTGGTGTTGCGCACGAGCCGCGCCACCGCCCGGTGCGGGATGCAGATGCCCTTGGGCCGGCCGGTCGATCCCGAGGTGAAGGTGATGTAGGCGAGGTGGTCGGGGAGCGAGCGGTTCGGCAGGTTGCCCGCAGGCTCGGCCAGCAGCGCGGGATCGTCGAGCTGGACCGGCACCCACGCGGCGCCCGCCTGCAGGGGCAGCCGTGATTCCGCCTCCCTTGGGGCCAGCATCAGCCGGACGCCCGCCTGGCGAAAGCTGAACTCGAGCCGGTCGGCCGGATCGGCGGGATCGAAGGGCAGGTAGCACCCGCCCGCCTTGAGCACGGCCACGAGCGCGACGACCATCTCCAGCGTGCGCTCGGCGGCCACGGCCACCGGCTGGTCCGGGACAACTCCGCGCGCCCGCAGCCGGTGCGCGAGGCGGTTGGCCAGGGCGTTCAGCTCGCCATACGTGAGGGTCCGGCCGCCCGCGATGACCGCAGGGGCGCCGGGCGTCCGGGCGGCGCTTTCCTCGAAGAGCTCATGGACGCAGCTCCGGGCCGGGTAGGGCGTCGCCGACGCGTTCCAGGTGCGCAGCAGCGTGGCGGCCTCCGCCGCGTCCAGGATCGGCAGGGCGGCCACGGTCGCGTCCGGCCGCAGGACGGCGCCGGCCAGGAGCCGGTGATAATGGGCCGCCATGCGGTCGATCGTCGCCGGGTCGAAAAGGTCCGAGCTGTACTCGAAGGCCACGATCAGGCCGGCGCGCGCGTCCTCGCAGGTCACCGTCAGGTCGAAGCGGGACGTGGCGCTCGGGACGTTCTGCTGCTCGACCTCCAGGCCGCTGATCCGGAGCGCGTCCCGGTGGGCCTGCAGGAGCGAGAAGCAGACCTGGAACAGGGGGTTCTGGCTCATGGTGCGCTCCGGCTGCACCGCCTCGATGATCTGCTCAAGGGGGGTCTCGCCGTGCTCGTAGGCCGCCTCCGCGGTGGCGCGGACGTCCGCGACGAGCCGGCGGAAGGGAGTCTTTCCGCGCAGCCGCGTGCGCAGGACGAGCGTGTTGGTGAGAAAGCCGATCAGCGGCTCCAGCGCCGGGTGGGGCCGGTTGGCGATCGAGGTGCCGATCGCGATGTCCTCCAGCCCGCTGTACCGGTGCAGGAGCGCGTAGAACCCGGCGAGCAGGACCTGGAAGAGGGTGGCCTGCTCCTGCCGGGCGAGTTCGCGGAGGGCCTGGGCGAGTTCCGGCGGAAGCGTATGGAAGGCCGTGGTGCCGCGA
>Ga0265320_10003235_pt1 | contig 11011 bp, 11 predicted proteins | sample 4827metaG_FD_202087 | JGI IMG/M metagenome (GOLD analysis project Ga0265320, IMG submission 202087) | Rhizosphere microbial communities from Carex aquatilis grown in University of Washington, Seatle, WA, United States - 4-8-27 metaG | ecosystem: Host-associated > Plants > Roots > Rhizosphere >...
CCTACAAAGTCATGGGGCCGAGCGTGTCCAGCGGCAGCCCTTCCACCGCCTTGTAAACGCTCGGCCCCATGACTTTGTAGGGTCCCAGGATGCTATCCTTGCTGATTAAAATCTGGCCGGAGCGCGGCACAATTTCAAAGCCGCCGTCCGGGCGCGCCATGATGCTGTAGTTCGAGGCGCGGCTCGGCGGATCCACCGTGATATTACCCAGATGCGTCCACGGCCCGTCCAGCGATTTGGCAACGAACACATCGCCGGGGCGCGTTTCGCTGACAACAACCGCATAGCTGCCATCGGGCAGGACCAGCGCCGTCACATTGTGGCCTTTGCCCCCCTGATCGTCCGGCCACAACATCCCCTTGTCCACATAGGGCCCGTAAAGGTTGTCGCTGACGGCTTGTATCGCCACGGAACCCTGCCAGCCGCCGTTGTGCCCCTTCGCCGCATCCCACCGGCTGGCAAACAAATGATATTTGCCGTCCGTACCCTTGATAATTTGTCCGTCCCAATAATTATACTGCTTGGCCATGGCGTCCTCGAGGCCGTTCTTCGGGTCGCGCGGCAACACCGCGGGCGCGCCCCACGCCTCCTTGGAAAAGCCGTCCTTGCCGATGGGCGTCGGCAGAAAGTAATCAATCAAGGTCTTGGGCGCGGGCTTGACTTCCGCCGGGGCGGTTTTCACTTCCGCAGCCGGCGGAGGATTGACCGCGGCCGGCTTGGCCGCTTGCGCCGAGGCCACCCCGAAAAAGGCGCCGCTGACCAGCATAATGCCTCCGACCCGCCAAGCCGCCAGGGGTGCACACCGCAAATATTTTTTCATCATGGTATAATTAGATTTAAAGCAATTGATGCAGTTTGGGCCGGACCTCAAACGGTGAGCCCCGTGCCGTTGATTTTAAACCCATAGACGTAGTCGCCCACTTTTTGCGCTGGCAGCGTAATCTTCAGACCCTCGGCATCGCGGGTAAACTTGAGCGGCTCGTTCACCCCCAACACTTGGACCCGCTCCACGTTGCCCGGGTTGTCCGAGCCTTGGGCGAGGGACTTGATGACCATCTGGCCGTCGGCCGGCCAGTCCATGGCGAAAGCGTAAAGGACTCCCGCCTTTTGCATGAAGCGGAAGTCTTGCGCGGTGAAGGACGGAGGCGGCCCGCCCCGGCGCGCGCCAATGCCATTGCCCGCCGCGGGCGCGCCGGAAATGCCCTCGCCATAGACGCGCCACGGGCGCGTGGCGTAAATTCCTTCGTTGTTCCGGTCCATCCACTGCGTGAAATCGGCGATGATGGCCAATTCATCCGCATCAGGCTGGCCGTGACCGGGTAGCGGAATGTTAAGCATCAGGTTGCCGTTCTTACTCGCGTTATCGACCAACATGCGCGCGATATCCCGCGCGTTCTTGTAGTCGTGCTTCGTGAGGTGCTTGATGTCGTAATGCCAGGAACCGATGCAGGTGTCCGTTTGCCAAGGCTCGGGCCGGATGGCGGGCGCGCCGCCGCGCTCGATGTCCATGACGATGGCCTGGCTTTGCTGCGCGTTCAGCCCCTTGCCCGTGAGCACCACGTCGAGCTTGTCCTTGTTCAGCTTCAAATTGCGGTTGTAATAATAGGCCGCAATGCGCAGACCAATGTCAGTCGACGGATAAATCGGCAGGATGGTGTCGTCGAAATAAAGCAAGTCAGGATTGTGCTTATTGATGAGGTCGATCGTCCGGTTGAAATACTTTTCGGTGTACTCGTGGGCCAGGGGCGGCGTGCCGTTTTGGGGCCAGTTGTACCGGCCCAAGGTGTGATACTGCGCGTAATAATCCTGCGGGTCCAAACCGTCCCACCACAGGCCCTTGCCCTGCGCCTTGGTCATGACGCCGTCATAAGGAACGCCGGCGTAGGGTCCGCTGGTGTCCGCCTTTTGCGAATCCTGATACCAACTCCAGGCCCGGTCACCGTGACTCGACACGGCAAATTTCAAGCCCGCCGCCCGCACGGCCTTCTCCCACCCGCCCACCAGGCTGCGCTTCGGTCCCATGGCCATCGAGTTCCACGGCTGGTACGTGGAGTCATACATGTCGAAATTATCATGGTGCACCGCGAGCGCCATGAAGTACTTCGCCCCGGCTTTCTTGTAGAGGCCGATGAGGTGCTCCGGATCCCATTTCTCCGCTTTGAACAGATTGACGACATCCTTGAACCCGAACTTGGATGGATGCCCGTATTTCTCGACGTGGAATTTGTGGATGGCGTGATTTTCCTGATACATGTACTGCGCGTACCAATCACCCTGCTCGGGCACGCATTGCGGCCCCCAGTGCGCCCACATGCCGAACTTCGCATCCCGGAACCACTCGGGCGCCGACTTGTAATTTTGCAGCGACTCAAACGTCGGCTGAAACGGTCCTTCCATCACGCCGAAACCCGCCGGCGCGACAATCGGCGCGGGGGCGGCCGGCAACGGAGGAGTGGCGGCCACGGGAGCGTCTGCCACGGCGGGAGCATCGGCGGCAGCCAGCCGGGAGAATAGACCGCCAGACGACAAACTGGCGGCGGCGAGGGTGGATTTCTGGAGGAATTTGCGACGATTGAGGGGCATGGGAGTTTTAAGCGTTAAGGAGTGAATTAATCTTAGCAAAAAGGGAGAAATCACGGCCGCACCCGCAGGAGCTGGCAGGCATGGGGCGCGAGGGTGGTTTCGTAGGAGATATCATATTTACCCAGGTCTTTCCGCGCCCACAAATCGCGCACCAGCATCGGGCCGGCGAGGCCCAAATCGGCCCAGGCAACCACCACCTTTGCGTCGGCGTCGCCGAGATTGAAAAGCGCGAGGGTGCAGGAGCCGTCCGGATTTTTCGCGCGCCAGACTTGCTGCTTTTCTTGCTGTGACAGTGGAGTGGCCACCATGCCCGCCTGGTCCACGGCCAGCACTTCCGGATTGGTCAGCAAAGCCAGGTCGCCGTCGTCCAATTTCGTTAAATCCGCGCCGAGAATCAGCGGCGAACAGGAAATGGACCAGAGCGTCATCACGGTCTTGCGCTCGGCAGGCGTCAAGCCGTCGTTGTCGCCGTTGCCCAGTTCGAGGGAGTCCAAATCATTCCAGGCCCCGGGGCCCGCAAAGGGCGCCCATTTCGGGGCGTCGGCAAAGCGCACGGAAACCTTTCCCCACGTGGTGAGCTTGCCGGTGCGGCCATAATTCTCGACATCGTTCTCGATGCGCCAGCCGTTGCTGTGCGCCTTCCACGTTTCCACCTGGTCGAAGCTGAGGCTGTTCGAAAGTTCGAGCCAAATCGGGCGGCCCGTTTTTTTCAATGCCGCCTGCCACTGCTTGAGATCCTCGCGCGTGTCCGCTTTGACATTCCCACCGCCGGGCCCGACGAAATCAAACTTCAGGTAATCCACGCCCCACGATGCCAGCAGGTCGGCATAACTTTGCACATAGGCGACCGCGCCGGGCTTCGTAAAATCAATCCGGTAGGCCCGGCCCGGCGTCTTGCCCTGAGTGTTGCCCTGCTGCGAGGTGTCGGCAATGTCCTGCAAATGAATGTCCGTGCCCGCGACTGTGCCATTGGCATCGTAGGCCTCCACGCGCAATCCCGGCATGAGATAAATGCCTAATTTCAGGCCTTGGCGGTGCACATACTCCGCCAGCCCCGCAATGCCGTCGGGAAATTTCCGCAAATCCGGCTGCAGCCGGCCATGCTCGTCGAACCCGCGCGACCAGCCATCATCGAGATTGATGTAAAGGTAGCCCGCAGGCTTGAGCTTGGCCGCCATCACATCCGCCTGCGCCTTGATGTAATCCGCATTCATCTTCTGGCCCAACGCGTTCCACGTATTACTCCAACTGCTCCACCCCAGCAAGGGCGGGCCGGATGCGGCCTTTGATGGACTCGCTGCCGCGGGCGGCGTAACCGTCGCCGCCCCAGGCGTCGGAACGGATGCCGCTGCGACCCGTGCGGCACCCTGCGCTCCGCAGAAGGAAGTGCCGCCCACCGTAGCCAGGCAGCAAAAGCAGAGTAATTTTTTCATCAGGAAAATAGTGCGTCGGTTTCGATCGACTTGACTTTATTGAGTTGCGGCCACGGAGGGTGGAGTCGCCGGACCCGGAGCCGACCAGGGCGATTTTCCCCCGCGCGCGCTTTCCAGCAGGACAAAGTCCGGTTGCTTGGGGGCGATGTGAATTTTGCCTTCCGCGTCAAAATCCACTTTCACCAGCGCCGGCATCTCGCGCCAGGGCGAGGTGCCGTCGTTGCCAAAATAGGTGCACCACCAGTTGCCCTCCTTGTCCTTGAAATAATCGCCGCCCCCACCGCCGGGCACCGCCTCGTGCCGCTGGTCGTAGGGCCCGTATACCTGGTCGGCGATGGCCGCCATGCTCGAATACCGGCCCAGGTAGGTGTCCACCACCGTGAGATAATATTTCCCATCCTTTTTAAACAGACAAGGTCCTTCGTGGCCGATCTCCCGGAAAAAGCGGCGCGTGGCGCTGGTGGTCGAGTGGTGGCTCGGTTCCAAATCCGGGTGGAGCAATTCCGGAGTGCGCGGCTCCTCGGCCAGCCCACTGAGGTCGTCCTTCATCCGGGCCACCAGGCCCGGACCCCAAACCGCGTAGATCTTGCTGTCATCATCCTCGAATAGCGAAAGGTCGATGTCGCCGGCCAGCTTGCCGTCGTTGGCCAGGGCATTCACATACGGACCCTCGGGCTTGCCGGTGGTGGATTTCAAAAGGCCGCGGTCGCCGGGCGGCAGGCTGTACGTGAGAAAATAATTCTTCAGGCTTTTGATGTAGTGAATCTCCGGCGCCCAAATCGCGTGCGAATATTTGCCCCATTGATGCTGCTTTTCCCAGGTGCCCTCGCGTTCGAGATTCCACACCACGCCGAGGTAATCCCATTTCTTCAAGTCCGGCGAGCGCCACAACTCGATGCCCGCGGCGTTCTTGTTCCAAATGTCCGCGCCCGTCGAACCCGTCATATAATAGTTACCGTCGGCGCCCAGCCGCACGATGGTGTCGCGCATATGCAAATCCAGCAAGGGCTGGAGGGGCGGCAGCAAACCTTCCGCCACCACCGGCGCGTTGGCATGCTGCCGCTGCTTGTACACGGGACCATCGAGACTGAAAATCGCCCCCGGCCCGCTCACGCTCGAATCCGGTGGCGGAGTTTTTTCCGGCACCGGCACGGCTGCGGGCGCGTTCGGTGACAGCCCTTGCGCCAACGCAAAAACCGGGGCGGCCAGTAGCAGGCCAAGGTCAATGGCGTGCCGCACTTTCATGGTTGGGCCGGCGTGGCGGTTACAGGGGGAGTGCTCGCGGCAGCCGGCGTGGTGGTTGCAGGTGGCACATTGGCCGTCGAGGGCGCCACCGCCGAGCGCCAGTTCGCGGGCGTGCCGTCTTGCAAAACGAAGGCGGGTTGGGTGTCCGCGATTTTGATGCGGCCGTTCGCCTCGAAATCAATTTTCACCAGGCCCGGTTTTTCGCGGTACGGCGTCTGTTCGTCGTTGCCGAAATAGGCGCACCACCAGTTGCCCTCCTTGTCCTTGAAGTAATTGGTGCCACCGCCGCAGGGCACGGCCTCGATCCAGTCGTGGTAGGGTCCCGCGAGGTTATCCGACATCGCGACGACGCTGGAGTAGCGCCCCGTGCTGGAATTCATGAACTGCGCGCCGCCGAGATAATAGTGCCCGTTGGCCTTAAAGAGCGACGGGCCCTCCGAGCAGATGCCGCCCGCCGGCACGCGGGCCGCCCGCGCCGCCGCATTGCTGGCCTCATCCATCTGTATGTGAATCGGCGGCCCCGCGAAGCCGCTCATGTCGTCCTTCATCAGGTTGAGCGAATCGCCGTGGCCCCAGGTGAAATAGACTTTGCCGTCGTCATCTTCAAACAAGGTTCCATCGATGCCACCCGTGAGGCGTGCGTCGGGCACGAGGCAATTCTGGTACGGGCCCTCGGGTTTGCCAGTGGTGGACTTAAGAATGCCGGTGCCGCCGCCACCCGCCAGACAGTAGACGAGATAATAATTGCCCTTAATATAGTGAAGCTCAGGCGCCCAGATGTCGCGGATGACGTGACCGCGGTCGTTGCGCCAGAGCTTTTGCCAGGTGGCGTCCTTTTCGAAACTCCACACGAGGCCGACGTAGTCCCACTTTTTGAGGTCGTCGGAGCGGTACAACTCGATGCCGTCGTTGCGGTCCCAGATGTTGTCCCCGGTCGATCCGGTCATGTAGTACTTGCCGTCGCCGCCGACGATAATGACCGTGTCGCGCAAGTGCAGATCCCAAATGGGTTTGAGCGGCGGAATCAGCCCCTCTTTCACGGCGCTGCCGGTCGCGGCGTATTGGCCGAGCGGCGTCCAGCCGGGCTTGGAGTCCGGGCCGTCGTACTTCACGCCCGCCACCCCGGAGCGATAACCGCCGCCGCCATTGCCCACCAGCGGCTTCCCCGGACCGGAAATGCCGGAGTAAACTTCCTTCGCCGAAGTAAAGGGCGGCGGGATGTTGTTCTGGTCAATGGGCGGAGTGGGCGCCGCCGCGGGCGCACCCCGACGTCCCCGCAAGCCTCCCGGCGTCGTGGCGGCCGCCGGTGCCGTCACGGGCGCGGCCGAGGCATTCGCGGCTGCCGCCGGCGCGGGTGTTTCTTGCGCGGCCAACCACGGGAGGCCGCACACGGCCCACAGCGGCCAGCGGACAAAGGTCAGCAGCTTCATGAAGAAGTTGGGTAGCTAAGGGGTGAAGGGGCGGGGAATCAATTCGGCGGAAAACGATTACTATTGGCAGTCCGCAGCCTGTTAGCCATGCTAAATTGGTGTCATTTCCTGCATAATTTGTAACCTTTCGCGCAATGTCCCGTTCCTGTCCCCTCCCCGCCCGGCCCCGCATTCTCGTCGCCCAATCCTGGTGGCAGGACCGCCTGCTCGAGGGCGTCGCCCAATACGCCGCGGAGCACAACTGGATCCTCGATTGTGAAATGCGCTGGGCCCACCGCGTGCCCCTGCCGGGCGAATGGAAGGGCGACGGCATCATCGCCTACGTCGGCATCACCAAGCCGCTGCGCCCGCTCATTAAATTCATCCGCCAGCAACAAGTCCCCGTCGTCCTCACCCAGCAGGCGAGCGACGGGCTCCGCGCCCCGCGTGTCATCATCCCCTTCGAAGACGTGGGCCGCGCCGCCGCCGAACATCTGCTCGCGCTGGGCTTTCAAAATTTCGGCTTCGTGGAATTTGCCGACAATATCATGGAACACGGCCGCCGCGCCGGTTTCCAGCACGCCATCGAACTTGCCGGCCACACGCTGCGGGTCATCCGCGTGCGCGAGCTGGCCGCGCGCCTCCCCACCCTGCCCCGGCCCATGGGCCTCTTCGCCATCAACGACCTCAACGCCATCGCCGTCATGCGCGCCTGCCTCGACGGCGGCTTCCGCGTGCCGGAGGAATTCGCCGTCGTCGGCGCCGACAATACCGAAATCCTCTGCAAATTCGCGCCCGTGCCCCTGAGCAGCGTCAACTGCAATTTTGAAAAACAAGGCTACGAGGCGGCCGCCCTGCTCCACCGCCTTCTGCGCGGGGGCAAGCCGCCCATGCAGCCCGTGCTCATCGCCCCCGACGGCGTCACGCCCCGCCGCTCGACCGACACCCTCGCCATTCCGGACGCCGACGCCGCGCGCGTGCTCCGCTTTTTGCGCGACCATTTCCGCGAACCCATCCGCCTCCGCCAAATCGCCGGCCAGTTGACTCATTCCTTTCGCCGCGCCCAAACCCTGTTTCGGCAACACACCGGCCGCACGATGATGCAGGAACTTGCCCGCTTGCGCATCGCGCACGCACAAACGCTCCTCGCCCAACCCGGACTGAAAATCTCCGCGGTGGCGGCGGAAAGCGGCTACGCCAACCGCCACCATTTTATCCGCGCGTTTCGCCGCGCCACCGGCCAAACCCCGCGCGCCTACCGCGCCGACAGCAAAAACGCCGCGCCTGTTGCCTTGGGGAAAACGGACAATCGTTAAGGCTCGAACAACCTGTCCCAAACGGAGTTATTCATCAAACGGGCAAACCCTAAACCTCCGCTGAATCGCTGCCATAGGCCAGGCGCACGATACAATCCGCGCGAAAGAAACACAGCGCGCCAAAGAGAACGGCCAACACTTGCAGCATAATATGTGTCCAGGGCCAAATATGAACGGACGGCCCCGTCAAGGCCGGCTCCGGCAGCACGACTGCCATGACCACCGCGACGATGATCTGCCAGAGGGCATAGGCCAGAATCAGAAATCCCACCGCCCGGATAAATACGCCAAAGAGACTGGAAGGCTTCATCATGAGTAAGAAGCCAATTTAGTGCACAACTTAGAAATGCACAAGGAAGGTCAGCCCCAACGCGGGTAAGACCCCATCGCGAAGTATTCGACAAGCTACGCTCAAAACTAGCCAATTTATCCCCGCTGGATGACATTTAATGTATGCCGGACTGCAGCCGAATTTTGTGGCTGAGGACGCAAGTATTTATTGAATAATGAGTTGGCTGAATTGCCCGACTCCTGGCATAGCATATGCAAAAGCATTGGGCGCTTCCTCCCGCCTTAGAATTCAACACCCCAACCTTGGACGCACTTGTGTTTGCTCCTACTCCAAATGACCGGATGCGAGTGGTGCTGATCTCTCCCAAGGGTCCGCTTTACCGCCATCGCAGTGGAATTTGGAAAAAGTCACTGCGTTACCAGCCTTTGACGTTGACGACACTGGCGGCGCTCATTCCGGACGATGTGCCGGTTGATTTGCAATTGCTGGATGAAGGCGTGTCAGATGTGCCCCTGGATTTGGAGGCCGATCTCATAGGATTGACGGTGATCACGGGTACCGCAATGCGGGCCTACGAGTTGGCGGATCATTTCGAAGAACTGGCTAAGTGCAATTCGTCCGCCGCACTGTTCCTGAAGGCCACTAAACTCGATGACCTGCTAGTGCAGTGTTGATTTTTTTGTACCCCAAAGCTTTTGTGACGGTGGATTCCGCAATGCCTGTGTGCTCCCAATCCGCCAATTCAGAAGGCCATTTTCGACGCAAATAACCTACCCGACTTGTTAGATTCTGTCAGAGTTTTGACCCTTTTTCAGCCTCCTGATTTTCGTATCTCGCTCAAAACCAATCGCTTAATGAAGTGGAGGTGCGGGTCGGAATCGAACCGACGAATGGGAGTTTTGCAGACTCCGGCCTTACCACTTGGCTACCGCACCGGACTAAACCCAAGCGGCTATTACACCCACCCGGGCCCACCCTTTCAAGCGCAATCCGCGCCGCTTAAAAACGCACGCTGAGGTTAGCCTTCAAGCGGTAATCCGCCACCGCCTGCAGGCCCGTGTTGTTTTGCAGCACGGGAATTTCCACCGCGAAGCTCGCCGCCACGCGCGCCTGCCAACTGAGCGTCACTTTCGGGCCGAGATAAATCGACGTCATGCCCGTGTCGGTGATGCTCACGCCTTGCAAGGTGTCTTCGCCTTTGTATTCGCCGCTGGCGCGCGCCTGCACGCCGAGCGTGTAGTCCGGCCCTTCGACGAAACGAATGCCCGGCCCGGCCGCCCACGAAATTTCGTTCGCGTAGCGGTAGCCGACGTAGCCCTTCGTGCGGATCGTGTATTCGCCGTCGGCGGTGAAGAACAATTGCTTCCACCGCACGTCGAGGCCCGTGAGAAGCAAGCCGTCGTACGCGCCGCTGCCGAGCGCGAGATCGTGCCCGCCGATGGCGCTGTCAATCGCGCCCTTGGGCGTGGGCGTTTCGGTGACTTCGTTTTCCAGCTGGTTGGGATTGCCGGTGGGGAATTTCAATCCGCCGCCCACCGTCCAGGCGAAATGCCAGTCGCCCGTCTCGTAGTGAAAGGGCATGGCGTTGAGGATGATGGAGGCGTCGCCCGGGCCGGCTACCGTACCCGTGGTGCGCGCAAACCCATCCGTGGTTTGGTAATAGCGATAGATCATCGGCAGGTTCGCCTGCACGCCGAGCCAACTGGTGATTTGATAGCCGAGGTAGAATTGCGTGATGGAACTGTCCTCGTACTGGTTGGCGGGATTGCCCGTGCGATGCCCGTCGGTTTGCAAGGTCCCGAAGTACGTGTACTGCTCGGACAACCCGAAGTACAAATAGTCGGACGACGCTAATTGGTGCTCGTGCAGGTGCGCCCCGAAACTTTCGAGGCTCAACTCGCTTAGCGAACATCCGCAGGAATCGCACGCCCGCATGGACGGCGATGCAAGGCTTAACAACAAGGAACCGATTAAAAACTTTTTCATGGAATTTTAAAATGCGGCGGGCCGGCCCTGGAGCACGGCCACGCCTGGATTGACGTGGGGAACCATTCCACCCGCAGGCGGAACGCAACCAGTGCGCCTCCCCGCTGCACGCGCGGCGACGCCCCGGGAAAAAACGCAGCCACTCCACGCCGGCGGATTGCGCCCGCGTCGTGACTGCCCATTTACGCCCCTCGCGGCGGCGGCGTTTCCGGCGCAAAACCCAAAATCGCCGGGCACCGCGTCGCCTCAAAACTCCGCCAATTCAGCACCTGCGGCGGCGTCACATTCACGGCCACCGCTTGCATCGGCAGCAGCACCTTAAAAGTGCCCTCGAGTGAACCCGCGAGCACTTGCTGCTCGTGTTGCGCCTTTTGCACGAATTCGCACAAGGCGCAAGGTACCTGGCCGCTCAACGTAATTTGCAGCGCCTGCAGCGGCGCATAACCCTCGCGGTAGTGCGCATACATCCGCGCCCACGCCACCCCCTGCACCAACGGCAAATGCAGGTTGCTCGACAGGACCACGCCCGCCAGCAACATCAGGGTAAAACCGCGTCGGCACCAAAGGCTCACGCGCGCAACATGAGGACGCCCGCGCCCCGCGTCAAGCCCAGGCCGATTCGCGCACTATCTTGCTTTGCAGAAACGAACCCGAGGGCCGTCGCAAGCGACGCCCCTACTCCTGGCTTGAGCGACCTCGCGCTGTAATTTCGGCATGGTGTAGGGGCGTCGCTGGCGATGGCCCTCT
>Ga0265320_10003236_pt1 | contig 11011 bp, 11 predicted proteins | sample 4827metaG_FD_202087 | JGI IMG/M metagenome (GOLD analysis project Ga0265320, IMG submission 202087) | Rhizosphere microbial communities from Carex aquatilis grown in University of Washington, Seatle, WA, United States - 4-8-27 metaG | ecosystem: Host-associated > Plants > Roots > Rhizosphere >...
GAGACCGCGAATGGTGCCCTGCGAATCCTGGAGGTGCGCATGACCGACGCCAGCGGACGAGCGGTGGAGAAGGTGGCGAGCGGTGCCGGGCTCACGATCGAGCTTCACTACCGCGCTGGGCAACCGATCGATTCGCCGATGTTCGGCATCGGCATTCACGATCCGGGCGGGCTGCTGCTGGCTGCGCCCAACACCAGCGCCTCCCGTGTCGCGGTGGGCACGGTGGCGGGTGAGGGTGTCGCGCGGCTCGCCATCACCGCTTTGCCGCTCACGCCGGGCGTTTACCCGATCAGCGTCTCGGCGATGAGCCGCTCGGGCGACCAGCTCTTCGACTACCACGATCGGCGCTACCTGCTGCGCGTGATCGACCCCGGAGGCACCGAGGTCCTGGGACGGCTGCGCCTCGACGGCCGCTGGCAGATCGAGCCACGAGGCTGACCAAGCGTTCCGTCGAGTCGTCAAGCGCCCCACGCCTCGTCGAACGCGTAGAGATCCTCGGGGAGCTCGCGGAACGAAGCCAGCTTTCCGTTCCGGATCTCGTAGAGGTGAAGGGGGTCCGGTACGCGAACGTCCGGCCGTCGCGTTCGAAGCTGTGGGCCGCGACGACCACGCCCGCGCGATCGTTGGCGACCGCTTCCACCACCTCTTCCCGGAAAGTCCCGCCGGTGATCCGCATCACCTTGCCGATGAACGGCTCGTGGAACTGCGCTCGGGTGTAGGTTCCCGCCATGGCGCCACGACCGCGCACCGTGAAGGTGATGTCCTCGCTGCAGACCGCGAGATAGGTGTCGAGCTCGCCGCGCGCGAAGGCGGCGTAGGCGTCTCGGAGCGTGGTTTCGTTCGGGTGGGTCATCGGCGGACCTCCGGCACCGCGGCGACACGCCGCGGCTCGAACGTCCCTACGGGCCCGACACGTCGATCGGATGCGCGACGAGGGCCGCGTGCTCGCCGCGCATCCGCGCTCGGGTCATTTCGCAGGCGCGCGGGTCGACGGGTCGTCGGCGGGGTTCACGTAGGTCAGGGCGAAGGGGCCCACGCCGTGGACCTGGACCACGGAGGCGTTCTTCGCCACTGCATAGTGATGCACCGTCGCGGGCATCAAGCCGTAGCCGCCCGGGCCCAGCGGCTTGGTTGCCGCCTTCTCGATCTTGTCGCCCATGCCGAAGGCGACCAGGCCCGAGATCACCGTCACGTGCTCGTCGGTCGGATGCCAGTGCGGCGCGATCTTGTACCCGGCCGGCATCTTGAGCCGCACCACGTAGGGACCCTCCTTGGTCGGATCGCCGGACAGCACCGCGAACGATGCACCCTTCTCGAACACCGGGGGCGGAGGCCCCCATTTGATCTCGGACGGCGCCAGCGCGATGTGCCCGGGCGCCGCCGCGGTTTCCGCGGCAACGGGTCGAGCCAGGACCAGCGAGCACAATCCAGCGGCGAGAACGGCGTTTCGCATGACGCTCCTCCGGGGTTGGGGTGAACGCACGGCGAACGTCAGCTTAAGAGGAACGAAAGCGACCTGCTCAAGAAGAGGCGGCGGGCGCGACCTCTCAGAGGGTGTGAGCGTTTTCCCGTCTGTCGGTTCGGGGCGCTTCCAATCGGCGTCCATCCCCGAACCGACTGCTCGCGCGGATCTCGGGCCGGCGCCGAGAGGCGCCCGGCGAGCTACGCGAGCCGATTTGGGGGTGGGGCCCCGGCCGGATTCACTCCGGACGGGGCGGGGGGCTTGCAAAGCCCCCCGCTAAAGGTCCGTCGCGTTGCGCTGGATCTTGCGGATCGCGTCGACCACCTGATCCATGTCGCGATGCGTTCCCATGAAGAGCGGATGATGGATCCACAACGCTTCGTGGTACGCGGCGCGCTCCGCCACCGGACAGCTCGCCGAATCGTTGCCGATCGCGTCGCCGTAGCGTTCGCGGATCATCGGATAGTCGGCGGCGGTCACCGTGAAGAGCGGGCTCTGGTAGAGCGGGATGTAGAAGTACGGATCGACCTCGATGCCCTCGGCGGTGAGTGCCTCCGCGAAGCGGTCGCGGGGAACTCCCGCGAAGCCTGCCGGGTCGTAACGCAGGATCACCTGGTAGTTGCCGGTGCGGGTGATGCGCGGATCGCGCCGGAGCGGGCGGATTCCCTCGACGCCGGCCAGCGCCTCGTACAGGTACTCGGCGTTTTCCTCGCGCAGCCGGGTCTGCTCGGCGAGACGCTGGCACTGGATCTCGAGCACCGCGCCCTGCCACTCGGTCATGCGATCGTTCCAGCCCAGCATCCAGCCGTCGAAGGAGTCGTAGCCTTCGAGCTTGCGGCCGCAATTGACCAGCGAATGGCAGCGCTCGGCCAGCTCGGGATCGCTGGTGAGGATCGCGCCGCCTTCGCCGGCGGTCATGAGCTTCGAGCTCTGGAAGCTGAAGCTCCCCAGGTGGCCGATCGACCCGGCGCCGCGATCCTTCCAGCGGGCACCGTGCATGTGCGCGCAGTCCTCGATCACCGTCAGGTCGTGCTTGCAGGCGATCTCCATGAGCGCGTCCATGTCCGCCATGCGGCAGCCCAGGTGGACCGGGATGATCGCCCGCGTGCGCGGCGTGATCGCCGCCAGCACGGCCTTCGGGTCGAGGCAGTAGGTGTCCGGATCGACGTCGGCGAACACCGGAACCGCGTTCAGGTAAACGGGCGCCGCTGCGGTGGCGACCCAGGTGTAGGGCGTGACGATGACCTCGTCACCGGCGCGAATTCCCGCGGCGCGCAGCGCGATCTTGAGCGTCACGGTCCCGTTCGCGGCGGGGATGCAGAACCGTGCCGTGTGCTCGCTGGCGAAGGATTCCGCGAACGCCTTGGCGTGCACGTTGGGAGACGGATATCCGCCCCAGTTGCGCGACTGCAGCACCGCCTCGACGGCCTTGGCCTCGCGCTCGTCATGAAGCGGCCACGGAGGAAAGGGCTCGCCGCGCACCGGCTTGCCGCCATGGATCGCCAATTCGGACATGGTTCCCCCCGGCGGGCGCTCGATTCCCGCGATAACGAACGCGCCGAAACGGTCAGACGCCGCCGGCGCTCTTGGGCGCGGGCGGCACGGCGTCCAGCTTCGGTGGCTCAGGCTCGCCACTCATGTCGAGCGGGCCTTCGAAGCTCATATCCTTCCAGTCTTCCATGTTGTAGCCAGCCTGCGTGTGCACATCCACGATCAGCGTGGCCTTGTGCCCGGGCTGCTCCCAGGCGAGCCGCCGCGCTCGCGCGCACGCCTTGCGGAAGTCGTCGGGGCTCACGATCACGTCTTTCGACGGGTCGGTCTCCGTATCGATGCCCTTGACTCGGACTCTCAGGATGAAATCGCCGCGGCCGATCGCGCGGTGGGTGCCGGGGAAGGTGATGTTCGACGCGACGCTGCCGGGATCCACCTGCATCACGCGTAGGCCGCCCGAGAGTTGCATCATCTTGGCGACCGGATCGTCGCGGTCTCCCACGTCCAGGCCGAGGGTTGCTTTGAGGTCGGGCGACATCGGTGCCTTGGCGGCGGGGTCGCCGGCCAGCGCGGGCGACTGCAGTGCGACGCACAGCAGAGCGGCGCCCAGCGCGACGTGGAAGCGGAGCGGACAGGTGGTGAGGGTCAGGCGAATCGGGTTCATGGCACTCCTCAGTAGATCGGCCAGTCGAGGATCCACTGGATGTGAAACGCCTCGGCGAAGACTCCGATGCCGAGCAACACAACGTAGACGACGAAGATTCCCAGGTAGATCGTTCCCGCGACGTCGCGCCGCGGCAGGTCCGCGGCTGCCTCGGCACCCGCGGAATCGGTCCCGGCGGTGGAAGCGCTGGGCTCGCTCACGAGACCTCCGCGGTGCGCGCCGTCACGCGTCGCCCTGCATCACGGCCGTCGTGCCACTCGGCGACGCTGGCTCGGGCTCGGCCTCCGGCCATGATCCTTCCCAGGGACGCCTCGGAAGCAGCTGCTCGATGTGCTCGACGAGCGCGTCGACGCCGGCTCCGGTACGCGCGGAGAGGATGACACCCGAGGTTTCGCGCTGCAAGGCGGCGAGGGCTCCGGGGTCGGCGGCGTCCGCCTTGTTGAGGCAACGGATCGTGGGCACCTGCGCGAGGCCCAGCTCGCGCAGCGTGTGCTCGACGATGGCGATCTGGGCCTCGGCGAGCGGGCTCGACCCGTCCACCACGTGGAGCAGCAGATCGGCCTCGCGCAGCTCCTCGAGGGTGGCGCGGAACGCCGCGATCAGATCGGGCGGTAGATCGCGGATGAACCCGACCGTGTCGGTCACGACCGCCACGCGTCCCCACTTGAGCCTGAGCTTCCGCGACGTGGGATCGAGGGTCGCGAAGAGCCGATCCTCGGTGAACACCTTGCTGCCGGTGAGCGCGTTGAGCAGCGACGACTTTCCCGCGTTGGTGTAGCCGACCAGGCTGACCACGGGCACGCCGGTCCGCTCGCGCCGCGCGCGACGTCCGGCGCGCTGTGCCGCGAGTGTCTTCACCTCGCGCTCGAGCCGAGCGATCCGATCGTGCGCCTTGCGGCGATCCTCTTCGAGACGCGTCTCCCCAGGGCCACGGCCGCCGATCCCGCCGGTCAGACGCGAAAGACTGTCGTCGCGTGCCTTGAGGTGCGGCATGCGGTAGCGGAGCTGCGCCAGCTCCACCTGCACGCGGCCGTCGCGGGAGCGGGCGCGTTGCGCGAAGAGATCGAGGATCAGGCCCGAGCGGTCGAGGATCTTGAGCTGGGTGAGGTCGGCGAGCGCCTTCGATTGCGAGGGCGTCAGATCCTGATCGAACACCAAGAGAGTCGCGCCGTTGCCGAGCGCGCGAATCGCGACGTCCTCGGCGCGCCCGCGGCCCATGAAGGTGTGGGCGTCGATCCGGTCGCGTCGCTGCACGATGCGCTCCACCACCGTGAGTCCCGCCGAGACCGCGATGCGCTCGAGCTCCTCGAGCGAGCGGCGCGCGTCCTCTCCGCCGCTGCGCGTGACCGAAACCAGCATGGTGCGCTCGGCCGCGTCGGACACTCCGATCGCACCCAGCTTGCGATCGAACTCCTCTTCGAGGGCCTTGATGGTCTCGTCGAAGGGCAGGTCCAGCTCGTGAACCGGACGCGCCGGAAGGATGCGCCACGGCGTCTCGCCCTCGCCCGCGGGAATCAGATGCGCGACGGCGACCGATCCGGCGCGTGCCTCGGCGGTGACTCCGACGATCGCCACCAGATCGAGGCGCAAGAGCGCCAGGTCGGTCAGGTCCTCGCGTGAGGGGCCGGCTTCGTCGAGGCGTGTGTGAAGCAGCCTGAGCCCGCGGAATCGTCCGCGACCGGCGCGCACGCGGCCGAAGTCCGGGATCGGGGTCGAGTGGGCGGTGCCCACGACGATGTGCGTGACCGTGCCGACGCGGTCGACCAGCACGCCCACCTGACGTCCGGTCTCGGCGCTCAGCTCCGCGAGCCCGTTCGCGAGCTCGGGCGTGATCACGCGGCTCGCGGGCACCCGCCGCCGGTCGAGTCGCTCGAGGCGGCGGAGCTGATTCGGTTTGAGGCCGGTGAGGTTGCCGCTCAGGCGCGCGATGTCGACCTCGTGGGTAGGGAGCGCGCGCCGCTCAGCGGCGTCCGGCGGTGACCTGGTCGAGCACCCACTGGACGTAGGGTGCGTGGCCGCGATCCACGTCGACGGCGATGACTTCGGGAACGCTGTACGGATGGAGCTCGATCACCCGCGCCCGTAGCGTTTCGACCGTTTCGCTCCGGGTCTTGATCACCAGCAGCGATTCGGCCTCATCCGCGATCTTTCCTTCCCAGCGGTAGATCGAGCGGATCTTGGGCACGATGTTCACGCACGCGGCCAGCCCCTCCTCGACCAGATCCCTGGCGAGCGCGTGGGCGGGATCGCCCTCGGGCGTGGTGACGAGAACCAGGGAGATGCCGGTGGCCAATGTGGAATCCTCGCCGCGATGGACCGCTCAATGTAGGAATGCGCGATGGACCCGTCAATCGTGCCGCCCGCGCCGTTGACTCCCCTTTTCCAGGGCCCGTATTCTCGCGCCCATCGAACCCGATGGTGAGGCCGAGATGAGACCAACAACGGACCCGTGGGAAGGGCGCTTCACCGCGCCGGTGCGAATCGCGGCGCTGGCCCTCGTCGGCGCGGTGGTCGGTTGCATGGCCGCCGGGGTCGCTCATGCGACCACGCTGGTTCCCATGGACCTGCGCACGCTCAGCACCCGAGCGGATGCCGTGGTGGTGGCGCGCTGCATCGACGTTCGCTCGGAGGTCGACCCGGCGACCCACATCGTCGTCACCACCACGCGTTTCGCGGTCGATCAGGCGGTGAAGGGCGCGGGTGCCTCGCGTGAGGTCGTGGTGCGGCTGCCCGGCGGCGCCGCGGAGGGACGCGCGACGGTGCTGGCGGACGTGCCGTCCTTCTCGGCGGGAGCCACCGCGGTGCTGTTCCTGAGCGCCGCTCGGTCGGACGGGTCGCGGGGCATCCTGGGCCTCAGCCAGGGATCGTTCGCGGTGAGCGGCGGATCGAACGGCCAAGTGGTGCACGCGACCGCGCCGGAGCACGGCGGTTCCGGCGAGTCGGTGGACGGCGTGCCGCTCGCGGATTTCCTCACCACGGTGCGCGCGTACCTGCGATGAGCCGCGGCCGGCGGCAGGGGAGAGGCGACGCGATGGGCACGAGCTCGCGCTGGGTCACGAGTGCCGCGGTGCTGCTGGGCCTGGGTGTCGCGACCCCGGGCTGGGCGTTCTCGCAGCTCTCTCAGTTCGGGGGCAGCGCCAGCCCGATCGTCTACAACCACTGGGACCCGGACCAGCTCCCGATCCACTACCGTGTCGATCCCGGCGGATCCGGGATTGCCGGAGTCGACGCGGTGGCGCTCGTGCAGGCGGCCTTCGGCGCGTGGGAGAACGTGACCAGCTCCGCCATCCGGTTCGAATACGACGGGTTCATTCCCGATACGAACGGCGACAACAACACCACCATCGCCGACATCGACAGCGGCGCCGCGTTCCGCGACGACGGCCGCATCGACGTCATCTTCGACGACAGCGGCGCCTACTTCGACCGCCAGTTCGGCCCGGACAACGGCGTCCTGGGTCTCGCGTTCCCGACCATCGACATCAACACCGGGCGGATGCGCGATTCGGACATCGTCATCAGCGTTCCCAACGTGAAGAAGTTCAGCGACATCGATCTCCTGGGCGTTCTGACGCACGAGATCGGCCACCTGTGCGGGCTCGGCCACTCGGGAGTCTTCCCCGACGTGGGTTTCAACCAGATCCCCACGATGTTTCCGTACGCGGGCGTCTACGGGCCTGACCGCACCGAGCAGCGCTCGCTTTCCGCGGACGACGCGGCCGGCGTCTCCTATCTCTATCCCGAGTCCTCGCTCGCGCACGATTTCGGCACGATCCGCGGCACGATCACGCAGGCCGACGGTCAGCCGGGCTTCGGCACCCACGTGACCGCCCTGAACGCCGCCACCGGTGAAGCGGTGGGCGCCATCGCCGGGTATTTTTCGGGCAACACCCACGACGGCACGTACTTCATCCCGGGAGTTCCGCCCGGGCTCTACGCGGTCTTCATCCACGCGCTCGATGGCGGTCAGGCGTCGGGCTTCGTGAGCGGTTTCAACATCTCCGAGATCCTGCGCCAGACCCTCGGGTTCTCGTTCCCGAAGGAGTACTTCAATAACGTCGCCGACCAGCCCGCCGCGACCGGCATCAACGTGGCCGCAGCCTCGACCACGACGGGCGTCGATTTCGTGCAGGGCAGCGAAAACGGCGGCGCGCCGCTCGCGACCCACGTCACCACCACCCCCGATAGTGGCTCGAGCGGTCACCACGGTGGAGGTGGCGGAGGCTGCGCCGTCGCGGAGTCGAGCCCGGCGCCAGCGGCTGCGGCACTGGCACTCCTGCTGCCCGGGTTGTGGGTCGTGAGTCGCCGCCGGCGCGGTTGATTCCCACCGAGCGGCGTTGCGGTTAGTTTGACCCGGCCGATGGTGCGAAACGCGCCACCGGGCGCTCGCGTTCTCCCGCCCGCGAGCGGCTGAATCGTCCGATTCCGGCTCGTCACTCTCGCGCTTCCTGCTCATGTCTGCGGCTGCTCGGCGGGAAACCGTGTCCCTTGCTCGCGCGGGCCGGCTCGCGTGCGCCTGGAGCGTGCTTGCGAGCGTGATGAGCTGCGGCGGCGGGGGGGGCGGTTCAGGGCTTCCGCCTGGCGTCAGCGCCCGCATCCGGGTCGACGCGAATCAGGTCACGGGTCACATCGACCGGACGCTGTGGGGCACGCAGATCCTGTGGACGGGGCCGAGCAACGGCCTTCCCGACAAGGTCACCACCGCCGACGGCGCCGCCACGGCACACGCCAAATTCTTCTCGTACGCGCCGCTGGTACGCGACATGGGCCCCACGGTGCTGCGCTATCCGGGCGGGTTGCTCGCCAACCACTACGACTGGCGAAACGGGCTGGGCCCGATGGAGCAGAGGCCGGTGGATCCGTCGAGCGACCGCAACATCGTCGTGGGCAGCGACGAGTTCGGGCAGTTCTGCGAGCAGATCGGCGCGGTCGGCATGATCACCGTCAACTGGGCGCTGGGACCGGACGTGGCGGCCGACTGGGTCGAGTACATGAACGCGCCCAACGACGGCTCGAATCCGCGCGGCGGCACCGACTGGGCCGCGGTGCGCGCCGCCAACGGCCATCCCGCGCCTTACGGCGTGCGCTACTGGGAGATCGGCAACGAGCTGCGCGGCGGGGACTTCTTCATCAACCTCTACGCCACCAGCCTGTCGAGCTTCCGCGCCGAGATGCAGCAGGTCGATCCGACGGTGGAGCTGGGCGCCATCGGATTCGGCACCTACTACGAGCCCGAGTTCACGCAGCAGTGGTACAGCACCATCAACGACCTGGCGCCCGACGGTTTCCAGTTCTGGGCCAAGCACTTCTACGCCCCGAGCTCACTCTCGCCGAACTACGGCTTCGAGATCTCGCGCAAGGGACTGGGCGTCGAGGACGCGCCGAGCTTCCCGGCCAACGCCACCTACACGTTCCCGCTCTCCATCTTCAACGCGTCGGATTCGGGGATCGTGCCGACCGTCGATTTCCTGGTCGACGGTCAGGTGCAGCAGACGCTCACCATCACCGGCGACGAGAGCCCGTCCATCCAGGCGCAGCTATCCAAGGGAACGCATCGCATCGGCCTCAGGCTCACCAGCGCCGGAATCGTGCGGATTTACCACGAGGTCGATACGACCGCGCCGTTCCAGCCGGTCACGGTGGTGGACTTCAAGAACGACCGCGGCGTCCACAACACGATCATGGCGGGGTTCGATTCGCTGGAGCAGTTCCTCTTCGACCCGCCCGGAACGCTCGGCGATCACGCGATCTACGGCACCGAGAACAACACCGTCTACAACTTCCAGGAAGCCAAGACCCGCCACGTGCACCTGCGCGAAGGCCTGTCGCTCGCCGACCTCTTCAACGTGATGGTGCGGAACGGGCTCAAGGTGTCGACCACGTTCCTGCTCTACGAGGAAGACAACGGTCTCGGTCAGATCCAGGGCGTGTCGCGGTGGTCGAAGACCGGCGAGTCGGGCAGCGATCACCCTCGTCCGCGGCCGACCTATCTGGTGCAGAAGCTCTACAGCGACAACCTGGACGAAGGCGACCGCCTGAGCGTCGAGACCACCAGCCCGTCGGTCGAGGTCGGTCAGCCGTCGGGGATCACCATGGGCTTCGTGTCGAGCCTGGTGACCCGGATGGATACCGTGGCCGCCGTCGCCGGCCGCAGCCCGCAGGGTGACCGCGTGACGGTCATGGCGCTCAACAAGGATCGCGACGAGGCGCTGCCGGTGGAGATCGACGTGGCCGGCTTCACGCCTTCCTCGATCGAGCAAGCGATCGTGACCGGGCCCAGCGCCGGTTCCACCAACGAGCCCGAGGACGGCCCGCCTTCGGTCGCGCTCACGACTCAGCAGCTGGCCGAGGCGTCGAGCTCGGTGGTGGTGACGCTGCCACCGCATTCGGCGAACGCGATCGTCTTCCATCGTTGAGGCGCTGCGAGCGGCCCGGACGGGCGGTTTGCCGCGCAACGCGGCTCATCATTAGGATACGGACCGGTCAGTTCCATAAATGACGCTCCCCGATGAGTGCTCCCAAGCCCGCGCGCCGGCGTTCGCCGGGACGCCCACCGACACCAGGTCTCCGCGACCGGATCCTCGAAGTCGCGCAGTCGATCTTCATGCGCCGCGATTTCCACGAGGTGCTGATGGACGACGTGGCCGCCGCGGCGGGAGTGGGGAAGGGCACGCTCTATCGCTACTTCCAGAGCAAGGACGATCTCTTCAGCGCGCTGGTCCTGGACGGGATGGCGCGGCTGCGCTTCGAGCTCGAGGCGGCGGCCGAGCGTGGGGCCAATCCGATCGAGCGTCTCGAGCACGTGGTGCGGGCGTTCCTCGACCACTTCTGGCCCCGGCGCTACCTGCTGGCGCTGCTGCACCGCCACGAGCACAAGCGCCGCGACGCCGAGATGCGCGAATGGGCGCGCAGGCGAGCGGCGATCGGGCAGGTGATCGAGGGAGTCCTGGCCGAGGGTGCGGCGGCCGGATTGGTGGGCGAGGTGCCGCCGCATGCCGCGGCCGAGATGATGATCGGACTGATGCGCGGCGTGGACCGCTCGCGCCAGGACGTGGACACGATCGACGAGCTGGTGAGCCGGGTCCTCGACGTGTTCGTGTGCGGCGTGGGTACCGAGACCGGCCGGCAGCTGCGCAGGCGCAGGCGCGCGAGCGCGTGAAGGCGAGCGAATGGCACGATCGAAGCTCGGAACGATCACCGGTGTCGCGGTGCTGGCGGTCCTGGCCGGCGGAGCCGGGTGGTGGGGATACGTGCGCTTCACCGCGCAGCCCAAGCCGCACTACGAGACGACCACCGTCGACCGCGGGCCGATCGTGGCCAAGGTCACCGCCACCGGCACGCTGTCGGCGCTGGTGACGGTGCAGGTCGGCAGCCAAGTGTCGGGACGCATCCAG
>Ga0265320_10003240_pt1 | contig 11003 bp, 11 predicted proteins | sample 4827metaG_FD_202087 | JGI IMG/M metagenome (GOLD analysis project Ga0265320, IMG submission 202087) | Rhizosphere microbial communities from Carex aquatilis grown in University of Washington, Seatle, WA, United States - 4-8-27 metaG | ecosystem: Host-associated > Plants > Roots > Rhizosphere >...
GTCACCCAGGGGTGACCGCCTTCTTTCTCAATCGATGGGTTTCAAACCTGCTTCGATCGCTTTCCGCCTTGACTCCAGGAACGGCGCCAAGACGATCTTCTCTCCCAGGGTCACCTGGTCTTCGTCAACGCCAAAACCGGGTCCGTCGGTGGCAATCTCAAAGAGGATGCCGTTGGGTTCCCTAAAATAGAGGCTGCGGAACCAGTGGCGGTCGACTTTGCCGCTGTTGGCAATGCCCCAGGTGTTGAGGGAGTCGGCCCAGGCCTCGTAGTCGGAGTCGGCGGATCGGAACGCCACGTGGTGGACGCCGCCCGCGCCTCCTCGGGCCTGAGGCAATGACGGCTGAACAGCGACGTGCAACTCCGCACCCGGACCTCCTGGCCCCATCTCGTAAACGTGGACCAAATCACCGGAAGTCTCGGGGTGAGGGTAGGTTCGAACTTCCCGAAGGCCAATACGTTCCAGAATCCGATGGGTGGGTTTCAGGTCGGGAACTGACAACTGGATGGGGCCTAATCCCTGAATCTGGAACTCGGCGGGGACAGAGCTCGCTGCCCAAGGGCGAGCGTCTGGGTTGCTTCCTTCGACCAGGGAAAGCCGTTGGCCCTCCGGGTCCTCAAAGTCGAGTGTCAACCGCCCGTCGCGTTCGACCACCGGTTGGGCGGTCACCCCGTGCTCGGCCAAAGTCCTCGACCAATAGTCGAACGCTGCTGGTCCGGAGACCCGAAGCGAGGTCTTGCTAATCGAATGGGTGCCGCGAGATTCCGAGAGGACCGGCCAGTCAAAAAAAGTCAGATCGGTACCCGGTGTGCCGACGGAATCGGCGTAGAACAAATGCCAGGCGCTGACATCGTCTTGGTTGACCGATCGTTTGACCAACCGCATTCCCAAGGTTTTGGTGTAGAAGTGATGGTTGTCCCGAATTTTGGCCGAGACAGCGGTCAGGTGATGTATTCCTTTCAATTCCATGAAGTTACTCCTGTCATCCAGACTTTGGCGGCTTCGATTTCGCCGCGATTGAGGTTGTGGCCGCCATTTTCCCAATGTGTCTCCACCGTGGCGCCCGAAGAGGCCAAAAGATCAACCAGGCGGGTGGTCAGCGCTTCGGGCACCAAGGGATCCTGTCGGCCAGCTCCTATGAAGACCGGCAGCGCCAGGTGGGGAAGCGGATCGGGTTCGAAGGGGACCATGGGGTGAAAGAGGATGGCCCCTGCGAGAGGATTTCTTCCGGAGAGAAGCAAGCTCGCGGCAATGTTGGCGCCGTTCGAGTAGCCGACTGCCAGCACCCTTGCAGCGTCAAAACCGTAGTTCTCGGCCGCACTCGTGATGAAACTTGCTAAGTCGCCCGTACGCCGGTGGAGGTCTTCGAGGTCGAAAACTCCTTCCGCGAGACGGCGAAAGTACCGGGCTGCGCCTCTTTCATTGACCGGACCTCGCGGGCTGAGAAGATTGGCCCCTGGGCAGAGCGCGCGACCCAGGTCGACCAGATCGTGTTCGGTCCCTCCTGTGCCATGAAGGAGGAGGAGAGTCGGGCCTTTGAGCTCTGTCCCCACTTCCCAATAGTGAACGTAGTTGAGAGGTTGTGTCATGATTTCTCCAGTTTTCTTAAGAGTCGAAGCAGATGGAGCATCTCGTCTGGGGACAGAGCTCGAAAAGAATCGGCAAGAAGACGTTCTTGCTGGGGCACGGCCTGCGCCGCCAGGGCTCGCCCTCGGGACGTCAGGAACAGCCTTTGGCTTCTCCCCTCGGCCTGACGTTGTACAAGGTTTTCGGCAACCAGTTTGGTGAGCAGCTGGCTGACATTTCCCTTGGTGACCAGCAGAGAATCTGCCAGCTCGTTTTGAGTCAGCCCCTCGCGGGCTCCGACGCGCGCCAAGACGTCGAACCAGGCCATATTCAAAGCGAGCGAGCGGAAATTCAGTTCACTCGAGTGGTCGATCTTCTGGTAGAGCCTTACGAGCCGATTCCAAGCGGCGACCGCGGGCGACCTATTGCTGGGTGAAATTGTCATATTTAGAGTTTAGTACTGAACCGTTGCAAAAGCAACTACTTCCAGAATAATCTCTACTTTTCTTCCCACTCGCCAGTAGACCAGTTTCTCACCTGTTTTGGTCCGAAACGTCCTTTGTAGGCCATGGTCGCGTTGCCCTGTACCCAGTAGCCGAGGTAGTACCACTCCTTTTTGAGTTCAGCGGCCAGGGCGCACTCGCGTAGGATGCTGTAAATTCCAAGGCTACGGTCGGCATACTTGTCTCCGAAGACGAAATATACAGAGCTCAACGAATCCTCAGCCTCGTCGCAGAACCCCAAGGCCGCAAGTTCTCCCTCGATCCGATATTCGGTAAGGAAGGTTGGGACGGCCGGCTCAAAGAAACCTTGCCGGAATTCCTCGGAATCGGTTTCTTTGCCGAAGCGGTGAAGGCTGTGGTCTTGGTAGAGCTCGAAGTATTCGTCCTTGTATTCCAAAGGCACCGCTTGGAAGTCGACGTCTTCGTTGCGCCGCCAGACGCGGCGTTGGCTGGGGGTGAACTCCAGCGTCGAAGCCGCCAGCCGCACAGGCCAGCAGGCCCGACATCCCGGGCAGTTGGGCCGAAAGAAGAAGGCTCCGAAGTGCCTCCAGCCGGCGGCCAAGAGAGCCGAAGTTTCAGGGGGGTCGGCCTCAAGGCCGAAGAAGTAGTTTTGAATAAAGGTTTTATCGGGAAGATAGGGACAGGCGACAGGCGGCGCGTCGCGGGGTTCTCCGTCGACTCTCATCGCCTGCTTCTCCGACTAGAGCCCTTCAGAGGCGTCCGCGAAGGACTTCTGGACACGTTCGTGCAGTGCTGTCAGCTTCGGAGGGTCGGACAGCTTGAGAGCCTTGAGGACTCCCGCGTTGATCTGGCCATAATTGAGTAGGTCTTGTTCCACTGAAAGCAGACTTCCAGCCAGATGGACGACACAGGTGATCGGCTGCAACACTGGCATCGCCGAGTGGGGCTGGTTCTGGTAGCGGATAATCTGAATCAAGTCCTCGGGGAAATTCCATTTTTCGGCGATTCGCGCGCCCAGTTCTGACGGATTGATAGCTTGCGTCAGTTCGTCGAACAGTTCAATGCTGAACCCTTTGGCTCTGCAGAACTCCATGATCTTGGCGCTCAAGTCGGGGTGGACAAACGAAAGGATGATCTGGCCGAGATTGTACAGAATTCCAGCAACCTGGGCCTGGCTCTGGTCTTCGCGATCAAAGCGAAAGTCTTTGGCCATCTCGGAAGCGTAGAACGAAACCTTCGTGGCGTTCTTCCAGAGGTCCTTCTGCTTGGTCATGTATTGGTTCAAAAGTTTGTGCGCGCCGTACGGGTAGACCAGATCCTTGAGACCCTGGATACCCACGATTCTGACGGCGTCTTGAAGGCTTTCGATCCGCTTGCGCATGCCGTACTTGGCGGAATTGACGTACCGGATCATGTCGGCCGTCATCGCGGGATCGTGGCTGAGTTGAGCCGCGAGCTTTTCGAACTCGACGTCGGGGTCGCCCAGGAGGCGAAGCAGGCGTTCAAGGTTTTCGGGGAAAGGAGGAAGCGTGTCGATCACGTGGATGATTTCGTCGGCGATCATATTGACTCGGTCGAACTTCACGGAGTTCATCGGCACGGTAACCGAAGCGGAGGTATCCCCTCCCACCTGGGTCAGATCGAAAGACTTTTCGGTCAAACCCATCTTCCGAAGCATCAGAATCATGATGACGATGCCCAGGCCCGCGCCTTCGCTGTCGTCGAGAACCTCCCCGAAGGCTTCTTCCATGCTTTCAAAGGCTCGAGACCGCGCCACCCGGTCGTAGACTCGCGTCAGTTCCTTGGCGGTAATGGGGGAGTTGTTGCGAACGCTGAGGTACAGGACGTTGTTGCGAATGAGGTAGGTGACCTTGATGTAGAGGTCCTTCTGCTCCTGCAATTCGAGGTAGTGGTTGATGTTGTCGAGGGTTTCTTTCTTGAAGGTCCGCATGCCTTTTTCGTAGTCGGTCGGCGAATCGAGCTTCAATCCTTTCTCAAGGAAGTATACGCGCTTAGTGTTGGCTTTTTTGGCGTTGACGGTGAGTTCGCGGAGGCAGTAGGCCAGATGGTCCTTGAGACCCCCTTGGCCCAACTCCTCGAGATAGACTTGTAGGATTTCTTCGAGGTCGGTTTCCGTTTGAGCAGGGAGGGTATGAGTCTTGATGACCAAGGGAATCCCATTCCTGGCAGCATGGACCACTCTGTTGCGGTCGATGTTCATGCCTCAGTCCTCCTTGGGATGGGCGGCTTCGCGCATCCGCTCTAACTTTTTGACAATCAGGCGCCCCAGACTCTCCTCGGGATACTGCCCCTGCGCATCCATTCTGCCCATTTCTTGTCCCGAGAGCAAGAACATTCCTTCGTCAATCGTCGTCACTGGATAAATATGGAACCATCCAGCGCGCACCGCTTCCTGGACTTCCTGGTTCAATACGAGATTCTGGATGTTTGAACGGGGAATGATCACGCCCTGTGTTCGCGTGAGGCCTTGCTTCTTGCAGGTGTAGTAGAAGCCTTCAACTTTCTCCGTGATGCCGCCAACCGGCTGAATTTCTCCTCTCTGGTTCACCGACCCGGAGACCGCAAGATCCTGCCTGAGCGGGATCGCCGCAATGGCCGACAAGATGGCGTACGCCTCGGTTGAACTGGCGCTGTCGCCGTCGATGCCTCCGTAGGACTGTTCAAAGCCAACGCTGGCCGACAGTGCCAAGGGAAAGTCGCGGGCAAACCTGTCCCTAATCAGCCCGTGAAGAATCAGGACGCCCTTGTCGTGAATTTCACCCGAGAGGCCCGCTTCTCCTTCGATGTTGACGATGCCGTCTTGTCCCGGTCCCGCGACAGCCGTGATCCTCATCGGACGCCCAAAACTCGAGGACCCGCGGTCAAGAACCGCCAGACCATTGACCTGACCGACCGCGGTACCGTTCACGCTCAGAAGAATCTGGCCTTCGCTGACCTGTTCATCCATTTTTTCTTCAGGGAGAGAGAACAAATAGCGGCGCTCTTCAAGGGCTCGGGCCACCGCCAGCCTGTCGATGAACTTCTGAGCTGCTCTCTTGGCCCAGTACGCGCTCTCGGTGAGCAGGTCGGCCACCTGGCTGAACTGCGTCGTGAGGCGGCGGCGGTGCCCAGCCAGCCGGACACCGTACTCAAGAATTTCCTGGCGTCCGGACTGGTCCATGGTGAGGAGCTGATGCTTTCTCAAATGCTCGTCGATAAACACACGGTACTCGTTGACTGTCGTCGGCGTCAGTTCCATTACAGGATCAAACTCGGCGCTGATCTTGAACAGCCGCCCGAATTCAGGATCCTCCTGAATCAAAAAGTCGTAGACGCCCTGATTCCCCATAATGATGATCTTCACCTTGACCTGGGCTGGCTGGGGTTTGAGCAAGGTGAGAGCGCCAAAAGGACCCGAAGCGGCTTGGATTTCGACCTGGCCGTTCTGGAGCGTTTGTTTCAAGAGAGGCCAGGCCTCCTCCTGGCTCAGGATGTCTTCGGCCCGAAGGACGAGGTACCCTCCGGCAGCCAGATGCAGGGAACCCGGTTTGATCATTAAGAAGTTTGACCGCGACTCCCCCTGAGGGTCGGGACGCGCTTCGATGGTTCCGAAAAGATGCGCCGGCGTAGGGCGCGTTTCAAAAACCACGGGGAGTTTGGGCGCCGTGCCGTGATCGACCAGAACGTTGACGCCGTAGCGGGCCAATGCGGGAATTCCTGTGGGATCGTCGGGCGCCTTGTCGCCTGTGAAAAGGTAGAGGTTTTCGTGAATGTCCTTCTCAAGCGTGGTCAGCCAGACTTTGACGGCGAAGTAGGGAAACGCTCGTCCCAACGCCTGAATCTGACGGCGGACAACGGGTCGGACAGCCGCGTTCTGTAGTTTCGTCAGATCCTTGTCCATTTGGGATCTGGCTTCCCGCAGGCCGTCAAACAGGCCTCGCATTTCGTCGATGTGGAGGTAGTATCGTTCCCGGGTTTGGTTCCATTGGTCTTCGGGAATCGCACCTGCGGATACCTTTTCTTGAAGTTCCTCGAAGGTGACGGGCTGGCCGTTGAGTATGGGAAGGATGTCCATGGCCCCCGGGTCGGAATCGGACTCCTCAACCTGGGTCATCTTGAAGCCATTTTGTGCCAGCTTTCCCTCGAACTCGCTGACTAGGTGCGTCTCCTGAAATTCTGTCTTCTTCAGAAGCAGGTCGCGAGGCGTCTTGTAGGACTCGCCGCCTAACTCCTGGCGAATCCGGACTTTCAGGGTCTCGACCATTTCGTGCAGCCGAATCTTGAAAAAGGGCCCTTTCCCCTGAGGTAACGCTAGGATGACCGGATTGTCCGGTCGGGGAAAGTTGTTCACATAAACCAAATCACGAACCGTTTCTGAGGGCGGCAAATGAGACAGAATCTTTTTGACCGCGGTCTGTCGCCCAGTGCCTGGCGGTCCTGAGACGAAGATATTGTAGCCCGGGGCGTCGATGGCGGTTCCCAGTTCCAGTGCTCGAATCGCTCTAGGCTGCCCGATCAAAACAGCGGCGGGAGGAAGCGGAGTGTCATCATCGGGTGACGAGAAGTCAAAGCGGAGATCTTCATAGGTCAGTTCTGCGGGCAGGTTGTTCATCAAGACCTCGGCGACAAGGATAGGTTTGCCCGCCTTGAAAGTCAAGAAACCGAGGTCTATACTGCCGCAATGACTCTGCCCGAGCTCGACAGCTTTCTCAGTGAAACCCTCAACCATTCCGCGTGGCTTGGCAGGGAAAAGGCCATGAACGGGCTGCAGGTTGGCCGGAAAAATCTAGAGGTCCGACGCGTTGCCTTTGCTGTCGATGCCAGCCTCCAGACCTTCGAACGTGCCGTTGTCGCCGGGGCCGAAGTGCTGGTGGTGCACCATGGCCTTTTTTGGGGTTTTCCCCTCGCCGTGACCGGCGACCACCAGCGACGGCTGAGGTTCCTTTTCGAACATGATTTGGCTCTCTGGGCTTCTCATCTTCCCCTCGATGCGCACCCGACGCTTGGCAACAATGCGGGCTTGGCCCAGGCTTTGGGGCTGGTTTCTGTCGAGCCCTTTGGCGAGTACCGCGGCGTCAAAATTGGGTTCAAAGGCGTCCTTCCGGCGCCGCTCAAATTAGAAAGAGTGTGCGAAACCCTTTTCCACGGACGCGAAAAGGTGCTCCAAGTATTACCGTTCGGCAAAGCCGAGGTCACCACCGTCGGTCTTGTATCGGGGGGTGCCCCTCAAGAAGTGTCCGACGCCATCGCAGAAGGACTCGACCTGTATATTACAGGAGACGCCGACCACACCATTTACCATCAAGCCCTCGAAGCCGGGATCAACGTTATCAGCGGCGGCCACTACGCGACAGAAACCTGGGGAGTTCGCCTGCTGGCGGCCCACGTCAAAAATGAGACAGGACTGTCAACCGTGTTTCTGGACCTTCCGACGGGATTGTAATAGGATGGCGACCATGTCCGAGAAACCTTCCCTTTATGCCCGTTTGGGGCCACTGATCGCTGCGGCAGTGGTTATTGCAGCCGACCAAATCACCAAGGCCCTCATTGTCGGAAACGTTCCCCTGGGAACCGTAGTCTGGACCTGGGGCGGAGACTTCTTCTGGCTGACCCATCAAAGAAACACAGGGGTGGCGTTTTCTTTGGGAAACGGATTGCCCGAAGCCTTGCGTCGTGGCCTGTTCATCGTCATCCCTCTCGCTGTTCTCATCGGACTGGCGGTCTACGCCTGGCGCGACCGAACTCTGACAACTCTTCAGCGTTGGGGCCTGGGCTTCATTCTCGGGGGAGGTTTGGGAAACATCATCGACAGGATTCTTCGGCCCGACGGCGTGGTGGACTTTTTGAGTTTCCGTCCCTTCGGGTTCCTGGGGTGGGACCGCTTCGCCACGTTCAACGTGGCCGACTCGGGAGTCACCGTTGGCGGTGCGCTCATCGTGCTTTCGTTACTCCTGGGGCGGCGCCGGAGGTGAACCGGCGCTTCAACACCGTCCTGTTTCTGGGCTTCGCCACCATCCTCAATCTTGTCTTGCTTTTTTTTTATTTTCTGGTATTTACAGGAATTATCGGCATGTTTCTTCCCGTTCGGAGTGGCTGGGAGGCCGTCGCTGTTTGGATGGGCCTTTTTACCGCAGCCGTGACCGCGGGTTGGTTCACCTACCGCTGGGCCTTCCACATTCTTAGGAGTCGCATAGACCTCAAGAGGTATTTCGACCCCAACCTCTTCAAAGGCCTGTTTTAGTACCCATCACTCATGGAGCGGTTTTGGTCCTTCTTGTACAGTTCGTTGTACACAAAGCCCCGGTTTCGGAGCGATTCCCGAAGCTCGTTAGGAAACGGCGTGTTGCGCCAGAAGATGCCGCGAACGTCCTTATCGAGCTTCTGCGTGCCTTCGCTTTCCTTGGTTAACCAGATGATATAGTCCTGCACGAACGATTCCTTGACGTCGCCTTTGAAGCCATGGTCGGAGAACCACTGGTAGTACCACCCCGTGAGGCCTTCTTCCATCCATCGGTAGCCAGCCTTCTCCTTGACGACCTGCCACCTCAGATCGCCCAAGGCGGTCATGACGGCTATTTTGAGATTCTTCGAATACATAGGAATGGCGACGCGGCCCCGGCTTGTTGAACGGTTGAACTTTTCGAAGGGCTCCCAGCAGATTCCAAGTTCGCCGAACGACGGCAACAGGATGACGTGCGGAACTATGCGGTTTGTTGTGTTCTTGAAGCTGCGTGAAAACAACCCAGGATCCAGCCGCTCCACGTCGGTCATGATCTTCAGCACGTTTTCGCGGGTTGCCAGGTCTTCGAGTCTCGCTGGAAGATAGTTCTTCATGACGACTGGAAAGTGGTTGCCTTGGCGGCCGACCGACATTTTGGCCATTTGCCGGAGGCTTCCGAGCTCCTTCACGACGACCTTGGCATCGACGCTGGAGCCGCCAGCTTCGTTGAGTTTCTCTTGCGTGGCTTTCAGTTCGACGTGCATCTTTTCAAGATCGCGAAAATAGACGGTAACCTCTTTGTCGAGACCCGAGATCTTCTTCAGCGAGTCCTGGATCGCCCCCAGGGCGTTTCTCTGGTTGCCACTCAACGTGTCGGACATATTCTGAAACGTCGCGTGCTTGTCGTGGACACGGGCCTGGCCGGCACACTTGACGATCAGTTCCTCAAGATCGTTCATTTCTCGAATCTTGATCTTGATCAGGTTCATCTGGGCCTGCACCTGACCCTGCACTTTCTCAAGTTTTTGGAGGTAGAGCGAGTTATCGACCTCGCCCTTTTTGACGACTTTTGGGGCCTCGTCGGTGGCCAGCGGAGCTACCTCGCCGCTTCCGACCTTGGTCAGCCATTCATCCACGTAGTGGACCATTTCGCCCGTGCCGTTCTCGAAGATGATCGAAGAGAGGTTTGTCTTCTGCTCTGGTGTGATGAGAGTTGGCAACAGGACGCCGAACCGGATCGCTAGGCGTTTGGGTTCGGCCAATCCCGGGGAAAGATCACGAACCAAGGCTTCTAAAAAGTCCCACCAGGCCGGAATGAACCTCTGACGGTTTTGACCGCGAGTTTCGGGGTCGGTGGCGTTCATAAGGTCGGTCAGAATCTTGTGGACCCTGGCCGCTGGTTCCCCCATGTCGGCCAGAACGGCCTTGTAGTAGCCCGCACCGTCAAAGCAAGGCTTCGGCGCTTCGGAGAAAGCAGCAATGGGGGCGAAACCCGTCTTGGAAAAATCGGCAACGGCGTCGGACTCGGAGTCCTCTGTTTTTGGGCCGGTGAACAAATCCTCAAAGCGGGGTGTCGAAGACGGCGGGCCATCGGCCTGAAGGAGGGCAGCGATCTCGGGATCGATCTCTCCAGAATACTTGTCGCTCATTGAGCACATTGTGACTCATGGGGAAGCCGATGTCCAGACAACTGCGGCGAAACTCCCTCGCCCGACCCGCCAAAAGAGAAAGACCACCCGACGGTGGTCTTCACGAAATGGAGCTTAGGGAATTCGAATCCCTGACCCCTACAATGCCATTGTAGTGCTCTACCAACTGAGCTAAAGCCCCAGAACGAGGGCCAATATAGACACCGCCCTGAAAAATGTCAAGGGACGCGGTTGCCTCCTCAGTACAGATCAAAGGTGTCCGGCGCGAGGCCTTCCTTCTGTTGCCACCTCACCAGCAGGCTGTGGTGGGTCTCGGGATAGCTCTCTTCCAGGGGTGACCAGGTTCTGACCCGGTCGAGCCGGAAATGCCGAAAGTCCTGGCGCATTTCACACCAAGCCACGAGTACGCGAACCTGATCGAAAAATCCGATACAGAATGGCCAAACCACGCGCTTCGACCGGCCTCCCCCTTGGTCTTCGTACTCCAGCACAAGCTTCTTGTCGTGGCGGATAGCCACCCTCGCTGCGGATGCCAAGGCGTCGTCAACGGTTGGTCCACGCTGCGGGCCCACAAACAAGGTGGTCGAGGCCAGTTCCGCTCGGAGGCTTGGTGTGAGCACGGCCTCGATCTTGGCCAGACTATTGCGAGCCGCGGCACCGAGGCCTTGGTCACCCTTGGCCGCCACCCAACGGGCTCCCAAGACCAACGATTCGATCTCTTCGCGGGTAAAAAGGAGCGGCGGCAAGGTGAAGCCCGGGCGCAAGATGTACCCGACACCGGCTTCGCCCTCGATAGGAGCCCCCTGGCCACGGAGGGTTTCGATGTCGCGGTAGACGCTCCGGGTGTGAATGCCCAGTTCCTTGGCCAGGGCGGCCGCACTAACGGCCCGAGTTCGGCGCCTCAGCGATTGAAGAAGTTCCAGCAAACGTTCTGATCGGGACAAAGCAGACTCCTGACAGAAACTGTCACGGAGCCACCTTACCATGACAACCAAGGAGGTGCACCATGTTGCATCCTGATTTTCTCTTGTTGTATGTCCGCGACCCTCTGGCGAGCGCGGCGTTCTATTCCAGACTCCTGGGGCTCGAACCCGTCGAGTCGGC